>JAESGW010000120.1_pt1 | contig 183278 bp, 158 predicted proteins | sample 9269791 | NCBI WGS metagenome assembly JAESGW01 (sample SAMN16773120, study PRJNA677053) | algae metagenome | isolation source: Aphanocapsa lilacina HA4352-LM1 and co-occurring heterotrophs from near cave... | place: USA: Maniniholo cave, near Haena, Kauai, HI | collected 2009-07-28
GCAGTTCGCCCGCGAAGCCCTGCACGCGCAGGTCCGACTCGAGCCGGCCGAGGTAGCTGCCCACCACCGGCTGCAGCGCGGCGTTGAGCGTGGCGGTCGAGCAGCGCTCGAACTCGCGGATCTCGGGCAGCACCTCGCTGGCCGAGGTGACATGCGGATTCGGCCAGAGCTCGCGCACCGCCGCGACCGCGAGCCGCTCGTTCGCCGGGTTGGCATAGGTGTTGATGAAGAACACGCAGACCGCCTCGCAGCCGGCCTCGAGCAGCGCGCGCGCCTCGGCGCGCACCTGGTCGAGATCGACCGCGGTGTGCAGGGTGCCGTCGGCCAGCACGCGCTCGTCGACCTCGCGGCGCAGGTCGCGCGGCACCACGGGCAGGAAGCTGCCGCGCAGGCCCCAGGTCTGGGGCCGGTCGCGGCGGCGCATCTCGAGCACGTCGCGGAAGCCGCGCGTGGTGATGATGCCGGTGCGCGCCACCTTGCGCTCGAGCAGCGCATTGGTGCCGACCGTGGTGCCGTGCACGATGGTGGCGATGGCCGCGGCCGAATCGGCCACGCGTGCCACGCCGTTCATGAAGCCGCGCGCTTCCTCGCCGCGCGTGGACGGCACCTTGACGATGCGCGCCGTGCCGTTCGCCTCGTCGAGCACGAACAGGTCGGTGAAGGTGCCGCCGACGTCGACGCCGACGACCAGGGAATTGCGGGGGTTGCCAGGGGAGCTCATTCGGATGCCTCGTCCTTGTCGTTCTTGTCGTTGCCGGTCGCCACATAGCCCATCGCGCGGTCGGCCGCGCGCTGCGCCGCGGGCCGCTCGGCGGCCTCGCCCCAGCCACCGCCGCCCGGCGTCTCGAGCCGCACGCGCTCGCCGCGCTCGAGCCGGATGCCGCGCATCTTCGAGACCATCGGCGGCACGTGCCATTCGCCCGCGTTCTCGTAGCGGAACACGTTGACCGCGCCTGCGCCGCCGCCCGCGATGCCCTTGGGCGGCGAGGTGCCGCGCTCGCCGAACACGAAGACTTCGGCGTCCTTCTCGAGCAGCTCGATCTCGTAGACGGCGCCGAGGCCGCCGCGGTGCCGGCCGTCGCCGCCCGAATCGGCGCGCAGCGACCATTCGGTGAAGCGCACCGGATAGGCCGCCTCGAGGATCTCCAGCGGCGGGATGGTCGCGGTCGAGATCGGCGCATTGCCGTGGGAGAGCCCGTCGCCGCCCGAGTGGCCGCCATGGCCGCCGCCGAAGAAGCTGAACATCACCCAGCGCTGGCCCTCGCGGCCCTTGTCGCTGCGGTGGCCCGCGATCGACAGCGCGTTGATGGTGCCGTAGGCCTGCGCGACGGCGCGCGTGGGATCGGCCTGCGCGGCGGCGCTGAAGATCACGTCGATCATGCGCAGGATGGTCTCGGTGTAACCGCCGACCGGGCGCGGGCGCTCGGCGCTGATCACCAGCCGGTCGGGGATATCGAAGTCCACCGCGTCGAGCACGCCGGCATTGGCGGGCACGTCGGGGAACAGGTGCTTGAGCGCGACGTAGCAGGCCGCCACGGCCGTGGCGCGCGAGATGTTGACCGGACCCGCGCATTGCGCCGAGGTGCGCGAGAAGTCGAGCAGCAGCCGGTCGCCGGCCACCGTCATGTCTAGCGCGATGGTCAGCGGCTCGTTCGCGATGCCGTCGTTGTCGAGCAGGTCCTCGAAGCTGTAGCGGCCGTCGGGCAGCGAGGCGATGTGCGAGCGCATCAGCCGCAGCGCGCGGCCGCGCAACTCGCCGAGCGCGGCCAGCACCAGGTCGTCGCCGTACTCGTCGAGCAGGCCGTGCAGCCGCTTGGCGCCGAGCTCGAGCGCCGCGAGCTGGCCGTTGAGGTCGCCCCAGAGGCTGTCGGGCAGGCGCGTGTTGGCCTGCAGGATCGCGAGCACGTCGGCATCGAGCTTGCCGTCGCGCACGATGCGCACCGGCGGGATCTGCACCGCCTCCTGCCAGCACTCGGTGGCCGCGGGGTTGTGGTTGCCGGGCACCGCGCCGCCCACGTCGTGCCAGTGCGCGGCCGAGGCCATGTGGCAGTAGAGCTTGCCGTGGCGGAAGAAGGGCTTGACCAGCTTGAAGTCGTTGGCGTGCGTGCCGCCGTCGTAGGCATCGTTGCTGATCCAGATGTCGCCGTCCTTCATGCCGCCGCGCGGCTCGGCCGCGGCGAGGGTGGCGCGCACCGCGAAAGCCATGGCGCCGACGAACACCGGCAGGCCCGACTTGCCCTGCACCAGCGTGTCGCCGCTGGTCGCGTCGTACAGGCCGTGGCAGGCGTCGTGCGCCTCGGCGATGATGGGATTGAACGCGCTGCGGTAGAGCGTGGCGTCCATCTCGTCGGCCACCTGCTCGAGGCGGCCGCGCAGCACGGCGAGCGTGACGGGGTCGAGTGTGTCGTTCATGTTCAGTCCACCTTGGCGCCGCTGGTCTTCACGACCTTGGCCCACTTGTCGATTTCCTTCTTCACGTGGGCAGCGAATTCCGCCTGCGTGGAACCCACCGGCTCGGCGCCGAGCGCGGCCAGCTTCTCGCGCACCTCGGGCAACTTGAGGATGCGTTGCACCTCGGCCGAGAGCTTGTCGACCACCGGCTGCGGCGTGCCCTTGGGCGCGAACAGGCCCGACCAGGCATCGGCATAGAAGCCCGAGTAGCTCTCGGCGATGGTCGGCAGATCGGGCAGCGAGGGCGAGCGGCGCAGGCTGGTGAGCGCGATCGCGCGCAACTTGCCGGCCTTGACGTGCGGCAGCGCCGAGGGCAGCCCGTCGACCATCATCTGCACCTGGCCGGCCAGCAGGTCGGACACCGCGGGCGCGCTGCCCTTGTAGGGCACGTGCGTGATGTCGACGCCGGCCTCGGCCTTGAGCATCTCCATGCCCAGGTGCGCGGCCGTGCCGTTGCCCAGCGATGCGTAGTTGAGCTTGCCGGGCTCCTTCTTCGCGAGCGCGACCAGCTCGGCCAGGTTCTTCGCGGGCACCGAGGGATGCACCACCAGCACGTTGGGCACCACGGCCACCTGGCTGATGGCGACGAAGTCGGCCACCGGGTCGTAGGGCATCCGGCTGTAGAGCGAGGTGTTGATGGCATGCGAGCCGGTCACGCCCATCACCAGCGTGTAGCCGTCGGCCGGCGCCTTGGCCACGAGGTCCGAGCCCACGTTGCCGCCCGCGCCAGCGCGGTTGTCGACCACCACGGGCTGGCCCCAGTGCTCGCTCATCTTCACCGCGACCAGCCGCGCCGCGGCATCGGTGGCGCCGCCCGGCGGGAAGGGCACGACGATGCGGATCGCCTTGTCGGGAAAGCCGCCGGCCTGGGCGGCGGCGACGAGCGGCAGGCACACGAGCAGCGTGCTGGCGAGGTAGCGCAGGAGTTTCATGGTGGGTGGGGCGTGAAGGTGGTAAAGAGGAATCGGGTCAGAGCCGTTGCCACAGCGCGCCGAGCGCGGTGCCGGCGGGCGCGTCGAGCACGCCGTCGCAGAAGGCCTGGGAGCGCGCGGGCGCGACGGACTGTGCTGCGTAGTGCTTGAACTTGGAGACCAGGGTCGCGCGGTCGAGCGGATGGCCGGCGTCGCCCGCGATGGTGGTCACGGTCTCTTCGTGCGTGCCGCCGTCGTGCGTCAGCGCGAGCGTGGCGCCGCGCTCGCGGCGCGCCGTGAGGTCGGCATCGACCTCGAGCTCGACCAGCGCCTCGAGGCGGCGCAGCTCGGCATCGTTGAAGCGCGGCACGGCATAGACCGAGGGATCGACATCGCCGAAGCGCAGCATCGCCGCGAGGCCGAAGCTCAGGCTGAACTGCGCCTGGATCGGCGTGCGCGGCGCGCGGTTGCCGCAATAGACGATCGCCTCCTCGTAGACCGTGAGCACGATGCGGCGGATGCCCGTGGTGTCGCCGCCCAGCCGTTCGCGCAGGGCGCGCGCGGCGGTCGCGCCGTAGTGCACGTGGCGCACGGCCGCGAAGGGCTTGAGGTAGGCGTCGCGCAGCAGCAGCGTCGATGCATCGGGCAAGGGCTGCGCGGCGGCGGCCGCATGGTTCGCCGCGTAGTGGGCCAGCGCCCCCTCGGGCGCGTCGATGCCGGCCGCGCTCGCGAAGGCCGCCTGCAGCCCCAGCGAGGCGCTGTGGCCCAGGTAGGTGTTGCGGGCCGTGCGCCCCTGCGCCACCGGCAGGTAGAGGCTGGTGGCGAGCTGGCAGGCCGCGATGTCGATGGCCTGCACGATGGCCTCGGGCGCCAGGCCCAGCAGCCGCGCCGCGCCCGTCGCCACGCCGAGCGCGGGCCAGTTGGCATCGACGTGCATGCCGGGACGGATGCGCAGCCAGGCGCCGCAGCGCGCGCCGACCTCGTAGCCGAGCACGAAGGCATCGACGAAGTCGCCGAGGCTGGCATCGCGCCGCAATGCGAGCGGCAGCAGCGCCGCCACCAGCGGCACGCCGGGCCGGCCGTGCGCGAGCGCGTGGCCTTCGCAGGCCTCGTCCCAGGTCGCGGCCATGGCGATGACCTGCGCGGCCGCCTGCACGGCCAGCGACGGGCCGGCGGGAAAGGCGAAGCCGCCGGGTTCGCAGGCGGCGAGCGCGGCCTCGAGCCGGCGCACCTCGTCCGCCTGCCGGCCCGCGAGCGCGCAGCCCACGGTGTCGACGAGCAGCCGGCGCGCCTGCGAGGCGGCCTCGGCATCGGCCGGCCGCGCCGCGTGCAGCGCCACCACGGCCTGCAGCACCGCGCGTTGCGGATCGATGTCAGGCGGCATCGGCTTCCTTCTTCGCCGCCATGCGACGGCGCAGCAGCGGCAGCAGGCCACCGGCCTCGACCATCTCGGTCAGGAAGCCCGGCACGGGCTCGCAGGCCAGCGTGCGCCCGTCGGCGCCGCGCAGCGCGGGCGTGCGGATGTCGAGCGCGATGCGCTCGCCGTCGTGCAGCGACTCGGCCTCGGCGCAGGTCAACAGCAGCAGGCCCACGTTGAAGGCATTGCGGAAATAGAGCCCGCTGTACGAGGGCGCGATCACCGCGGCCACCCCCAGCTGCACCAGCACGGCCGCGGCCTGCTCGCGCGAGGAGCCGATGCCGAAGTTGGGGCCGGCCACGATCACGTCTCCCGCTCGGACCTCACGCGCGAACTCGGGGCGGATGGCTTCGAGGCAGTGCCGCGCGATGCGGTCGATGCCATGCTTCATCGCATGGCCGGGCGCGAGCGCGTCGGTGTCGATGTCGGCGTCCAGGCGCCATACCCGGTGCAGACGGTGCAGGTCCCGGTCACTCATGCCAGCACCTCGCGCGGATCGGTCACGCAACCACGCAGCGCGGCGGCCGCCACGGTGTAGGGCGAGCCCAGGTAGACCTGCGCGGTCGGCGAGCCCATGCGGCCCTTGAAGTTGCGCGCGGTGGTCGAGATGACGGTGATGTCGTCGCCCATCGGATCGCCGTAGCCGGAGCAGGCGCCGCAGGCGGTGGGGAACAGCTCGGCGCCGGCCTCCATCAGCACCTGCAGCACACCCTCCTCGCGCGCCTGTTCCTGGTCGCGCAGGCTCGCGGGCGCCACGATCAGGCGGATGCCGTTCGCGACCTTGTGGCCGCGCAGCACCTGCGCGGCGGCGCGCAGGTCGTCGAGCTTGGCGCCGGTGCAGGCGCCGATGTAGGCCACGTCGACCGGCGTGCCCGCGAAGCGGCTCACGCCATGCGCATTGGCCGGGCTGTGCGGCGCGGCCACGTGGGGTTCGAGCGTGGCGGCATCGAAACGGTGGTCCGTGAGCGCCGCATCGGCGTCGGTGAACCACGGCGCCATGTCGACCGGCGGCGCGCCGGCACCGGCCAGGAACGCGGCCGTGGTGGCATCGGGTGCGATCAGCCCGGCCTGCGCGCCGAGCTCGGCGCTCATGTTCGAGAGCGTCATGCGCTCCTGCATCGACAGCGCGACCACCGCCGGCCCCGCGAACTCCACGGCCTGGTAGCGGCCGCCGTTCATGCCGAAGCGGCCGATCATGTGCAGCATCATGTCCTTGGCGGTCACGCCCGCGGGCAGCGCGCCGTCCCACCACATGCGCAGGGTCTCGGGCACGCGCAGCCAGATCTCGCCCGTGACCACCACGCCGAGCATCTCGGTGCTGCCGACGCCGAACATGTAGGCGCCGAAGGCACCGCCCGTGGGCGAGTGCGAGTCGCCGCCCACGCACAGCATGCCGGGGCGGATGTGGCCGTGCTGCGGCACCACCACGTGGCAGATGCCCTGGCTGTCGTAGACGTGCGGCAGCTGCTGGTCGCGCGCCCAGTCGCGCGCGATGCGAACGATGCGGCGCGAGTCGTCGTCGCGCTCGGGCACGTAGTGGTCCATCACGAGCACCACGCGAGAGCGGTCCCAGATCTGCGCACCGAGCTCCTCGAGCATCGGCTGCAGACGGCGCGGTCCCGAGGAGTCGTGGAACATCGCGAGGTCGACGCCGCAGGTCACGATCTCGCCCACCGCCACCCGCTCGCGGCCGCTGGCGCGCGCGATGAGCTTCTGCGCCAGGGTCTGTGCTGAAGCCGTCGAGGTCATTCGGGCTTGGCTCCCGAGAACTTGACCACCTTGGCCCAGCGCACGATCTCGCTCTGCACGAAGGCCGAGAACTGCTCGCTCGAATTGCCGACGGGGATCGCGCCCTCGATCTCGAGGCGCTGGCGCATGTCGGCCTGCTGCAGCGCATGGCGCGCGGCATCGCCGATCTGTTTGATCCGCTCGGCGGGCATGCGCGCGGGGCCGAACAGGCCGAACCAGGCGCTCGATTCGTAGCCGGGCAGCGCCTCGGCGATGGCCGGCACCTCGGGGAAGGCCGGCAGCCGCTTGGCCGTGGTCACGCCCAGCGCCTTGAGCTTGCCGGCCTGGACGTGGGCCTTGACGTTGCCCACGGCCGCGAACATCAGCTGCACCTGGCCCGCGAGCACGTCCTGTACCGCTGGCGAGGTGCCCTTGTAGGGGATGTTCACGATGTCCACGCCCGACTGCATCTTGAAGGCCTCGCCCGCCATGTGCAGCGAGGAGCCCACGGCACCGATCGCGAAGTTGAGCTGGCCCGGCTTCGCCTTGGCGAGCGCGATCAGCTCGCGCACGTCCTTCGCGGGCACCGAGGGATGAGCCACGAGGATCGAGGGCGAGGTCGCGACGCAGGTGAGCGCGGTGAAGTCCTTGACCGGATCGAAGGGCAGGCTCGGATAGAGCGTGGCATTGATCGCATGGCTGGTGAAGCTCATCAGCAGCGTGTTGCCATCGGGCGCGGCCTTGGCCACGGCATCGGCTGCGATGTTGCCGCCCGCGCCGGGCTTGTTCTCGACGATGACGTTGCGGCCCAGCGCCGGGCCCATGCTCACGGCCAGCGAGCGCGCCAGCGTGTCGGTGGAGCCGCCCGCGGGCGCGCCGACCAGGATGCGCACCGGCGCGCCGCCGATCTGCGCCAGGCTGTGGCCGGCCCATGCCGCGGCCAGCGACGAAAGGAGGATGTCGCGTCTTTTCATGTGTTGTTCTCCGGAAGAGATCGTGGAGGGAAGCGCCTCAGAGTCCCAGGTAGGCACGCCGCAGTTCGTCGCTCACGAGCAGCTCGCCGGGCAGGCCCGAGAAGCGCACGCTGCCGTTCTCGAGCACGTAGGCGCGGTCGGCGATCTCGAGCGACTGGCCGACGTTCTGCTCGACCAGCAGCATGGCCAGGCCGCCATCGCGCAGCTCGCGGATCAGCGTGAACATCTCCTCGACCAGCAGCGGCGAGAGGCCCAGCGAAGGCTCGTCGAGGATCAGCAACACCGGCTCGGCCATCAGCCCGCGCGCGATGGCCAGCATCTGCTGCTCGCCGCCGCTCATGGTGCCGGCATGCTGGTCCATGCGCTCGCGCAGGCGCGGGAAAAGCGCGAACGACTTCTCGAGGTTCCGTGCCCGGCGCTCGCGCGCCCGCGTGAACGAGCCGAGCTCGAGGTTCTCGCGCACGCTGAGGTTGGGAAACACCTTGCGGCCCTCGGGCACCTGGATCAGACCGGCCTTGACGACGTCGCGGTAGTGCGCGCCGCTCAGGTCCTTGCCGTCGAAGCGCACCATGCCGCCCCAGGCCGGGCAGAGGCCGCAGACCATCTTGTTGAGCGTGGACTTGCCCGCGCCGTTGCTGCCGAGCAGCGCGACCATCTCACCGGCGTTCACCTTGAGGTCGACGCCGCGCAGCACCTCGACGCGGCCATAGCCGCCGCGCAGCCCTTCGATGTCCAGCAGTGCGCTCATGCTGCGGCTCCCGTTGCGGCCTTGCGCAGCCGCGCCGCGGTGCCGTGGCCCAGGTAGGCCTCGACCACCCGGTCGTCGGAGGTCACCTGCGCCGGGCTGCCCTCGGCGATCAGCTGGCCCTGCGCCAGCACCCAGACATGCTCGGCGAGGTTCATCACGGCCTGCATCACGTGTTCGATCATCAGCACGGTCACGCCGCTCGCGGCGATGCCGCGCACCACCGGCATCATCTCGGCGATCTCCTGCGGGTTGAGGCCGGCCAGCACCTCGTCGAGCAGCAGCAGGCGCGGCCGGGTGGCGAGCGCGCGCGCGAGCTCGAGGCGCTTGCGGCCGGCCACGGTGAGGTCGGAGGCGGGCTTGTCGAGCTGCGGCGCGAGGCCCACGCGCTGTGCCACGGCCTCGGCCTCGCGCAGGGCCTCGGTGCGGCCGCGCAGGTGCAGGTGGGCGCCGACCGCGATGTTCTCGCGCACGGTCTGCGCGGCGAAGGGCTTCACGATCTGGAAGGTGCGGGTCATGCCGAGCGCGGCATTGCGGTGCGGCTCGCGGCCGGTGATGTCCTGACCCGCGAAGCGCACGCTGCCGGCGTCGGGCTTGAGGAAGCCCGACATCAGCGCGAACAGCGTGGTCTTGCCCGCGCCGTTCGGCCCGATCAGCGCGCTGAGGCTGCCCTCGCGCACGGCGAGGCTCACGTTCTGCACCGCCTTGAGCCCGCCGAAGGAGCGCGAGACGCCCTCGAGCACCAGCAGGGAAGATTCACTCATCGCGGCCTCCCTTCGCGTTCCAGAGTTGCCGCACCGACTGGCCGATGCCCGCGATGCCGCGCGGCACGAAGATCACGATCAGCACGAGCACGGTGCCGTAGATCACCATGTTGATGCCCGGCAGCTCGCCGAACAGGTTGCGCGTGAAGTCCGACAGCAGGTGCAGCACCACCGCGCCGAGCACTGGGCCCCACACCGTGCCCATGCCGCCGACGATGGCCGCCACCAGCGCCTCGACCGACACGGCCGGACCGTAGGCGATGCCGGCATCGATGTACTGGAACACCTGCACGTAGAAGGCGCCGGCCGCGCCCATGAAGGCGGCCGACAGGCCGATGGCCGCGAGCTTGACGCGGAAGGGGTCGACGCCGACGGCGCGCGCCGCGTCCTCGTTGTCGCGCACCGCCTGCAGGTAGGCGCCGAAGCGGCCGTTGCGCAGCCAGCAGGTGACGAGCAGCGCCACCACGACCATCGCGAGCACCACCCACAGGTAGCCGGCACGCGTGGCGAACTGCAGGTTGGCGACCGACTCGCGCAGCGGCACCATCAGGCCGACGCCGCCGCCCGTGAAGTCGACCGACAGCGCGAGGATGCGGAACACCTCGGCGAAGGCCAGCGTGACCAGCGCGAAGTAAGAGCCCTTGAGGCCGTAGCGAAAGCTCAGCGCGCCGATGAAGAGGCCGACCAGCGCGGCACCTGCGATGGCCAGCGGCAGCGCGACCCAGGCGTTGATGCCGCCCTGCAGCTGCGCGATGGCCTGGATGTAGGCGCCGGTGCCGAAGAATAGCGCGTGGCCGAACGAGAACTGGCCGCCGAAGCCGCCGAGGATGTTCCAGGCCTGAGCGATCAGCGTGGCGTAGAGCGCCATCATCACGAAGTTGAGCGTGACGCCCGAACTCGTGACCAGCGGCACGCATGCCACCAGAACGGCGAACAGCGCGATGCCCGCGAGTTGCTTCGCTGCGCTCATGCCTTGGCCCCGAACATGCCCTGGGGCCGGAACAGCACCACGCCGATGAAGATCGCGAAGATGCCGATCTGTCCCAGTGATTCGCCGAGGTAGAGGCCGCCGAGCGACTCCACCACGCCGACCAGGAAGCCGCCGATCAGTGCGCCGACGAAGCTGCCCATGCCGCCGAGCACGACGATGGTGAAGGCCACGAGCACGAAGCCGCCGCCGACCTGCGGGTTGACGTAGTAGGCCGGCAGCAGGAAGCAGGCGGCCGCGCCGAGGCAGGCCAGGCCGATGCCGAAGCTCATGGCGTAGACGTGGTCGACATCGATGCCCATGAGCTTGGCGCCCTCCTTCTCCTTGGCGACGGCGCGGATGGCGCGGCCGAGATCGGTGCGGCCCATGATCCAGAACAGGATGCCCGAGACCACGAGCGCGCCCGCGAAGGCCACCAGCTTGGGCACGGCGATCATCGCGGGGCCGATGGCCACGGTGCTCAGCGAATAGGCGGTGTCGATGTTGCGCGTGTCGGACTTGAAGAACAGCAGCGCGAGGTTCTCCATCACGATCGCGATGCCGAGCGTGGCGAGCAGGATGTTCTCGTCCTTGCCGTGGCCCGCGCGGTTGATGACCACGCGCTGCAGCGCATAGCCGAGCGCGAACATGCCCAGCACCACCACGGGCAGCGCGAGGTAGGGATCGATGCCCAGTCGCTCCTTGAGGAAGTACACCGCGTACAGCGCCACCATCAGGCAGGCGCCGTGCGCGAAGTTGATGATGTGCAGCACGCCGTAGATCAGCGTGAGGCCCAGCGCGATCAGTGCGTAGACGGCGCCTGTCGTGAGGCCGTTGAGCACCGAGGGGAAGAGGATGCTGGGGTCTAGCATTTTGGGAACGTGCTCTCGTTTTGGAGACCGCCCGGCATGCGGTGCGGGTCGAGCGACCCCACTGCGCCGGCCGCTTCGCGGCTGCCCTGCGGTGCTCGCGTTTCGCGGGGTCTCGCAGAACTCGCTTCGCTCAAACAGCTGCGAGCCCTGATCCGCGAAACGCTGCGCTCCTCGGCGGCGCAGAGGGGATCGCCCGCCCCGCACCGCACGCCGGGCTCCGCGCCTGATCGACGGCTGTCCGAATACCGTGACATGGGTCGTCGCACGCTCATGCCTTCAGCGGGAACAGCGGCTCCACCTCGCGGTAGTCGCGCGGGATGATGACCTTGATGTCGTTCTTCACCACCTGCGTCATCAGCGGCTGCGCGCCCTCGTTCTGGCCATTGACGAACTTCGTGGGGCCATAGGGCATGAAGTGGTTCGAGAAGGTGCTCTTCTCGAGCGCGTCGACGATCGCGGCGCGCTCGCCCGACCTGGCGCGTTCCAGCGCATCGGCCAGCAGCCACATCGAGGCATAGGTCATGAAGACCTCGTAGCTGAAGAACTGGCCCTTGGCCTCGACGCGCTTGCGCAGCTCCTGCGCGCGCTTGTCCCTGGGATTGAACCAGTGGTTGCAGTCGATGATGCCGTTGGCCGCGTCGGGAAACTCCTTCACGAACTTGTAGCTCGAGGCCGCGCCGCCGAGCACCGAGAAGATCGCCTTGGGCACCACCTTCTGCTGCTGCATGGTGCGCACCAGCAGCGCGTACTCGTTGTAGTAGTTGGCCGGGATCACGATGTCGGGGTTGATCGACTTCATGCGCAGCACGATGTTGTTGAAGTCGCGCGTGGGGTTGGCGTGCTTCACCACCTCCTTCACCTCGAAGCCGTAGCCCGGCAGCTCGCGCGCCAGCAGCTGCGCGGTGCCGGCGCCGAACAGCGACTCCTCGTGGATCACCATCACGGTCTTGGCCGGGTTGCCCGCGGCCTTGTTGAGCACCAGCAGGTTGGCCATCGCGACCTCGGTCGACTTGCGGTAGCCGGGGCCGAAGCGGAAGGTGTTCTTCAGGCCGCGTTCGACGATCTGGTCGGCCACGCCCACGTCGACCACGTGCGGCAGGTTGTACTTGGCCGCGGCCTGCGTGGTGGCCAGGCAGATCGCCGAGGCGTAGGCGCCGACGATGGCGCTGACGCCGGCCTCGTTCATCTTCTCGACCTCGGCCGCGCCCGCCTGCGGCTGCGACTGCGCGTCGCCCAGCAGGGCCTCGAGCTTCGCGCCGCCGAGCGACTTGATGCCGCCCGCGGCATTGATGTCCTCGATCGCGAGCTGCGCGCCGAGCCGGCACTGCTGGCCCGAGTAGGCCAGCGCGCCCGTCACCGGGTGCAGCACGCCCACCTTCAGCGGCTTGGGTTGGGCCCCGCCGATCAGCGGGAAGGCGAGCGCGGAGGCCAGGGTGGCGGACTGCGAAACGAAGCGGCGGCGGGTCTGCATGGGGCGTTTCCTTTTCTTTGTCTTCAGTTGAACTTGGCCGACACGTCCCGGCTGACCCAGACCTTGGCGTCGATGCTGCCGACGCGGGACAGTTGCATCTCGTAGGTGTAGCGGTCGGGACGGTAGAAGCCGTGCAGCCACTGCACCGGGCGCTCGTCTTCGTCGTAGATCAGGCGGCGCACCGCGAGCAGGGCCGAGCCGACCGAGACGTCGAGGTGCTGCGCGAGCACGTTGTCGGCCAGGCGCGCGGAGATGGTCTGGTGGGCCCGGCCCACCTTCACGCCCGACTCCTCGAGCAGCACCAGGATCGGCTTCTTCGAGAGCTCGCGGCGGCCGAAGCGGCGCGCGATCGTGTCGGGCACGTAGGTCGTGATGTGCGAGAGCGGGCCCTCGCGCGTGGACCGCACGCGCACCGCCTTCTGCACCGGGTCGCCGAGCTGCAGCTGCAGCGCCTCGGCCACCTGCGAGGAGGCCGTGATGGTCGCGACCTCGAGCACCTTGACCGAGGTGTGCAGGCCCATGGTGACGAGGTTCTCGAGCAGGCCGCGCAGGTTGGCGCGCTCGCTGGCCGGCGCGCTCGGCGGCTCGCCCGCGACCGGGCCGATGGGCCGCGTGCGGCGGCCCGGCGTGCGCGAGATCAGCCCTTCGGCGGCGAGCTGCTCGAGCGCGCGCCGCACGGTGACGCGCGCCACGCCGAACTGCTGCATGAGCGCGAGCTCGCCCGGCAGCCCGTCGGCGGCGAAGCGGCCCTCATGCAACTGCTCCCGCAGCACCAGGTAGATCTGGTGGTACTTGGGCAAGGGCATCTGCGACATGCAGGCGATGTTTTTGCAGTTTCAATGTTCTGTCAATGGGACATTTAAAGGCGCACGGAAACGAAAAACGGCCCCCGAAGGGGCCGTCGATGGCAGGAAACGAGAAGCTCGGCTGCCGCGGGACTCAGAGCTTGAAGGGCACCACTTCCTGGCGCTGCTCGCCGAGGCCCTCGATGCCGAGCGCCATCACGTCGCCCTTCTTGAGGAACAGCGGCGGCTTCATGCCCATGCCCACACCGGGCGGGGTGCCGGTGGTGATCACGTCGCCGGGTTCCAGCGTCATGAACTGGCTCACGTAGCTCACGATCTTCGCCACGCTGAAGATCATGGTCTTGGTGCTGCCGGTCTGCACGCGCTGGCCGTTGAGGTCGAGCCACATCGCGAGCTTCTGCGGGTTCTCGACCTCGTCGCGCGTCACCAGCCAGGGGCCGATGGGGCCGAAGGTGTCGCAGCCCTTGCCCTTGTCCCAGGTGCCGCCGCGCTCGATCTGGAACTCGCGTTCGCTGACGTCGTTGATGACGCAGTAGCCGGCCACGTGATCGAGCGCGCTCTTCTGCGAGACGTAGCGCGCGCGCGTGCCGATGACCACGCCGAGCTCGACTTCCCAGTCGCTCTTGACCGAGCCCTTGGGCAGCATCACGGGATCGTTCGGACCCTGGATGCAGCTCGTGGCCTTCATGAAGACCACGGGTTCCTTGGGCACCGGCAGGCCGGACTCGGCCGCATGGTCGGCGTAGTTGAGGCCGATGGCGATGAACTTGCCGACGCGGGCCACGGGGCTGCCGTAGCGCGGCTTGCCCTTGACCAGCGGCAGCTTGTCGGTCTTGAGCTTGCGCAGCTTGGCGATGGCGGCATCGCCGAGCTGCTCGGGACCGATGTCCTTGACGACGGCGCTCAGGTCGCGCAGCTGGCCGTTGGCGTCGACGAGGCCCGGCTTCTCCTTGCCGGGGTTGCCGTAGCGAACGAGTTTCATGCTTGCTTTTCCTTGGGGTGGTTGGATGGTTCTATGGGAAGGGGAGATCAGTAGGTCGAGCGGCCGCCCGAGAGGTCGAACACCGCGCCGGTCGAGAACGAGCAGTCGTCGGTGCACAGCCAGCCTACCAGCGCCGCCACCTCCTCGACGGTGCCGAAGCGGCCCTGCGGGATCTTCGACAGCATGAAGGCGATGTGGTCGGGCGTCATCTGGTCGAAGATCGCGGTCTTGACCGCGGCCGGCGTCACGCAATTGACGCGGATGCCGGTGTCGGCGAGCTCCTTGCCGAGCGACTTGGTGAGGCCGATCACCGCGGCCTTGCTGGCGCTGTAGGCGCTGGCGTTGGGATTGCCGTCCTTGCCGGCCACCGAGGCGATGTTGACGATGCGGCCCTGCCCGCCCTGAGTACGCATCTGCGCCACCACCTCGCGGCAGCACAGGAACACGCCATTGACGTTGACCTCCATCACCTGGCGCCAGTCGTCCACCGGGTAGTCCCAGAGCTTGGCGTTGGGGCCGGTGATGCCGGCGCTGTTGACCAGCGCATCGATGCGCGGCGCATGCGCGAGCGTGGCCGCCACCGCCTTGGCCACCGAGGGCTGCTGCGAGACGTCGACCTTGAGGGCGCGCGCCTTGCCCGGGCCCAGCGACTCGGCGGCGCGCGCGGCCGCGGCCTCGTCGCGGTCCCACAGCGTGACCGTGCCGCCCGAGGCGACCAGCCGCTGCGCGATGCCGAAGCCCAGCCCGGTGGCACCGCCTGTGACCACCGCGTGGCGGCCGGCGAAGTCGAGCTGGTTCATATGGTGATGCCGCCGTCTACCGTGAAGGCCTGGCCGGTGGCGAAGATGGATTCGTCGCTGGCGAGGAATACGACCACGGGCGCGATCTCCTCGGCGCGCGCGAGCCGGCCCATGGGCTGGCGCGCGACGAAGGCCTTGCGCGCGGCCTCGGGGTCGGCGTTGGCGTTGATGCGCTCGCCCAGCGAAGGCGTGTCTACCGTGCCGGGGCACACCGCATTGCAGCGGATGCCGCGCGTGACGTAGTCGGCCGCCACGCTCTTGGTGAGGCCCAGCACCGCGGCCTTGGTGGTGCCGTAGACGAAGCGGTTGGGCAGGCCCTTCATGCTCGAGCACACGCTCGCCATGTTGATGATGCTGCCGCGGCCCGCCGCGAGCATGCCGGGCAGCACGGCCTGGATGGTCCACATCTGGGCGCGCACGTTGAGCGCGAAGGCGAAGGCGAGGTCGTCGTCGCTGGCCTGCTCGATGGTGCCGTTGTGCACCACGCCCGCGCAATTGAACAGCACGTCGAGCGGCGGCAGGGTCGAGACCAGCGCGCCGATGGCGGCCTTGTCGAGCACGTCGAGCTTGGCGGCGGTGACGTTCGGCACGCCGGCGTAGCGCTCGAGCAATTGCGCGTTGACGTCGGTGGCCCAGACCTGCGCGCCCTCGGCCGCGAGCGCGAGCACGCTCGCATGGCCGATGCCCTGGCCGGCCGCGGTGACGAGCGCGGTCTTTCCCTTCAATCTCATGGTGTCTCCGATTCGGGTTTGGCCCGATGGGTGGCACGGGCCGCGCATCGTATTCTGAATTGGCCTTACCACTTGTCCAATTCAGGACAACCCTTAAACCCGCTCGCCTTCTCTTCTCCGTGCCCCTGCAGACCGTCGAACCCCAACGCCTCTATCGCCAGATCGCCGACCAGCTGCGTGCGCTGATCGGCCAGGGCGAGTTCGCCGTGGGCGCGCGCCTGCCGGCCGAGCGCGACCTGGCCAAGCAGCTCGGCGTGAGCCGTCCCTCGGTGCGCGAGGCGCTGATCGCGCTCGAGGTCGAGGGCTGGGTCGAGGTGCGCACCGGCTCGGGCGTGTATGTGCTCGACCGCTCGCACCGCGCGAGCGCGCCGGTGGCGCCCACCGAGTGGGGCCCGCTCGAGCTGATCCGCGCGCGCCGCGTGATCGAGGGCGAGACCGCGGCCATCGCGGCGCAGATGGGCAAGCGCAAGGACGTCGACGCGATGACGCGCGCCATCGAGGTCATGCGCGAGTTGGCCGACCGCACGGTGATGCCGCTCGAGGGCGACCGCGCCTTCCACCTCGCGATCGTCGGCGCCAGCGGCAACGCGGTGCTGATCGAGACGGTGCAGAACTTCTGGGACTCGCGCAAGGGCCCGATCTTCACGCGCCTAGGCGGCTACTTCGAGACGGTGTCCTCGTGGCGCTCGGCCATCGCCGAGCACGAGGCGATCCGCGACGCGGTGGCCGCGCGCGACGCCGAGGCCGCGCGCGCCGCGATGCACGAGCACATGGACAAGTCCCACCAGCGATTCAGCGCGAGCTGGCGACGCGCGAAGCCTTCCTGACTTCTCGCCAGCGTTCCTTCTTCTTCCTGCCACGACGATAACGGAGACAAGCCACATGATCAGCAGCAGCGGAAACAGCAAACGCACCACCCTCAAGGCCCTCGCCGCCTGCGCCCTCGCGGCCGGCGCGCTCGGCGCGCCGGGCCTCGCCTCGGCCCAGACCAAGCTCAAGTGGGCCCACGTCTACGAGACCTCGGAGCCCTTCCACAAGTACTCGCTGTGGGCCGCCGAGGAGATCAAGAAGCGCACCAACGGCAAGTACGACATCCAGGTGTTCCCCGCCTCCAGCCTCGGCAAGGAGGCCGACATCAACCAGGGCCTGACCCTGGGCACGGTCGACATCATCCTGTCGGGCGCGAGCTTCGCGGGCCGCACCTACACGCCGCTCGCGATCTCCTACTTCCCGTTCATCTTCCGCGACGCCGAGCACCAGCTCAAGTATGCGAAGAGCGACGTGTTCAGGGAACTCGCCAAGGGCTACGACGACAAGAGCGGCAACCACATCACGGCGCTGAGCTACTACGGCGCGCGCCACGTCACCTCGAGCGCCGCGCGGCCGGTGGCCAAGCCGGAAGACATGAAGGGCCTGAAGATCCGCGTGCCCGACGCGCCGGCCTACCTCGCCTTCCCCAAGTCGCTGGGCGCGAATCCGACGCCGATCGCCTTCGCCGAGGTCTACCTCGCGCTGCAGAACGGCACGGTCGACGCGCAGGAGAACCCGTTGCCGACCATCGAGGCCAAGAAGTTCTACGAGGTGCAGAAGAACATCTCGCTGACCGGCCACATCGTCGACTCGCTGCTCACCATCTGCTCGGGCCAGCTCTGGGGCCGGCTGTCGGCCGACGAGAAGAAGATCTTCAGCGAGGTGATGGAGGAAGCGGCCGAGCGCACGGGCCGCGAGATCATCGCCTCGGAGGCGCGGCTGGTCGACGAGTTCAAGAAGAAGGGCAACAACGTGATCACGGTCGACAAGAACGTGTTCCGCGAGGCCGTGCTCAAGGCCACCAAGCCCACCGACAACGGCTACCGCCAGCAGGACTACGACCGCATCCTGGCGATCAAGTAGGCCCGCCCTTCCCTTCCGCTTCGCGCGGCCGGCCTCCTTTCGCGCGCAAGGAGGGCCGTGCCGCGAGCGCCGACCACCCACGAGGAGATCGTTTTGAGCGACGAGAAAATCATCGACGAAGAAGGCCACTTCCATGCGCAGGACGAGGCCGTGGACCTTTCCGACACCATCGCCGAGGGCTGGATCTCCCTCGCGCTGTTCTGGCTGCTCGGGCTCACCGTGTTCTACCAGTTCGTCACGCGCTACGTGATGAACGACTCGGCCGCCTGGACCGAGGAGGTCGCGCGCTACATGCTGATCGGCGTGGTGTTCATCGGCGCGGCGATCGGCGTGGCCAAGAACAATCAGATCCAGGTCGACTTCTTCTACCGCTACCTGCGCGGCGCGCCCGGGCTGTGGCTGTCGCGGCTGGTCGACCTGCTGCGCGTGGCCTTCTTCCTCGCGGCCATCGTGATGACGGTGCAGATGATGATGAAGATCGGCAACCAGACGCGCATGACCATCGTCGATGCGCCGATGAACATCGTCTACGGCCTGTGCCTGGCCGGCTTCGCCGCGATGGCCTGGCGCTCGCTGCAGGTGCTGCGCATCCACTGGCGGCGCGGCTACAGCGTGCTCGAGCGTCCCGAATCCACCCTCGCCGACCGCTGAGGCCACGGCAGACCCGGTTCCCACACCATGCTGAAAATCATCTTCCTCGTCTTCATGGCCGGCGGCATCCCGGTGGCCATCGCCATGGCCGGCGCCTCGCTGGTCTACATCCTGGTGAGCGACAGCACGCTGCCGCCCTTCGTGGTGATCCACCGGATGGTCGGCGGCATCGACAGCTTTCCGCTGCTGGCGGTGCCCTTCTTCATCCTCGCCGGCAACCTGATGAACAACGCCGGCATCACCACGCGCATCTACAACTTCGCACTCGCGCTGGTGGGCTGGCTCAAGGGCGGCCTGGGCCACGTGAACGTGCTGGGCTCGGTGATCTTCGCGGGCATGAGCGGCACGGCCATCGCCGACGCGGCCGGCCTGGGCACCATCGAGATCAAGGCCATGAAGGAGCACGGCTACTCCACCGAGTTCGCGGTGGGCGTGACCGCCGCCTCGGCCACGCTCGGGCCGATCATCCCGCCGAGCCTGCCCTTCGTGATCTACGGAATGATGGCCAACGTCTCGGTGGGCGCGCTGTTCCTCGCGGGCATCCTGCCGGGCATCCTGCTGGCGATCCTGATGATGCTGACGGTGGCCTACTACGCGCACAAGAACAAGTGGGGCGCGGACATCAAGTTCTCGAGCACCCGGCTGTTCAAGGCCCTGGTGGAGCTGGCCGTGGTGATCGGCTGGCCGCTGCTGCTGTGGGTGGTGGTGGCGAAGTTCGACGCGCCGGCGCAGCTCTCGGTGTTCGTCGGACTAGCCTCGCTGTTCGTGCTCGACAAGCTCTTCCGCTTCGAGGCGCTGCTGCCGATCATGACGCCGGTGCTGCTGATTGGCGGCATGACGACCGGCCTGTTCACGCCCACCGAGGGCGCGATCGCGGCCTGCGTGTGGGCGATGATCCTGGGCTTCGCCTGGTACCGCACGCTGTCGTGGAAGATGTTCGTCAAGGTCTGCCTCGACACCATCGAGACCACGAGCACGGTGCTGTTCATCGTGGCGGCCGCCTCGATCTTCGGCTGGATGCTGACGGCCACCGGCGTCACCACCGACATCGCCAGCTGGGTGCTGGGATTCACCAAGGAGGCCTGGGTCTTCCTGCTGCTCGCCAACCTGCTGATGCTGTTCGTGGGATGCTTCCTGGAGCCGACCGCCGCGATCACCATCCTGGTCCCGATCCTGCTGCCCATCGCCACCCAGCTGGGCATCGACCCGATCCACTTCGGGCTCGTGATGGTGCTCAACCTGATGATCGGCCTGCTGCACCCGCCGATGGGCATGGTGCTGTTCGTGCTGGCACGCGTGGCCGGCCTGAGCTTCGAGCGCACGACCATGGCCATCCTGCCCTGGCTGGTGCCGCTGTTGCTGAGCCTGGGCCTGATCACCTACATGCCCAAGCTCGTGCTGTGGCTGCCGAAGATGTTCTACTGACGATGAATCCCTACATAAGACTCCACCCCGCCGACGACGTCGTCATCGCGCGCTCGCAACTGCTCGGCGGCACCGTCGTCGAGGACGTCAAGGTCCATGGCCTGATACCGCCGGGCCACAAGGTCGCGATGCGCGCCATCGCGGCCGGCGAACCGGTGCGCCGCTACAACCAGATCATCGGCTTCGCGAGCAAGGCGATAGCGCCCGGCGAGCACGTGCACGTGCACAACCTCGACATGGGCCCTGACAAGGGCGACTTCGCGCGCGACTACGCCTTCGGCGCCGACGTGAAGCCCGCGCCAGCGAAGCGCGAGGCGACCTTCATGGGCATCCGGCGCGCCGACGGCCGCGTGGCCACGCGCAACTACATCGGCGTGCTGACCAGCGTGAACTGCTCGGCCACGGCCGCGCGCGCGATCGCCGACCACTTCTCGCGCAAGACCAACCCGGCGGCGCTCGCGGCCTATCCCAACGTCGACGGCGTGATCGCGCTGACGCACGGCACCGGCTGCGGCATGGACACGCAGGGCACGGGCATGCAGATCCTCGAGCGCACGCTGACCGGCTATGCCACGCATGCCAACTTCGCGGCGGTGCTGGTGGTGGGCCTGGGCTGCGAGGCCAACCAGATCAACGCCTGGCTCGCGACCGGCAACCTCGCCGAGGGCGAGAACCTGCGCGTCTTCAACATCCAGGACACGGGCGGCACGCGCAAGACCGTCGACAAGGGCGTGGCGCTGATCGAGGAGATGCTGCCGCGCGCCAATGCCGTGACGCGCGAACCCTGCAGCGCGGCCCACATCACGATCGGGCTGCAGTGCGGCGGCTCCGACGGCTACTCGGGCATCAGCGCCAACCCCGCGCTGGGCGTGGCGGTCGACCTGCTGGTGGCGCATGGCGGCACCGCGATCTTGAGCGAGACGCCCGAGGTCTACGGCGCCGAGCACCTGCTGACGCGGCGCGCGGTGCGGCGCGAGGTGGGCCAGAAGCTGGTGGACCGCATCAAGTGGTGGGAGCACTACACGGCCATCAACGAGGGCGAGATGAACAACAACCCCTCGCCGGGCAACAAGGCGGGCGGCCTCACCACCATCCTCGAGAAGTCGCTGGGCGCGGTGGCCAAGGGCGGCACCAGCAACCTCGAGGCGGTCTACGAATACGCCGAGCCGGTGACGGCGCACGGCTTCGTCTACATGGACACGCCGGGCTACGACCCGGTCAGCGCCACCGGCCAGGTGGCCGGCGGCGCCAACCTGATCTGCTTCACCACCGGCCGCGGCTCGGCCTACGGCTGCGCGCCCTCGCCTTCGCTCAAGCTCGCGACCAACTCGGCGCTGTGGAAGCGGCAGGAGGAGGACATGGACATCAACTGCGGCGAGATCGTCGACGGCACGGCCTCGATCCAGGAGATGGGCCAGCGCATCTTCGAGCTGGTGCTGGCCACGGCCTCGGGCGCGCCCTCGAAGAGCGAGCAGCACGGCTACGGGCAGAACGAGTTCGTGCCCTGGCAGGTCGGCGCTGTGATGTAGGAGCGCACGGCCGATGACGACGCTTCCCTTCGGTGCGCTGGAAGGCACCGGCTTCGAGACGCTGGACCCGCGCTTCACAGGCCTGGTGCCCAAGCCCGAGCGGCTCGAGCGGCTGTGGACCGGCGGGCGCTGGTGCGAGGGCCCGGCCTGGTTCGGCGCGCTGCGCACGCTGGTGTGGTCCGACATTCCGAACGACCGCATGCTGCGCTGGGACGAGCTCAACGGCCAGGCCGCGGTGCTGCGCGAACCCGCGAACAACACCAACGGCAACACCGTCGACCGCCAGGGCCGCCTCGTGAGCTGCGAGCACCTGGCGCGCCGCGTGGTGCGCACCGAGCACGACGGCTCGATCACCGTGCTGGCCTCGCACTGGCAGGGCCGGCGGCTCAACTCGCCGAACGACGTGGTGGTGCATTCGGACGGCGGCGTGTGGTTCACCGACCCGAGCTACGGCATCCTGTCGGACTACGAGGGCCTGCGCGCCGACAGCGAGATCGGGGCCTGCCATGTCTATCGCATCGACCCGGCCAGCGGCGCGGTCGAGCGCGTGGCCGACGATTTCGTGAAGCCCAACGGGCTGGCCTTCTCGCCCGACGAATCCCTGCTCTACATCGCCGACACCGGTGCGAGCCATGACCCCAACGGGCCGCGGCACATCCGCCGTTTCTTCGTCAACCCCGACAACAAGAGCCTGCGCGGCGGCGAGGTGTTCGCCGAATGCAGCGCGGGCCTGTTCGACGGCTTCCGGCTCGACACCGAGGGCCGGATCTGGACCAGCGCCGCCGACGGCGTGCATGTCTACCACCCCGACGGCACGCTGCTGGGCAAGCTGCGCGTACCCGAGCGCGTGGCCAATGTCTGCTTCGGCGGGCCCAAGCGCAACCGCCTGTTCGTCTGCGCCACCACCTCGCTCTACGCCATCACCGTGAACGCCAAAGGAATCTGAACCATGCCGAGAACACTGCAGGCCGACAGCCTGCAATCCACCGTCGCGAGCATCCTGCGCGCCGCGGGCAGCCAGCAGGCCGAGGCCGAACAGGTCGCGGCCAACCTCGTGATGGCCAACCTCAGCGGCCACGACTCGCACGGCGTGGGCATGCTGCCGCGCTACATCGACGCCGTGGCCGAAGGCGGCCTGCATCCCAACGCGGCGGTGCGCATCAACCTCGACATCGGCACGATGCTCTCGCTCGATGGCCAGCACGGCTACGGGCAGGTGGTGGGCGTGCAGGCGATGGAGCTCGGCATCGAGCGCGCGCGCCGCCACGGCAGCTGCATCCTCACGCTCGCGCATGCGCACCACCTGGGCCGCATCGGCCACTTCGCCGAGATGGCGACCTCGCACGGGCTGGTGTCGATGCACTTCGTCAACGTGCTCTCGCGCCCGGTGGTCGCGCCCTGGGGCGGCGGCGACGGGCGCTTCGGCACCAACCCCTGCTGCATCGGCATACCGCTCGCGGGCGCCGAGCCCTTCGTGCTCGACTACGCCACCAGCCGCGTGGCGCAGGGCAAGATGCGCGTGGCCCACAACAAGGGCGAGCGCGTGCCCCCGGGCTACCTCATCGACGAGAACGGCGCGCCCACCGACGACCCCGGCGTGGTGGTGGTGCCGCAGGGCAACGGCCTGTTCGGCGCGCTCATGACCTTCGGCGAGCACAAGGGCTACGGCATGGCGCTGGCCTGCGAGCTGCTGGGCGGCGCGCTGACCGGCGGCGGCACCTGGCACCGGCCGGCCGACACCAGCCGCAGCGTGCTCAACGGCATGCTCACCGTGCTGATCGATCCCGAGCGCCTGGGCACCCAGGCCAGCTTCGACCAGGAGGCGCGCGAGTTCGTCGAGTGGCTGCGCCGCAGCCCGCCGGGCCAGGGCTTCGACGCGGTGCAGATCGCGGGCGAGCCCGAGCGCAAGGCGCGCGCGGCGCGCCAGCGCGACGGGATCTGGGTCGACGATGCGACCTGGGGGGAGATCGTGGCGGCGGGCGCGAAGGTGGGGGTCGCGGTCGCCGCCTGATATCGCTAGCTCTTGCTGGCGTCGTGCGCGGGCTTGCCGACCTGCACGCTGGTGTCGTCGCCCTTGATCCTGGCCTGCACGGCCTCGATCGCCTTCTGGAGCCGCGCGCCGTAGTCTGCATCGGCCTGGCGGAAGTAGCTCAGCGAACGGTCGATGATGTCCTGCCGCCGGACCGCGCCCAGTCCGCCCGCGATGTTGTTCACCAGGCGCTGCTTCGCGGCTTCGTCCATCAGGCGGTAGAGGTCGCCGGCCTGCACGAAATCGGTGTCCTCGGGGTGCTGCTGCCACTGGTGGCTGCCGGTCCAGCCGTGGATCTGCAGTGGCGCATACACCGGCTCGTTGCTCTGCTTCGGCGCATCGCTGAAGCTGTTGGGCTCGTAGTTCGGGCCGCGGCCGCCGTTGCCGTCGCCGCGCATCGCGCCGTCGCGGCCGTAGTTCTGCGCCGTGGTCGCGTGCGGCCGGTTCACGGGCAGCTGCGTGTGGTTGATGCCCAGGCGGTAACGCTGCGTGTCGCCGTAGCTGAACAGGCGGCCCTGCAGCATCTTGTCGGGCGAGGGGCCGATGCCGGGCACGAAGTTGGCCGGGTTGAACGCGGCCTGCTCGATCTCGGCGAAGTAGTTGTCGGGGTTGCGGTTGAGCGTGAGGATGCCGATGTCGATCTTCGGATAGTCCTTGTGCGACCAGACCTTGGTCAGATCGAAGGGATTGAAGCGGTAGCTCTGCGCCTCGGCCACCGGCATGATCTGCACCTGCACGCGCCAGCTCGGGAACTCGCCGCGCTCGATCGAGTGCAGCAGGTCGAGGTGGTGGTGGTTCGGGTTCTCGCCGCCCACGCGCTGTGCTTCTTCCGCGACGAAGGTCTCAATGCCCTGGTTGGTCTTGAAGTGGTACTTGACCCAGAAGGCCTCGCCCTGCGCATTGACCCACTGGAAGGTGTGCGAGCCGAAGCCGTCCATGTGGCGGTAGCTCCTCGGAATGCCGCGGTCGCCGAACAGCCAGGTGAACTGGTGCGTGGCCTCGGGCGAGTGCGAGAAGAAGTCCCAGGCGTTGTCGGGCTCCTGCACGTGGCTGTAGGGGTCGCGCTTCTGCGAGTGGATGAAGTCGGGGAACTTGAGCGGATCGCGGATGAAGAAGATCGGCGTGTTGTTGCCGACCAGGTCGTAGTTGCCTTCCTCGGTGTAGAACTTGAGCGCGAAGCCGCGCGGATCGCGCACCGTGTCGGCCGAGCCGAGCTCGAGCGCCACGGTCGAGAAGCGCGCCAGCACCTCGGTCTTCTTGCCGACCTGGCCGAGGAATTTCGCCTTGGTCCACTTCGTGACGTCGGCCGTCACCTCGAAGGTACCGAAGGCACCCGAGCCGCGCGCATGCACTACGCGCTCGGGGATGCGCTCGCGGTCGAAGCGCGCGAGCTTCTCGATCAGGTGATGGTCCTGCATCAGCACGGGGCCGTTCACGCCCGCGGTCTGCGACTGCTGGTTGTTCTCGACGGGCGCGCCGTTCTCGGTGGTGAGCTTGCGGGATTCGGTCATTGGGCTTTTCCTATCGGTTGTGGGAGCCCGTTTATTTTCAGCAATCGAATGACCAGTTTCGATTGCGATTGCCTATGCCGGCGATAAGCCGCGGCCGCTGTGCGGCCCTGTCCTCAGCGGTTCAGAGCACCAGCGCGAGCAGCGCGTCGAGGTGTTCGGAGGGTTCGCGGCGGAAGCCCGAGCGCGCGAAGCGCTGCAGGCGGCCGACCGCCAGCGAGGTCAGCGCCGAGGCGCGCACTTGCGCATCGACGCTCGGCGTGGCCGAGCCCTCGGCGGCGCGGTCCTCGCGCAGCGCCTGGCGGATGCTGGCTTCGATCTTGTCGAAGAACTGGTTCATGCGCTGCTGCAGCCGCTCGTTCTCGTAGACCAGCGCATCGCCGACCATGACGCGCGTCATGCCGGGGTTGCGTTCGGCGAACTGCACCAGCATCGCGATGATGCGGGCCGCCTGTTCCTTGCCCGTGGATTCGCGCTCGAGGATCTGGTTGACCAGGGTGAACACGCTCTGCTCGATGAAGTCGATCAGGCCCTCGAACATCTGCGCCTTGCTCGCGAAGTGGCGGTAGAGCGCGGCCTCGCTGACCTCGAGGCGGGCGGCCAGCGCAGCGGTGGTCACGCGCTCGGCGCCGGGCTGCTCGAGCATCGCGGCCAGGGCCTGCAGGATCTGCACGCGCCGCTCGCCGGGCTTGGGACGCTTGCGCGCCGGGGCGGCCGGCGCGGTTTCGGCCTGGGTCTCTGCACCGGGGACGACTGTCTCTTCGTTTTGCATGGGAGGCGCGTGCGGAAGATGTAAACAATTGATTCTCGCACAGCAGTGAGCGCGCGCCTCCCCGCGCGCCCGCTGGCTGCCGGCCCGTCCCGGGGCCGGCCTTCGCGCGGCTTCAGCGCGCGCGGATCATCGTGCCGTAGGCCTGGTCGGTCAGGATCTCGAGCAGCATCGCGTGCGGCACGCGACCGTCGATGATGTGCACGGCATTGACGCCGCTCTTGGCCGCATCGAGCGCGCCCTCGATCTTCGGCAGCATGCCGCCCGAGATCGTGCCGTCGGCGAACAGGTCGTCGATCTCGCGCGCGCTCAGGTTGGTGAGCAGCTTGCCGTCCTTGTCGAGCACGCCGGGCGTGTTGGTCAAGAGCATCAGCTTCTCGGCCTTGAGCACGGTGGCCAGCTTGCCGGCCACCACGTCGGCGTTGATGTTGTAGCTCTCGTTCTCCTCGCCGAAGCCGATCGGGCTCACGACGGGGATGAAGGCATCGTCCTGCAGCGCCTTGACCACGCTCGGGTCGATCGAGACGATGTCGCCGACCTGGCCCACGTCGTGCTGCACGTTGGGATCGGCGCGGTCGGCCAGCTTGAGCTTCTGCGCGCGGATCAGGCCGCCGTCGCGACCGGTCAGGCCCACGGCCTTGCCGCCGGCCTGGTTGATCAGGCCCACGATGTCCTGCTGCACCTCGCCGGCCAGCACCCATTCGACGACTTCCATGGTCTCGGCGTCGGTCACGCGCATGCCCTGGATGAAGCTGCCCTTCTTGCCCAGGCGGTTGAGCGCGGCCTCGATCTGCGGGCCGCCGCCGTGCACCACCACCGGGTTCATGCCGACCAGCTTGAGCAGCACCACGTCCTCGGCGAAGTCGGCCTGCAGCGCCGGGTCGGTCATGGCGTTGCCGCCGTACTTGATGACGATGGTCTTGCCGTGGAACTTGCGGATGTACGGCAGCGCCTGGGCCAGGATCTCGGCCTTGTCGCGCGGGGGAATGTTGAGGACGGGGTCGGTCATGGGCGGTCAGGCTCCGGGACGGTGGACGATGGGACGGGATTCTCGCAAAGACGAACGGTCAGGGCCGCAGCCAGCGCGGCACCTTGAAGCGCACGATCATGAGGTAGGCGCCGACGTAGGTCGTGACGAACAGAAGACAGAAGAACATCAGCACCAGCGTGTTGTTCCAGAACAGCACCGCCGGCACCACCGACATCGCGGCGAAGATCCACAGGTAGGGCGAGGTGCGGTTGTTGCGCGCGAGCAGCTGGCGCGCCTCGTCGTCGGCGAAGGCCACGCGCACGATGCGGCGGAAGATCAGCTGGTGGAAGTGCAGCGCGTCGGCCGTGCCCGGCGACTGGCCGCGCGCGAGCTTGCGGTAGATGGAGAACAGGGTCTCCCACACCGGGTAGATCAAGAGCAGCATCGGGAACCAGGGCGAGACCACGCGGTGGCGCTGCACCAGCGTCACGCAGGCCACGGCGATCACCATGCCCCAGACGTAGGCGCCGCCGTCGCCCGCGAAGATCTTGCCGCGCGGGTAGTTCCAGATCAGGAAGCCGAAGGTCGCGCCGACCAGGCAGACCATCATGGCCGCGAGCTGGCGGTCGCCGAGCTGCAGCGCCACGTGCGAGATCGCGAGGCAGACCAGCACCGCCACCGTGCCCGCGAGGCCGTTGTAGCCGTCGATGATGTTGAAGGCATGCGGCAGGCCGCCGATCGCGAGCGCGGCGAACAGCACCGAGGCATAGGGCACGGCCGCGAGCCAGCCGTCGACCAGCGGGATGCCGGTGCGCGCGAGGCTCAGGCCATGCACCCAGCACACCAGCAGCGCCGCGCCCAGGGTGAGCATCAGCCGCCAGCGCACCTGCACGCGCTGCGTGACATCCTCGACGATGCCGCCGAGCACGGCCGGCAGGATGCAGACCAGCATCAGCATCGAGGCCGACACGGGCCACGAGACGTTGAACGGATCGGTGCCGGTGATGCCGGCCGCGAGCCAGGCCACGCCCATGCCGAGGATGATGCCCGCGCCCCCCAGCCGCGGCACGTGGCCCTTGTGGAAGCGCTGCGGCATGTCGGCGCCGTACAGCCGCGCATGGCGGCGCGCGCGGCGCATGAAGATCTGGACCGCGAAGGCGGAGACGAAGAAGCTGATGACGATCAGGGCAATCATGGGTGGTAGCGGGGCCCCTAGAATCCCCGGGCGAAATTAGACCATGGCCATCCCCGCTACGACCTCCCCCGCCGTCACGATTTCGATCGTGAGCCACGGGCAGCTCGAACTCGTGCGCCCCCTGCTCGACCAGATCGACCGCTTCAGCCGCGAACAGGTGGCCAAGGTGGTGCTGACGCTGAACATCCCCGAGTCCGACGCGCCGCTGGCCGGCGCCGCCTGGGGCTTCGCGCTCGAACGCATCGAGAACGCGCAGCCCAAGGGCTTCGGCGCCAACCACAACCAGGCCTTCGAGCGCTGCGCCACGCCATGGTTCCTGGTGCTCAACCCCGATATCCGTTTCGATGCCGATGTGCTGGCGCCGTTGATCGCCCTGGCCGCGCCCGACGCGGGGCTGCTCACGCCGCGCATCATGGAACCCGGCAAGCGCGAGCCCGAGCAGCACCGCGACATCCTGACGCCGCTGGAGATCCTTACGCGCAAGAAGCCCGGTTATGCGCGCCCGGCCGTCCCGGCCTGGGTGCCGGGCCTGTTCATGCTGTTCCGCGCCGAGGCCTATGCCGCCGTGCGCGGTTTCGACGAACGCTTCTTCATGTACGGCGAGGACTTCGACATCTGCGCGCGGGTGCAGCTGGCTGGCTGGCGGCTGCAGGTCGGCGAGCAGTTGCGCGCGCAGCACGACGCCCAGCGCGCGAGCCACCGCAGCGGCAAGTACCTCTACTGGCATGTCACCAGCCTGCTGAAGATCTGGGCTTCGGGCGCGTTCTGGCGCTATCGCCGACTGCGCCGCCAGGCGGCCTGATCGGCCCCGCCCCTCAGCCCAGCAATCGGCGCAACGAGCGCACCCCGGGCAGCCGCGTCAGCTTGCCGATGGCGCGGATCAGCCCCGGCGGGCTGTGCTCGGCCATGAAGACGGTGGCGCGCAGCTCGAGCTTCTTGCGGCCGCTGACCGCCGGGCTCGCATAGACGATCGCCGCGTATTCGGCGAGCACCGCGCTCATCTCGGCGCGGTTCGGGTCGTTGGCCTTCACCGCCTCGATCACGTGGTCCATGAAGAAGCGGCCGAAGCGCGGCATCAGGCAGTCGCGCAGCACGTAGCGATTGCGCCGGGGTTCGTCGGGGAACATGCCGACCAGCTTCTTGAAGTACTTGAAGCGGCTGCGGATCATGCGCATGTCGAACGAGGTGCTGCCGGTGTGGATGCACCAGACCGTGACCACCTTGTCGATGAAGTGGTTCGTGAAACCCTTGCGGAAGATGCGCAGGAACAGGTCGTCGTCCTCGAAGCCCATGAACTGGGTGTCGAAGCCGCCCACCGCGTCGAAGGCCTTGCGCGTCACGATCGCGGCCGAGGGCAGCACGAAGATGTCGTGGCGCAGCATCTCGAAGATGTTGGTCTTCGGGTGATGCAGCGTGTGGTCCTTGACCATCGCCGCGCGGATGATGTTGCCCTCGCCATCGGCCTCGGCCAGGTCGGCGTAGACAAAGCCCAGGCGCGGGTCGTCGGCCGGGATGCCCTTGACCAGGATCTCGATGTGGTTCGACAGATAGAAGTCGTCCTGGTCGAGGAAGCAGATGTACTCGGCCGTCGAGGCCGCCACGCCGGCGTTGCGCGCCGAGCCCTGGCCGCCGTTCTCCTTGTCGAGGATGCGGAACGGGAAGCGCGCGGCCAGCGCGTCGAGGCTGGCACGCTCCTCGGGACGCGAGCCGTCGTTGACCACGATGACCTCGCTGGCCGGCATCGACTGCGCGAACACGCTCGCCACCGAGCGCTCGATGAAGGCCGAGCCGTTGTAGAACGGGATCACGACCACCACGGTCGGCGGCGCGGAGGCGGGGGTCTGGGGGATGTGGCTCACGGAGGGCTCGGGAATGGATCAGACGGATTCGAACAGATCGCGCACCACGCCGCGAAAACCGCGGCCGAACCGGTCGTAGCGACCCGTTCGGGCCTCGCGCAGGATCGGCAGCACGCGCGCCCAGCGCGAGGCCGGCAGCTGCGTGCGGAAGCGCTGGTGCACGATCTTGCCGCGCAGCTTGTCGAGGGTGTCGGCGGTCACCGGGCGGCCCGCGCGCGCCACCTGCTCGAGGCGCTCGAGCAGCAGCTCGGCCTTGCGCGCGCGCTCGACGTGGGTGGTGCCGCGCGAGGCCAGGGCCTTGCGCACCTTCTCCATGAAGGTGTCGCGCCGCGCGCCGATCTGGTTGCCGCCATGTTGGCGGTAGTCGATCAGTTGCGCCTCGACGGTGTCGATGCGCGCGAAGGCCGAGGCCACCGTGGCGATCCACTCGTCGTGCACCCATTCGACCGGGAACGGCAGCACCGCGTCGAGCAGCTCGCGATGGAACACCGTGGTCGCGCCGGTGACGATGTTGCGGCGCAGGAGCACGTCGAAGGCCTGGCCCGCATGCATGCGCTCGAGCTCGCCGGCCGTGACCTCGATCGCATGGAACAGCGTGCCGCCCAGCGGCGCGCCCTGGGCGTCGACGAGGCGCGCGTCCGAGTGCAGCAGCCGCAGCTCGGGCCGGCGCTCGAACTCGGCCACCAGCCGCTCGAGCCGCTCGGGCACCCAGGCATCGTCCTGGTCCGACAGCGCGATCAGCGTGCCGCCGCAGGCGCGCACCGCCTGCTCGAAGTTCTTGACCACGCGCAGGCCGACGGGATTGACGATGACGCGCAGCGCGATCGCGAGGCCGGGCCGCTCGCGCAGGCATTCCTCGACGGTGGCGCGCGCCACCTCGACGCAGGCATCGCGCGAGGCGTCGTCGGACAGCACGATCTCCATCGGCGGCCGGGTCTGCAGGCAGATGCTGCGGACCTGCTCGCGCACGAAGCGCTCGCCGTTGTAGGTGCACAGGGCGACCGAAACGGTCAGTGCCCCGGCGGAAGAAGCCGCCACCTCGCTCATGGCGCCAGCCCCTTCGGCGCGCGCGGCGGCCAGGCATAGCTGAAGTCCTCGATCGCGAGGCTCAGGTTCGGGTTGTAGGCCGGGTCGCTGAACAGCAACTCGCCCCAGCGCTGCTTCATGTAGCCCTCCTCGCCAAGGAAGCGCTGGATCTGCGCCTCCGACAGGTCCGAGGGCCGCGTGGCCGACTCGTGGTGGTAAAGCTCGGCATGGGGCGTCCAGACGTTGCGATAGCCGGCTTCGCGCAGCCGCAGGCAGAAGTCGACGTCGTTGTAGGCGACCTTGAGGTTCTTCTCGTCGAGCCCGCCCACCTGTTCGTAGAGCGCGCGCCGCACGATCAGGCAGGCGGCCGTCACGGCCGAGAAGCCCTGCAGCAGCGCCGCGCGCCCGAAGTAGCCGGCGTCGCCCTGGCCGAGCCGGCGGTGCGCATGGTCGGCCACGCCGCCGCGGTAGCCCAGCACCACGCCCGCATGCTGCAGCGTGTTCTCGGGATACCACAGCCGCGCGCCCACGGCGCCCACGCCGGGCTGCAGCGCGATCGAGACCATCTCGCCGAGCCAGTCGGGCGAGATCACCTCGATGTCGTTGTTGATCAGGCCGAAGACCTCGCCCCTGGCGACCGCCGCGGCCTGGTTGTTGAGCGCCGAGTAGTTGAAGGGGCTGTCGTCGCGCAGCACGCGCACGCCCGCGCGCGCCGAGATCTCCTCGAAGTAGCGCAGCGCCTCGGGGTCGTCCGAGCCGTTGTCGATCAGGATGATCTCGTAGCGCGGGTAGAGGGTCTTCTCGAGGATGCTCTCGATGCACTGGCGCACCAGCTTCAGGCCGTTGCGCGTGGGAATGAACAGCGACACCAGCGGCAGCTCGGCCGGCAGCGCATGGCGCACGCGGAAGCCGGCGCCCGCGCGCTCGGCCGTGGCCTCGATGCCGCCGCGCGCCAGGTGCGCCTGCAGCGCGCGCTCGCCGCCCTCGGGCGCGTACTCGGCCGGGTCCATCGCATGCACCGCCTCTTCGGAGGCCACATGGCGGTGGTACAGCGCCTTCGGCACATGGACGATGCGCGCCGCATCGAGGCGTTCGGCCGCGCGCAGCACCAGGTCGTAGCGCGCCGCGTCGCCGAAGCGCTCGTCGAGCCGGCCCACCTCGCGCAGCAGCGGCGCCGCGAAGAAGGCCAGCCGCGAGACGAAGTCCTGCGAGCGCAGCAGGTCGAGGTTCCAGTCGGGCTTGAAGTACGGCGCCGAGCGCTGCCCGTCGGCCGCGATCCGGTCCTCGTCGGTGTAGATCAGCGCGGCCTCGGGATGGGCCACGGCGGCCTCGGCCACGCGCCACAGCGCATCGGCGGCCAGCGCATCGCGCGCATCGCAGGCGGCGAGCCAGCCGTCGGCACCGGGGTCGGCGGCGTTGAAGGCCTGCGCGAGCGTCGCCTCGGCGAACTCGATGCGCGGCTCGGCCGCGGCCAGCCGGCCGGCCAGCGCCTTGACCTCCTGCGCCGTGCCCGGGCCGGCCGCGAGCACCAGCCGCCAGTGCGCGAAGACCTGGTCGCGCACCGAAGCCACGGCGCGCTCCGCCTGCTGCGCATCGGCGCCATCGAGCGCCATCGCCAGCACGAAGCCGGGCCGGCGCGGCCAGCCGGCGGCCTGCGCCTCGAGCGCCTGGCGCTGCGCCGGCGCGAGCGGCGCGTCGTGGCGCTTGACCCATTCGCGGTACTGGAAGCGGTCGGGCCGAGAGGCATCGGCCATCAGCGGCGGGCCGTCGTTGCGCAGCAGCACACCGACCGAGCGCACCACGCCGCGCAGGCCCGATTGGCGCAGGATCTTCACGGCGCGGCGCGCGGTGCCGCCGAGGCCGCCGCCCTTGTAGAGAGCGTTCGGGATGAAGCTCAAGGCACGCAGGAGGCGGTTCATGGCCGCACCTCCGGCACGGGCCTCGGCGGCCAGGCCAGCGCGAAGTCTTCCGAGGCCAGGCTCAGGTTCGGGTTGTAGGCGGGATCTCGGTCGAGCACGGCGGCCCAGCGGGTCTTCATGTGGTTCTCTTCTCGCGCCGCGCGCTCGCGCTGGGCGGGGTCCAGGTCGCGCGGCCGGGTGGCCGATTCATGGTGGTAGAGCTCCGCATGCGGCGTCCAGACGTTGCGGTAGCCGGCCTCGCGCAGGCGCAGGCAGAAGTCGATGTCGTTGTACGAGATCTTGAGGTGGTCGGCATCGAGCCCGCCCACCTGCTGGTAGACGGCCTTGCGCACCACCAGGCAGGCCGCGGTCACGGCCTCGAAGGACTGGATCAGCTGCGCGCGGTTGAAGTAGCCGCCCTCCGCGCGCGGCAGGTGCTTGTGGGCATGGCCGGCGATGCCGCCGATGCCCAGCACCACGCCCGCGTGCTGCACCGTGCCGTCGGGGTAGAGCAGCTTCGCGCCCACCGCGCCGACGTCGGGCTGCAGCGCGAGCGCCACCATCTCCTCGAGCCAGTCGGGGGTGATGACCTCGATGTCGTTGTTGATCAGCGCCACCAGTTCGCCCCGGGCCTGTGCCACCGCGGCGTTGTTGAGCGCCGCGTAGTCGAACGGCCCGTCGTCGCGCAGCACCTGGAAGCCCGGCTGCTCGCGCAGCTCGGCGAAGTAGCGCAGCGCCTCGGGATCGGTGGAGCCGTTGTCGACCAGCAGGATCTCGTAGTCGGGATAGGTCGAGAGCGCCACGATGCTCTCGATGCACTGGCGCACCAGGCCCAGCGCATCGCGCGTGGGGATCACCAGCGACACCTTCGGCCAGCGCGCGGGTGCCGCCAGCCGGGTGCGGTAGCCATGCGGCGTGCTCTCGGTGCGCGCGGCCAGGCCGATGCGCTCGAAATGCTCGTCGAGGGCCCGTTCGCCCGCGATCTCGGCATAGGGCTTGGCGCCGGCCGACTGGGCCGTGCTCTCGGCATGCGCGCGCCAGTGGTAGAGCACGTGCGGGATGTGCCGCACCTGCCGCAGCGGGTCGATGCGCTCGATGCAGCGCAACGCGAGGTCGTAGTCCTGCGCGCCCTCGAAGCCCTTGCGGAAGCCGCCGACCTCGAGCAACAGCGCGCGCTGGTAGACGCCCAGGTGCGAGAACATGTTCTGCGAGCGGAACAGCTCGGGGTTCCAGTCGGGCTTGAAATAGGGGTTGTAGCGCCGGCCGGCGGCGTCGATCTTGTCCTCGTCCGAATAGACCATGCGCGCCTCGGGATGGGCGCGCAGCTCGTGCGCGACGCGCAGCAGCGCATCGGGCGCGAGCAGGTCGTCGTGGTCCATCAGCGCCACCCAGTCGCCGCCGGCCAGCGCCAGCGCGCTGTTCGAGGCTTCGGAGATGTGGCCGTTGACCGGCCGGCGGACCCAGCGGATGCGGCTGTCCTCGGCGGCCGCGGCCTCGAGGAGGGCCGCCACCTGCGGATCGGTCGAGGCATCGTCGGCGATGCAGAGCTCCCAGCGGTCGTAGGTCTGCGCGCGCACCGAGGCAATGGCTTCGCGCAGCCAGGCCGGCTGGGGGTTGTAGGTGGGCATCAGCACCGAGATCAGCGGGCGTTCGGACCAGCCCTGCGTCTCGGCCGCGAGTGCCGCCAGCGGCCCCGCCTGCAGCGCCGCCGACCGCGCGATCCATTCCGCGTAGTTGCCGCCCGCGATGCCCGCCGGCAGTGGCGGCCCGCCGCGCAGGCGCTGCACCACCCGGCTGGCCCAGCGCACCGGGGCCGTGAGCCGCCAGCTGGTCGAGCGCTCCATGGCCGTCACCTGCTGCTCGAGCGCATGCACCCGGGCCTGCAATTGGGCCTTGGTCAGCTCGGCGGGGCGTGCGGGTCGGCGTCTCCCTGTGGATGCGGCGGGCAGCGTGGGCCTCATAAAATACGGTCGATCATTCCGAAAACTCGCGCCGAGGCCATGGCCGCGCGAAGAAAAGGCCGGTGGTGCGCACTTTCAGCGCGGGGCGTCGCAACGAACGCCTGCTCACGGCTCGCCCCGGCAGGGGTCGGTAAAATTATCGCTCCTCCATAAAGAAACAAGGTTCAAAAAGATGCGGGTGCTTTCAGTGGTGCTATCGGGAGGCGCCGGTTCCAGACTATGGCCCGTCTCGCGGCAAGCCTTCCCGAAGCCTTTCATGAAGCTCGGGGGCACGACGTTGCTTCAGCAGGCGATCGAGCGGGGTCAGGCGTGCGGCACGGGCGACCTGATGATCGTGACCAACAAGGACCACTTCTTCCTGACGAAGGACGTGCTCGGCGGCATGAGCGATCCGCCGGACACCACCTATCTGCTCGAGCCGAAGGGACGCAACACCGCGCCGGCGATCGCGCTGGCTGCACTGCAATGCGAACAGCAGTTCGGCAGCGACACGGTGATGCTGGTGCTGTCGGCCGACCACCTCGTCCCCGACGTCGAGGCTTTCGTCGCGAGCGCCAGCGAGGCCTTCCGTCTCGCCAGCGAAGGTGCCCTGGTAGTGTTCGGCATCGCGCCCACCGCACCCGAAACCGGCTTCGGCTATGTCGAGGTCGAACGCGTCTCGCGCCAGAGTCAGCCGGTCAAGCGCTTCGTCGAGAAGCCTGATCTCGCCACGGCCCAGGAATACTTGGCGACCGGTCGCTACTACTGGAACAGCGGCATGTTCTGCTTCACCGCCGCAGGCATCCTTGGGGCACTTGAGAAGCAGGCCCCCGACGTGCTGCGCGCCGCCCGTCACGCGATGGCCAACGCCAAGCGTAACGGGCAGGCCGTGGATTTCGACCTCCACAGCTTCGGCCTTCAACCCGACATCAGCATCGACTATGCCGTCATGGAGCGCGCGGACAACGTCCAAGTGGTGCCGGCCAAGTTCTCCTGGAACGACGTGGGCTCCTGGCCTGCCGTGGCGAGCGCGCATCCGGCGGATGCCAACGGCAACACGCTGCCGGATGACGTCGTGGCCGTGGACACCACCGGCACGCACGTCCAGGTCGAGAGCCATGGCGCCAAGGTGGTGGCCACGCTCGGCGTCCACGATCTCGTGATCGTCGACACGCCTGACGCGCTGCTGGTGGCGCACAAGAACAGCGCGCAGCAGGTCAAGAAGGTCGTGGACCTGCTGAAATCGCGCACGCACGAGACCGTTCAACTGCCGGCCACCGTCCATCGTCCCTGGGGCACCTATGCGTCACTCAAGGAAGAAGACGGCTACAAGGTCAAGCGCATCACGGTCAAGCCGGGCCAGTCGCTTTCGCTGCAATACCACCACCAGCGCGCCGAGCACTGGGTCGTGGTCCAAGGCAAAGGCATCGTGCAGATCGGGGAGGTCGAGCACGAAACCGTGCGAGGCCAATACCGCTACATTCCACTTCAGGAAAAACATCGCCTGACGAACACCGGCCACGAAGAACTGGTGCTGATCGAAGTGCAGTGCGGGAGCTACCTGGGAGAAGACGACATCGTCCGCCTCGCGGACACCTATGGGCGAGCATGAGCGCAACAGCACATTCGAATCTTCATCGCAACGCGTGGACCGACTGGTGGGAAGGCTCCCGCCGCGTCGACATCTGGTGGACCCTGGCCTGGTTCGACATCGTCCTGCGCTATCGCCGCTCGCTGCTCGGACCGATCTGGCTCACGCTGAGCATGGGCGTGATGATCGCGGGCATGGGCCCGCTGTACAGCGCGCTGTTCGGCACCGAGCTGTCGCGCTTCTTCCCCCACCTCGCGCTCGGCGTGATCTTCTGGGGGCTGTTCTCCAGCATCGTTACCGACGCCTGCCATACTTTCGTCAATTCCTCGCACTACCTCAAGCAGGGCTACTTCCCGATCACGCTGTTCGTGTGGCGCAGCCTGGGGCGCAACATCATCCAGTTCGCCCACCAGATCGTGCTGTACGTGCCGGTGGCGCTGTGGGCGGGCATCTCGCTGTCGTGGCAGGCACTGCTTTTCTTTCCCGCCTTCCTGCTGCTGCTCGTGAACGCGCACGCCATCGGACTGGTGCTGGGATTGATCTGTACGCGCTTTCGCGACATCACCCAGATCGTCACCAGCCTGATGCAGATGCTGATGTTCCTGACACCGGTGTTCTGGTTGCCCGAGAACCTGCCGGGCCGCGCGCGCTATGTGCTGTGGAATCCGCTGGCGCAGATGCTCGATCTGCTTCGCACGCCATTGATGGGTGGAACGGCCAGCCTGCACGACTGGCTGGGCATCATCGGCTGGACGATTGCCAGCATCCTGGGCGCGAGCCTGTTGTTCATGAAGTACCGACGCCGCGTCGTCTATTGGCTCTGATCGCCCATGGCCCTGATTTCCCTCCAGAACGTATCCGTCAGCTTCCCGATCTATGGCGCCGGTGCAAGTTCACTTCGCAGCACGCTCGCCGCCTCGGTGACGGGTGGCCGTCTCGGTAAGGAGACGGGTGTGACGGTCGTGCAGGCACTGCGCGACATCAGCTTCGAACTGCGCAGCGGCGACCGGCTCGGGCTGGTCGGTCACAACGGTGCGGGCAAGTCGACCCTGCTGCGAACCCTGGCCGGCGTCTACGAGCCCTCCGCGGGTTCGTTCACGCGCCAGGGCACCGTCTCCAGCCTGATCGATCCGGTGCTAGGCATCGAGGTCGACGCTACCGGCATCGAGAACATCATGCTGCGCGGACTCGTGATGGGCATGAGCCGCAAGCAGGTGGACAAGCTGACGCAGGACATCTGCGAGTTCAGCGGCCTCGGCGAGTACGTCAACATGCCGGTGCGCACCTACTCCACCGGCATGCTGATGCGGCTGGCGTTCTCGATCTCGACCAGCATCCAGTCCGACATCCTGCTGATGGACGAATGGCTGTCCGTGGGCGATGCCGAGTTCACCGAGAAGGCAGAGCGGCGCATGCGCGAGGTGGTTTCCAAGTCGGGCATTCTGGTACTCGCCTCGCACTCGCCCGAATTGATTGCCAAGGAATGCAATCGCGTGATCCACCTGGAGCACGGGCGCATCGTCCAGGAGCAATAGCCAGGCGCCCGTTCGGCCTCTACGCCCTCAGGCCGAGATCGCGCCGCAGGCTTTCGATTTCGGTCAGGCGACCCGCGATCCGCCTGCCCGCCTCCTCGAGCGACAGAAACTTCATCGCGCTGCGTTGACCGCGAGCACCCAGTTCGCGAGCCCACTGTTGATCGTCGTAGAGTCGGCGCAGCGCCAGCGCTGCATGCTCCACCGAGGGCTCCGCCCATTCGAGGTCGGCCTCATACGGAGGAATGGCACGCCCGACCGTGACGGACTCGTATGGCACCAGCAGGCTGTTGTCTTCGTCCATGAAATCCATGTTTCCGGAAAAGCCGGTGGCCACGACCGGCTTGCCCATCAGCATGGCCTCCGCCATCGTGAGTCCGAGCCCCTCGCTGCGATGCAGCGACACATAAGCATCGCAGGTGTTCATCAGAGAGAGCACTTCGTCCGAGGTATAGACCTCGTCGATGATCTTGATCGCGGGAATGCCGGCGGCCGCATCGCGCAACTCCTCGAACTGCTCGGGATGTCGATCCCCGAACGAGGTCTTGAGCACCAGCGTGACCGGCTCGTCGGGGCGGAATGCCTTCTGAAACGCGCGGATGAGGCCCAGAGGATTCTTCCGTTCCATGACACTCATCATGTGAAAGGTAAACAGGAAGATGTAGCGATCGGATGGCAAGCCGAAATAGAACCGGCTCCTGGCCTGGAAAGGTGCCAGCGCCACGCCCGGGAACAGCGTCCGCACGGGTATGGTCAACCGCTCTCGCAGCCCACGCGCAATGAACTCCGTCGCGACCCATACCTCGTCGACATGGGCGGCATGATCGCACCACGACTGCGGAATCGAATCGAACTCCCAGTACCAGTAAGCGATGCGATACGTGCGCGGCACACGCTCGGCCAGGTCCGCTCTTGCATAGACCTCCGCAAAGAAAGGCTCGGGCTGCACGTGGATGATGGTGACGCCGCCCGTCTCGAGACCATCGAACCGCACGTGCCGAGGATCGTCGCGAGGGTCGGTTCGTACATCTCTCAGCGAGGCACGGATTCCCTGGCGCGCCATGGCTTCCACGAGGGCTTCCACCGAAACCCTGAGGCCGGAGGGATAGCAGAAATGGCCGATGACGTTGACCGGGCCGCTCGGGAGTTCGGAACTCACCTGTTCGGCATCCAGGCCGCTGCACCAGGTCCGCGCCTGCGGTCCCGATTCCACGTCGCCCCCGGACACCAGCCAGTCGAGGAAGACCCTCGCGCTCCCCGCATCGGCCAGGGCATCCGGATGCGCCGCCCGCCAGGCGGGACGTGCCCAATAAGCCGCCCGGAGCTGGATCTCCGGCCGCAGGTGGCCGGGAGCCGCTGGCGATGCCCCGGTCACGTTCTCCGGGCCATAGGTCGCGCGCACCCACCCGGCGAAGGCGGGCCAGCCGAAAACCGTCAATCCATCGGGAAAAAGACGCTGCCATTCCGCCGTGAACAAGTAGGCCCTGCACAGCTCGCCCTGCGGGTCTTCCGTCGCCTGGAGGAACAACCACCAGATCTCCTCGATCGACAACGAAGCCCCATCCCTTGCATGCCGGACGAACCATTTGAAGAGACTGCGTCGACCGGCGGGCATCAGTCCATGCGGCAATGCGGCACGCACTTCAGTGCTCGACAGGAAGAACTGCCGCGCCCTGGCCGCAGGATCGCTCGCAAGAAGTGCAACCAGATGCCGAGCGCCCTCCGCCGAGACACCCAGCTCGGTCCGCCCCGCATCGCTGGCGATCCATCGGCCGAAATCACCGCCATCCAGGGCCGAGAACGCATCCGGAAAACGCAGGCGCAGGTCTTTGCGCGATCGCAACACATCGATGATGAAGCGCGCCGCACTGCCGGCATCCACGATGGAAGCGACATCGACCGGCGGCCAGAAGACATCTCCGAAGTCCGATCCCGCTGAATCCAGGACGTCCGCGTCGTCGTACGGATCGAAGGGGGGGGCCGGAGGCTCGTCGCGCCGAGGCGAAACGAGCCGGGCGCGCTCCTGCTCGAACAGGACGGCGAGATCTTGCGCCTTCTTCTCCATCAGTGCCCGGTCCCGCAGGAAACGCCAGCGCTCGGAGGTGCGCCACGGCGTCATGAGCCAATAGGCGCCTTTGGCGAGCCGGCGCGCAGCCCGTAGCGTCGAATCAAGGTTTCCCATCAGGAGAGGGCACTTTCACTAACAAACGTAACGTCATCGCCGAAGGCTTCTCCGAGCGGGAGCGTCATCATGCCAAGAAATGACAGTTCCACTTCGTAAAATGCGGATCAAGGCCCCGGCGCTCCTTTTGCAGAAACAAGGCCGTATTCCCCAGCCACAAGCCGCATTCCATGAACCAGAAAAACAATCCCCCGGCTTTTACGTCCTACGCGCAGAATTTCGAGGATGTCATGCTTTGGCGCGCACTGAAGCATGTTCCGGTCGGCACCTACGTGGACATCGGCGCGCAGCATCCGACCGTGGATTCGGTCAGCAAGGCGTTCCACGAACAAGGATGGCGGGGCGTCCATGTCGAGCCCGTCCCCTACTACGCCGAGCTGTTGAGGCAGGACAGGCCCGACGAAGTCGTGCTGCAGCTGGCGCTGTCGGACAGCGCCGGGATACTGGAACTGCACGTGATTGCCGGGACGGGCCTGAGCACAGGCGTACCGTCCTACGCGGAGAACCTCCAGACCCGGCATGGCTTCTCGAACGAGATCGTCCGGGTTCCGACGCTTCCCATGCGCACGGCGCTGGCCTCGCTCGATGGGAAGGAGGTGCACTGGCTGAAGGTCGACGTCGAGGGATTCGAGGAAAAGGTCCTCGAAGGCTGGAACAGCGAAACCTTGCGGCCGTGGATCGTGGTGATCGAGGCGACGGTGCCCATGTCCACCGAGCTTCGATTCGACGGAGCCGATGCGATCCTGGTGAAAGCGGGCTACGAATTCGTCTATTTCGACGGGCTCAACCGCTTCTACGTCGCATCCGAGCACAAGGAGCTCCGTGCAGCGTTTGAAGCGCCTCCCAATGTCTTCGACGGCGCTCGCCTCAGCGGCCTGTCTTCGAGTGCTTGGTGCGCGGGCGTGAATGCCGCCCATGCCGGTGAACTCGAAGCGGCGCGTGCGGACGCAAGGGAAGCGGGTGAAAGATTGGCTGCGGAGCGCGACCGCAGCAACCACGCGCTGATCCGCCTTCAGGCCGTCGAGGCGCGGGCGAGCAACGCCGAGATGCTCCTCAAGCATGCGCTCGACCGGGCGATACAGGCGGAAGCGCGAGCGCAGCTCGCGGGCGACCGACCATTGCGGCGGCTGGCGAACGCGGTGGCAGAGGGCCGCATCCTCAGCGGCATCAAGCGACGGATCAAGACGGCGTTGCGCATCGCGGCCATCGCCACGAATCGAAGTCCTGGTCTCAAGCGCGCGGCGGGATGGGTTCTCGCCTGCGTCCCTCCGCTGAGGCGACGCTTGAGGGCGACACTGGCTCCGCCCGATATCCAGCGCCCCGCCGATCCGGGCGGCGGCCCATCGCCAATGTCTCCCGACACAGCCTTGACCTTCAGGCAGCTAAAACAGGGGCAGCCCCCTTCGGAAACGCATCAATGAGAATAGTGATAGATCTTCAGGGAGCTCAATCCACCGGCAGCAGATTCCGCGGTATCGGACGCTACTCGCAGTCCCTCGCGCAAGCCATGGCCCGCCGGGCCGGCCAGCACGAACTCGTGCTCGCATTGAACGGCCGCTTCCCCGACGCCGTGGATGCCATCAAGACAGCATTCGACGGCTTGGTCGATCCAGCGAACATCAAGATCTGGTATCCGGCCGCCGAGACCGGCTCCGCATCGCGCTCCCCTGAAAGCGTGCGCGCCGACGAGAAGCTTCGAGAGGCGTTCCTGGCCCGGTTGAATTCCGATGCCGTTCACGTATCGAGCCTCTTCGAGGGCCTGGGCGATCCCGCCGTCACCAGCGCGGGCCGCTTCGCCACGACACCGACCGCCATCACCCTCTACGACCTCATTCCACTGATCCATTCAGGCCCCTATCTCGACAATCCAACCATGCGCAGCTGGTACATGGGCAAGGTGGAGGCACTGCGCCAAGCCCATCTCTGGCTCGCCATCTCCGAGTCGTCGAGGCAGGAAGGGCTCGATCATCTGGGATTGGATCCTGCCCGCTGCGTCAATATCTCGACGGCGGCCGGCGACCATTTCAGCAAGCGCGAGCTGTCCCCGGCCCGAGCCGACGAACTGCGCGCCCGCTATCGGCTGCGCAAGCCATTCGTGATGTACACCGGCGGCATCGACCTGCGAAAGAACATCGATGGCCTGATCAAGGCATTCGCATTGCTGCCTCCGGCCATGCGCTCGGAACACCAGTTGGCGATCGTCTGCTCCGCTAGAACCGAGGACCGGGACGAACTGCTGGCGCTGGCCCGCCAACAGGGGCTCGACGACGGCGCAGTCGCGATCACCGGGTTCGTGCCCGAGGAAGATCTGGTCGATCTCTACAACCTTTGCGCCTTGTTCGTGTTTCCGTCATGGCACGAAGGCTTCGGGCTGCCGGCCCTCGAAGCAATGCTGTGCGGCGCACCCGTGATCGGGGCAAATACGTCCAGCCTTCCCGAGGTGATCGGCCGAGCTGACGCGATGTTCGACCCACGCGACGCCAACGCGATCGCCGCCAAGATCGCACAGGTGCTGAGCGATCGCGACTTCAGGAACGTGCTGATCGAGCATGGCGCCTGGCAGTCGAAGAAGTTTTCCTGGGATGAATCGGCTCGACGTGCCCTGGCGGCCTTCGAACAACTGCACGCATCGCGGCCCACCGAGACCAGGCCCGCACCGAGGTCGTCCACGACGGCATCGCACAAACCGAAGCTGGCATACGTTTCGCCTCTCCCTCCGGAGCGCAGCGGTATCGCGACCTACAGCGCCGAACTGTTGCCCGAACTCTCCAAGTTCTACGACATAGAGTTGATCACTGATCTGCATGCGCTCGACGAGCGCGAGATCGGGATGTCGCTCCCCCTGCGGTCTGTGGACTGGTTTCGCCGGAACGCACGGTCATTCGACCGCGTCGTCTACCATTTCGGCAACTCCGAGTTCCACAAGCACATGTTCAGCTTGCTGGAAGAGGTGCCCGGCGTCGTGGTTTTGCACGACTTCTACCTGAGCGGCATCCAGGCGCACCGGGAGTTCGCGGTGGGCGAGCCGCACCAATGGATCAAGTCCCTCTATGAGTCTCACGGCTACTCCGCAGTGGCCGAGCGCTACAGCGCGGAGGACACTGCAACGGTCGTCTTCGGCTACCCATGCAATTTCGACGTGCTGCGCCTTGCCGCGGGCGTCATCGTTCACTCGCCCTATTCAAAGGAACTTGCCAGCGAATGGTATGGACCCGATCTCGCGCGGAAATGGGCACTCATTCCTCATCTTCGCGTGGTATCCGAGGGAGTGGAAAGCGAGCGCGTTCGCGCTCGCGGCGAATTGAATCTGGACCCTGACGAATTCATGGTCTGCGCTTTCGGCTTGCTGGGTCCGACCAAGCTGAACCATCGGTTACTCCAAGCTTGGCTTCGGTCCTCCCTGGCAAGAGATCCAAAGTGCAGGCTGGTTTTCGTGGGCGACAACGACAAGACGCCCTATGGCCGGCAGTTGGAAACGGCCATCGAGAGCGACCAGGGCAGGTCGAATGTCAGCATCACTGGATGGACCGACTCCGAAACCTTCCAGCGTTACCTCCACGCATCGGACGTCGCTGTCCAGCTGCGCTCGCTGTCCCGTGGAGAGACATCGGGAACGGTGCTGGATGCCATGAGCAAGAGCGTTCCGACGGTGGTGAATGCAAACGGTTCCATGGCTTTCATCCCGAGCGACGCGGTCGCGATGCTTCCGGACGCCTTCACCGATGAAGCATTGATTGAAATCCTGGAAAAGCTTCGAGCATCACCTGACCTCGCTAGGGCTCTGGGGGCCCGGGGCAGGCAGCAGATCGAAATGGCGCATGCGCCGGTGGCGTGCGCGCAAAGCTATGCCGATGCCATCGAGGACTTCGCCCGCGCCGGGGCGCAAAGCCGAACGGGGCTGGTTCGTTCGATCGCTGGCGACGCCCCGAAGTCCGAAGAAGACTTGATCAACTTGGCGCGGGGAATCGCGCGCGCGTTACCGCTGCCAGGCCCAGGGCACCAGCTTTTCATCGATGTCTCCGAGTTGGTACAGAACGACTGGCAAAGCGGCATCCAACGACTCGTGAAATCCCTTCTCGGTGCGCTTTTGAAGAATCCCCCGACTGGCTTCCGGATCGAACCGGTCTACGCTCGCAAGGAAAAGGTTGGCTACTTCTACGCCCGGAAATTCGCCTTGCGCTTCCTCGACTGCCCCACCAGTGGCCTCGAGGATGCTCCTGTCGACATCAGGGGGGGAGACATCTTCGTCGGGCTGGATCTGCAGCCTCATGTCGTCCCCACGCAGACCGCGTTCTATCGGGAACTGCGCGATCTGGGGGCGCGCGCCTATTTCGTCGTGTATGACCTGCTGCCAGTCCTGCTGCGCGACAGGTTCTACGACGGAGCCAAGGCACTGCACGAGCGCTGGCTGAAGGTCGTTGCCGAAAGCGATGGCGTTCTTGCCATCTCGCAGTCGGTAGCCGACGAGTTCATCGCCTGGGCATCGGCCAATGCGCCCGGGCGTCTGGAAGCAGGCCTGCAGGTCCGAGCATTTCACCTGGGCGCCGACATCGGCTCCTCGTCGCCGACTTCCGGCATGCCGGAGGATGCCGCGCCGCTGCTCAAGACCATTTCGTCCAGGCCCAGCTTCCTGATGGTCGGCACGATCGAGCCGCGCAAGCGGCACGAGCAGGTGCTCGACGCATTCGAGCAGCTCTGGCGCGAGGGCGTCGAGGCCAACCTGGTGATCGCTGGCAAGACGGGATGGATGGTCGAAGCCCTGGTGCAGCGGTTGAAGAAGCATCCACAGCGCGATCGCCGGCTCTTCTTGCTGGAAGGCATCAGCGACGAGTACCTGGAACGCCTCTACCGGTCCTGCTCATGCCTGCTGCTCGCATCGGAGGGGGAGGGCTTCGGCCTTCCGCTGATCGAAGCCGCACAGCACGGGCTGCCGATCCTTGCAAGGGATCTGCCCGTCTTCAGGGAGGTGGCGTCGAACCATGCCAGCTATTTCGATGCAACCACCGGCAAGGATCTCGCGGCCTCGATCCGAGGCTGGCTGGAGCAGTTCCAGAAGGGAACCCACCCCCATTCTGAGACAATGCCCTACCTGACCTGGAGCCAAAGCGCGGAGCAGTTCAAGGCTGCGCTGCTCGAATTTTCCGCATGCGCCTGAGGCCCTCCAAAGTATCCGAGAGAGCTACCTAGCCCCCTAGACAGAGAAAGTGATTGAAGAATGACCATGGAAAAGAAACGCGCCGTCGTTACCGGCATCACGGGCCAGGATGGCGCCTACCTGGCTGAGCTGCTTCTGGCCAAGGGCTATGTGGTCTATGGCACGTATCGCCGCACCAGCTCTGTCAATTTCTGGCGCATCGAAGAGCTGGGGATCGACAAGAACCCCGACCTGCACCTGGTGGAGTACGACCTGACCGACCTGGGAAGCTCGATCGCGCTCGTCAAAAGCTCGAATCCCGACGAGATCTACAACCTTGCTGCACAGAGTTTCGTCGGCGTGAGTTTCAATCAGCCGGCGGCCACGGCCCAGATCACCGGTGTTGGTGCATTGCACCTGCTCGAAGCGATCCGCCTGGTGAATCCCAAGATCCGCTTCTACCAGGCCTCCACCTCCGAGATGTTCGGCAAGGTCCAGGCCATTCCGCAGATCGAGGAAACCCCGTTCTATCCGCGCAGCCCCTACGGCGTTGCGAAGCTGTACGCGCACTGGATGACCATCAACTACCGCGAGAGCTACGACATCTTCGGCTGCAGCGGCATCCTGTTCAACCACGAGAGCCCGCTGCGCGGCCGTGAGTTCGTCACCCGCAAGATCACGGACAGCGTGGCAAAGATCAAGCTCGGCAAGCTCGACGTGCTCGAGTTGGGCAACCTCGATGCCAAGCGCGACTGGGGCTTCGCCAAGGAATACGTCGAGGGCATGTGGCGGATGCTGCAGGTCGACGAACCCGATACCTACGTGCTGGCAACCAACCGGACGGAAACCGTCCGCGATTTCGTGCGGATGGCATTCAAGGGCGCCGGCATCGACGTGGACTTCAAGGGCTCCAACGAGGCCGAAACGGCCGTGGACACCGCGACCGGCAAGACGGTGATGCGCGTGAATCCCAAATTCCACCGCCCTGCGGAAGTCGACCTGCTGATCGGGAACCCGGCCAAGGCCAAGGCCAAGCTCGGCTGGGAACCTGCCACCACGCTCGAGCAACTCTGCCAGATGATGGTGGAGGCCGACCTGCGCCGCAACGAACAGGGATTTTCGTTTTGAAAATCCTGCTGACCGGCGCGGATGGATTCACCGGCCGCCCGTTCGTTCGCCACGCCGAGTCGGCGGGCCACGAGGTGATCCCGCTGCGCGCCGATCTCATGGATCCGGATGCGGTGAGCGCCGAGGTCGGCAACGCGGCACCGGATGCCGTCGTCCATCTCGCGGCGATCAGCTTCGTGGGACATGCCAACGATGGTGCGTTCTATGCGGTCAACGTGGTCGGAACGACGAATCTGCTGAATGCACTCACGCGGCTTGCCGTTCCGCCACGCCGGGTCCTGCTGGCGAGCAGCGCGAACATCTACGGCAACACGGCCACTTCACCCATCTCGGAAGCCCAGCCGCCGGCGCCGGTCAACCATTACGGCATGAGCAAGCTGGCCATGGAATACATGGCCCGCACCTACGGTGACAGGCTCAACCTGCTGATCACGAGGCCCTTCAATTACACCGGCCCCGGGCAAGACGCCAACTTCCTGATCCCCAAGCTGGCCCTGCACTTCGCCCGCTGCTCGGAGTCGATCTCCCTCGGGAACCTGGACGTCGAGAGGGAGTTCAACGACGTGCAGATGGTGTGCGATGCCTACCTCGAGTTGCTGAGCGTCGGCGAGGCCGGCGAAACCTACAACATCTGCTCAGGCCGCCCCCATGCACTTCGATCGGTGATCGAGATGCTGGCGAAAATGACTTCGCACAACCCTCGCATCGAGGTCAATCCGGCTTTCGTGAGAGCCAACGAAGTCCATCGGCTGTGCGGCGATCCCGCCAAGCTGCATGGACTCCTGGCTCGCCACGGCCGTACGCTGGCCGAGCCGGCGCTCGAGGACACGCTGCGGCGCATGCTCGCCGCAGCCGCGGATCAGGCGAAGACTTCCGCCTGATCGAGCGAGAGGGCAGCCATGTCCTTCGCTGAAAGCTGCGGCGCCACGCCGACATCCGGCCAGGCGATGCCGAGTGCGGCATCGTTCCAGGCAATCGCCCGCTCATGCACCGGCGCGTAATAGTCGGTCGTCTTGTAGAGAAACTCCGCCGTCTCCGTCAGCACCAGGAAGCCGTGCGCGAACCCCGCGGGCACCCACAGCTGCTTGTGGTTGTGCTCGCTGAGCTCCTCGCCCACCCACCGGCCGAAGGTCGGCGACGAGCGGCGGATGTCCACCGCCACGTCGAACACCGCGCCGCGCACGCAGCGCACCAGCTTGCCCTGCGGCTGCTGGATCTGGTAGTGCAGGCCGCGCAGCACGCCCTGGGCCGAGCGCGAATGGTTGTCCTGCACGAACTCGACGTGGCGCCCCACGGCCTCGTCGAAGGCCTTGCCGTTGAAGCTCTCGAAGAAGAAGCCGCGCGCGTCGCCGAACACCTTCGGCTCGATGACGAGAACGTCGGGAATCGCGGTAGGGGTGACTTTCACGAACGCACCTCGTCCTTCAGCAGGCGTTGCAGGTACTTGCCATAGCCGCTCTTGGCGAGCGGCGCGGCGAGCTTCTCGAGCTGCGCGGCATCGATGAAGCCGTTGCGCCAGGCGATCTCCTCGGGGCAGGCGATCTTCAGGCCCTGGCGATGCTCGAGCGTGGCGATGAACTGGCCCGCCTCGAGCAGGCTCTCGTGCGTGCCGGTGTCGAGCCAGGCATAGCCGCGCTGCATGATCTGCACGTTGAGCTGGCCGAGGTCGAGGTAGGCCTGGTTGACCGCGGTGATCTCGAGCTCGCCGCGCGCGCTGGGCTTGACGGCCTTGGCGATGTCGACGACCTGGTTGTCGTAGAAGTAGAGGCCCGTCACGGCGTAGCTGCTCTTGGGTTCGAGCGGCTTCTCCTCGATGCTGCTGGCCTTGCCCTGCGCATCGAAGGCCACCACGCCGTAGCGCTCGGGGTCGTGCACGTGGTAGGCGAAGACGGTCGCGCCCTTGGCCTGCGCATCGGCATCGGACAGCAGGTGCACGAAGTCGTGGCCGTAGTAGATGTTGTCGCCCAGCACCAGCGCGCTCGGCGAATTGTCGACGAACCTGTCGCCGATGATGAAGGCCTGCGCCAGCCCGTCGGGACTGGGCTGCACGGCGTACTGCAGGTTCAGGCCCCACTGGCTGCCGTCGCCCAGCAGTTGCTGGAAGCGCGGCGTGTCCTGCGGCGTGCTGATGACGAGGATGTCGCGCATGCCGCCGAGCATCAGCGTGCTCAGCGGGTAATAGATCATGGGCTTGTCGTACACCGGCAGCAGCTGCTTGCTGATCGCGAGCGTGGCCGGATGCAACCGCGTGCCCGAGCCGCCGGCCAGGATGATGCCCTTGCGCTGCGTCGTCTGGATGGTCATCGTTGGTGTCTTCTCTTCAGGGGTTCGGGTCCGGCGCGCGATGCGCGCTCAGAGGATCTCGCGCAGCATGCGCGCGACGCCGTTCTGCCACGGCGGCAGCACCAGCCCGAAGGCGGCCTGCAGCTTCGAGGTGTCGAGGCGCGAGTTGTGCGGCCGGGTGGCCGGCGTGGGAAAGGCGCTGGTCGGCACGGCCTCGACCTGCTGCGGCCCGGCCTTGAGCTCGACACCGGCCTGCTGCGCGAGTTCGAGCACGTAGCGCGCGTAACCGTACCAGGTGGTCTCGCCGCCCGCGATCGCGTGATAGAGCCCGGCGTTGGACGGGTCCTGCAAGGTGGCGCGGATGGCATGGGCCGTGATGTCGGCCAGCAGCTCGGCACCGGTGGGCGCGCCGAACTGGTCGTCGATGACGGTCAGCTTGTCGCGCTCCCTGGCCAGCCGCAGCATGGTCTTGGCGAAGTTGCCGCCGCGCGCCGCATAGACCCAGCTGGTGCGAAAGATCAGGTGCTTCGCGCAGTGCCGCGCCACCAGTTGCTCGCCCTCGAGCTTGGTGCGGCCGTAGACGCTCAGCGGGCCGGTCGCGTCGGTTTCCTTCCAGGGCGCGGTGCCGCTGCCGTCGAAGACATAGTCGGTCGAGTAGTGGACCATCAGCGCGCCGAGCTCCTGCGCGGCCTGCGCCACCACGCCGGGCGAGGTGGCGTTGAGCTTGCGCGCGAACTCGGGCTCGCTCTCGGCCTTGTCGACGGCGGTGTGGGCGGCGGCATTGACGATCACGTCGGGGCGCACCTGCCGCACGGTGTCGGCCAGCTGTTCGGGCCGGCTGAAGTCGGCGTGGAAGTCGGTGCTGTCGAAATCGAGCGCGACCAGTTCGCCCAGCGGCGCGAGGCTGCGCTGCAGTTCCCAGCCGACCTGCCCGCCCTTGCCCAGCAGCAGCAGCTTCATGCGGGGGCCTTTGCGTCGTACTGCTTCTCGACCCAGGCGCGGTAGGCGCCGCTTTGCACGTTGCGCACCCAGTCGCCATTGGCGAGGTACCACTCGACCGTCTTGCGGATGCCGGTGTCGAAGGTCTCGGCCGGCTTCCAGCCGAGCTCGCGCTCGAGCTTGCGCGCGTCGATGGCGTAGCGGCGGTCATGGCCGGGGCGGTCGGTGACGTAGCTGATCTGTTCGGCGTAGCCCTTGCCGTCGGCACGCGGACGCAACTCGTCGAGCAGCGCGCACACGGTCTGCACGATCTCGATGTTCGGCTTCTCGTTCCAGCCGCCCACGTTGTAGGTCTCGCCGAGCCGGCCGGCCTCGAGCACGCGGCGGATCGCGCTGCAGTGGTCCTTGACGTAGAGCCAGTCGCGCACCTGCATGCCGTCGCCATACACGGGCAGCGGCTTGCCGGCCAGCGCGTTGACGATCATCAGCGGGATCAGCTTCTCGGGGAAATGGAAGGGGCCGTAGTTGTTCGAGCAGTTGGTGGTGAGCACCGGCAGGCCGTAGGTGTGGTGCCAGGCGCGCACGAGATGGTCGCTCGCGGCCTTGCTGGCCGAGTACGGGCTGTTGGGCTCGTACTTGTTCTCCTCGGTGAAGGCCGGGTCGGTCTTCGAGAGCGAGCCGTAGACCTCGTCGGTCGACACGTGCAGGAAGCGGAAGGCCGCCTTCTGGTCGGCCGGCAGCGCGTTCCAGTAACCACGCACCGACTCGAGCAGTCGGAAGGTACCGAGCACGTTGGTCTGCACGAAATCCTCGGGGCCGTGGATCGAGCGGTCCACGTGCGACTCGGCCGCGAAATTGACCACCGCGCGCGGCTTGTGCTCGGCCAGCAGGCGGTCGAGCAGCGCGCTGTCGCCGATGTCGCCCTGCACGAAGACATGGCGCGGATTGCCCTTGAGCGAAGCCAGGGTCTCGAGATTGCCGGCGTAGGTGAGCTTGTCGAGGTTCACGACCGGTTCGTCGCCTTGCGCGATCCAGTCGAGGACGAAATTGGCGCCGATGAAGCCGGCGCCGCCGGTAACCAGGATCATGGAGTCCCCTGTGCTGTGTGATTGCTGAGTCGCGTGGTCGAAGCCCGCAGCCGCGCGGGCGCGGCCGGGCATGGATTATCCCACCCGTGCGCAAGGCCGAATCCCGGGGTTGGCCGGTGCGCAGGGCCCGCCTACAATCGCCACCCATTGCAGGAGAGCGGGCCGCATGCATCGCGCAGGCAGCCCCACCGAAGGCGCAAACTCCCATAAACGCTCAGGTCGGCTCCACGCTTCGCGCGGGGCCTGTACTGCAACCACTGAAACGCCGTCTGGAGAGCCAGCACATCGCCCATCGCGGCCGTGCTGCGCCGAAGGAGCAAGTCCGCTGCAAGGTGCAGCGGATGAAACTCTCAGGTACCGAGGACAGGGGGAGCGGCAATTGGACGGCCGTCCGGTTGCGCGCTATCTATTCAGTAGCACAACCTTCACGCCGTTCAAGCGCTTCGACCTCGAAAGGTACTTGAAATGCGCGTGATCGTATTGGGCGCCGGCCTGCTCGGCGTGACCTCGGCCTACTACCTCCAGCAACTCGGCCACGACGTGACCGTGATCGACCGGCAGGCTACGCCGGCCGCCGAGACCAGCTTCGCCAACGGCGGCCAGATCTCGGTGAGCCATGCCGAGCCCTGGGCCAATCCCAGCGCGCCGCTCAAGGTGCTGCAGTGGCTGGGCAAGGAAGACGCCCCGCTGCTGTTCCGCATCCGCGCCGACATGCGCCAGTGGCTCTGGGGCCTGCAGTTCCTGCGCGAGTGCACGCCCGCGCGCACGCGCCACAACATCGAGCAGATCGTGCGCCTGGGCACCTACAGCCGCGACACGCTGCAGCAGCTGCGCCGCGACACCGGCATCCGCTACGACGAGCGCACGCAGGGCATCCTGCACTTCTATACGACGCAAAAGGAGTTCGACGGCGCCCTCGCGCCCGCCGAGCAGATGCGCGCGCTGGGCTGCGAGCGCCAGGTGATCTCGGCCGACGAGGCCGTGAAGCTCGAGCCCGCGCTGGCCCACATCCGGCCCCGGCTGGCCGGTGCCACCTACACGGCCGAGGACGAATCGGGCGACGCCAACCGCTTCGCGCGCGAACTCGCGAAGCGCGCGGCCGAGGCCGGCGTGAAGTTCCTGATGAGCCACACCATCACCGCGCTGCGCGAGGTGGGCGGCGCGATCGACCACGTCGAGGCCACCGATGCCGAGGGCCGCTTCCAGCGCATCCGCGGCGATGCCTTCGTGATGGCGATGGGATCGCTGAGCCCGCTGCTGGCGGCACCGCTGGGCATCCGGCTGCCGATCTATCCGGCCAAGGGCTATTCGGTCACGCTGCCGGTCAAGGACGCGAGCAAGGCCTACCAGGTCTCGCTGACCGACGACGAATACAAGCTGGTGTTCTCGCGCTACACCTCGGAGTCGGGCGACCGCATGCGCATCGCCGGCACGGCCGAGCTCAACGGCTACGACCGCGACCTGAACCGCGTGCGCTGCGAAGCCATCGTGCGCCGCGTCGAGCAACTTTTCCCCGGCGCCGGCGACACCACGCAAGCCCAGTTCTGGACCGGCCTGCGCCCGGCCACGCCGAGCAACGTGCCGCTGATCGGCCGCACCAAGCTCGCGAACCTCTACCTCAACACCGGCCACGGCACGCTCGGCTGGACCCATGCCTGCGGCTCGGGCAAGTCGATCGCGCGCATCGTGAGCGGGCTGGTGCCGGAGGTGGATTTCGCGTTCACGGGAATGCCCAGGGGCGTGGCGGGCGTCGCCCAGCCCGCGCTGGGCTGAGCCTCCGAAGCAAGGCGGACGTTCAGTCGTCCGCCGTGAACACCGTCAGCACCCCCGTGTAGCCATACACGTGGTGCCGCGCGATCTCGCCTGCGGCGAAGAAGCCGACCAGCGGCACGTCGCCCAGCGCGTGGCGCACGATCTGCAGCTCGGCGCCGGGCGCGCCGAAGTGCGGGCCGCCGCGGCCCGAGCAGCTCACGTAGACGGCGCCGGCGATGCGGCGCGCGGGATGCGGCGCCGCATCGGCCTCGCCGGCGGCGACGGCGCGCGCGGTGGCCAGGGTCTGTTCCTCGGGCTCGAGCTCCTCGCGGATCTCGGCGCAGATGCGCATCAGGTCGGCGCGCGCGGCCTGGGCGTTGCGGCGGCAGAAGCTCAGGCGCATGCCGGCCTCGGCCACGTCGGCGATCGCGATGCCGCGGCGCGTGGGGTCGAGGCCGATGATGTGGCGCACCAGCACGTCGGCGCCGAGGTCGCCGGTGCGGCGGATGCCGTCGCTGCCGGCATCGACCAGGCCCACCAGGGTGGCGCGCACGGCCTCGATGGCTTCCTGCGGCCGCTCGAGCGAGACCTGCAGGTCGGCCAGCAGCACGTCGAGCGCGGGCTCGCCGTCGAGCTGCAGCACCAGGTTGCCGTCGGCCTCGGTGATCTCGCGCTCGCGCGCGCTGCCCGAGCGCAGCGGCTGGCAGCCCTGCGTGACGCGCGACACCAGCCGCACGCCCTCGCCGAACACCACGCCCGACAGGCCGCCCGAGAACACGCCGCCGGCCGCGCCCTGGCCGCGGATGTTGCCGTTGCCGCCGACCGCGAACTGCAGCGCGCCGCCGCGGCCCGACGAAAGGCCGCCGAACAGGTAGCCGGTGTCGGTGCGCCCGGCCATCTCGCCGATGAGCTCGGTCAGGTCGGGGGTGGCGGGATCGGCATGCACCAGCGCCGTGTGGGCCTCGAAGCCGCTCATCTCGGAGCTGGCCAGCGGCGCCACGCCCGAGAACACGCGGTACTGGTCGCTCGGCAGCGCGCAGAGCATCAGGCTCAGGCCGGGCTCGTCGAAGTACTCGGCATTGTTGGCCGACACGCCGACGCCGACGGTGCCGGCCCAGTCGGTCACCTCGGGCAGCTCGGCGCTCAGGTGGTCGAGGATCTCCTGCGCGTCGACCGCATAGTGGTCGGTGATGTAGAGCAGCCCGAGGGTGGGTGCCGAGGCGTAGTCGGGCAGCGCCATCTGCGCACGCAGCTGGGCCAGCACGAGGCCGGCCGCCATGCGCCATTGCGGATGGGTGGCGTGACCGGAGGGAAACAACTTCATCGTGCCAACCTGCTTCGTTCGATGTTCAGGACAAGGCGGCTCAGCGTCGGCCGCCCGTTCGCTTGCGGGCCGCGGGCGCCGCGGCCGGCTTCTTCGCCGCCGGTCGCTTGGCGGCCGTCGAGGCCTTGCGGGGGGTGGACTTGCGCGAGGCGCTCGCGGTTCCCATGGCCTTGCCGACGGCGTCGGCCAGCGGCTGGGTCACGGCCGGCATCTTGAGCTGGGCCGCGTCCTGCAGCGCGGTGCTCGCGATCTGCTGGAACTGCTCGGTCAGCGAGCCCCACCACTTGAGCGGGTCGACCGCGCCGCCGGCGGCATCGCCCGCGGCGGACTTGGCCGAGGCCTTGGCGGCCGGCCTGGCCTTGCGGCGCGGCGGCGGTGCCTCTTCCTCCTCTTCTTCCTCCTCCGCGTCGAGTTCCTCTTCGTCCTCGAGCTCGACCTCGGGTTCGGGCGCCGCGGCCGGCGCGGCTGCCGGCGCCGGGCTGACCGCCGCGGCCGCCGCATTCGCCTGCCGCGTGAACGCGCCCGCGAGGTCCTCCATGCGCACGTTCATGCCGCGCAGGGTGGACAGCGTCATCTTCTGCACCTCCAGCGCCTGGATCGTGGCCTTGAGCGCATGGCCGTTCTGCTCGAGCCAGTACTGCACCGTCTTGAGTTCCTGGATGCGCTTGTCGACTTCCTCGACGCTCATGGTGGGCGCCACCCAGCTCGCCAGGCTCGGGATGCCGGGCACGGAACCGGCGCCGCTCGCGCCGGCCGCGAGGTTCTTGAGGAAGTCGAAGCCGGGTACGAACTGGCTGAAATCGAAGGGTTGGCTGGCTTTGTTCATGCGGCAGGTCTCCGGTCTGGCGGGTGTTGTGCTGCCAGCTTACTCCAAGGCAGGGCCCGCCCCGCCCGGCTCAAAGCTCGTCGCGCGTCCTGGCGAAGACCTTCCAGAAGCTCGCGTCCTGCGAGCTGGCGAAGTTGATGCGCATCAGCGTGGTGGGCGGCCGGCGCGCATGGAACAGCGAGCCCGGCGCCAGCAGGTAGCCCTGGTCGAGCATGCGCTGGGTCAGCACGTCGGTGTCGACGCCGGTGTCGACCCAGCCGAACAGCCCCGCGGGTTCGGACGCGAAGGTGCAGCCGTGCGCCAGCACCAGCTTGGCGGCGCGCGCGCGGGCGCCTTCCAGCCGGATGCGCACGCGCTCCGAATGGCGCCGCAGCTGGCCCTGGTCGATGCACCACGAGAGCGCCCGCTCGAACAGCGCGGGCGAGGTCAGGGTGGCCAGCAGCTTGGTCTCGAGCAGCCGCTCCTTGAGCGCGGGCGAGGCGGCCAGGAAGCCGATGCGCCAGTTGGGCGCGAGGATCTTCGCGAAGCCGCTGACGTAGATGGTGCGCTGCAGCCCGTCGAGCGCGCTGAGCCGGGTCGCGTGCTCGGGCGCGAGGTGGCTGTAGGTGTCGTCCTCGACGATGTGGAAGTCGTGCTCGTTGGCCAGCTTGAGCACGCGGTGCGCGCTGTTGGGCGACAGGCTGTAGCCGGTCGGGTTGTGCAGCACGCTCACGCTGACGAACAGCTTCGGGCTGTGCAGCGCGCAGTACTGCGCCATCACGTCGAGGTCGGGCCCGTCGGCGCGGCGCGGCACCGGCAGGATGCGCATGCCCAGCGCCTCGAGGCGCGCGAACTCGAGCGCCCAGCCGGGCTCCTCGACCATCACCGGATCGCCGGCGCGCAGCATGGTGCGGCTCACGATGTCCAGCGCATGGGTGGCGCCGATGGTGGTCACGATCTGGTCGGGCGCGGCCGGCACGTTGATGCCCACCAGCTTCTGCGACAGGCTGCGCCGCAGCGCCGCGTCGCCCGCGGGCTCGCCGTACTGCAGCGACAGCTCCTGCAGCATCGCGGTGCTGGTCATGCGCCGCACCGCCGTCGGCATGAACGAGGAATCGAGCCAGTCGGGCGGGAACACGCCCATGCCGGGCTGCGGCTTGTCGCTCGGGCGGTGGAACATGCTGCGGATCAGCGAGCTGGCGTCGGCCGGCGTGCGCGAGGCCATCATCTGCGTGACCATCGACAGCGCGCTGACCTGCAGCGGGTCGCCGGGCGGCTGGGCCGGGTCGCGGCCGGGGTCGCGGCCCGAATCGCGCACGAAGAAGCCGCGCTGGCGCCGCGCCTCCACCAGCCCGAGCGCCAAGAGCTGGTCGTAGGCGGCCACCACGGTGTAGGGGCTCACGCCCTGCTGGCGCGCGCACTCGCGCACCGAGGGCAGCCGCGCGCCCGGCAGCAGCAGCCGGTTGCGGATGCGTTCGGCCAGGCGATCGGCCAGCTGGGCGGTCAGCGACTGGGACGAGGTTCGTGTCAGCATCGACGTTCGATCTGTGTTGTACGCAAGCCCGATACAGATTGGCTGTGTGTACGGCCATCTGTACTGGAACTGTAATGGTCCAAAGTTTAGAGTGTGTGTCATGAACTGGCAAGAATTCACCGCCCTGCTGGTGCTGGCCACGGCGATGAGCTTCTCGCCCGGCCCCAACACCACGCTGTCGACCACCCTTGCGGCCAACGGCGGCCTGCCGCGCGCGATGCGCTTCGTGGTCGCGGTGCCCGTGGGCTGGACCCTGCTGCTCGCGCTGTGCGCGGCCGGCCTGGGCGCGCTGGTGATGGCGGCGCCCGCGCTGCGCTGGGCCATCAAGGCGCTGGGCATCGCCTACCTGCTGTACCTCGCGTTCAAGCTCGCCACCAGCACCACGCTGGGCCGCGCCGACGATGCGAACCTGTCGGTCGGCTTCGTGCAGGGCGTGGCACTGCAGTTCCTCAACATCAAGGCCTGGCTGCTGGCGCTCACGCTGGTCGCCGGCTGGATCGCGGGCCAGGCCGAGCCGCTGCACCGCTTCGCGATCGTCGCGCCCGTGATGCTGGTCTACGCCTTCGCGAGCAACTTCACCTATGCGCTGGCCGGCGCGCTGCTGCGCGAATGGCTGTCGAAGGGCCAGCGCCTCGCCTGGTTCAACCGTGCGATGGCCGCCGTGCTGGTGCTCACCGCCTGGTGGATGCTGCGCGTCTAGGTCCGCCATGAAGATCAAGGACGAAACCCTCGGCATGTGGCTCGGCGTGATCGGCGTGGCGCTGTTCGCGGTCACGCTGCCGATGACGCGGCTGGCCACCGGCACGCAGGCGCAGCCGCAGCTCTCGCCGTGGTTCGTCACGCTCGGCCGGGCCGCGCTCGCGGGCCTGCTGTCGGCCGTGTTCCTGCTGGTCACGCGCTCGCCGCGGCCGGCGCCCCACCAGTGGAGGCCGCTGGGCATCGCGGTGCTCGGCAACTGCATCGGCTTTCCGCTGCTGCTGGCCTATGCGCTGCGCGTGGTCACGGCCAGCCATGCGGCGGTGGTGACGGCGCTGCTGCCGCTGGTCACGGCCGCGGTCGCGGCCTGGGTGCTGCACCAGCGCGCGCGGCTCGGCTTCTGGCTCTGCGCCATCGCGGGCAGCCTGCTGGTGGTGGTGTTCTCGCTGGTGCGCGCAAGCCAGAACGGCCACGGCTTCGGCTTCGAATGGGCCGACCTGCTGCTGGTCGGCGCCGTGAGCGCCGCCTCCTTCGGCTACATCTACGGCGCGCAGGTCACGCCCGCGCTCGGCGCCGAGCGCGTGATCTGCTGGGTCTGCGTGATGGCGCTGCCGGTCACCCTGCCGGCCACGCTCGTGCTGTGGCCCGTGCAGCCGATCGCCACCGCCTCCTGGCTGGGCTTCGTCTACGTCGGCATGTTCTCGATGTGGATCGGCTTCTTCGCCTGGTACCGCGGCCTGGCCCTCGGCGGCGCGCTGCGCGTGAGCCAGACGCAGCTGCTGCAGCCCTTCCTCTCGATCCTGGTGTCGATCCCGCTCCTGGGCGAGCCGCTCGACGTGGTCACGCTGGGCTTCGCGGCCGCGGTGGTGGCCACGGTGGTGGTCGGCAAGCGGCTGTCGCAGCCGCCGGCGCCCGCCGCCCCCGCCATTCGCGGGCCCGTCGGCGCCGTGGACTGATCGCGCCCGCCGTCTTACCCTCGCATCCGCACCCCGTTCGTTCGCATCGCCCCTCACCGTCAGAAAGAAGACTCCCATGAACTGGAAACTCGCCGCCCGCGCCGCCAAGATGAACCCGTCGGTGCTGCGTGAAATCCTCAAGGTCACCGAGCGCCCCGGCATCATCAGCCTGGCCGGCGGCCTGCCCTCGCCCAAGACCTTCCCGATCCAGGCCTTCGCCGACGCCTGCGCCGAGGTACTGCACAACGACGGCCAGGCCGCGCTGCAGTACGCCGCCAGCGAGGGCTTCGCGCCGCTGCGCCAGGCGGTGGCCGACATGCTGCCGTGGAACGTCGATCCCTCGCAGGTGCTGATCACCACCGGCTCGCAGCAGGGCCTCGACCTGGTCGCCAAGGTGCTGATCGATCCGGGCAGCAAGGTGCTGGTCGAGACCCCGACCTACCTCGGCGCGCTGCAGGCCTTCGGCCCGATGGAACCCAACCCCGTGGGCGTGGCCAGCGACGACGACGGCGTGATCGTCGAGGACCTGGTCGCCAAGGCCAAGGATGCACGCTTCATCTACCTGCTGCCCAACTTCCAGAACCCCACCGGCCGCACCATGACCGAGGAACGGCGCGCCGCCGTGTCGGCCGCCGCCGCCGCGGCCGGCCTGCCGATCGTCGAGGACAACCCCTACGGCGAGCTCTGGTTCGACGAAGCCCCGCCGCTGCCGCTGGCCGCGCGCAACCCCGAGGGCGTGATCTACCTCGGTTCGTTCTCGAAGGTGCTGGCACCGGGCCTGCGCCTGGGCTTCCTGGTGGCGCCCAAGTCCATCTACCCGAAGCTGCTGCAGGCCAAGCAGGCGGTCGACCTGCACACGCCGATCTTCACGCAGCGCATGGTGTCGGCCGTGATGAAGGACAACTTCCTCGAGCGCCACGTGCCCACCATCCGCGCGCTCTACAAGCGCCAGCGCGATGCGATGAGCGCCGCGCTCACGCGCGAGATGGCCGGCCTGGACGTGAAGTTCAACGCGCCCAAGGGTGGCATGTTCCTGTGGGCACGCCTGCCCGAGGGCATCGACACCGTGACCCTGCTGCCCAAGGCGGTCGAGCGCAACGTGGCCTTCGTGCCCGGCGCGCCCTTCTATGCCGGCGAAGGCGACGCGCGCACGCTGCGGCTGTCGTTCGTGACCGCGAGCGTCGAGGAGATCGACACCGCGATCGCCGCGCTGGCGCAAACGGTGCGCGAGGAGCTCGCGCTGGCCGGCGACAAGCAGCTCGCGGCCGCGCAGATCTGAGCGCGCGCAGCCACCGGAGCCTGTCTTGATCGGCCTCGCCACCTTATCGCTGTTCCTGCTCGCGGTGCTGGCGCTGTTCCTGTCGCCGGGCCCGAACATGGCTTTCGTGCTCTCGCACGGCGTGGCCCATGGCCCGCGCGGCGGCTTCGCGGCGGCGCTCGGAATCTCGGCCGCCGACCTGGTGCACACGCTGTTCGCCGCCACCGGCGTGACCGCGCTGGTGGCCGCCTGGCCACCGTCCTTCGACCTGCTTCGCTACGCGGGCGCGCTGTACCTGCTGTGGCTCGCCGCGCAGGCGCTGCGCAGCGGCGGCGGCCTGCGCCCGGGCGTGCAGGCGCAGCCGGCCGGCTTCGGCCGCATCGTGCGCATGGCCCTGCTGAACAACCTGGTCAATCCGAAGGCGCTGCTGTTCTTCATGGTGTTCCTGCCGCAGTTCGTCGATCCCGCGCGCGGCAGCGTGCCGCTGCAACTGGTGCAGCTCGGCATCGTGCTGTCGCTGGCGGCGCTGGGCTTCAACACCCTGCTGGGCGCCTGCAGCGGACAGGTCGGCCGCTGGCTGCAGCGCCGCCCCGGCGCCGAGAAGTTCCAGCGCGGCCTGCTCGCCAGCGTGATGCTGGCGCTCGCGGTGCGCCTGCTGTTCCTCGACCGGCCCGTGCCGCGCTGAAGAGATCCCCCATGAATGTCCTGAAGATCGCGGCCTTCTCGGATGGCGAGCAAGGCGGCAATCCCGCCGGCGTCGTCATCGCCGAGGCCCTGCCACCCGAGGCGCGGATGCAGCGCATCGCCGCCGACGTGGGCTTCTCCGAGACCGCCTTCGCCGCGCGCACCGGCGACGGCTGGCGCGTGCGCTACTTCGCGCCGCAGTCCGAAGTGCCGTTCTGCGGCCACGCGACGATCGCGCTCGGCGCGGCGCTCGCGCTGCAACAGGGCGACGGCGTGTTTCCGCTCACGCTGAACCAGGCGCGGATCACGGTCGAGGGCCGCCGCAACGGCGCCACCGTCGAGGCCGCGCTGCAGTCGCCGCCCACGCGCAGCGCCACCGCCGTGCCGGCCCTGCTGTCGGCCGCGCTGGCGCTGTTCGGACTCGACGCGGCCACGCTCGATGCGCGCATCCCGCCGGCCGTCGCCCATGCGGGCGCCGATCACCTGGTGCTGGCGCTCGAGAGCCGCGCGGCGCTGGCGGCGATGCACTACGAGCTCGAGGCCGGCCGCGCGCTGATGGCCCGCTTCGATCTCACGACCATCGTGCTGCTGCATGCCGAGAGCGCGCAGCGCTTCCACACACGCAATCCCTTCGCCTCGGGCGGCGTCTACGAAGACCCCGCGACCGGCGCCGCCACCGCCGCGCTGGCCGGCTACCTGCGCGATATCGACTGGCCGCACGGCGGCGCGATCGACGTGGTGCAGGGCGAGGACATGGGCATGCTGTCGCGCCTGCATGCCGACATCCCGGCCGCGCCCGGCAGCTCGATCCGCGTCTCGGGCACCGCGCGCATCATGCGGGACTGACCCGAACACGAACACCCAAGCTTCAAGGAAAGACGACGACATGCTCAACATCTGGGGCCGCATCAGCTCGATCAACGTGCGCAAGGTGGTGTGGTGCGCGCAGGAACTCGGGCTGGACTTCCAGCGCACCGAGGCCGGCGGCCGCTTCGGCGTGGTGCAGACCGAGGAATACCTGGCGCTGAATCCCAACGCCATGGTGCCCACCATCGACGACGGCGAGGGCGCGGAGCGCGTGGTGCTCTGGGAATCGAACGTGATCGTGCGCTACCTCTGCGCCAAGTACTCGCACGGCGCCTTCTACCCGGCCGACCTGCCCGCGCGCTTCGACGCCGAGCGCTGGATGGACTGGCAGCAGACCACCCTCAACCGCGCGAGCCGCGATGCCTTCGTGCAATGGGTGCGCACGCCGCCGGCCGAACGCCAGCCGGCGCTGATCGAGGCCTCGGTGCGCGAGAGCGAGGCGCTGTTCGGCCTGCTCGACGCCCACCTCGCGCGCCACCCCTACATCGCCGGCGAGCGCTTCACCATGGCCGACATCCCGATCGGCTGCGAGGCGCACCGCTGGTTCAACCTGCCGGCCGCCGAGTACCGCCGGCCCGGCTGGCCGAATGTCGAGCGCTGGTTCAACGACCTGCTCCTCCGTCCGGGCGCGCGCGGCGTGCTCGATCTCCCTCTCGAGTAAGAAATGAAATCCCGCCCGTTCAAGCAAGTCGACGTCTTCACCGCCCATCCCTACTTCGGCAATCCGCTGGCCGTGGTGATCGACGGCGACGGACTCGACGATGCGGCCATGCAGCGCTTCGCGCAGTGGACCAACCTGTCCGAGACCACCTTCCTGCTGCCGCCCACCGATCCCGCGGCCGACTACCGGGTGCGCATCTTCACGCCCGGCGGCGAACTGCCGTTCGCGGGCCATCCCACCATCGGCAGCTGCCATGCCTGGCTGCAGGCCGGCGGCCAACCCAAGGCCTCCGGCCAGGTGGTGCAGCAATGCGGCGCCGGCCTGGTGCCGCTGCGGCGCGAGGGCACGCGGCTGGCCTTCGCGGCGCCGCCGCTCAAGCGCAGCGCGCCGAGCCCCGCCTTGCTGGCCAAGGTGGCCGGCGCGCTGGGCCTGAAGGCGCAGCAGGTGATCGCCGCGCAGGTGCTCGACAACGGCCCGGTCTGGTTCGGCCTGCTGCTCGAGGATGCCGACGCCGTGCTCGCGCTCTCGCCCGACCATCGCGCGCTGAAGGAACTGGGCGTGAAGGCCGGCGTGGCCGGCGTGCCCACGGTGCACGACACCTCGCTCTTGATCGGCCGCTCGAACCGCGAGGCGCGCGCCTTCGGCAACCGCCCCGCCGTGCCGCTGGACGACGGCGCGAGGATCGACCTCGAGGTGCGCGCCTTCGCCGAGCCGGTCGGCGTGCAGGAAGATCCGGTCACCGGCAGCCTCAACGCGAGCCTGGCCGAATGGCTGATCGCCGACGGCCACATGCCCGCGCGCTACCTGGCCGCGCAGGGCCAGTGCCTGGGCCGCGCGGGCCGCGTCCACATCGAGCGCGACGCCGAGGGCCGGATCTGGGTCGGCGGCGATGCCGTGACTTGCATCGACGGCAACGTCACGCTCTGAACCCGGAAGACCGCGCCATGCACGCCGAAGTCGACCACCTCGTGATCGCCGCCGCCTCGCTGGCCGAGGGCGTGGCCTGGTGCAAGGCCACGCTGGGCGTGGTGCCCGCGCCCGGCGGCGCGCATCCGCTGATGGGCACCCACAACCGGCTGCTGAAGGTCGCGAGCGAGACCTTTCCGCGCGCCTATGCCGAGATCATCGCGATCGAGCCGGGCAAGACGCCATCGCGCCCGAACACGCGCCGCTGGTTCGATCTCGACGATGCCGAGCTGCAGGCCGGGCTCGCTCGGCACGGCCCGCGGCTGATCCACTTCGTGGCGCACGTGCCCGATGCGCGCGCCGCCATCCAGGCCCTGGCGCGCGAGGAGCATGCGCACATCGACCGCGGCCACCTGCTCGAGGCCTCGCGCGACACCGCGGCCGGCCGGCTCGAATGGCAGATCGCGGTGCGCGACGACGGCCAGCGGCTGTTCTACGGCGCGCTGCCCACGCTGATCCAGTGGGGCCCGGTGCATCCGGTCGATGCCATGCCGGCCTCGGGCCTCGCATTGCGCTCGCTGCATGCCACGCATCCGCGCGCGCCGGCGCTGTCGGCCGCGCTCTCGGCCATCGGCCTGCGCGCGCTGCAGGTCGAGGCCGGCCCACCGAACCTCGTGGCCGTGCTCGACACGCCGCGCGGCCCCGTCACCCTGGAATCCCGAGGACTCTGACATGCTGACCCTGACCGAAATCGCCTGGTTCGCGCTCGCCTCGCTGCTGCTCGCGCTCACGCCCGGGCCGAACATGATCTATTGCGTCTCGCGCACCCTGATCCAGGGCCGCCGTGCCGGGCTGATCTCGCTGGGCGGCGTGCTGATGGCCTTCCTGGTGCACCTGTGCGCCGCCGCGCTCGGGCTCACGGCGCTGCTGCTCGCGGTGCCGCTGGCCTTCGACGCGATCCGCTTCGCGGGCGCGGCCTACCTGCTGTGGCTCGCCTGGCAGGCGGTGCGCCCCGGCGGCGCGGCCCCCTTCGAGGCCCGCGCGCTGCCGGCCGACCCGCCGGGCAAGCTGTTCCGCATGGGCTTCCTCACCAACCTGCTGAACCCGAAGGTGGCGATGTTCTACCTCTCGTTCTTTCCGCAGTTCATCCATCCCGAGCGCGGCTCGGTGCTGCTGCAGAGCCTGCAGCTCGGCGCCGCGCAGATGGCCAGCAGCGCCGTGGTCAACACGGCGATGATCGTCGGCGCCGCGAGCATCACGGCCGTGCTGTCGAAGAGCGAAGGCTGGCTGCGCGCGCAGCGCTACGTGATGGGCAGCGTGCTCGCCGCGCTGGCGGTGCGTGTCGCATTGACCGAAAGAAAGTGACCACCATGCGATTCACCCGCGAAGAAATGGAAGCCGCGCTCGCCACCGTGCACGCGGCGATGCCGCCCACGCCGCAGTACGCCTGGCCGCTGCTCGAACGGCGCCTGGGCGCGAAGCTGTGGGCCAAGCACGAGAACCACACGCCGGTCGGCGCCTTCAAGATCCGCGGCGGCCTGACCTACTTCGAGACGCTGGCACGCGAGCGGCCCGAGGCGCGCCACGTGATCAGCGCCACGCGCGGCAACCATGGCCAGTCGCTGGGCTTCGCGGCACGCCGCCACGGCCTGGCCGCGACCATCGTGGTGCCGCATGGCAACTCGGTCGAGAAAAACGCCGCGATGCGCGCGCTGGGCGTCGAACTGGTCGAGCACGGCGAGGACTTCCAGGCCGCGTCCGAGCATGCGGCCGTGCTGGCCGAGCGCGACGGCTTGCACCGCGTGCCCTCGTTCCACCGCGAGCTGGTGCGCGGCGTGTCGACCGCCTACGTCGAGTTCTTCGAGGCGCTGAAGCACGCGCCGCCCGACGTGCTGTTCGTGCCCGTCGGCCTGGGCTCGGGCTTCGCGGGCGCGGCCGCGGCGCGCGCGTACTGCGGCGTCGCCACCAAGATCGTCGGCGTGGTATCGGCCCATGCCACCGCCTACCTCGATTCGTTCCGCGCGCGCCATCCGGTCGAGTCGCCGGTCAGCACGCGCCTGGCCGACGGCATGGCCTGCCGCGTGCCCGTGCCCGAGTCGCTCGAGGTGCTGCTGCGCGAGGCCGACGACGTGATCGCGGTCAGCGACGAGGAGGTGGGCGAGGCGATGCGCACCCTCTTCAGCGACACCCACAACGTGGCCGAGGGGGCGGGTGCCGCCGCGCTCGCCGGCGCGCTTCAGCAGCGGGAACGCTGGCGCGGCAAGACGGTGGGCATCAGCCTGACGGGCGGCAACGTCGACTCGGGCATGTTCGCCGAGGTGCTGGCGAAGGCCTGAGCGGCCCCCGCTCTTCTCTCGCTCTTTTTCAGGGCAGCGGGCCGGTGTTCGCGGTGCTCAGCGGCAGGCGCGACACCTCGGCCAGCAGCAGCGCGAGCTGCGCCGCCGCGGCATCGACGACCGCCTGGCCCGCCGACGCCGTGGCCGCCGCCGCATTGCCCGCCGCGCCCTGCGCGTTGTAGTCCTCGATCGCCCAGCCGAGCTTCGCGCTCCTGCCGTTGCCGAGGATCGCGTAATCGGCCGCGCGCTGCTCGGAGCTGGAGCGGAAATCCTGTGCCGCGTCCATGCGCACCAGCTGCGGCGCGAGCGCCAGCATCATCGAGGTCTCGATCTCGCCCGCATGCACGCCGAAGCGGTGTTCGTGCGCGCTGAATCGGGCGCCCGCCTCGCCCAGCGGCAGGTTGAACCAGCTCGCGGAATAGACGATCAGCCCGTGCGCGGCGCGCAGCTCGCGCGCCACGATGTCCATGGCACCCACGTGGCCGCCATGGGCGTTGAACAGCACCAGCTTCTTCACCCCGGCGCGCGCCACCCCGGCGCCGATCTCGCTCCACATGCGGATCAGCGTCTCGGACGACAGCGTGAGCGTGCCCGCGAAGCGCGCGTGCTCGGGGCTCAGGCCGATCTGCTGGGTCGGCAGGAACAGCACCGGCAGCTCGGCCGGCAGCAGCGGCAGCGCCGCCGCGACGATGCCGTCGGCCAGCACCGTGTCGACCCCGAGCGGCAGGTGCGGCCCGTGCTGCTCGGTGGCGCCCAGCGGCAGCACCGCCACCGTGGCTGCCACATCGAGCGCGGCGAAGTCGCGCGTGGACAGCTGTGACCAGAAGCGGGGCAGGGATACCGTGGGAGCGTTCATCCGGCGATCTTAGAGCGGTGATTCAATCCACGCGACTCCGCCAACCACCCACAAGGACACTCAGATGGATCTCGAACTCCAGGACCGCCACGTACTCATCACCGGCGGCAGCAAGGGCATCGGCCTGGCCTGCGCGCTCGGTTTCCTGCGCGAGGGCGCCCGCGTGAGCCTGGTGTCGCGCGATCCGGCCAACCTGGAACAGGGCCGCCAGGAACTGCTCGCGGCCCACGCGCAGGCCGAGGGCCGCGTCTCGCTGCATGCCGCCGACCTCAAGGACCCGGCGGCCGCCCTGGCCGCGCTCGACGCCGCCGAGCAGGCCTTAGGTGCCGTCGACGTGCTCGTGAACTCGGCCGGCGCCGCGCGCCGCACCCCGCCCGACGACCTTACGCCCGCCGCCTGGCACGACGCGATGGATGCGAAGTACTTCAGCTACATCCACATGATCGACCCGGTGGTCAAGCGCATGGGGCAGCGCGGCAGGGGGGCCATCGTCAATGTCATCGGGCAGGGCGGCAAGGTCGCGAGTCCCGTGCACATGGCCGGTGGTGCCGCCAATGCGGCGCTGATGCTGGTCAGTGCCGGGATGGCTGCGGCTTATGCCGCGAAGGGGGTGCGCGTGAATGCGGTGAATCCTGGACTCACGCTGACGGCGCGGCTGGCCGAAGGGATGAAGGCTGATGCGAAGCTGCAGGGCATCGATACCGACGAGGCGCTGAAGCGGGCCACCGCTCGGCTGCCGCTGGGGCGCATTGCTACGCCGGAGGAGGTGGCGAATACGGTGCTGTTTCTGGCTTCGGGGAAGGCCAGTTATGTGACGGGGGCGATCGTGGCGATGGATGGGGCGGTTACGCCGATGATTTGAATTGCGGTTGGCGGGCTGGTGTCTTTTTTGTTGAGGCTGTTGGCCGGGTCTCGCCCCGGCGGGCGAGTCACTTTCTCTTGTCTCGCCAAGAGAAAGTAACCAAAGAGAAGGCGACCCCACTGTCTGTGTCCCTCCGCTTGGCTACGGGCAACCTGCGGTGCTCGGAGAAAGCGGGGGTCCGCAGAACTCGCTTCGCTCAAACAGCTGCGGCCCTGATCCCGCTTTCTCCTGCGCTCCTCGGCACAGCCAGAGGGGACTAGGGTCAACGCGCCGTGGCGCGTCCTTGTGTGGGGTGCAGGAGTGCTTCCGCTCCGGGTCTTCTTTCAAGGCCGAGCGAAGCAAAGGCCTGTCGGGTATCTGCGGCCGAGCGCAGCGATGGCCCGAACCACCCCTCTGGCTGCGCCGAGGAGCGCAGCGTTTCGCGGATCAGGGCTCGCAGCTGTTTGAGCGAAGCGAGTTCTGCGAGACCCCGCGAAACGCGAGCACCGCAGGTTGCCCCGGAGCGCAGCGCAGGGGCACAGACAGTGGGGTCGCCTTCTCTTTGGTTACTTTCTCTTGGCGAGACAAGAGAAAGTGACTCGCCCGCCGGGGCGAGACCCGGCCAACAGCCTAAGCAAGGCAAACACATCAACCCCCAACCCCCAACCCCTCGAACTTCAAAGCCAGGAAATCAACCAAAGCCCGAACCCGAGCCGCAACAAACCTCCCACTGGGCAACAACGCATGCAACGGATAAGGCTCCGTCTCCCAATCCGTCATCAGATGCACCAGCCGCCCGGCTTCGATATCGCCACGCACATCGAGCGCCGACTTCAAGGTCACCCCATACCCCGCCACCGCCCATTCGCGCGCCAGCGAAGCATCGTCCACGCTGCGGTTCCCATCGACCCGCACCTCCGTCCACTGCCCGTTCTGCGCAAATCGCCAGACCCGATGCAGCCGCCCCCCGCGGTTGAAGATCAGGCAGTTGTGATGCACCAGGTCCTGCGGCACCCTCGGCGCCGGGTGCCGCCGCAGGTAATCGGGCGAGGCCGTCAACAGCGGATTGGTCATCGCGAACGGCCGCGCCACCAGCCGCGAATCGGCCAGCGCGCCGTAGCGCAGCGCCACATCGACCTCGTCGCGCATCACGTCCAGCGGCCGGTCGCCCACCGACAGCGACAGCTGCACGCCCGTGTGCAGCGCGAGGAACTCGTCGAACCAGGGCAAGAGGGTGCTGCGCGTGAGGTCCGAGGGCGCGGCCACGCGCAAGGTGCCGACCAGCTCGCCGCGGTCGGCCGTGACCAGCGATTCGCCCTCGGCCAGCAGCTCGAAGGCGCGCACCGCGTAGTCGAGCAGGGTCTGGCCCTGCGGCGTGAGGCGCATGGCGCGCGTGGAGCGCTCGAACAGGCGCGCGCCGAGCTGCGTCTCGAGCCGCTTGAGCGTAGCGCTGGCGGCCGCGGGCGTGATGCCCAGCGCATGGGCCGCGGCCGTCAGCGTGCCGGCGCGCGCGGTCTGCACCAGCACCCGCAGGTCCGAGGTATTTTCAATCTTCATTTGAAAGTGTTGCTCGCCAAGCCAGTCTTATCAAATCAGGATTGTCCCCCTACATTCGATCCATCTCCAGATCCGCCACAAAGGAACCGCCATGAAAGCCGTCGGCTACTACCAGCCCCTCCCCATCGACAACCCCGAGGCGCTGCAGGACATCGAGCTGCCCGCGCCCCAGCCCGGCGCGCGCGACCTGCTGGTGCGCGTGAAGGCGGTGTCGGTCAATCCGGTCGACACCAAGGTGCGCAGGAACGCCGCGCCCGAGGCCGGCCAGGCCAAGGTGCTGGGCTGGGACGCGGTCGGCACGGTCGAGGCCATCGGCGCGGGCGTGAAAGGCTTCAAGGTCGGCGACCGCGTCTACTACGCGGGCTCGATCGTGCGCCCCGGCGCCAATTCGGAACTGCACGCGGTCGACGAGCGCATCGCCGCGATCGCGCCGGGCACGCTCGACGATGCCCAGGCCGCCGCGCTGCCGTTGACCACCATCACCGCCTACGAGCTGCTGTTCGACCGCCTGCGCGTGCCCAAGGGCGGCGGCGCGGGCCAGACCCTGCTGATCACCGGCGGTGCCGGCGGCGTGGGCTCGATCCTGATCCAGCTCGCGCGCCAGCTCACGCAGCTGCGCGTGGTCGCCACCGCCTCGCGCGCCGAGACCCGCGCCTGGTGCCTGGAACTGGGCGCGCACCTCGTCATCGACCATTCGAAACCGCTCGCGGCCGAGCTCAAGGCCGCCGGCATCGCCGAGGTCGACATGGTCGCGAGCCTCACGCAGACCGAGCAGCACTACGCGCAGATCATCGAGAGCCTCAAGCCCCAGGGCCAGCTCGCGGTGATCGACGACATGAAGGTGCTCGACGCGATGCCGCTGAAGACCAAGAGCCTGTCGCTGCACTGGGAAATGATGTTCGCGCGCTCGCGCTTCGAGACGCCCGACATCGCCGAGCAGGGCGCGCTGCTGGCCGAGGTGGCCGCGCTGGTCGATGCCGGCCGCGTGCGCACCACCGCGAACGCGAGCTTCGGCACCATCAACGCCGCCAACCTGCGCCGCGCCCATGCGCTGATCGAAAGCGGCAAGGCGCAGGGCAAGGTGGTGCTGGCCGGGTTCTGAACGAAGCTCAGCGTCTCCAGCGCAGGCTGCGCACCCGCTCGCGCTGCTCTTCCTCGTGGAAGTGCGCGAGCGAGGGCTTGATGAGGTCGCTGCGCGCCACGATGCCGACCAGCAGGCGCGAATCGGCATCGCGCACCACCGGCAGCCGCTCGAGCCCGTGGCGCGCGAGCCGCGTGGCGACCGCGCGGCAGTTCTCACCGGGCAGCGCGACCACCGGCGGCGTGCCGGCCACGGCATCGCCGACGGTGCCGTTGCTCCAGGCGGCGAGCACGGCGCGGTCGGCCACGCCGATCAGCTCGCGCCCGCGCAGCACCGGGAACGCGCGGTGCGCCTGGCCTTCGCCGAAGTGCATGGCCAGCGCCTCGGCCACCGGCAGGGCGGCGTCGATGGTGCGCACCTCGCGCGTCATCACCTCTTCCACGAACTGGCGCTCGAGCGGATCGATGCCGTACTCGCGGTAGATGTGATGGCCGCGGCGCGCGATCTTCTCGGTGAGGATCGAACGGCGCATGGTGAGCACGGTGAAGCCGTAGGCGGTGGCCGAGGTGGCGAGCAGCGGCAGCAGCGCATTGCTGTCGTGCGTGAGCCCGAAGGCGAACACGGTGGCCATCAGCGGCGCGCGCATGGTGCCGCCGAGCGTGGCGGCCATGCAGACCAGCGGCCACAGCATCGGGTCGCCACCCGGCAGCAGGTGCGAGAGCACCGCGCCGAGCGCCGCGCCCATCATCAGGAGCGGCGCCAGCACGCCGCCCGAGGTGCCCGAGCCGAGCGCGATCACCCAGATGATCGCCTTGACCGCGATCAGCGCCAGCACCGCCTGCCAGGCCAGCTGGTTGTGCAGCAGGTCGCCGATCACGTCGTAGCCCACGCCGAGCGCGCGCGGCTCGAAATAACCGCCGATGCCCACCGCGAGGCCACCGAGCGCCGGCCACCACATCCAGTGCAGCGGCAGCTTGCCGAACAGGTCCTCGACCTTGTAGAGCGACAGCGAGAGGCTGGCCGAGAGCGCGCCGCACAGCAGTCCGGCCACCACGCACGACAGCAGCGCGAGCGGGCCCGGCGCCGCGGTCTGCAACGGGAACAGCGGCCCGGCCTCCATCAGCAGCGGCCGCGTGAAGCCCGCGACCGCGCAGGCGATCGCCACCGGCAGCAGGCTGCGCGGGCGCAGCTCGAACAGCAGCAACTCGACCGCCAGCAGCACCGCGGCCACCGGCGTGCCGAACACCGCCGTCATGCCCGCGGTGGCGCCGGCCACCAGCAGCGCCTTGCGCTCGGCCGCCGACAGGTGGAAGTGCTGCGCGATCAGGGAGCCGATGGCGCCGCCGGTCATGATGATCGGCCCCTCGGCGCCGAAGGGCCCGCCGCTTCCGATCGCGATGCCCGAGGACAGCGGCTTGAGCACCGCCACCTTCGGCGACATCTTGCTGCGGCCGAACAGGATCGCCTCGATGGCCTCGGGAATGCCGTGGCCGCGGATCTTCTCGGAGCCGTAGCGCGCGATCAGCCCGATCACCAGCCCGCCGAGCACCGGCACCGCGATCACCCAGGCACCCATCGTGTGGCCGGCCGGCGAGCGGTCGGCCAGCGAGAAGTCCTGGAAGAAGAACAGGTTGGTGAAGAATCGGATCAGGTCGAGCAGCACGCGCGCGGCCCCGGTGCTCGCGGCGCCGATGACGGCCGCCAGGGTGGCGATGCGCAGCAGGCGCGCATCGAGCGCGAAGTCGCCGCGGCGATGGGTGGAAGTGGACATGGAGGGGCCGGAAGCCGGTGGCGCGAAAGCGCGCAAATATATCACCTCATGACATAAATGGGCGATCGGCGCCGCCGTCTGTCTGCGCCAGAATCGCCCGATGGACCGCACGCTCATCGAACCCGAAACGCCCCGCCTTCGCCTGCGCCAGTGGCGCGAGAGCGACCTCGCGCCCTTCGCCGCGCTGGTCGCCGATCCGCAGGTGATGGAGTTCTTTCCCGCCACGCTGTCGCGCGAGGAGAGCGACGCGCTGGTCGCGCGCTTCATCGAGCGCATCGCGCAGAACGGCTGGGGCTTCTGGGCCGCCGAGCACAAGGAGTCCGGCGAGCTGATCGGCTTCACCGGCCTCAATGCGCCGGCCTATGCCCTGCCCTTCTCGCCCTGCGTGGAGATCGGCTGGCGGCTCGCGCGCCAATGGTGGGGCCAGGGCCTCGCGAGCGAGGCGGCGCGCGCCTCATTGGCCACGGGCTTCGAGCGGCTCGGGCTGGACGAGATCGTGTCCTTCACCGCGCTGCCCAACCGGCGCTCGAGCGCGGTGATGCAGCGCCTGGGCATGCGCGAGGACCCGGCCGGCGAATTCGACCACCCGCTGCTGGCCGAGGGCCATCCGCTGCGCCGCCATTGCCTCTACCGGCTCGACCGCGCGACCTGGCAGGCGCAACAAGGCGCCTGAGGTCAGAAGGCCTTCACCAGCAGCACCAGCCCCGAGACGATCGCGAACACCTGCACGAAGATGCGCAGCAGCCGCCCGTTCACGCGGCGATGCACGAGGCGGCTGAGCACCGCGCCCACGACCAGCGCCGGCAGCAGCAGCGCCGCGGCCTGCAGCTGCGGCAGGCCGACGCGGCCGGTGGCCAGCAGCACGGCCAGCGAGACCAGCTCGCCGAGCAGGAAGCACAGCGCGATGGTCGAGCGCATGGTGGGCGCCGGCTGGTGCTGGTAGACCAGCGCCAGCGGCGGGCCGCCGATGCCGGTGGCGGTCTCGGTGATGCCCGTGACCAGCCCGGCGCCGACGAAGGCGCCGCGTCCCGGCGAGAAGGCCGGCATCAGCAGGGTGACCAGCGCGGCCGCGACGGTCGAGGCGCCGACGAACAGCGAGAGCTGGCCCGCGCTGAGCGCCGCCAGCACCCACAGGCCGCCCGCGGTGCCCGCGACGCGCCCGCCGGTGATCCAGCGCGCGCCGGTGCCGTCGATCGCGCCGCGCTCGCGCCAGGCGACGTAGAGGTTCAGCGGCAGCATCAGCACCAGCACGCACACCGGCAGCAGCTCGGGGCGCACGAGGCCGATCACCGGCGCGGCGATGAGCGCGAAGCCGACGCCGGTCGCGCCCTGCACGAAGGCGGCGACCAGCACGGCCAGCGACATCAGCACGAGGTGCTGCGCGCTCATCGGGCGGCCTGCCGCCGGTGCTCGGCGGCCGTGGGATGCAGCCGCACGATCGGCGCGCGCGCGATCGCGGCCTGGGCGGTGCGCGCGAGCTGCCGTTGCAGCGCGCGCGCGTCCCAGTCGGTGGGCCAGCCCTTCCACAGCCGCAGCCGGCCGTCGACGAACACCGCCTCGATCTGGTCGCGGTTGCCCAGGCGCACCAGGTCCCAGGTCAGGTCGACCGAGGTGCACATCTCGGGCGTGTCGACGTCCACGAGCAGGAAGTCGGCGGCTTTGCCCACGGCGATCTCGCCGGTGCGCGCGCCCAGGCCCGCGGCGCGCGCGCCCTCGTGCGTCGCATGGTCGAACCAGGTCCAGCCGCCGCCGCTGGAGGCATCGCCCACGGCCAGGCCGAAGGCGATCTTCTGCGCGGCCTCGGCCGCATCCATCAAGCGGAAGCCGTCGCTGCGCGTGGCATCGGTGCCCAGGCCGAAGCGGATGCCGAGCGCGGCCATGAGATGGGCCGGCGCCACCGCGTTGCCCTTCCACTGGCTCGCGACCGGGTTGTAGCTGACGGCGGTGTCGGTGTCGCGCAGCAGCACGAGCTCCGGCGGCGTCACCAGCGTGCCGTGCGCGATCAGCACCTGCGGGCCGAGCGCGCCCAGCTGCGCGAGCAGTTCCAGCGGGCGCCGGCCGCGCGCGACCACCGAGCGCTCGACCGAGGCCAGGTGCTCGTTGACGTGGGTCTGGAACACGGTGCCGGCCTCGGCGCACAGCGCGGAGACGCTCGTCAGCATCTCGTCGGAGGCCGCTTCGGGCACCGAGATCGCGAGCGAGGGATGCACCAGCGCATCGCCCTGCCAGCGCGCGAGGAAGCGCTCGGCCTGCGCCTTCAGCGCGTGGCGCTCGGCGGCGCTGCTCTCGTTGCCGCCGTCGTTGCAGATCAGCCCGAGCACGCAGCGCAGGCCGGTCTCGTGCAGCGCGCGCGCCATCGCGCCGATGTCGCCCGGCGCGCGGGTGCCGGCGTCGCACACGGTGGTGAAGCCGCCGCGCAGCGACTCGAGCGCCGCGAGCTTGGTCGCGAGGTAGACGAACTCGTCGTCGAGGCTGGATTCGAGCGGCACCCACACGCGCCGGAAGATCTCGGACGGCTCGCCGTAGGCCAGCGACTTGCCGAAGGACTGCGTGAGATGGTGGTGCGCGTCGATCATGCCGGGCATCAGCAGCCGGCCCGGCAGGCGTTGCGGCACCAGTCGAGGATGGCGCGCGGCCAGCAGTTCGGCGGGGCCGATGTCGGCGAAGCGGCCGTCGGCGATGTGCACGGCGTGGCCGGTGGCCGGGCCGTCGCGCAGCATCAGGTGGTCGGGCACGAGCAGCAGCTCGGGGGCCGCGAAGGGCGCGGCCTCGTGGTCAGGGGACATGTCTGGATCCGGGAGAGAAGAAGAAGGAAAGGAAAAGCTCACTGCGGCGGCACCGCCGACGGCAGGGGCGCCGCGCGTTCGGCCGGTGGCCGGTTGAACAGCAGGTTGAGCACCACCGCGGTGATCGAGCCCATCGCGAGGCCGTTGCCCAGCACCAGCTGCAGCGTGTCGGGAAAGCGGCTGTAGAGCCCCGGCACCAGGATCGGCAGCAGGCCCATGGTCAGCGCGCCCGCCAGCACGAACATGTTGCCGCGCTCGTGCAGGTCGGTGCGGCGCAGCATGTCGATGCCCATGGTGCCGATGATCGCGAACACCACCATCGCGGTGCCGCCCACCACGGCGGCCGGGATCGCGCTCGCGAGCCGGCCCAGCGGCGCCGACAGCGCGATCAGCACCAGGATCGCGCCGGCCATCGCTGTCACGTAGCGCGAGCGCACGTTGGTGGCGCGCACGATGCCGATGTTCTCGCCGCTGGTGATGATCATCGAGGTGCCGAACAGGCCGCCGAGCAGCGACACCAGCGCGTCGCCGCGCACGGTGCGCGGCACCGCGTCGCGCGGGTCGATGGGCCGGCCCACCACCTCGGCCACGGCCACCGTCTGGCCGGTGGCCTCGACCATCGAGATCACGCTGAAGATCAGGAGCGGCACCGCGGCCACGAGGTCGAAATGCGGCAGGCCGAAGGGCAGCAGGGTCGGGCTGCTCCACACCGGGCCGGCGGCCACGGGCGAGAAGTCCATCAGCCCGAAGGCGGCCGCCAGCAACGTGCCGGCCAAGAGGCCCAGCAGCACCGCGAGCTGGCCCAGCATGCCCTTGAACAGGCGCGCGAACAGCACCGTGAAGCCGATGGTGGCGAGCGCCAGGCCGATGTTCACCGGGTCGCCGAAGGTGGGCGTGCCGGCCTTGCCGGCGATGATGCCGCCGTAGACCTTGACCAGGTTGATCGACACCAGCAGCAGCAGCGTGCCGATGACGATCTTCGGGAAGAAGCGCAGGCAGCGCGCGAACACCGGCAGGATCAGGAAATAGAACAGCGCCGTGAGGATCACCGCGCCCGAGGCGGTCTGCAGGTCGCGCTGCTGGGCGATGGTCACGAACATCACGATCGGCGCGCCGCCCGGCACCATCACGAAGGGCAGCCGCGCGCCGAACTTCCACGGCCCGAAGGACTGCAGCAAGGTGCCCAGCCCGCACAGCAGGAAGGTGGCGCTGATCAGGTTGACGGTGAGCGCGGCCGACAGGCCCAGCGCCTTGGCCACCAGGAACACCGAGGTGATCGGCACCGCGGCCATCACCAGCACGTGCTGCAGGCCGAACAGCAGCAATTGGGAAAAGGGCAGCACGGCATCGACGGGCGCTGGCTCGTTCGCACGGGACATGATCGTTTTTCCTTGGATCGGTCCGCGCCCAAATCGATTTGGGCGCACTGGCAAAAAAATCCGCCGCAGCGGGTGAAGTACATTCCGGGCAGGCGCCCAAAACGATTTGGGAATTGAAGCACCGCTTTCGTGGAAGGTCAATACGGGATGAACACCGAGCGAACGCCACGGGCGAACATCAAGGACGTGGCGCGCGAGGCCGGCGTGTCGCCGACCACCGTGTCGCACGCCCTCAACGCGCGCGGGCAGGTCGACGCCGAGACCCGCGCGCGCGTCGAGCGCGCGGCCGCCAAGCTCGGCTACCGGCCGAACCGCAATGCGCAGCGGCTGCGCACCGGGCAGGCGCACATGATCGCCCTGCTGTCCTCGATGCCGCTCGCGGTGGCGGGCGGGCCCTCGCGGCTGGGCTTCCTGATGGAGGTGGCGGCGGTGGCCGCGGCGGCGGCGCTCGACCGCGGGCTCGCGCTGGTGCTGGCGCCCGCGATGGAAAACGGCCTGGTGCCGATGGAGCTGCTCGACGTCGACGGCGCGCTGGTCATCGAGCCTTCGGCCGGCGACCCCAACCTCGCGAACCTGCTGCGCCGCGGCCTGCCGGTGGTGGCCATCGGCAAGCCGGCCGAGGGGCCGGTGATGCCGCCCTACGTCGACATCCATTCGGGCCGCACCACGCGGCTGCTGCTCGAGCACCTGCACGGCCAGGGCGCGCGCCAGGTCGCGATGATCCTGGGCGCGGCGCAGCGCAACTCCTACCTCGAGGCGCGCACGGCCTATGAAGAAGCGATGGCCGCGCGCGGCCAGCCGCCGCTGCTGTCGCTGATCGAGGAGGTGCGCGGCGAGGCCGGCGGCCACGAGGCGGCGCAGGCGCTGCTCGCGGCCCATCCCGGCATCGACGCCTTCTGCGTGCCGGTCGACGCCTTCGCCGCCGGCGCGCTGGCCGCGATCGTCCAGAGCGGGCGCCGCGTTCCCGACGACGTGATGGTCGCGACCCGCTACGACGGCCTGCGCGCGCGCACCAGCGTGCCGCCGCTCACCGCGATCGACCTGCACCTGGAGGAGGTGGCGCAGCAGGCGATCGCGCTGCTGTTCGACCACCTGCGCGGCGATGTCTCGCGCCACCGGGTCGAGGGCCCGGCCGCGCAGCTGGTGGCGCGGCCCTCGTCGGTGCGCGGCTGAGATTCTTCAGTTCTGCTTCGCGCGCGACACCCGCCACACGACGTTGCCCACGTCGTCGGCCACCAGCAGCGCGCCGCTCTTGTCGAGCGCCACGCCCACCGGCCGGCCCTGGGCCTTCTCCTGGGCATCGAGGAAGCCCGTGAGCACGTCGACCGGCGGGCCGCTGGGCTTGCCGCCGATGAAGGGCACGAACACCACCTTGTAGCCCGACTTGGGCTTGCGGTTCCACGAGCCGTGCTCGCCGATGAAGACGCCGCTGGCGAACTGCTCGGGCATGCCGCCCGGGCGCGAGAACGCGAGACCCAGCGGCGCGACGTGCGAGCCCAGCGCGTAATCGGGCGCGATCGACTTGGCCACCATCTCGGGGTTCTGCGGCTGCACGCGCACGTCGACCACGCCGCCGTAGTAGCTCCAGGGCCAGCCGTAGAAGGCGCCGTCCTTCACCGAGGTCAGGTAGTCGGGCACGAGGTCGCTGCCGATCTCGTCGCGCTCGTTGACCACGGTCCACAGCGCCTGCGTGTCGGGGTCCCAGCCCAGGCCGTTGGGGTTGCGCAGGCCGCTCGCGAACAGGCGCTTCTCGCCGCTCTTGGTGTCGACCTCCCAGATGGCGGCGCGGCCCTCCTCGGCGGCCAGCCCGTTCTCGCCGATGTTGCTGTTCGAGCCCACGGTCACGTAGAGCTTGCTGCCGTCGGCGTTGGCGATCACGTTCTTGGTCCAGTGGTGGTTGATGCCCGCGGGCAGCGGCGTCACCACGGTGGGCTTGGCATCGATGGAGGTCTGGCCCTCGGTGTAGGGCACCTTCACGAGCGCATCGGCGTTGGCGATGAAGAGCTCGTTGCCCACCAAGGCCATGCCGTAGGGCGAGGTGAGGTTGGAGAGGAACACCTGCTTGACCTCGGCCGCGCCGTCGCCGTCGGCATCGCGCAGCAGGGTGATGCGGTTGGCGCTGGGCACGCCGGCGCCGGCGCGCGCCATCAGCTTGTTCATCACGAAGTTGCGCGCCTTGGCCATCAGGCCGCTGCCGCCGTCGGTCGTGCCCTCGGGCTTGGGCGGCTTGTTGCTCTCGGCCACCAGCACGTCGCCGTTGGGCAGGGTGTAGACCCAGCGCGGATGGTCGAGACCGCGCGCCAGCGCCGCCACCTTGAGGCCGTCGGCCGGCGTGGGCGCGGCGGTGTCGTTCCAGCCGACCACGGGCGCGACGTTGACGGTGGGGATCAGGGTCTTGTTGGGCTCCACCAGCTGCGGCCGCGGGCCGGTGGTCAGTTCGGGCGTGAGCTTGGCCGCCTCGCCGCAGCCCGCCAGCACCAGCGGGACCAGGACCGCCGCCAGCAGGGCCGCGGCCGTCTTGGGGGTGGGTGCTTGCTGCCGTGTCTTCATGCGCCATCCTTCATGCGTTGCGGCGCGGCCGGACGCCGCGCGTCGGGCGATCTTCGAGCGGGCGGCGGCCCCGGGGCTGTCGGTCGTGGGCGCTTTCCGGCGTGGGCGCACCCCGTTCGCGCATCGCCGCTACCATCGCCGGGATGACCCACGACCTGTTCCGCGCCGACGCCTATCTGCGCTCCTGCGAAGCGCGCGTCGAGCGCATCGACGAGGCCGGCATCGTGCTGGACCGCACCGTGTTCTACCCGCTGGGCGGCGGACAGGCCGGAGACAGCGGCGTGCTGGCGCTGGCCGGCGGCGGCGGGATCGCGATCGCCGACACGCGCAAGGGCAAGGACGCCGAGGGCCGCGCCACCGACGAGATCGTGCACGTGCCCGCGCCGGGCCAGGAGGCCCTGCTGGCCGCGCTGAAGCCCGGCGACAGCGTCACCGCGACCATCGACTGGGAGCGCCGCCACCGGCTGATGCGCTTCCACACCGCCACCCACCTGCTCTGCTACCTGGTGCCGCAGCCGGTCAACGGCTGCTCGATCACGCCCGACTACGCGCGGCTCGACTTCCACATGACCGACCCGCTCGACAAGGAAGCGCTGACCCAGGGCCTCGCGGCGCTGGTGGGCGCGGCCCATCCGCTGACCGTGGGCGCCATCACCGACGCCGAGCTCGACGCCAACCCGGCGCTGGTCAAGAGCATGAGCGTGCAGCCGCCGCGCGGCACGGGCACGGTGCGCACCATCCGCATCGGCGGCGAGGGCGAGGCCCAGATCGACTTCCAGCCCTGCGGCGGCACGCACGTGGCCAACACCGCCGAGATCGGCGCCGTGGTGGTCACCAAGATCGAAAAGAAGAGCGCCAACAGCCGGCGCGTGGTGCTGGGCTGGGCCGCGGCCTGAGGCCGGCCCGGAACTTCGCCTCCCCTGAACGCTCCGACTGACGGCATGACCTTCCCGCGCCTTCGATTCGCTACGCTCCTGATAGCAGCATCCGCAGCCTGGATGCCGGCTCTGGCCCAATTGACTCCAGCGAAGACGAGCGCGGTCGTGACCACGCCGCATGTGCGCGCCGAACTGGTGGCGCACGCGCCCGATGGCGTGACGCCCGGCGCGCCGGTCTGGGTCGGCCTGCAGATCGCGCACCAGCCCGAGTGGCACACCTACTGGAAGAACGCCGGCGACTCCGGCCTGCCCACCGAGCTGAGCTGGACGCTGCCGCCCGGCGTGGCGGCCGGCGACATCGCCTGGCCGGTGCCGAAGAAGATCCCGGTCGGCAACCTCGCCAACTACGGCTACGAGGACACGGTGCTGCTGCCGGTGCCGCTCGAGGTGGCGAGCACCTTCAAGCCGCCGCTGGCCCTCACGGGCGCGGGCGGGCCGGCCGAACTCCAGGTGCGGCTCAAGGCCTCGTGGCTGGTCTGCCGCAAGGAATGCATCCCCGAGGAAGGCGAGTTCTCGCTGGCGCTGCCGGTGCAAGGCTCGACCGCGCTGCACAAGGCCGAGTTCGACGCCGCCCAGGCCGCCCAGCCGGCACAGCTCGCCGCGCCGGGCGCGATCGAGGTGCAGGGCAACAACCTGCAGGTGCGCCTCGAGGGCCTGCCGGCGGCCGCCCAGGGCAAGACGCTGGCCTTCTTCCCCGAGACCCCCGAGGTGATCCGCACCGCGGCCGTCTCCGGCAAGGACTGGACCCAATCCTGGCAGGGCGGCACCTGGACCGCCACGCTGCCGCTGGCCGACCAGCGCAGCGCGAGCCCCACGGCGATGCCGGTGGTGGTGGCGCTGGCCGAGGCCGACCGCCAGCCCGGCCAGCCGATCGCCTGGCGCGCCGAACCGCCCGTGAGCGGCAGCTGGCCCGCGGCGGCCGCCGCGCCCGCGGCCCAGGTCTCGCCCGCGCTGCAGGCGGCGCTGGCGGCCAACGCGGCCGATGCCGTGAAGACCGCGGCGGCCTCGAACGAGATCGCGCCCCAGCCCATGGGCACGCTGCTGGCCGCGCTGCTCGGCGCCTTCCTCGGCGGCCTGCTGCTCAACCTCATGCCCTGCGTGTTTCCGATCCTCGCGATCAAGGTGCTGGGCTTCGCGCGCCAGGCCGGCAACCGCAGCGCGCACCGGCAGGCCGGGCTGGCCTACACGGCCGGCGTGATGCTGTCCTTCCTCGCGCTCGGCGGCGCCATGCTCGCGCTGCGCGCGGCCGGCGCCGGCCTGGGCTGGGGCTTCCAGCTCCAGTCGCCCGCGGTGGTGGCGGTGCTGGCCGCGCTGTTCACGCTGATCGGCCTGAACCTGGTGGGCGTGTTCGAGTTCATGCGCACCGTGCCCTCGTCGGTGTGCAGCGCGCAGGCCAAGCACCCGATCGCCAACGACTTCCTCTCGGGCGTGCTCGCGGTCGTCATCGCCTCGCCCTGCACCGCGCCGTTCATGGGCGCCTCGCTGGGCTTCGCGATCGGCCTGCCGGCCGGCCAGGCGCTGCTGCTGTTCGCCGCGCTGGGCTTCGGCCTCGCGCTGCCCTACCTGGTGGCGGGCTTCGTGCCGGCCATCGCCTGGCTGCTGCCCAAGCCCGGCCCGTGGATGAGCACGCTGCGCAAGCTGCTGGCCTTCCCGATGTTCGCCACCGTCGCCTGGCTGGTCTGGGTGCTGGGCCAGCAGACCGGCATCGACGGCGCCGGCACCCTGCTGGCGCTGCTGGTGTGCCTGTCGGCGATCGTCTGGGCGCTCACGCTGCGCGGCCGCTCGCGGCTGGTGATCGCCACCGTGCTGATCGGCTTCACCGCGGTGCTCACCAGCGCCATCGGCCGCAACGTGCTGACCACCGTCGAACCCGCGAAGCTCGCGAGCGCCACGGGCTCGAAGGAAGCGCGCTGGCAGCCCTGGTCGGCCGAGCGCGTGGCCGAGCTGGCCGGCGACGGCCGCCCGGTGTTCATCGATTTCACCGCCGCCTGGTGCGTGACCTGCCAGTACAACAAGAAGACCACGCTGTCCGACACCGAGCTGCTGGCCGCCTTCGACGCCAAGAAGGTCGCGATGCTGCGCGCCGACTGGACCCGCCGCGACCCCGCGATCACCGCCGCGCTGACCGCGCTCGGCCGCAGCGGCGTGCCGGTCTACGTGCTGCAGGCCCCGGGCAAGCCGCCCGTGGTGCTGACCGAGATCCTGGGCAAGGACGAGGTCCGCGCGGCCCTCGCCGCGCTTTGACCACGGCTGTGACATGGGTTGTCACAGGCACATGAAAAAACCGCTCTAAGCTGTCGCCGTCATTCGGAAATATCTCCATGGAGTTCGATCAGCCCATGTCCCTCCCCCCGTCTACCGAGCTGCGCCCCGACTCGCGCTCGGTGCGCGCCGCGCGCCGAGCCCGCGCCGCCCTCAGCCGTGCCTCGCGCCGTGCCGTGATGGCCGCCGCCGTCGCGCTGGGCGCCACCTTCCTCGTGAGCAACAACGCCTTCGCCGCGCCCGCCGTGGGCCAGCAGGCGCCCGACTTCGTCGCCGTCGACACCAGCGGTGCCAAGCACAAGCTGTCCGACTTCGCGGGCAAGTTCGTGGTGCTCGAATGGACCAACCCCGGCTGCCCCTTCGTGCGCAAGCACTACGGCAGCGGCAACATGCCCGCCACCCAGAAGGCCGCCACCGACAAGGGCGTGGTCTGGCTGGCCATCAACTCCACCGAGCGCGCCGCCAGCGACTACCTGAAGCCGGCCGCGCTGGCCGACTGGATGAAGTCGCAGTCGGCCGCGCCCACGGCGGTGCTGATGGACGAGGACGGCATGATCGGCCAGGCCTACGGCGCGCGCACCACGCCGCACATCTTCATCATCGATCCCAAGGGCACGCTGGTGTACGCGGGCGGCATCGACTCCATCGCCTCGGCGCGCGTGGACGACATCAAGACCGCCGTCAACTACGTGAACCAGGCGCTCGGCGAGGCCTTCGGCAGCAAGCCGATCACGGCGGCGAGCACGCGACCCTACGGCTGCTCGATCAAGTACAAGACCTGAGCCCAACCCCGGGCCCGTCACTCAGCAGGAGGCGCCGCGGCGCCTTTTTTTCTTTGGCGCCGGCTTTGACAGGTACCTGACCGCGCGCGTCAGCTTGCGGTCGGGGAGCCCTTCCTACCCTTGGGGTGCATGCATCTCGCACGCGCATCCAGGGGACCCCACACATGACCACAGCGTCCAAAGGCGCGACTGCCTCCAGCTCCAAGTTCGCCACCGTCCTGCGCGTGACCGGCGGCAACTTCATGGAGATGTTCGACTTCTTCCTGTTCGGCTTCTACGCCACGCAGATCTCGAAGGCCTTCTTCCCGGCCGGCGACGAGTTTGCCTCGCTGATGCTGACCTTCATGACCTTCGGCGCCGGCTTCCTGATGCGGCCGCTGGGCGCGATCTTCCTCGGCGCCTACGTCGACCGCGTGGGCCGCCGCAAGGGCCTGATCGTCACGCTCGCGCTGATGGCGCTGGGCACGCTGCTGATCGCCTGCGTGCCGTCCTACGCCACCATCGGCTTCGCCGCGCCGCTCCTGGTGCTGATCGGGCGGCTGCTGCAGGGCTTCTCGGCCGGCGTGGAGCTCGGCGGCGTGTCGGTCTACCTGTCGGAGATGGCCACGCCGGGCCGCAAGGGCTTCTACGTGAGCTGGCAGTCGGCCAGCCAGCAGGTCGCCATCGTGGTGGCGGCCGCGCTCGGCTACTGGCTCAACGTGACTTTCAGCGCGCAGGAGATCGGCGACTTCTACTGGCGCGTGCCCTTCTTCGTCGGCTGCCTGATCGTGCCGGTGCTGTTCGTGATCCGCCGCTCGCTGCAGGAGACCGAGGAGTTCATGGCGCGCAAGCACCGCCCCGACGCGCGCGAGATCTTCCGCTCGATGGTCGCCAACTGGGGCCTGGTGATCGCCGGGATGATGCTGGTGTCGATGACCACCGTGTCCTTCTACCTGATCACGGTCTACACGCCCACCTTCGGCAAGGCCGTGCTGCACCTGAGCACCACCGACGCGCTGGTCGTCACGCTGTGCGTGGCCATCTCCAACTTCATCTGGCTGCCGATCATGGGCGCGCTGTCGGACCGCGTGGGCCGCAAACCCCTGTTGATCGCGTTCACCGTGCTGACCATCCTCACGGCCTATCCGTCGCTCAAGTGGCTGGTCGGCGCGCCGAGCTTCGCGCGCATGCTCGAGGTCGAGCTATGGCTCTCGTTCCTCTACGCGAGCTACAACGGCGCGATGGTGGTGGCGCTGACCGAGGTGATGCCGGTCAGCGTGCGCACCGCCGGCTTCTCGCTGGCCTACAGCCTCGCGACCGCGCTGTTCGGCGGCTTCACGCCGGCCGTGGCCACCGGCCTGATCGAGATGACCGGCGACAAGGCCGCGCCGGGCCTGTGGATGACGGCGGCCGCGATCTGCGGGCTGGTCGCGACACTGGTGCTCTACCGGCGCAACGTGAGCCCGACCGACGCGCGGCGCGTGCCGGCGGTCTGACGGGCGCGCGGCGGGGGCCCTGCGACAATCGCCCGATGCCCTTCGCCCCCCTGCAAAACGACACCTTCCTGCGAGCCTGCTGGCGCCAGGCCACCGACCACACGCCCGTCTGGCTGATGCGCCAGGCCGGCCGCTACCTGCCCGAGTACGTCGCCACCCGCGCGCGGGCCGGCAGCTTCATGGGACTGGCCACCAACGTCGACCACGCGACCGAGGTCACGCTGCAGCCGCTGGCGCGCTATCCGCTCGACGCGGCGATCCTGTTCTCCGACATCCTCACCGTGCCCGACGCGATGGGCCTGGGCCTCTCGTTCGAGGCCGGCGAGGGCCCGCGCTTCGCGCGCCCGCTGCGCGACGAGGCGGCCGTGGCCGCGCTCGAGGTGCCCGACATGGACAAGCTGCGCTACGTCTTCGACGCCGTGGCCTCGATCCGCAAGGCGCTCGACGGCCGCGTGCCGCTGATCGGCTTCTCGGGCAGCCCGTGGACGCTGGCCTGCTACATGGTCGAGGGCGCGGGCTCGAGCGACTACCGGCTCGTGAAGAGCATGCTCTACGGCCGCCCCGACCTGATGCACCGCGTGCTCGCGGTCAACGCCGATGCCGTGGCCGCCTACCTCAACGCCCAGATCGACGCCGGCGCGCAGGCCGTGATGGTGTTCGACAGCTGGGGCGGCGTGCTGGCCGACGGCGCGTTCCAGGAATTCAGCCTGGCCTACACCGCGCGCGTGCTCGCCGGCCTCAAGCGCCACGGCCCCGACGGCCAGCCGGTGCCGCGCATCGTCTTCACCAAGGGCGGCGGGCTCTGGCTCGAGGACATGCGCGCGCTCGACTGCCAGGTGCTCGGCGTGGACTGGACCGTGAACCTCGGCGCCGCGCGCCGCCGCGTGGCCGAGGGCAGCGACGGCCAGGCCAAGGCGCTGCAAGGCAACATCGACCCCAACGTGCTGTTCGCGCCGCCCGCGCGCATCGAAGCCGAGGTGGCGAAGGTGCTGCAGGCCTTCGGCGCGCCGCACACCGACCGCGCGACCGCCGGGCCGACCCACATCTTCAACCTGGGCCACGGCATCAGCCAGTTCACGCCGCCCGAACACGTGTCGGCGCTGGTGCAGGCAGTGCACGCGCAGTCGCGCCGGCTGCGGCAACCCGCCTGACACGGCCCGCCAGCCGCCGGCCGCAGCCACCCGCCAGCGCGGCGGATGTGGAAAAGAAGATGGCCAGAATGCGGCGCAGCGGCTTTGTCAAGGCCCAAAACGGGCTTCGGCGACCGACTTATGCACAAAACGCGTGTTGCAGTGCGCAAGATTGCGTTAGGCGGTCCTGGCGCCGCTACCAAAGCAATAGCGAAGCTAAGTTGTTGATTTATATGGAGTTTGAACTTTGCCCTTTTTGCGGGCAATCCAGCCAGAGCCTTGATTTTCAAGGCCTGGCGACGAGTCCAGCCCGGTTTTCAACAAAGTTATCCACAGAAACTCTGGACGGGCCGCAAAGCACTGAAAAATCAACGACTTAAGTGACTTTGCTCAACACTGCTTTAACAAACCCCGCCAACGAGGACACCATCCCAAGCCGCCCCATTCCCAGCGAAGACCTGCTCGGCGAGCCGACGAACGGCGGCCCCGGCACGTCCGGCGCCGCCTTGCCCTGGCGCATCGACGTGGCGGTGCAGACGCCCGCGCACAGCGCGCTGGGCGACGTGCTGAGCTATGGCGGCGACGCGCCGCTGCCGGCCGGCACGCTGGTGCGGGTGCCGCTGGGCCGGCGCGAGGTGCTCGGGGTGGTCTGGCATGCCGAGGCGCGGACGGCCGAGGAACTGGCCGCGCCCGACCTGGGGCTCAAGCCGGTGGGCGCCGCGCTCGACGCGCTCGCGCCGCTGGGCCCGGCCTGGCGCGACCTGGTGGCCTTCGCCGGGCGCTACTACCAGCGCTCGATCGGCGAGATCGCGCTGGCCGCGCTGCCGCCGCAGCTGCGCGACCTGAGCACGGTGCAGCTCGCGCGCCGGCTCAAGCGCAAGGGGGCCGACGACGAGGCCGCGGCCGACACCGGCACGCCCTCCCCGGTCGAGCCCAGCCCCGAGCAGGCCGCCGCGCTCGCGCGCATAGAAGCCGAGGAAGGCCCGTTCCTGCTGGCCGGCAGCACCGGCAGCGGCAAGACCGAGGTCTACCTGCGCTGCGTGGCCGCGCTGCTGGCGCGCTCGCCCGAGGCGCAGGCGCTGGTGATGGTGCCCGAGATCAACCTCACGCCGCAGCTCGAGGCCCGCTTCAAGGCGCGCTTCGGCGCGCAGGCGGTGGTGTCGCTGCACAGCGGCATGACGAACCCGCAGCGCCTCGCGAGCTGGCTGGCCGCGCACGCGGGCGCCGCGCGCATCGTGCTGGGCACGCGCATGGCGGTGTTCGCCTCGATGCCGAAGCTGGCGCTGATCGTGGTCGACGAGGAACACGACCCGAGCTACAAGCAGCAGGAAGGCGCGCGCTATTCAGCGCGCGACCTCGCCGTGTGGCGCGGCCACCGCGAGAAGGTCAAGGTGATCCTGGGCTCGGCCACGCCCTCGCTCGAAAGCTGGCACCAGAGCCGCCCGGCCGCCGACGGCGACCCCGGCGGGCGCTACGTGCGGCTGGCCATGCCCTCGCGCATCGGCGCGGGCGAGCTGCCCACGGTGCGGCTGGTCGACATGACGCTGCAGCCCGCGAAGACCGTGCTCTCGGCCACGCTGCTCGATGCCATCGGCCAGCGCATCGCGCGCGGCGAGCAGAGCATGATCTTCCTCAACCGGCGCGGCTATGCGCCGGTGCTGGCCTGCGGCGACTGCGGCTGGAAGAGCGAGTGCCCGCACTGCAGCGCCTACCGCGTGTTCCACAAGATCGACCGCACGCTGCGCTGCCACCACTGCGGCTACACCGAGCGCGTGCCGCGCGCCTGCCCGGTCTGCGGCAACCTCGACATCGCGCCCGTGGGCCGCGGCACCGAGCGGCTCGAGGAGCACCTGGCCGAGCTGTTCTCGGCCGTGAAGCGGCCCGACGGCAGCGCGGTGAGCATCGCGCGCATCGACGCCGACAGCACCAAGAAGCAGGGCGCGCTCGAATCGCAGCTCGCGGCGGTGCACGCGGGCGAGGTCGACGTGCTGGTCGGCACGCAGATGATCGCCAAGGGCCACGACTTCCGCCGCATCACGCTGGTGGCCGCGGTCAACCCCGACGGCGCGCTGTTCTCGAGCGACTTCCGCGCGCCCGAGCGGCTGTTCAGCCTGCTGATGCAGTCGGCCGGCCGCGCGGGCCGCGATGCCGCCTACCTGGCCACGCAGGGCAGCACGGCCGAGATGTGGATCCAGACGCACCATGCGCAGCATCCGCTGTTCCAGGCGCTGCGCCGGCACGACTACCCGGCCTTCGCGGCGCAGCAGCTCGAGGAGCGGCAGGCCGCAGCGATGCCGCCCTTCGCCTACCAGGCGCTGGTGCGCGCCGATGCGCGCACGCAGGAGGCGGCGCAGGCCTTTCTCAACGCGGCGAGCGCCGCGGCCGATGGACTGGAGGGAGCGGCGCAAGTGATGCGCTATCCGGCCGTGCCGCTGGCGATCCAGCGCGTGGCCAACGTGGAGCGCGCGCAGATGCTGCTGGAGAGCGCGTCGCGCGCCGCGCTGCAGCGCATGCTCGCGCTGTGGCAACCGCAGCTGCATGCGTTGCGGCGCACGCCCGAGGGCAAGGGCGTGATCCGCTGGCTGATCGACGTCGATCCGCAGGGGATCTGAACCTCGTCGCCATGGGCCCGCGCTCAGTGCAGGCTCATCGGCTCCTTGCCCATCTCGACATAGCGCAGTTCGCGGTCCGCATGGCGCCGCCGCGCGACGCTGCCGGGCCAGGCGAACACCACCAGGCTCAGCGCGCCGAGCGCCAGCGCCGACGCCGTGCCGAGCTTGCCGGCCTGCCAGAGCCAGCCCGCGCCGGCGAGCCACGCCAGCCATAAAAGAATTCGGAACAGTGTTGCCATCATCGTGCGAGCTCCCATGCCATCTTCCGGTCTGCGGCCCACTTTAGCAGCGCGGATGCGAACTCAAGCATTCATCCGAAGTGGTATCGGGTAGCTATGTCTTACGGCCGGCATGGGGCGCGGGAAAAATTCTGAAAAAAGAGTTGACGCCGTGCGAGCGGCGCTGCAAAAGACTCCGTGGAGGAGTCCGCGACGCGGCGCTCCTCCGGGCCCTGGGCGCCCATCGAGCCCGCTCTCCAGAAGGCAAAGGTCGCTCGTGAAACCTCTCCATTTCGCAAGTGGGATTCTGTCTGTCGCGGCCTCCGCTTGGGCCTGCTTCCTCATGCTCGCACCCGTGGCCGCGCACGCCGCCGAGATCGAACGCCAGGGCCGGCTGCTGCTGGTCTCGGGCATGCTCGACGGCAGCGAACTCGCGAGCTTCATCGACCACCTCAACAGCGGCACGGTGCGCATCGTGGTGCTGGAAGACTCCCTTGGCGGCACCGCCGAGGCGGCCGGCGCCTATGCCGACGCGATCCGCGCGAGCGGCGTCGAGACCGAGGTGCGCGGCCAGTGCATGGCGGCCTGCGCCTACGCCTTCCTCGCGGGCAAGACGCACCGCTTCAGCGACGGCTTCCAGGTCAACGGCCTGATGCTGCCGGTGGCGGCGCGGCCCACGGCCGCCGAACTCGCGGTGCGCTGGCGCGACGACGCGCACAGGACACCGGCCGACTTCACGACGGGCGCCAATGCGCCCAAGGTGATCGAGGCCTCGGCCGACGGCCGTGGCGCGCACGACAACTGGCAGCCCGAGCACGGCGTGCTGTTCACCGCCAGCCCCTCGCTGTTCGGCCGCATCTACAACGCCTTCTATTGCGACGGCACGCAGGGCCGCGATTTCTCGAAGTGCGAGCGCCTGCCCGATGCCGATCCTTTCAAGCTCGGTGTGCTGAGCCCGTAAGACGCTTCACTTCAGCAAGCCGACCGCCAGCGGAAAGCTGAAAAAGGCCGCCACCGTCGTCCACAGGATGATGCGCGCGATGCGCCCGTTGTCGGCGCCGAAGCGCTCGGCCAGCATCGACACGTTGCTCGCGCTCGGCAGCGCCGCCACCAGCACGATCGCCACCAGCGCCGGCCACGACAGCGGCAGGCCCAGCGCGATCGCCGCGAGCCCCAGTCCCCACACCAGCAGCGGGTGCGCGAGCAGCTTCACCAGCACCACCGGCAGCACATCGGCCAGCGGCGCCTTCGGCAGGGGCCGCGCGCCGCTGCCCATGGCCTGGGCCACGGCCGCGCTCGCGCCATGCTCGCGCGCCACCAGCGCCGAGCGCGCGAGCACCGCGCCGATGGTGAACAGGGCCACCGGCGAGGCGGCATCGGCCAGCATCGCCACCGTGCGCTCCACCGGGCCCGGCAACTTCCAGCGCGCGGCCGACAGCAGCACGCCGAGCAGGATCGACCACGGCATCGGATTGACCAGGATGCCGCGCAGCGCCTGGCGCGCGGCCTGCCGCGGCCCGTGGTGCGTCCCGCTCCCGCTGGCGCCGTCGAGCCGCGACAGCGCGATGCACAGCGAGGAGGTGACCACGAGGTCGAAGGCGATGGTGATGATCATCGGCCCGGCCGCCTGCGCGCCGAGGATGGCCACCAGCAGCGGCACGCCCATGAAGCCGGTGTTCGGGAAGGCCGCCACCAGCGCGCCGAAGGCGGCGTCGTTCCAGCCGATGCGCGCGTTGCGCGTGAACGCCACCACGCAGCCCACCACCAGCAGCGCGCTCAGGCCCCAGACCAGCGCGACGCTGCCGTCGAGCAGCTGGCCGATCGGCGTGCCGGCGCCGAAGCGCAGCAGCATGCAGGGCAGCGCGAAGTAGAGAACGAAGGTGTTGAGGCCGGGGATCGCATCGAGCGGAAGGATGCGGGCACGGGCGGCGCCGTAGCCGGCGGCGATCAACGCGAAGAAGGGAAAGGTAACGAGAAATACGGGCAGCACGGCGCGATTGTCGCCGCCGGCCCCGGCCCTCGCCGAAGGCCGCCGATGCCCCTTTACGGTGCGTTTACCGCGCTTCCCACATCGCGGTATCGGCCGACGCCGCGGCCCCTGCGGCGCCCGTATCATTGCGCGCTTTCGCGCCCGCCGCGCCCCGCGGCCCCTGCCGGCTCCCCCTCCCCTTTCCATGTCCCACGGTCTCAATCTCGCGCAACAAGAAGCGGTCAACTACATGCACGGCCCCTGCCTCGTGCTCGCGGGCGCGGGCTCGGGCAAGACGCGGGTGATCACGCACAAGATCGCGCGCCTGATCCAGGCCGGGCTCGAGCCCCAGCGGATCGCGGCCATCACCTTCACCAACAAGGCGGCCGCCGAGATGCGCGAGCGCGCCAAGGGGCTGATCGGGCGCGATGCCAAGAAGGTGGTGATCTGCACCTTCCACGCGCTGGGCGTGCGCATGATGCGCGAGGACGGCGCGGTGCTGGGCCTGAAGTCGCAGTTCAGCATCCTCGATGCCGACGACGTGACCAAGATCCTCAAGGACGCGGGCGGCACCAGCGACCTCGCCACCGCGCGCATCTGGCAGTGGACCATCAGCAAGTGGAAGAACATGGGCCTGAACGCGGCCCAGGCCGAGGCCATCGCGGCCGACGACAACGAGCGCATCACGGCCACCATCATGGCGCGCTACGAGGAGCGCCTGGCCGCCTACCAGAGCGTGGACTTCGACGACCTGATCGGCATGCCGCTCAAGCTGCTGCGCGACTTCGAGGAAGTGCGCAACAAGTGGCAGGCCACGCTGGGCCACATCCTGGTGGACGAATACCAGGACACCAACGCCACCCAGTACGAGGTGCTCAAGGCGCTGTCGGGCACGCGCGGCCACTTCACGGCCGTGGGCGACGACGACCAGTCGATCTACGGCTGGCGCGGCGCCACGCTCGACAACCTGCGCAAGCTGCCGGTCGACTACCCCACGCTCAAGGTCATCAAGCTCGAGCAGAACTACCGCTCGACCAGCGCCATCCTGCGCGCGGCCAACAACGTGATCGGCCCCAACCCCAAGCTGTTCCCGAAGACGCTGTTCTCCGAGCTCGGCGAGGGCGAGCCGGTGCGCGTGGTCGACTGCGACAGCGAGATGCACGAGGCCGAGCGCACCGTGGCGCGCCTCGTGAGCCTGCGCGAGACGTCGAGCCACAAGGAGTTCCGCGACTTCGCGATCCTCTACCGCGCCAACCACCAGGCGCGCGTGTTCGAGCAGGCGCTGCGGCGCGCGCAGGTGCCCTACAAGGTCTCGGGCGGCCAGAGCTTCTTCGACCGCGCCGAGATCAAGGACCTCTGCGGCTGGTTCCGCCTGTGGGTCAACAACGACGACGATCCCGCGTTCCTGCGCGCCATCACCACGCCCAAGCGCGGCATCGGCCACACCACGCTGGCGGCGCTGGGCACCTTCGGCAGCCAGTACAAGCTGAGCCTGTTCGAGGCGCTGTTCTCGTCCTCGCTGCCCAGCGTGATGCCCAAGCGCGCGCTCGAAAGCCTGCACGAGTTCGGCCGCTACATCAACGACCTCGAATACCGCGCGCGCCAGACCCTGGGCGCCGAGAACGCGCGTGCCTTCCTCGACACCTGGCTCAAGGAGATCGAGTACGAGAAGCACCTCTACGACGGCGAGGACAGCGAGCAGGCCGCGGCCACGCGCTGGACCAACGTGATGGAGTTCTGCGACTGGATGGCGCAGCGCTGCGGCGGCGAGCTCGACGACGCGGCCGGCGTCAACAACACCAGCGAGCCCAAGAGCCTGCTCGAGGTGGCGCAGACGATCTCGCTGCTGTCGACCATCAGCGAGCGCGAGCAGGACCAGAACGTGGTCACGCTCTCGACGCTGCACGCCTCCAAGGGCCTCGAGTGGCCGCACGTGATGCTGATCGGCTGCAACGAGGGCCTGCTGCCCTTCAAGCTCGACGACGACGACGGCCGCCAGCAGCAGGTCAGCGAGGGCACGCTCGAGCGGCTGCAGGAAGAGCGCCGGCTGATGTACGTGGGCATCACGCGCGCGCAACGCAGCCTCGCGGTGAGCTGGACCAAGCGCCGCAAGAAGGGCCGCGAGATGGTGCTCGCGCAGCCCAGCCGCTTCATCGCCGAGATGGCGCTCGACAAGAGCACCACGCGCGAGGACCCGCGCGAGAAGCTCAAGGCGCTGCGCGCGGAGTTCGCGCGCAAGGCACAGGAAGGCGCGGCCGCCGCCGCGGCCTCGTCGACCGCGCCATGAAGCGGCCCGTTCGAGGACTGGCCCTCGCGGCCCTCGCCCTTGCGGCTTCGGCCGGCGCGCTCGCCCAAGCCAGCGCCTGCCCCGAGAGCGTGCAGGACCTGCCGCCCGAGGCGCTCTACGGCCGCTGGGAGGCGCGCTTCGACGGCCTGCCGGCCGTGGCCGTCGTGCAGCTGGGCCGCCATCCCGAATACGCCGGCGTGCGCGGCACCGTCGCGCGCCCCGCCGCCACCGGCCGGCCGGCCGCGGTAGCGCAACTGGCGGGCGACATCGGCGACGACGGCACGCTGGCCATCGACGAATCGCTCGACGGGCGCAGCATCAGCGGCGTCTGGGTCGGCGCGATGGCGCCCGGCGGCTGCGGCCGCGAATTCCGCGGCACCTGGCGCGATGCCACCGATGAGAGCACGCATCCCTTCGTGCTGACGAAAAAGGAAGGGTCGGGGAAATGAACACCACCATGCAAGGCCGCCTGCGCGCGGTCCTGGCCACCGCGGCGCTGCTGCTGGCCGGCGCCGCGCAGGCGCAGGCCGTCGATCAGCCCAAGAGCCCGCTGGCCGACAACCAGCTCACCTGGCAGAGCTGCGCCGCGCTCGGCGCCGACAACGCCGCGCGGCTGGCCTGCTACGACCGCTGGGCCCAGCAGCAGACGCTGCCCTCGGTGTCGGTGCCGGTCGCGCCGCCGGTGCTCGCCAACACCCAGCCCGCGCCGCCGGTCGACGGCTCGATCCCGGCCACGCGCGTGGTCTCGGTCGCCACCACCGAGGGCTGCCGCGACCGGCAGTACTCGGCGCTGTCGCGCTTCTGGGAACTCGAGACCGCCACCGACTGCGGCACCTTCGGCTTCCGCGGCTACCGGCCGCTCAACGTCTCGGTCTCGGCCGCGACCCACAAGCCCGACACGCCCACTTCGCCCTCGGCCGGCCACACCGCCGACCCGGTGGCCTACCAGGCCAACGAGATGCGCATCGGCCTGTCGGTGCGCACCAAGCTCGCGCAGGGCCTGCTGACGCAGAACGACCCGATCAGGAAGGACTCGCTGTGGTTCGCCTACACGCAGCAGTCGACCTGGCAGCTGTTCAACGGCGCGATCTCTCGGCCCTTCCGCACCACCGACCACGAACCCGAGCTGATGTATGTCTACCCGACCGACTTCAAGCTGCCGGGCGGCTGGCGCTGGCGCTACACCGGGCTGGGCATCGTGCACCAGTCCAACGGCCAGAGCCTGCCGCTGTCGCGCAGCTGGAACCGCGTCTACCTGATGGGCGGCGCCGAGCTCGACGACCGCTTCAGCATCACGGGCCGGATCTGGAAACGCCTGTCGGAGAACCCGGAGAAGGACGACAACCCCGACATCGCCGACTATGTCGGCCGCGCCGAGATCACCGGCCGCTGGAACCTCGACCGCAACAACACGCTGGGCATCACGGTGCGCAACAACCTGCGCGACAGCGGGCGTGGCTCGGTGCGGCTCGAGTGGATGAAGGCGATCGGCGACCCGACCAAGAGCAACCTGCGCTTCCACACGCAGCTGTTCCACGGCTACGGCGACACGCTGGTGGACTACAACCGCAAGCGCACGGTGTTGAGCATCGGCCTGAGCCTGGTCGACTTCTGATGTCCGCGAACCCACGGAGACCTTTTCCATGAGCACCGAACTGTCCCCCGTCGACGCCACGCAGCGCGAGATCATCGCGGCGCTGTCCGTCGCGCCCGTGTTCGACGCCGCCGCCGAGCTCGAACGCCGCGTCGAGTTCCTCGCCGCCTACCTGCGCCGCACGGGTCTGTCGACCTACGTGCTGGGCATCAGCGGCGGCGTGGATTCGCTGACCGCCGGCTGCCTCGCGCAGCGCGCGGTCGAGCGGCTGCGCGCCGAGGGCCGCGAGGCCAGCTTCATCGCGATGCGGCTGCCCTACGGCGTGCAGAAGGACGAGGCCGAGGCGCAGGCCTCGCTGGCCGTGATCCGTCCCGACCGCCTGCTGACGGTGGACGTGCGGCCCGCGGCCGACGCGATGCTCGCGGCGCTCAAGGCCGGCGACCTCGCCTTCCGCGACGCGGCGCACGAGGACTTCGTGCTCGGCAACATCAAGGCGCGCCAGCGCATGATCGCGCAGTTCGCGGTGGCGGGCGCGCACAACGGCATCGTGATCGGCACCGACCACGCGGCCGAGGCGCTGATGGGCTTCTTCACCAAGTTCGGCGACGGCGCGGCCGACATCACGCCGCTGACCGGCCTCAACAAGCGCCGCGTGCGCGCGGTGGCGCAACTGCTCGGCGCGCCCGATGCGCTGGTCTACAAGGTACCCACGGCCGACCTCGAGTCGCTGGTGCCGGGCAAGCCCGACGAGGACGCCTTCGGCGTGACCTACGAGCAGATCGACGACTTCCTCGAGGGCAAGCCGGTGTCGGCCGCGGCGCGCGAGGTCATCCTGTCGACGCACCGCAAGAGCGCGCACAAGCGCGCGCTGCCGGTCGAGCCGCCGGCGGCCTGAGCTACGGCGGCCCGCCGGGCCGTGCCACCGACTGCGCGCGGAACTCGCGCGGCGTCAGCCCCATGTGCTGCCGGAAGCGCCGGCTGAAATAGACCGCGTCGGCGAAGCCGCATTGCCGCGCGATGTCGGCGATGCGGCCGTCCGAGGCCAGCAGCAGTTCGCGCGCGCGCTCCAGCCGCCTTTCGGTCACGAGCTCGGTGAAGGTGCGCTGGGTCTGCTTCTTCAGCAGGTGCGCGAGGTAGTTCGGCGACAGCATCGCGGCCGCGGCCGCGTCGTTGAGCGACATCTCCTCGCCCAGGTGCTCGCGCACGTAGTGCAGCACGCGCTGCAGCGCATCGCGCCGCGAGCTGTGGCCGCGGTGGCGCGCCGCCTGTTCGCGCAGCGCCGCCTCGTGGCGGCGGCAGGCCAGCGAGAGCAGCTGCAGCAGGATGCCGCGGATCGCGCCGCCGGCCGCGAAGCGCCCTTCGCGGTTGAGCGCCGACAACTCCTCGAGCCAGCCGAGGATGCGCGCGAAGTCCTCGGCCTCGAAGCGGAAGTCCACGTACTCCTGGAACAGGAAAGGCGCGAGCTCGGGATGGCGCGCGATCGGCACCTCCTCGAGATCGAGCGACTCGACCGCGAGCTCGGGCCAGAGGAAGGACTGGTCGAAGTTGACGATGGCGTAGCGCGCGCCCGGCGGATGCGGCACCACGTGCAGCCGGTACGGCAGCACGAAGCTCAGGTGGCCCGCGCCGAAGGGCCGCGCGGCGCCGCCGATCAATTGCCGCGACTCGCCCTCGATGCCGACCTGGATCTGGAAGTACTCGTGGCGGTGCGGGCGCGCGAGCACGTCGCGCGCGCCCTCGAAGCGGATGTCGAAATCGAGGTGGTCGGCGCGCTCCTGCATGCCGTAGAGGCGATGGCTCGAGCTCGAAGCGGGCATCGCGCGATGGTACGCCCGGGCCCCGGGTGTTGCCTGCGTCCTGCTTTTGCGTAGATGCGTGCGCAAGCGCGCGCACCCGGGCTCCCAGAATCGTCCGGCTACTACCGAAGGAGACCACCGTATGAGCAATTCCTCCCGTCGCGGCCTGCTGGCCGGCGCCGCCATGGCCACCGGCGCCATCGCCGGCTGCGCGCTGCCCGCGGGCGCCGCGCGCAATGCGAAGACGCCGTTCGACGTGCCAGCCGCGACCATCCCGATCGCCGGCAGCGACCAGGTGTTCCCGGTGCGCCGCATCTACTGCATCGGCCGGAACTACGCCGCGCATGCGCGCGAGATGGGCTCCGACCCGACGCGCGAACCGCCCTTCTTCTTCCAGAAGCCGGCCGACGCGGTGCAGGTGGTGCTGCCCGGCACCGTGGCCGACCACCCCTATCCCACGCTGACGAAGAACTATCACTACGAGGCCGAGCTCGTGGTGGCGCTCGGCAAGGGCGGGCGCGACGTGTCGATCGACGATGCGCTGGGCCTGGTCTACGGCTACTCGCTGGGCCTGGACATGACGCGGCGCGACCTGCAGCGCGGCATGGGCGACCAGAAGAAGCCCTGGGAGATCGGCAAGAGCTTCGACCATTCGGCGCCCGTGGGCCCGATCCATCCGGTGGCGCAGGTCGGCCACTTCAGCGACGGCGCGATCTGGCTCAAGGTCAACGGCGAGACGAAGCAGAGCGCCACGCTCAAGCACATGATCTGGTCGGTGGCCGAGCAGATCAGCCGGCTGTCGCAGGCCTTCGAGCTGCAGCCCGGCGACATCATCTACGCGGGCACGCCCGAGAACGTGGGCCCGGTGGTGCGCGGCGACCTGATCGAGATCCACATCGACGGGCTACCGAACCTGTCGGTCAAGGTGGTCTGAGGCCATGAGGAACACGACACGCATCCTCTGCACGGCCCTGCTGGCCGGCCTCGCGCTCGGCGCCCAGGCCGCGGGCATGAAGGTCACGTCGAGCGCCTTCGCCGACGGCGCGACCATGCCGAAGATCCATGCGGGCGACGCGCCGGGCTGCGGCGGCCAGGGCGTGTCGCCGCCCGTGGCCTGGAGCGACCTGCCCGCGGGCACGCGCTCGGTCGCGGTGCTGATGAGCGATCCCGATGGCGGCAAGGGCCTCGGCGTCTCGCACTGGGTGGCCTACAACATCCCGGCCGCCAAGGGGCAACTGCGACAGGGCGAGGGCCAGGCGGCGAACGCCGAGTTCAGCGTCGGCAAGAACGTGGCCGGCGCCACCGCCTACCGCGGCATGTGCCCGCCGGCCGGCGACCTGCCGCACCACTATGTGCTGACGGTGATCGCCACCGAGGTCGAGCCGGGCTCGCTGCCCGAGGGCCTCACGCGCGAGGAACTGCTGGCGGCGCTCAAGGGCCGCACGCTGATGGGACAGAGCGTGGTGGGCCTCTACGGGCAGTGAGCAACGGGGCGCGGCTCAGCTGCTCTGCCGCACCACCAGTTCGAAGCCCAGGTCCACGGTGCGCCGCGCGTCCGCCACGGGCTCGTCGCGCATCAGCGCGAGCAGCATGCCGGCCGCGCGTTCGCCGATCTCGCGGCGCGGCGTGCGCACGGTGGTCAGCGGCGGCAGCATCTGGTCGCTGCCGCCGAGGTCGTTGAAGCCCGCGATCGCCACGCGCTCGGGCACCGGCACGCCGGTGCGCAGCGCGGCCAGCAGCCCGCCCTGGGCGAGGTCGTCGTTGCAATAGAAGATCGCGTCGAGGTCGGGATGGCGCGCGAGCAGTTCCTCGAACTGGCGCCCGCCGAGCGCGAGCGAGGTGGGCCCGGGCGTCAGCAACTCGAGCGCCGGATCGTGGCAGCCGGCCGCGCGCAGCGCCTCGCGGTAGCCGGCCAGGCGCTGCAGCACGCGCGGATCGAGCTGGCCCGCGGCATAGGCGATGCGGCGGCGGCCGCGCGCGAGCAGGTGCTCGACGATGGCGCGGCCCGCGTCCTGCTGCGAGAAGCCCACGCTGTGGATGCCGGGCGCTTCCGAGGTCTCCATCAGGTGCACGCAGGGCGCGTCGCTGGCCTCGAGCAATCGCGTGGCGCCCGCGCTGCGGTCGAAGCCGGTCAGCAAGAGGCCCGCTGGCCGCTGCGAGAGGTAGCTGCGCAGCAGCGCCTCCTCCTGCGCGGGGTCGTAGTGGGTCACGCCGATCAGCGACTGGAAGCCGTGCGGCGCCAGCGTGTCCTGCACCGCCTCGAGCAGCTCCACGAACAGCTGGTTGGTCAGCGAAGGAATCAGCACCGCCACGTGCGAGCTGCGCGCCGAGGCCAGTGCGCGCGCCGCCACGTTGGGCACGTAGCCGAGCTCGTCGACCGCGGCCTGCACCCGCGCCTTCAGCTCGGGCGCCACGTTGCGCGCGCCGCGCAGCGCGCGCGAGACGGTGATCGGGCTCACGCCCGAGACGCGCGCCACGTCGTCGAGGGTCACGCGGCTGGAAGAACGGGAGCGCGGGCGCTCGGGGACATCGGCCATGGCGAAATCTAGGGTTACTACCGATCCGGGATTGGACAGCGCTGTCCTAGGATAGCGCTGTCCCGGCCCTTGCCGCCTCGGAAAAACCCGAGGATGCTTCAGAGGCTGGTTTTTTTGGGTTGTGCAGGATAGCGCTATCCCGACCCCGCCGGCCGCCTTTGCAGCGCCCGGCTTCAGGAGACAGACATGTTCGGAATGAGCAAAGAGGTGTTCCTGCTCGTCGACGCCCTGGTGGCGATCCTCGGGCTCATCCTTCTGATCACGCGCTGGCGCGTGCACCCCTTCATCGCGCTGACCCTGGCCGCGGGCTTCCTCGGCCTGACCTCGGGCATGCCGGTGGACCTGGTGATGAAGTCCTTCCAGGACGGCTTCGGCGGCGTGCTGGGCTTCGTGGGCATCGTGCTCGGCCTGGGGACCATGCTCGGCAAGATGATGGCCGAGTCGGGCGGCGCCGACCGCATCGCGCGCACGCTGATCGACGCCTTCGGCAAGGAGCGCGTGCACTGGGCGATGATGTTCGCGGCCTTCCTGGTCGGCATCCCGCTGTTCTTCGAGATCGGCTTCGTGCTGCTGATCCCGCTGGTGTTCATCGTGGCGCGGCGCACCGGCGTGTCGCTGATCCGCATCGGCATTCCGCTCCTGGCGGGCCTGTCGGTGGTGCACGGCCTGGTGCCGCCGCATCCGGGGCCGCTGCTGGCCATCGGCGTGTTCGGCGCCGACATCGGCAAGACCATCTTCTACGGCCTGATCGTCGGCCTGCCCACCGCGATGATCGCGGGCCCGATCTTCGGCAAGTTCATCTCGAAGTACGTGCCCGGCGAGGCCTCGCCCGAGCTGCTCGAGCAGCTGGCGCGCGAGCCCGAGGCGCGCGAGCTGCCGGGCTTCGGCGTCACGCTGCTGACGGTGCTGCTGCCCGTGGGGCTGATGCTTTTGAAGACCTTCGCCGACGTGGCGCTCGACGAGAAGAACATCGTGCGCCAGTGGATGGACTTCATCGGCCATCCGATCACCGCGCTGCTCGCGGCGCTCCTGCTGTCGCTCTACACCTTCGGCTATGCGCGCGGCTTCACGAGCAAGCAGATCATGAAGTTCGTCGACGACAGCCTGGCGCCCACGGCGGCCATCGTGCTGATCATCGGCGCGGGCGGCGGCTTCAAGCAGATGCTGGTGGCCAGCGGCGTGGGCAACGCGATCGGCCACATGGCGCTGAACGCGCAGGTCTCGCCGATCCTGCTGGCCTGGCTGGTCGCGGGCCTGATCCGCATCGCCACCGGCTCGGCCACGGTCGCCACCATCACGGGCGCGGGCATCGTCGCGCCGCTGGCCACCATGGTGCCGGGCGTGAACCGCGAGCTGCTGGTGCTGGCCACGGGCGCGGGTTCGCTGATCCTGTCGCACGTCAACGACGCGGGCTTCTGGCTGGTCAAGCAGTACTTCAACATGACGGTGGCCGAGACCTTCAAGACCTGGACCGTGATGGAAACGCTGATCTCGGTCGTGGCCATCGTCTTCATCATGCTGCTGAGCATGGTGGTCTGAGGAGGAAGCACCCATGGGCCGCACCGTCATCGGCGTCGACATCGGAACCACCAGCACCAAGGCCGTGGCCTTCACCCCCGCCGGGCGCGTGCTGGCCCATCACGCGGTCGGCTACCCGCTGCTCGCGCCCGAGGCCGGCGCCGCCGAGCAGGATCCCGAGCAGATCTTCCAGGCCGTGCTCGCGGCCATCGCGGGCTGCGTGCAGGAGAGCAAGGCCGCGCCCGCCGACGTGCTCGCCGTGTCCTTCAGCGCGGCCATGCACAGCCTGATCCTGGTCGACGGCGCGGGCGCGCCGCTCACGCCCAGCATCACCTGGGCCGACCAGCGCGCCGCGCCCTGGGCCGAGCGCATCCGCGACGAATGGGACGGCCTGGCGATCTACCGCCGCACCGGCACGCCGATCCACCCGATGTCGCCACTGGCCAAGCTGGTCTGGCTGCGCCACGAGCGCGCCGAGCTGTTCGCGCGCGCCGAGCGCTTCGTCGGCATCAAGGAGTACGTGTTCTTCCGGCTGTTCGGCCAGTGGCAGGTCGACCATTCGATCGCCTCGGCCACGGGCCTCTTCAACATCGAGCGGCTGGCCTGGGACGAGGGCGCGCTCGCGCTGGCCGGCGTGCGCGCCGAGCAGCTCTCGCGGCCGGTGCCCACCACCTGGCATGTGGAGGGCCTGGCGGCCGACGTCGCGGGCAAGCTCGGCCTGGCCGAGCACACGCCCTTCGTGATCGGCGCCAACGACGGCGTGCTGTCGAACCTCGGCGTCAATGCGGTCTCGCCCGGCGAGGTGGCCGTGACCATCGGCACCAGCGGCGCGATGCGCACCGTGGTCGACCATCCGATGACCGACCCCGAGGGCCGCACCTTCTGCTATGCGCTGGCCGAGCGGCGCTGGGTGGTGGGCGGTCCGGTGAACAACGGCGGCATCATCCTGCGCTGGGTGCGCGACGAGTTCGCCGCGGCCGAGGCCGAGACCGCCAAGCGCCTGGGCATCGACACCTACGAGGTGCTCACGCGCATCGCCGAACGCGTGTCGGCCGGCAGCGAGGGGCTGGTGTTCCATCCCTTCCTCACCGGCGAGCGCGCGCCCTACTGGAACGCCAACCTGCGCGGCTCCTTCTTCGGCCTGGGCATCCACCACCGCAAGGAGCACATGATCCGCGCGGTGCTCGAGGGCGTGATCTTCAACCTGCACAGCATCCTGCCGGCGGTCGAGGCGATCGCGGGCCGCAGCGCACACATCAAGGCCACGGGCGGCTTCGCGCGCTCTGGCATGTGGCGCCAGATGATGGCCGACGTGTTCGACCGCGAGGTGGTCGTGCCCGAGAGCTTCGAGAGCTCCTGCCTCGGCGCCGCGGTGCTCGGCCTCTATGCGCTGGGCCATGTCGATTCGCTCGACGTGGTCGCGGGCATGGTCGGCGCCACGCACCGCCATACGCCCAACGCGCGCAACGCCGCGCTCTACCGGCAGCTGCTGCCGGTGTACCTCTCGCTGCCGCGCAAGCTCGGCGAGGAATACCGGCTGCTGGCCGCGTTCCAGCAGCAGACGGCCGCGCCGCCGCCGCGCCGCAGCTGAGGCGCCCCTTTCCATTCGTCCGTTGGAGATTCGGTCTTGCTGAACACGATCCCCCCGGCCTCCGCCTCCCGGCCCCACACGCCCAGCGCGCCGCGCCCCAAGCTGCCGCTGCCCGCGGTGGCACCGCGCCCGCGCGGCGGCGCGCGCGCCCGCGCGCTCGATGCGCGGCGCAACGCGGCCGCCGCCACGCCCGAGCCGGCCGACACGCGCGTCACCCTCCACTGCGAAAGCTCGCCCACCTCGTCGGCGCGCGGCCAGGAAACGAACTGCCTGCACGAGCACGAGCTGCACCTGATCGGCGCCGCGCCCGCGCGCCTGCGCGTGGGCCAGGGCATCGACGAGGAAACCCATCGCTTCGCGCCCGGCAGCCTGGTGCTGCTGGGGCCGCGGCTGCCGCACAGCCTCGCCTTCGAGCACCATCCGCTGCACGGCGGCGGCAATGCCGGCGGCCTGGTGCTGCGCTTCGGCGACGAGCCGCTGCGCCGCGGCATGGAGCTCTTTCCCGAACTGCGCGACGCCGCGCCGCTGCTGGCGCGCGCGCGGCAGGGCGTGCATTTCGTGGGCCTGGGCGAAGGCATCGTCTCGCGGCTGCGGCGCATCGAGATGCTGCAGGGCCTGGCGCGCTTCGCCGAGTTCACCGTGCTGCTCAACGAGCTCTCGCAATGGTCCGAGTACCGGCTGCTGGCCGACGCCGCCTTCACCGACGATTCGCTCGGCGAGCATGGCGCCGCGCTGCGCATCCACAAGGCGCTCGACCACATCCGCGACAACTATGCCGAAGGGCTGTCGCTGGCGGAGGTGGGCGCCATCGTCGGCATGCGCGAGAACGCCTTCTCGCGCAGCTTCCGCCGCGCCACCGGCCAGACCTTCACCGACTTCGTGATCGGCCTGCGCGTGGCGCGCGCCTGCCGCCTGCTGGCCTCCACGCGCCAGCACGTGAGCAGCATCTGCTACGAGGTGGGCTTCAACAACATCTCGAACTTCAACCGGCACTTCCGGCGCATCAAGGGCATGACGCCGGGCGAGTTCCGCGCCGCGGCGCGCAGCTGAGGAAGATTCGTCGCTCACGGCCTACAGACACGGTCCGCCGATCGGATCAAGGTCGGGCCATGACACATCCGATCGAACTCATCGTGGACGAGCCGGCACCCGGATCCTTTGTCTGGCGCCTGCTGGAGACCGACGACAGCGGGGGTCATCCCCGCGTGCTGCGCAGCGCCTTCGACCCTGCCGACAGCTACGAAGTGGCGCTCGCCAGCGGCGAACGCGCGCTGCACAGCGAGATACGCCAGCGCACGGCCACCGCGGCCTGAGCGCCGCTGTCCCGCGCCGGTTCTCCATCGCACCCTGCCCGCTGTCGGCATCGGATGACACGGCCGTGCGCCGTGTGACCGCGCGACCGTGCCGGCCCGCACCTTACGGTGCTCCACAGGCCTCGGCATTCCGCCGATCGAGCCCCGCTTTTTTCTTCCATCCCTTTCGTCTTGAAGGAGACCCCATGACCGCCACCACCACCGACCAAAGCAAGCTCTGGGACCTGATCAAGGACACGCGCTTCGGCATGCTCACGCACCGCCATGGCGACGGCCAGCTGCACAGCCATCCGCTGACCACGCAGAACAAGGACGGCGACGAGGCCGGCACGCTCTATTTCTTCGTGCCGAAGAACGGCGACATCGCGCGCCACGTCGCGAGCGATCCGGTCGTGAACATCGCCTACGCCAACACCGACAGCGACAGCTACGTGTCGGTGTCGGGCCGCGCCGAGCTGCGCGAGGACGCGGCCAAGAAGCGCGCCCTCTTCAGCAAGATGGTCGAGGCCTGGTTCCCCAAGGGCGTGGACGATCCCAACCTCGGCCTGCTGGCCGTGAACGTGGTCGAGGCCGAGTACTGGGACGTGGACGACAGCAAGATGGTCCAGCTCTACAAGATGGCCAAGGCCGCCCTCACCGGCGAACCGCCGAAGAACCTCGGCGAGCACAAGAAGGTCGCGGTCTGAGGGCAGCCGGAACGATGACGGAGGCAACGACCGCACAAGCCGCCGGCACGCCCGGCGCCACGGCCCCCGCGCCAGCGCCGCATCGCTGGCAGTTCATGCGCGCCGGCGGCGTCGACCAGGTGGTGTTCCGCAACGGCGAGGACATCGCGCGCATCGCCGAGCTCGACCAGAAGCTCTGGGTCGCGCTGGCCTGCCCCACGCGCGGCATCGATTTCGATCCGCGCACGCTGGACCTGATCGACACCGACCATGACGGCCGCGTGCGCCCGCCCGAGGTGATCGCGGCCTGCCAGTGGGCCTGCGAGCGGTTGCGCAGCGCCGACGTGCTGCTCTCGGGCGGCGGCACGCTGTCGCTCGACGACCTCGATGGCGCGAAGGCGCCCGGCGCCGAGCTCGCGAAGGAGGGCCGGCGCATCCTCGACCTGCTCGGCAAGGAGGGCACCAACACCCTCACGCTGGCCGACATCTCCGACCGCGGCGAATGGCTGGCCTCGATGCGCTTCAACGGCGACGGCGTGGTGACGCCCGAGACCGCCGAGGACGAGGCGCTGCGCGCGACCATCGCCGAGGCGATGCGCAGCCACGGCAGCACGCCCGATCGCCACAAGCAGACCGCCGGCATCGACCGCGCGCGTGCCGAGGCCTTCATGGCCGACGCGGCCGCGATGCGCGACTGGTACGCCAAGGGCAGCGATGCCGCGCTGCTGGCGCTGGGCGACCGCACCCTGGCCGCGGCCGAGGCCATGCGCAAGGTGGCGGCCAAGGTCGACGACTTCTTCGCGCGCTGCCGCGTGGCGGCCTACGACGTGCAGGCCGTGACGGCGCTCAACCCCTCGCCCGAGGCCTACGACGCGCTCGCGGGCCACACGCTCGATGCCAACGCGCACCCGATCGCCGAGCTGCCGCTGGCGCCGATCACACCGCACCGCTCGCTGCCGCTGCGCGGCACCAGCCTCAATCCGGCCTGGGCCGAGGCCATCGCGGCCTTCGCGCGCGATGCGGTCGCGCCGCTGCTGGGCGAGCGCGACAGCCTCGAGGACGAGCAATGGCAGGCGCTGCGCCAGCAGCTCGGCGCCTGCGAGGGCTGGATCGCGTCGCGGCCGGCCAATGCGCTCGCGGCCCTGCCGCGCGAGCGCATCGAGGCGCTGCTCGCCACGCGCGAGGCGCTGCTGGCGCTGATCGCCGAGGACGAGGCGGCCGAGACCCACAACAAGCTGCTGGTCGACCTCGAGAAGCTGCTGCGGCTGCAGCGCGACCTCAAGCTGCTGCTCGACAACTTCGTCTCGTTCAAGGCCTTCTACCGGCGCGAGGGCGCGATCTTCCAGGCCGGCACGCTCTACCTCGACGGGCGCAGCTGCGAGCTCACGGTGCAGGTGCAGGACACGGCCAAGCACGCGGTGCTCGCGGGCCTCGCGAAGACCTGCCTGGCCTACTGCGACTGCACGCGGCAGGGGCAGAAGATGAGCATCGTCGCGGCCTTCACCGCGGGCGACGTGGACTTCCTGTTCGTCGGGCGCAACGGCGTGTTCTACGACCGCCAGGGCCGCGACTGGGACGCCACCATCACCAAGCTGATCGAGAACCCGACCAGCGTGGCGCAGGCCTTCTTCGCGCCCTACAAGAAGTTCGTTCGCATGATCGAGGAACAGGTGGCCAAGCGCGCGGCCGCGAGCGAGGCCGGTTCGCAGACCGCGCTGCAGTCGCTGGCCGGCAAGGTCGCGACCGCCGACCAGGCCGCGGGCGCCGATCCCGCGAAGGCGCCGGCCAAGCCGCCGCTGCCCGCCACCAGCCGCGTCGACGTCGGCACGGTGGCCGCGATCGGCGTGGCGCTCGGCAGCATCAGCGCGGTGCTGGTCGGCATCTTCGGCAAGTTCATCGACCTGGGGCAGTGGATCCCGGTGGCGCTGGTCGGCATCGTGATCGCGATCTCGGGCCCGAGCATGCTGATCGCCTGGCTCAAGCTGCGCCAGCGCAGCCTGGGCCCGATCCTCGACGCCAGCGGCTGGGCCATCAATGGCCGCATGAAGGTCAACGTGCGGCTCGGCGGCATGCTGTCGCAGACCGCGCACGTGCCGCCGGGCGCACGGCGGATCGCGCCCGATCCCTACCGCGAGCGGCACGGGCTCACGGGCGCGGTGGCCGCCGCCTGCATCGTCGGCGCGGTGGCGGTGCTGGCCTGGCGCATGGACTGGCTCGACGAGCGTCTGCCGCCCCAGCTGCAGCACGATCCGGCCGCGGCGAGCGCGCCGGGCGCCTGAGCCGCGCCGAGAGTCGAGCCAATAATCGGGCCATGACCAGGCCCGATGCCGCCCCGCCCTGCTGGCACTACGCGCCGGCGCCGCACGGCGGCGTCGAGCTTGCCCGCTGGCGGGGCACGCAGGTGCCGCTGCTGCAGGCGCACTTCCATCGCGAGACGCAGCTGAGCTTCGTGCTGCGCGGCAGCCGCGTCGTCGAGGCCGGCGGCCAGCGCTTCGAGCTGCGCGCGGGCGACTGCCTCGCGATCCCGGCGGGCGTGGCGCACCGCGGCCTCGCGCATGCGCACGAGGGCACGGTCTGCCTCAACGTCTACATGCCGGCCGAAAACGCGAGCGCGGGCACGGCCGGCGTGCTCGAGTGGCACGGGCCGGTGTCGGGGATCGCGCGCCGGCTCGGGCTGAGCCGCGAGGCCTTCACGCGCCGCTTCGCCGCGCAGACCGGGCTGCCGCCGCATGCCTGGCGGCTGGTCGACCGGCTCAACGTCGCGCGCGAGCGGCTGCGCGGCGATGCCGATCTGGCGGATCTCGCGCTCGAGCTGGGCTTCACCGACCAGAGCCACCTGGGCCGCCACTTCCGCCGCGTGTTCGGCGTGTCGCCGGGCCGCTACCGGCGCGGCATGCGGCCCCGCGCACAAACGTCCTAGATCGGCGCCGCGCGCGTTCCTAGCATCCCGTCTTTTCGCACGGGAGGTGGGCAATGGAACCGAGGGTCATGGCGCTGCTGTTCGCGGCCGGCGCGGTGGGCGGCGCGGTCAACGCGATCGCGGGCGGCGCCACGCTGATCACCTTTCCGGCCATGCTCGCGGCCGGCCTGCCGCCGGTGGTGGCCAATGCATCGAACGCGGTCGCGATCTCGCCGGGCCATCTGCTCGCCGCGGTGGCCGACCGCGAGAGGCTGCCAGCGGCCGACCGCCGGCTCGCGCTCTCGCTGGCGGCCGCCACGCTGGGCGGCATCGCGGGCGCGCTGCTGCTGCTCGAGCTGCCCGCGGCCGCGTTCCTGCAGCCGGTGCCGCTGCTGATCGGCCTCGCGACCGCGCTGTTCGCGTTCGCGCCGCGGATCCAGGCCTGGGCCGCGCGGCGGCGCGAGGGTGCGGCGCCGAACGCGCTCGCGGGCACGGCCGCGCTGGCCGCCGTCTCGGTCTATGGCGGCTTCTTCGGCGCGGGACTCGGCGTGATGCTCAGCGCGCTGCTGGCGATCGAGGATCCCGACGACATCCGGCGCGTGAAGGTGATGAAGAACCTGCTGGCCACGGCCGTCAGCCTGGCGGCGATCGTGATCTTCATCGCGCGCGGCACGGTGCACTGGCAGGCCACGCTCGCGATGCTTGCGGGCGCGCTGCCCGGCGGCTGGGCCGGCGGTCAGCTGGTGCGGGTGCTGCCCGCGCAGGCGGTGCGGCGCGTGGTGATCGCGGCCGGCCTCTTCATGAGCGCGTACTACGCGGCGCGGATCTGGTTCTGACGCCGCGGCTTCAATCGATCAGCTGCGCCTTCATCGCGTAGTAGGTGAGGTCGCTGTTGGTGTTGAGGTGCAGCTTCTCGAGCAGCCGCGTGCGGTAGGTGCTCACGGTCTTGACCGACAGCGACAGCGCGTCGCCGATGCTGCCCACCGACTCGCCCTTGGCCAGCTTGAGGAACACCTGGAACTCGCGCTCCGACAGGTGCTTGTGCGGCGGTGCGTCGTCCTTGCGGTCGAGCTGGTTGGCGAGGATCTCGGCCACCGAGGGCGTGATGTAGCGCCGGCCCAGCGCCACGGTGCGGATCGCGTTGGCGATCTCCTCGGGCTCGCAGTCCTTGTTGAGGTAGCCCGAGGCGCCCTGGCGGATCAGGTTCACCGCGTAGTGCTCCTCGGGGTAGGCGCTGAGCACGAGGATGCCGAGGTCGGGGGCCTTCGCGCGGATCATGCCCAGCGCGTCGATGCCGCTCTGGCCGGGCATCGAGAGGTCCATCAGCAGCACGTCGAGTTCGGTGGTGCGCACGAGGTCGATCGCCTCGCGGCCCGACGATGCCTCGCCGGCGACGCGGAATTCGACGAAGCCCGAGAACAGCGCCTTGAGGCCCTCGCGAACCACGGCATGGTCATCCACTATTCCGATCTTGATCATGATGCGTTTCTCCTGGTCCATTCACATAAGGCGCCCGGAATTCGGGCAGGGCGCAACGATGCCATAGCGAAGGCCGGTCCGGCAGGCCCCGCACCCAACACGGGCCCTTGTCCTGCACGGGAATGGAACGGCGTCTTGCGCGATCGACGGACTGCGCCGACACGGCACCGCCCGCGGCTGCGAAAAGGGTGGGAAAGGCGGAATTCCTTGGCTGTCGACACGGCCTCTCGCCTGTGCCCGGCCTTCGGACGCGCGGCGCATTCCCCGCGCGGGCACGCGGTGCCGTCCGACAGACGCATCTACTTACGCTGGTTAGCTTGGGATGCAATCCCTTCATCCACCACACACATTCATTCGGCACAGCCCTGCCGCCTGTCGCATCGACGTCCCGCGCCGAAGCCCCGGGCCCACGGCACCTCCGTCATCCCGACATGAACGCCACCGCCAGCACGCCCTCCGCACCTTCGGCACCCTCCGCGAACGCACCGAGCTTCGTCGACCGCCCTTCCTCCTTGTCCTCCGATACACCTCCGTCCGCCGACCCGAACCGATTGCGCATCCTCGTGGTCGAGGACGACGCGGACGCGATGGCCACCTCGCTCGAGGCCCTGCGCGCACTCGGCCACTGGGCCACCGGCGTGCGCAGCGCGGAGTCGGCGATCACGCGCTACATGCGCGGCGCCTTCGACCTGCTGATGCTCGATGTGGGCCTGCCGGGCCTCTCGGGCAAGGACCTCGCGGCCAAGCTGATGGCGATCGAGCGCATCCCGGTGATCTTCGCCTCGGGCGAACCCGAGCCCGCGCAGCCGCCGGCCGGCAGCGTGTGGCTGCGCAAGCCCTATGCGCTCGAGGATCTCGACCGCGCGCTGGCGCGCGCCTGCTCGGGCCCGGTGCGCGACGCGGCCTGATCGGTCGAGCGGGCCCGCGCGGCGCACTTCCTCTTTCCTCCTTCCCGCTCGCCGTCGCGCGAGCGCGGCCTCTGCTTCGCGGCGCCCGCGCGCCGCACCGGTGTTCCATTTTTTCGGACGGCTTCTTCTCTGACAAATCGAAGCGGTGAACGCTTCGACGCAAGCCCGCGCGCATCGGGGGAAATGCATTTCTCCCCGCCTTAACGGTCTTCGGCCATGGCCTCGCAAAGAAGGTCCGCGCCCTGGACACCGCTCCAAGGAAATACCGTGCTTGCTGTCCACCCCCTCGCCGTCTTCGACGACACCGACGCCTATCTTTTTCGCGAAGGAACCCACGCCCGCCTGTTCGACAAGCTCGGCTGCTATCCGCATGAGGACGGCGGCGCCGATTTCGCGGTCTGGGCGCCCAACGCCGAGTCGGTCTCGGTGGTGGGCGACTGGAACGGCTGGAACGGCGACGCCGATGCCCTGAGCCCCGTGCCCGGCGACAGCGGCGTATGGCATGGCCACGTCGACGACGTGCGGCCGGGCCAGACCTACAAGTACCGCATCCGCTCGCGCCTGCGCGGCCATGTCGAGGACAAGGCCGATCCCTTCGCCTTCTCGTCGGAGCTCGCGCCGGCCACCGCCTCGCGCGTGCACCGCCTCGGCGAGGGCCACGACTGGGCGGACGGCGAGTGGATGGCCACGCGCCATGCGCGCAACGCGCTCGACGCGCCGATGGCGATGTACGAGGTGCACCTGGGCTCGTGGCGGCGCGAGGACGGCCAGTTCATGGGCTACCGCGCGCTGGCCCACGCGCTGGCCGACTACGTGAACGACATGGGCTTCACGCACGTGGAACTGATGCCCGTGACCGAGCATCCGTTCTACGGTTCCTGGGGCTACCAGACCACGGGCTACTTCGCGCCCACGGCGCGCTACGGCACGCCCGAGGACTTCATGTACTTCGTCGACCACCTGCACCAGCGCGGCATCGGCGTGGTGCTCGACTGGGTGCCCTCGCACTTCCCGACCGACGCGCACGGCCTCGCCTTCTTCGACGGCACGCACCTGTTCGAGCATGCCGATCCGCGCCAGGGCTTCCATCCCGAATGGAACTCGGCGATCTTCAACTACGGCCGGCCCGAGGTGCGCAGCTTCCTGGTCTCGTCGGCGCTGTTCTGGCTCGACAAGTACCACATCGACGGCCTGCGCGTGGACGCGGTGGCCTCGATGCTCTACCTCGACTACGCGCGCGGCCCCGGCGGCTGGGTGCCGAACCGCCACGGCGGGCGCGAGAACCTCGAGGCCATCGAATTCCTGCAGACGCTCAACCGCGCGGTCTACCGCGACCATCCCGACACCTTCACCGTGGCCGAGGAATCGACCGCCTGGCCGCGCGTGTCGCGCCCGACCGAGATGGACGGCCTGGGCTTCGGCCTCAAGTGGAACATGGGCTGGATGCACGACACGCTGGACTACATGCGCCACGACCCGGTGCATCGCAGCCACCACCACCATGCGCTGACCTTCTCGCTGGTCTATGCCTTCCACGAGAACTTCGTGCTGCCGCTCTCGCACGACGAGGTGGTGCACGGCAAGGGCTCGCTGATCAACAAGATGCCGGGCGACGACTGGCAGCAGTTCGCCAACCTGCGCGCGCTGCTGGCCTTCATGTGGGCGCATCCGGGCAAGAAGCTGCTGTTCATGGGCGCCGAGTTCGGCCAGCGCCGCGAATGGACCCACGACGGCGAGCTCGAATGGTGGGTCTGCGGCCTGCCGGCCCATGCCGGGCTGCAGCGCATGGTGCGCCAGCTCAACCGCGTCTACCGCGAGCAGCCGGCGCTGCACAGCCAGGACTTCACGCCCGCGGGCTTCGAATGGATCGATGCCGACGATGCCGAGCGCAGCGTGTTCCTGTTCCTGCGCAAGCCCGCGCACGACGGCCCGCCCGTGCTGGTGGCCGTGAACATGACACCGGTGCCGCGCACCAACCTGCTGGTGGGCGTGCCGTGCGGCGGCACCTGGCGCGAGGTGCTCAACACCGACGCCACCGAATTCGGCGGCGCCGGCTGGGGCAACTTCGGCGGGGTCGAGGCATCGCCCGTGCGTTCGCACGGCCGGCGCCACTCGCTGAGCCTCACGCTGCCGCCGCTGTCCACCGTGATCCTGCAATCCGAAGGCCAACGATGAAGCGTGAAACCACCCCGATCGGCGCCAAGGCGCCCAAGGGCAAGACCCAGACCGCGAGCGAAAGCACCCCCATCCCCCGCAGCGAGACCAAGGCCCCCGCGCGCAAGCGCTCGCTGCCGCCGCCGGAGCCGCCATTGAGCTTCGCGCCGGCACCCGATGCCCCCGCGCCCGCCGACGGCTCCGACGGCCGCATCCGCGCGGTGATCGGCGCGGTGCTGCCCTCGGTCGACGAGGGCCGCTTCCCGGTCAAGGCCATCGTGGGCCAGCGCACGACGATCACGGCGCACTGCTTCACCGATGGCCACGACGTGCTGCGCGTGATGCTGCGCTGGCGCCCCGAGGCGGGCGATGAAGTGCGCGAGCTGCCGATGCGCGCGCTCGGCAACGACGTCTGGGAGGCCGAGTTCGCGCCGCCCGCGATCGGGCGCTACCTCTACAGCGTCAGCACCTGGGTCGATTCCTTCGAGTCGTGGCGCCACGAGATGGCGCGCCGCGTGGGCGAGGACATCCGCATCGCCGCGCTGGCCGCGGCCAAGGACATCGTGGCGGCCGCGGGTCGCGCCGACGGCACCGACCGCGAGGCGCTCGCGCGCTGGGGCGAGGAACTGGCACGCGCCGCGGCCGACGGCGCGACCGAGCTGCGCGCGGTGCAGGCGCTGGCGCTCGACGCGACGCTGGCCGAGGTGGCGCGCCGCCATCCCGACCGCAGTCTCGCCGTGACCTCGGCCGAGCTGCCGCTGTGGGCGCAGCGCACGCGCGCGGGCTTCAGCACCTGGTACGAACTGTTCCCGCGTTCGGCTTCGCCCGAGCCGGGCCGCCACGGCACCTTCCGCGACGTCGAGACGCGGCTGCCCGCGATCGCCGCGATGGGCTTCGACGTGCTCTACATGCCGCCGATCCATCCGATCGGCCGCGAGCAGCGCAAGGGCCCGAACAACACGCTGGTGGCCGGGCCCGACGACGTGGGAAGCCCCTGGGCCATCGGCGCGAAGGAAGGCGGCCACAAGTCGATCCTTCCCGCGCTCGGCACGCCCGAGGACTTCCGCCACCTGGTGCAGGCCGCGAACGCGCAGGGCATCGAGATCGCGCTCGACATCGCCTTCCAGTGCGCGCCCGACCATCCCTACGTGAAGGAACACCCCGAGTGGTTCCGCCGCCGCCCCGACGGCAGCGTGCAGTACGCGGAGAACCCGCCGAAGAAGTACCAGGACATCTATCCCTTCCACTTCGAGAGCGATGACTGGCGCGCGCTGTGGGCCGAGCTCAAGAGCGTGCTCGACCACTGGATCGGCGAGGGCGTGCGCATCTTCCGCGTCGACAACCCGCACACCAAGTCCTTCGCGTTCTGGCAGTGGGCGATCGGCGAGGTCAACCGCGAGCATCCCGAGGTGATCTTCCTGGCCGAGGCCTTCACGCGGCCGAAGGTGATGCACCGGCTCGCGAAGCTGGGCTTCACGCAGTCCTACACCTACTTCACCTGGCGCACCGGCAAGGCCGAGCTGGTCGAGTACTTCACCGAGCTGTCGAGCGGCCCGGGCGCCGACTACTTCCGCCCCAACGCCTGGCCCAACACGCCCGACATCCTGCACGAGCAGCTGCAGGCCGGCGATGCGCCGACCTACATGGCGCGGCTGGTGCTCGCGGCCACGCTCTCGGGCAGCTACGGCATCTACGGACCGGCCTACGAGCTGCGCGAGCACCGGCCGCGCGAGCACGGCAGCGAGGAGTACCTCGACTCCGAGAAGTACCAGCTGCGGCACTGGAACCACGACGACCCCGAGAGCCTCGCGCCGTTCATCGCGCGCGTGAACCGCATCCGCCACGACAACCCCGCGCTGCAGACGCACCGCGGCGTGCGCTTCCTGCCGGTCGAGAACGACATGCTGCTGGCCTATGCGCGCGAGTCGGCGCCCGAGAACGACGCGCTCGAGGCCAACGTGGTGATCGTCGCGGTCAACCTCGATCCGCACCACGCGCAGTGGGGCTGGATCCACCTCGACCCGGCCAGCATCGGCGTCGGCCCCGACGAGGAGTTCCAGGTGCACGATCTGCTGACCAACCAGCGCTTCACCTGGCGCGGCCACCACCACTACGTGAAGCTCGATCCGCACAGCGTGCCCGCCCACATCCTCGTGGTGCGCCGGCGCGTGCGCAGCGAGCGCGATTTCGATTACTTCCTCTGAGGGAGAGAGCGATGAATGCACCCGTCTCGCGCATCGCGCTGGAAACCGTCGAGATCGACAACAGCGACGATCCGCTGTGGTACCGCGATGCGGTGATCTACCAGCTCAACGTCAAGGCCTTCTTCGACACCAACAACGACGGCGTCGGCGACTTCAAGGGCGTGACCGCGAAGCTCGACTACGTGAAGGAGCTGGGCGTCAACACGATCTGGCTGATGCCCTTCTATCCCTCGCCGCTGCGCGACGACGGCTACGACATCTCGGCCTACGAGGACGTGAACCCGCAGTACGGCACGCTCGAGGACTTCCGCGAGATGCTCGACGAGGCCCACAAGCGCGGGCTGCGCGTGATCACCGAGCTGGTCATCAACCACACCTCGAGCGAGCACCCGTGGTTCCAGGCCGCGCGCAAGGCGCCGCCCGGCTCGCCCGAGCGCGACTTCTACGTCTGGAGCGACACCGACCAGCTCTACCAGGGCACGCGGATCATCTTCACCGACACCGAGACCTCGAACTGGTCGTGGGACCCGGTGGCCAAGGCCTACTACTGGCACCGCTTCTTCAGCCACCAGCCCGACCTGAACTTCGACAACCCGGCGGTGCTCGAGGCGGTGCTCAAGGTCATGCGCTTCTGGCTCGACATGGGCGTGGACGGCTTCCGGCTCGACGCGATTCCCTACCTGGTGGAGCGCGACGGCACCAGCAACGAGAACCTGCCCGAGACGCACGCGGTGATCAAGAAGCTGCGCGCGGCGATCGACGCCGAGTACAGGAACCGCTTCCTGCTGGCCGAGGCCAACATGTGGCCCGAGGACGTGCGCGAGTACTTCGGCGACGGCGACGAGTGCCACATGGCCTACCACTTCCCGCTGATGCCGCGCATGTACATGGCGATCGCGCAGGAGGACCGGCATCCGGTGGTCGAGATCCTGCAGCAGACGCCCGACATCCCCGAGGGCTGCCAGTGGGCGATCTTCCTGCGCAACCACGACGAGCTCACGCTCGAGATGGTGACCAGCAAGGAGCGCGACTACATGTACAACATGTACGCGGCCGACCAGCGCGCGCGCATCAACCTCGGCATCCGCCGGCGCCTGGCGCCGCTGATGGAGAACGACCTCGACCGCGTGAAGCTCATGAACGGCATGCTGCTGTCGATGCCGGGCTCGCCGATCATCTACTACGGCGACGAGATCGGCATGGGCGACAACGTGTTCGTGGGCGACCGCAACGGCGTGCGCACGCCGATGCAGTGGAGCCCCGACCGCAACGCCGGCTTCTCGCGCGCCGACCCGCAGCGCCTGTACCTGCAGCCGATCATGGACGCCATGTTCGGCTACGAGGCGCTCAACGTGGAGGCGCAGGCGCGCGACGCCAGCTCGCTGCTGAACTGGACCCGCCGCATGCTCGCGGTGCGCAAGACCAGCCATGCCTTCGGGCGCGGCCGGCGCCGCTTCCTCAAGCCCGGCAACCGCAAGATCCTGGCCTACGTCAGCGAGTACGACGACGACATCATCCTGACGGTGTTCAACCTCTCGCGCGCGGCGCAGCCGGTCGAGCTCGACCTCTCGGCCTTCAAGGGCCGGGTGCCGGTGGAGATGCTCGGGCGCGCGCCCTTCCCGCCGATCGGCGAGCTGCCCTACCTGCTCACCCTGGCCTCGTACGGCTTCTACTGGTTCAAGCTCACGCTCGATGCCGAGATGCCGGTGTGGCACCAGGAGGGCGTGTCGCTGCAGGAGCAGCCCACGCTGGTGCTGTTCGACGGCTGGGACAGCTTCTTCCGCGAACGCGTGATGCCGTGGCGCATCGGCATGGCCGAGCGCATGCGCACGCAGTTCGAGACCGACACGCTGCCGCGCCACATCGAGATCCAGCGCTGGTACGCCTCCAAGGGCGAGACCATCGCGCGCGCGCGGCTGGCCGACCATGCGGTGTGGGAGGACGGCGCCGACCGCTACCTGCTGCCGCTGTTCGATCTCGAGGGCCCGCGCGAGAGCGCCACCTACTTCATGCCGCTGACGCTGGCCTGGGAGGAGCGCGAGGAGGAACGCATGAACCGGCTCGCGCAGGCCGGCCTCGCGAAGGTGCGCCAGCAGGCCCAGGTGGGACTGATGGGCGATGCCTTCTACGACGAACCCTTCTGCCGCGCGCTGGTGCGCGCCATCCAGCAGGGCATGGAGCTGCCGACGGCCGCGGGCCGGCTGCAGTTCCGGCCCACGGCCGCGTTCGCGAAGCTGGGCCTGGACATCGAAGCCATGCCCGTGGGCCGTCCGAGCGCGCAGAGCAGCAACACGGTGGTGACGCTCAACGACACGCTGTTCCTCAAGGGCTACCGCCGCGCGCGCAAGGGCATCAATCCCGAGCTCGAGATGGGCCGCTTCCTGACCGACGTGGTGCAGTACGCGAACTGCGTGCCGGTGCTCGGCGCGCTCGAGTACGTGGGCAACGACGGCCAGGTGATGGCGCTCGCGATGGTGCAGTCGTACGTGACGAACCAGGGCGACGGCTGGACCTTCACGCGCGACTACGTCGAGCGCTACCTCGAGGAGCTGCGCACCGCGCCGGCCGACCTGCCCGACGCCCCGGCGCCGGCCGATGCGCACGGCGGCTTCATGGCGCTGGCCGCGACCCTGGGCCAGCGCACCGCCGAGCTGCACCTCGCGCTGGCGCGCCCCACCGGCGACCCGGCCTTCGATCCCGAGCCCACCAGCGCGGCCGACGCCACGGCGCTGCAGACGCATGCGCAGGCCGAGGTCGACACCACGCTGGCGCTGCTGCAGCAGCGGCTGGGCCAGCTGAGCGACCCGGTGCGCGAGCAGGCGCAGCAGCTGCTGGGCCTGCGCGAGGCGCTGCACGCGGCGGTGGCCGCCAGCGTGCCCGCGCAGGGCGGCGGCCGCAAGACCCGCTACCACGGCGACTACCACCTGGGCCAGGTGCTGGTGAGCGGCAACGACTTCGTGATCATCGACTTCGAGGGCGAGCCCGCGCGCGACTTCGAGGAGCGCCGCGCCAAGGCCTCGCCGCTGCGCGACGTGGCGGGCATGCTGCGCTCGTTCAACTACGCGCGCTGGACCGCGCTGCGTCGCGTGGCGCAGAACGCCGAGGAGGCGGTGCGCCTCGACGCCGCGGTGCGCGAATGGGAGCGCGTGACGCGCGATGCCTTCCTCTCGGCCTACACCGGCACGCTGGCCGGCGCGGCCGAGGCGGTGCCGGCCGATGCCGGGCTGCTGCGCCTGTTCGAGATCGAGAAGGCGCTCTACGAGCTGCGCTACGAGCTCAACAACCGCAACGACTGGGTCGAGGTGCCGCTGCACGGCCTGCTCGCCCTCGTTGCGCCGAACCATCCCACCGCGCGCTGACGCGACGGTCCACAGAAGGAGGAACTCATCATGGACAACTTCGGCTTCCACCTGGAACCCCTGCGCGCGATCCTCTACCAGATCGGCGCCTTCCTGCCGCGGCTGCTGGTGGCGCTGGTGGTCGTGTTCGCGGGCTGGCTGATCGCCAAGGTGGTGCGCTTCGCGGTCATCAAGGCGCTGCGCGCGTTCAACTTCAACGTGCTGACCGAGCGCTCGGGGCTGGACAACTTCTGGCGCCAGGGCGGGCTCATGAGCGACACCTCGGCGATCGTGGGCGCGCTGTTCTACTGGGTGGTGATCCTGGCCGCGCTGCTGATCGCCTTCAACGGGCTGGGACTGAGCTACATCGCCGACCTGCTGGGGCGCGCGGTCTGGTTCGTGCCCAACATCTTCATCGCGCTGCTGGTGCTGGCCTTCGGCGCCTACTTCGCGCGCTTCGTCGGCGGCGCGGTGCAGACCTACTGCCGCAACGCCGGCATGCAGGACGGCCAGCTGCTGGGCAAGGCCGCGCAGTACGCGGTGATGGTGTTCGTGGTGCTGATCGCGCTCGACCAGGTGAAGGTGGGCGGCGACATCGTGCGCGAGACCTTCCTCGTGATGCTCGCCGGCATCGTCCTCGCCCTTGCACTGGCCTTCGGCCTCGCGGGCAAGGACTGGGCCGCCGAGCGCATCGAGCACTGGTGGCCGCGCGAGCGCCCGCGCGGGCACGCGGTGGCGCCGGCGCGCACGCCGGTGACGCCGGCACCGGTCACGCCGGCCACGCCGACGACGCCCGCCGCCGGCACCGAGAGCGCCCCCGCGCCCGCCGTGCGCCAGCCCGTGGCGCCGCGCAGCGACCACGCGCCGGGCCCGTACGACAGCGGCGAGCGCTGGCCGCCGCCGCGCTGAACGCCGCCATCGGCACTTCGACCTTTTTCGTGTTTCCCGACCCCGACCGATTCCTCGCATTGACCCATTCATGAAGAAGGCCACCTACAGCCCCATCTCGGCCGTCTGGCCCGGCCAGCCCTATCCGCGTGGCGCGACCTGGGACGGCCAGGGCGTGAACTTCGCGCTGTTCACGCAGCATGCGCACAAGGTCGAGCTGTGCCTGTTCGACGAGAGCGGCCGGCGCGAGCTGCAGCGCATCGAGCTGCGCGACCGCACCGACGACGTGTGGCACTGCTACCTGCCCGAGGCGCGCCCCGGCCTGGCCTACGGCTACCGCGTGCACGGCCCCTACAAGCCCGAGGAGGGCCACCGCTTCAATCCGCACAAGCTGCTGGTCGACCCCTATGCCAAGGACCTCGTGGGCTCGCTGCGCTGGGGCGACGCGCTCTACGGCTACACCGTGGGCGGCCGGCGCGAGGACCTGTCCTTCGACCGCCGCGACAGCGCGCCGCTGATGCCCAAGAGCCGCGTGCTCGAGACCGCCTTCACCTGGGGCGAGGACCGCCGGCCGTCGATCCCCTGGCAGGACATGGTGATCTACGAGCTGAACGTGCGCGGCTTCACGATGCAGCATCCCGAGGTGCCGCCGCAGCTGCGCGGCACCTATGCCGGCCTGGGCTGCGCGCCGGTGATCGACCACCTGCGGCGCCTGGGCGTGACCACGGTCGAGCTGCTGCCGGTGCACGGCTTCCTCAACGACCGCCACCTAGCCGAGCGCGGCCTGCAGAACTACTGGGGCTACAACACGCTGACCTACTTCGCGCCCGAGATGCGCTACAGCGCCTCGGGCAAGGTGAAGGAGTTCAAGACGCTGGTGAAGACGCTGCACTCGGCCGGCATCGAGGTGATCCTCGACGTGGTCTACAACCACAGCTGCGAGGGCAACCAGCTCGGGCCCACGCTGTCGATGCGCGGCGTGGACAACGCCTCCTACTACATCCTCAACGCCGAGCAGCGCCGCTACTACGACGACTTCACGGGCTGCGGCAACACCGTCAACCTCGAGCATCCGCGCGCGCTGCAGCTGGTGATGGACTCGCTGCGCTACTGGGTCGAGGAGATGCACGTCGACGGCTTCCGCTTCGACCTGGCCTCGGCGCTGGCGCGCGAGTCGGGCCGGGTCGAGAACCTCGGCGGCTTCTTCGACGCGATCCGCCAGGACCCGACCCTCGCCCGCGTGAAGCTGATCGCCGAGCCCTGGGACCTGGGCCACGGCGGCTACCAGGTCGGCAACTTCCCGCTCGGCTGGGCCGAGTGGAACGACCGCTACCGCGACGGCATGCGCGGCTTCTGGAAGGGCGACGCGGGCGTCACCGGCGAGATGGCGCAGCGGCTCACGGGCTCGCAGGACCTCTACGGCTGGTCGGGCAAGCGGCCGTTCGCGAGCATCAACTTCGTGACCGCGCACGACGGCTTCTGCCTCGAGGACCTGGTCTCCTACAACGACAAGCACAACGAGGCCAACGGCGAGGACAACCGCGACGGCAGCAACCACAACGTGTCGTGGAACTGCGGCGCCGAGGGCCCGACCGACGATGCCGAGGTGAACGCGCTGCGCGCGCGGCAGAAGCGCAACCTGCTGGCCACCCTGCTGCTGTCGCAGGGCGTGCCGATGCTGCTGGCGGGCGACGAGCGCGGCCACAGCCAGAACGGCAACAACAACGCCTACTGCCAGGACAACGCGCTGAGCTGGATCGACTGGAGCGACACGCCCGAGCGCACCGCGCTCACGCGCTTCGTGCAGCGCGCCATCGCGCTGCGGCGCCGGCACCCGGCGTTCCGCCGCCGCAGCTTCTTCGAGGGCCGCGTGCCCGAGGGGCAGTCGGCCAAGGACATCTGCTGGCTGCGCCCCGACGGCGACGAGATGAGCTCCGAGGACTGGAACACCGACCACGTGCGCTGCCTCGCGGCGCTGGTCTCGGGCAGCGCCCTGCCCGACCGCGGGCCGCGCGGCGAGACGCTGCGCGACGACGACTTCCTGCTGCTGCTCAACGCGCACCACGACGCGATCCCGTTCCGGTTGCCGCCGAGCGCCGCGCCCTGGCGCGTGCTGCTCGACACCACCCAGGACGATGGCGCCGGCGAGGCGGGCAAGCTGGAGGGCCCGGCCTATGCGCTGCCGAGCCGCTCGCTGGTGCTGCTGGGCCGCGACAACACGGGAGCCACTGCATGAACGACGCGATCCTCACGCTGCCACGCACGCACGCGATGCCCTTCGGCGCCTTGCCGAATCCCGCCGGCGGCGTGGACTTCCGCTTCTGGGCGCCCGATGCGCCGCAGGTGCTGCTCGAGCTCGGCACGCAGGCGCATCCGATGGTGCGCGATGCCGAGGGCTGGCACCGGCTGCGGCTCGCGCAGGCGCGCGCCGGCGACCGTTACCGCTTCCGCATGCCCGACGGGCTGCAGGTGCCCGACCCGGCCTCGCGCTTCAACCCCGCGGACGTGCACGGCCCGAGCGAGGTGATCGACCCGGCCGCCTACGCCTGGCACGACGGCGGCTGGCGCGGCCGACCGTGGTCCGAGGCGGTGATCTACGAGCTGCACGTGGGCAGCTTCACGCCCGAGGGCACGTTCGACGCCACGCGCGCGCGGCTGCCCGAGCTCGCGGCGCTGGGCATCACGGCCATCGAGCTGATGCCGCTGGCGGACTTCCCGGGCCGGCGCGGCTGGGGCTACGACGGCGTGCTGCCCTTCGCGCCCGATGCCGCCTACGGCCGGCCCGAGGCGCTCAAGGCGCTGATCGACGAGGCCCACGGCCTGGGCATGATGGTGCTGGTCGACGTGGTCTACAACCACTTCGGGCCCGAAGGCAACTACCTGCATGCCTGCTGCCCGCAGTTCTTCAACGACGCGCACCGCACGCCCTGGGGCGCCGCGATCAACTACGACGGCCCCGGCAGCGCGACGGTACGCGACTTCTTCATCCACAACGCGCTCTACTGGGTCGAGGAGTTCCATGCCGACGGCCTGCGCATGGACGCGGTGCACGCGATCCGCGACGACTCGCCCGTGGGCATCGTGCAGGCCATCTGCGATGCGCTGCGCGAAGGCCCGGGCCGCACGCGCGAGGTGCACGTGGTGCTGGAAGAGGACCGCAACCTCGCGCACCTGCTCGAGCGCGACAAGGAAGGCCGGCCACGCATCGCCACCGCGCAGTGGAACGACGACCTGCACCATGCGGCGCACGTGCTCTTGACCGGCGAGCGCGACGGCTACTACGCCGACTATGCGCAGCGGCCGCTCGAGCTGTTCGCGCGCGCGCTGGCCGAGGGCTTCGTCTACCAGGGCCAGGCCTCGGTGTTCCGCGAGGGCGAGACGCGCGGCGAGCCGAGCGCGGCGCTGCCCTCGGGCGCCTTCGTGTCCTACCTGCAGACGCACGACCAGGTCGGCAACCGCGCCTTCGGCGAGCGCATCGACGCGCTGGCCGACCCGGTGCTGGTGCGCGCCGCGCGCGCCTGCCTGCTGCTGTCGCCGCACACGCCGATGCTGTTCATGGGCGAGGAGTACGCGGCCGCCACGCCCTTCCCCTACTTCTGCGACTTCGGGCCCGAGCTCGCGGCCGCGGTGTCGCAAGGCCGGCGCGACGAGTTCGGCCGCTTCGCCGCCTTCGCCGACGAGGCCGCGCGCGCGGCGATCCCCGACTGCAACGCGCCCGAGAGCTTCGCGCTCGCCAAGCTCGACTGGAGCGAGCGCGAGCGCTCGCCGCACCGCGAGACCCTCGAGGGCGTGCGGCAGCTGCTGCAGTTGCGCCGCGAGCGGCTGGTGCCGCATTTCGGCGGCCGCCAGCACGGCGGCGAATACGAGGTCGAGGACGACCTGCTGCGCGTGCGCTGGACGCTGTCGGACGGCGCGGTGCTGCATCTGCTGGCCTGCTTCGGCGAGCATCGACATGCGGTCGATGCACCACCGGGCGAGACGCTGCATTCGGTCGGCGCGCTCGGCGAGGCGGTCGATGCCGCGAGCGCGCCCGACGAACATCCGCAACGGCTGCGCCTCGCGCGCGGCGCGGTGCATCTGAGCCTGCAGGTGTCCGATGTCGAGTGAATCCCGCGAGCACCCCACGATCGATGCGCTGTGCGCGCGCTTCGGCATCGACACCCGCTACCACGACGTCTTCGGCCACGAGCACCAGGTGCCGCGCGCCACCTTGCGCGCGCTGCTGGCCGCCTTCGGCGTGGCCTGGCACGGCGAGGACGACGACACCCCGGCCACGGTGCCGCCCGAGACCGGCGCCGTGCTGCCCGCGGTGCACGTGGTGCGCGCCGAGCAGGCCCCGTGGTCGCTGGCGCTCGGTCCGACGATCCTGCCGCCCGCGGCCGACGGCCACCACCGCTGGCACCTGCGCGACGAATACGGCGAGCCGAGCACGGGCGATGCGCGGGTCGATACCGATGGCTCGCTGGCCTTCGACGTCGAGCTGCAACCGGGCTACCACCGGCTCTCGATCGAGGGCGCCGAAGGCGAGACGCTGCTGATCGCGACACCGGGGCGCTGCTACCGGCCGCCCTCGCTCGCGCCCGAAGGCGGCGGCCGCGCCTGGGGCCTCGCGGTGCAGCTGCCCGCGCTGCGCTCGCGGCGCAACTGGGGCATCGGCGACTTCGGCGATCTCTCGGAGCTGGCCGCGCGCATGGCGCCGCTGGGCGTGGATGCGATCGGCCTCAATCCGCTGCATGCGCTGTTCGCCCACAACCCGCTGCATGCGAGCCCCTACAGCCCGTCGACGCGGCAGCAGATCGACGCGCTCTACATCGCGGTGGAAGCGGTGCCCGACTTCGCCGAATGCGAGGAGGCGCGGCGCATGGTCGCCGAACCCGCGTTCCAGACCCGGCTGAAGGCGCTGCGCGCCGCGCCGCTGGTCGACCGCGCGGGCGTGGCCCGGGCCAAGCACGAGGTGCTGCGCTGCCTGTTCGCGCACTTCGAGCGCGCGCACCTGGGCCCCGACACCGAGCCCGGCAGCGACCGCGCGCGCATCTTCCGTTCCTTCGTGGCCGACCGCGGCGAGGCGCTGCACCGCCATGCGCTGTTCGAGGCGCTGCAGGCGCATTTTCATGCCGCCGACGCCTCGGTGCATGGCTGGACCGGCTGGCCCGAGGCCTGGCGCGATCCGGCCTCGGAGGCGGTGGCGCAGTTCGAGCGCACGCATGCGAGCGAACTGCATTTCCACCAGTACCTGCAGTGGCTGGCCTCGATGCAGCTGGCGGAGGCCGGCGCGCGCTGCCGAGCGCTCGGCATGCGCGTGGGCCTGTACCTCGACCTCGCGATCTCGGTCGACCGCGCGGGCTCGGACGCCTGGGGCGGCCAGTCGGTGTTCGCGCTCGGCGCGAGCGTGGGCGCGCCGCCCGACGAGTTCAATCCCCAGGGCCAGGGCTGGGGCCTGCCGCCGCTGCGCGCCGACCGGCTGCGCACGAGCGGCTACCGGCTGTTCGCCGACACGCTGCGCGCCAACATGCGCCACGGCGGCGCGCTGCGCATCGACCACGTGATGGGGCTGATGCGGCTGTTCTGGATTCCCGAGGGCAGCTCGCCGCGCGACGGCGCCTACGTGCAGTACCCGCTCGAGGAGATGCTCGCGATCCTCACGCTCGAGAGCCAGCGCCACCGCTGCATGGTGATCGGCGAGGACCTGGGCACGGTGGCGCCGCGCGTGCGCGAGGCACTGGCGCAGGCCGACGTGCTGTCGTACCGCGTGCTGGTCTTCGAGACGCGCGGCAGCGAGTTCCTGCCGCCCGGCGACTACCCGGGCGCGGCGCTCGCGACCTTCGGCACGCACGACCTCGCGACCCTGGCCGGCTGGTGGTCGGGCCACGACCTGCGGCTGCGCGCGCAGCTCGGGCTGTTTCCCTCGCAGGAGCTGTTCGAGAAGCAGCAGGCCGACCGCGCGGCGCAGCGCGTGGGCCTGTTGCGCGCGCTGCACCGGCAGGGCCTGCTGTCGACCGAGCAGATGGCCGCGGCCGCCACGGCCACGCAGCCCGATGCCGCGCTGACGGCCGCCGTGCATGCCTACATCGGCGCCACGCCCTGCGCGCTGGCGATGGTGCAGCCCGAGGACCTCCTGGGCACGCTCGACCAGGCGAACCTGCCGGGCACCACCGACGAGCTGCAACCGAACTGGCGGCGCAAGCTCGAGGCCGAGCTCGAGACCCTGGCCACGCGCGAGACGGTGCGCGCGGTGGCGGCGCGGCTGGCCGCCGAACGGCCGCGCGCGAACCCCGCGCAGGACGTCGGGCAGCGCGTGCCCGAGGCGCGCATTCCGCGCGCCACCTACCGGCTGCAGCTGCACCGCGACTTCGGCTTCGATGCCGCGGCGGCGATCGTGCCCTACCTCGCGCGGCTGGGCATCAGCCACGTCTACTGCTCGCCGATCCAGCGCGCGCGCGCCGGCAGCATGCACGGCTACGACGTGGTCGCGCACGACCAGATCAATCCCGAGCTCGGCGGGGCCGAGGGCTTCGAGCGCTTCACGCGCACCCTGCGCGCGCAGGGCCTGGGGCTGCTGCTCGACATGGTGCCCAACCACATGGGCGTGTTCGGCGCCGACAACGGCTGGTGGATGGACGTGCTCGAGCATGGGCCGGCCTCGGTGTACGCGCAGCACTTCGACATCGACTGGGAGCCGCTGAACCCGGAGCTGCGCGGCAAGGTGCTGCTGCCGGTGCTCGGCGTGCCCTACGGCGAGGCGCTCTCGAAGGGCGAACTGGTGCTGCACTTCGAGCGCGGCGAAGGCACGGCGCGCGGCGAGGCCGGCTTCGCGCTGCGCTACTACGAGCACCGTTTCCCGATCGCGCCGCGCAGCCATGCCAGCGTGCTGGCGCGCGCCGTCGAGGCGGTGTCGGACGCCGGGCCGCGCGCGCGGCTGCAGGCGCTGGCCGAGGCCTGGGCGCCGTGGCCGGCCGACGATGCCGGCACCGACGAGGCGACCGATTCCGCCGAGCGCGAGGCGCGCGCGCGCGAACATTCGCTGCTGAAGGCACGCCTGGGCGAACTCGCCGACACGCATGCCGAGGTGGCGCGGGCGCTGGCGCAGGCGACGGCCGGCTTCAACGACGGCGGCGCGCGCGATGCGCTGCATGCGCTGATCGAGGCCCAGCATTGGCGCCTGACCTACTGGCGCGTGGCGGCCGACGAGATCAACTACCGGCGCTTCTTCGACATCAACGACCTCGCGGCACTGCGCATGGAGCGCGACGAGGTGTTCGAGGCCACGCAGTCGATGGCGCTGGACCTCGCGGCGCGGGGCATCGTCGACGGGCTGCGCATCGACCATCCCGACGGCCTGCACGACCCGGCGCGCTACTTCCTGCAGTTGCAGGAGGGCTATGCGCGCCGCGCCGGCCTGCCGCTGGCCGGCGACGATGCGCGAGGCCGCCCGGCGCGGCCGCTGTACGTGGTGGCCGAGAAGATCGTGGCGCGTGGCGAGGAGGTGCCCGAGGACTGGCATGTGCACGGCACCACCGGCTACCGCTTCGCGAACGTGGCCAACGGCGTGCTGATCGACACCGCCGCGGCCGGGCGCTTCGCGGTGCTGTGGCATCGCTTCACCGGATCGCCCGCGCACTTCGAGGCCCATGTGCGCGACGGCAAGGCGGCCGTGATGCGCCATGCGCTGGCCTCGGAGCTCTCGGTGCTCTCGAACGCGCTGCTGCGCATCGCGCGCGCCGACCGCGACACGCGCGACCACACGCTCAACACGCTGCGCCGCGCGCTCGCGGCGGTGGTGGCCTGCCTGCCGGTCTACCGCAGCTACATCGTCGACGTGCCCTCGGCGCAGGACCGCCGCTTCATCGACCAGGCGGTGGCCGAGGCCGAGCGGCACTACGGCGACGGCGACACCTCGGTCTACGAATTCCTGCGCCAGACCTTGAGTGGCGAGGCCGTGCCCACGGCCGGCCCCGCGCTGCGCGACCGGGTGCGGCGCTTCGCGGTGCGCTTCCAGCAGTTCAGCGCGCCGGTGGCGGCCAAGGGCGTGGAGGACACGGCCTTCTACCGCTACTTCCCGCTCGCCGCGCTCAACGAGGTGGGCGGCGATCCCGACGTGTTCGGCGTCGACGTGGAGGACTTCCACGCGGCGAGCGCCGACCGCGCCGCGCGCTGGCCGCACACCATGCTCGCGACCTCGACGCACGACAACAAGCGCTCGGAGGACGTGCGCACGCGCATCGACGTGCTGTCGGAGATTCCGCGCGAATGGCGCGCCGCGCTGATGCGCTGGCGCCGGCTGCAGCAGCCGCTGCGCGAGCGCATGGCCGCCGAGGGCGCGCCGGCCGACGCGCCCTCGGGCGCCGATCTCTACCTGCTGTGCCAGACGCTGGTCGGCACGCTGCCCGCCGAAGGGCTCGAAGGCGAAGCGCTGGCCGACTACGGCGAGCGCATCGTGCAGTACATGCACAAGGCCGCGCGCGAGGCCAAGATGCGCACCGCGTGGACCCGGCCCGACGCGGGCTACGAGGACGCGTTGCGGCGCTTCGTGGCGCTGACGCTGGATGCGGCGCAGCCGGCCGCCTGGTGGGCGGACCTGCGGGCCTTCGCGTCGCGCATCGCGCTGTTCGGGGCCTGGAACAGCCTCTCGCTGACCTTGCTGAAGTTCGCCTCGCCGGGCGTGCCCGATGTCTACCAGGGCACCGAGTTGATGCCGCTGACGCTGGTGGACCCCGACAACCGGCGGCCCGTGGACTATGGGTGCCGCGAAGACCTGCTCGAGGACTTCGAGCAGCGCGCGGCGGGCGCGCGGTCCGCCGAGAGCGTGGACGCGTTCGCGCGCGCACCGCACGACGGCCGCGCCAAGCTCTGGTTCGCCTGGCGGCTGCTGGCGCTGCGCCGCGCGCAGGACGCGTTCTTCCGCGATGCCGGCTATCGCGGGCTGCGCGTGGAAGGACCGCTCGCGCGCCACGTGGTCGCGTTCGAGCGGCGCCACGAGGGACGCACGCTGGTGGTGGTGGCCGCGCGCTTCTTCGCGGGGCTGTGCGGCGGCATGGCCGACGAGGCCGCGCCGGAGCTGCCGGTGGGCGAGGCCTGGCGCGGCACGCGGGTGTGGCTGTCCGAGGAAGGCACGGCCGATGCGGGCGCGGGCTTCACCGAGCTGCTGACCGATGCGCCGTTCGACTCGGACAGCGAGGTCGACCTCGCGCTGCTGTTCGCGCGCCTGCCATGGGCCGCGCTGTGGCGCGGCGCACCGGGCGACTGAGGCGCGCGCGGCGGCGCGGTCCTACGTGCTGTCGCGACGAAGGGCTTGTCGTTGCGCGGGGGCGCGGCCTCACAGTGCCATCACACCGCTCCACGCCCTTCGCCATGCCCACCGCACCCGATACGACTCGCCGCGCGCGCCCGCCGCGCGGCCCGATCTCCATCTTCATGGTGGAGGACGAGCCGCTGGTGCAGGACAGTCTGCGCGTGGTGCTCGGCGGTTTCCTCGGCGCCGAGGTGGTGGGGTCGGCGAACAGCGAGGCCGAGGCGATCTCGTGGCTGCAGGCGCACGACGATGCCTGGCGGCTCGCCGTGGTGGACCTGTTCCTGCAACAAGGCACCGGACTGGGCGTGCTGTCGTGGCTCGCGCCGCTGAAGAACGGCCGCACGGTGATCGCGCTGACCAACGCGGCCACGCGCGCGAACCGCGCGCAATGCCTGCAGCTCGGCGCCGACGCGGTATTCGACAAGTCAGAAGAGATCAACGAGTTCCTGAGCTTCTGCGAGAACGCGTCGATGGGCTCGCCCGCGGCGCTGCCCGCGGCCAAACGCGCCTGAGCGGCGCGCGCCATCGCCTACAGCGATGCAGGTGGCGCACCGACGATGCGCGCCCGGTGCGGTCCCAGGATGAAGTTTCTTTCCCACTTCATCCACACACCTCACTCACCGAAAGGAGTCAGACATGGCCAAGGAAAAGCATCTGCTCGACACGAACAACAACCTGCACCGCGACCCGATCACCGGCGAGCCCGGCTCACACCCGGTGGGCACCGGCGTCGGTACCACCGGTGGCGCGCTGGCCGGCGCGGCGGTCGGTGCGGTCGGTGGCCCCGCGGGCGCGGCGGCCGGCCTGATCGCCGGCGCCGTGCTCGGCGGCATGGGCGGCAAGGCCGTCGCGGAACGCGTGAACCCGAGCGTCGAGCGCGCGCACTGGGCATCGGCCTATGAGCGCGAGCCCTACTACGAGGCGGGCCGCAGCTACGACGACTATGCGCCGGCCTACGAGCTGGGCTGGAGCGGGCGTGCCGCGGGCCACGACGAGTTCGCGTCCGTCGAGCCCACGCTCGCACGCGAATGGGAAGCGCGCCGCGGTGCTTCGACGCTCGACTGGACGCGTGCCCGGCCCGCGTCGCAGGCTGCCTGGGAACGCGCCGACCGCCTCTACTACAGCGACGAGGACAGCGCGATTCCCGCGGTGGACGGCCCGCCGCTGGCCAACGACGACGTGGTCGACGTGATCAACGACCTGCTCGAGACCAGCCGCGACGGCGAATACGGCTTCCGTGTCTGCGCCGAGGAGATCGAGGATGCGCAGCTCCAGCGGATGTTCGCGGCGCGCTCCGCCGAGTGCGCCAGCGCGGCGGCGCAACTGGTGCGCATCGTCGAGTCCTATGGCGGGCAACCGGCCGCGGGCGGCACGGCCAGCGGTGCGATGCATCGCGGCTGGGTGCATGTGAAGGGCGCGGTCGGCGCCAACAGCCGGCTCTCGATCCTCGAGGAAAGCGAGCGCGGCGAGGACACGGCCGTGGCGCGCTACCGCAAGGCGCTCAAGCAGATGCTGCCGGCCGGCGTGCGCGAGATCGTCGAGGCGCAGGCGCGCGGGGCGCAGCGCAACCATGACCAGATCCGCGACCTGCGCAACGCGGAGCGCGCGGCGCGTTGATCGCGGTGCCCTGAACGACGAAGAGCCCGGCATGCCGGGCTCTTTTTTTTGCGGCCGCGTGGCGGCTACTTGCAGTTGAGCTTCATCGCCTCGATGCGGCCGCCGAAGCCGAGCCGGCTGATCAGCCCGCCTTCGCGGCTGTTGGCCGGGAAGCTCACGGTGCGGTCGCGGAACATCGCGTGCTGGTAGACCTCGAGCGTGGCGCGCGGGCCCACGGTCACGCTGTCGATGTCGCGCTGCAGCTGGCGCGCCGTGCCCTTGTCGAGGCTCTGCAGGGTGGCGGGGCCGACCAGCGTCACGACATCGCCCTGGAAGTCGCGCTTCGAATAGAACTGGGCCCAGCAGCCGGAGCCGTGCGCCGGGTCCTCGACGCGCAGCGGCACGAGCAGCACGGTGGGCTCGGCCTGGTTGTCGACGGCAGAGACCTTGGGCGTGCCGGTGGAACAGGCGCCGAGCGCGAGCGCGGCGGCGAGGCCCAGGGGCCAGAGGGTGCGGGAAGTCTTCATGATGGATGCAAAGGCTGGGATCGGGGAATGGCGCCGGCGGGCGGATCGAGGATCCGCCTGGCTCGAAGGGCCGAAGGCCTGCGCCGCGAAGCTTCAAGATAGCGGCCGAGCGGCGCGATGCCGTAGGAGAAAGGCGCGCGGCGCCGTCGCAGGCGGGCGTGCCTGTTCGTGGACCGCGTCGCACTCCGGCAAATAAAGCGCTTGCAATTGAATCGCATGCGATCTAATATTCGGCCCATGCCAGCCAAGAGAAGCACCTCCGCCCGAGCCGTCGCCCCCAGTGCCGACCGGCTCACGCTGGACGAGCAGCTGTGCTTCTCCGTCTACTCGACCATGCTGAGCCTCAACAAGGTCTACCGCGGCCTGCTGCGCGATCTCGATCTCACCTACCTGCAGTACCTCGTGATGCTGGTGCTCTGGGAGCGCGACGGCCTCAACGTGTCCGAGATCTGCACCCGCCTCTCGCTCGAGACCACCACGCTCACGCCGCTGCTCAAGCGGCTCGAGGCCCGCGGGCTCATCGCGCGTGCACGCTCGGCCCTCGACGAGCGCCAGGTCATCGTGTCGCTCACGGCCGAAGGGCGCGCGCTGCGCACCAAGGCCAAGGCCATACCGGCCTGCGTCGCGCAGGCGATGGAGCTGTCGGGCGACGAGATCGACGGCCTGCGCGAACAACTGCAGACGCTGCGTGCCAGCCTCGACAGGAACGCATGACCTCCACCGTCTCTCGCGAGGCAGTCGTTGCCGGCTGCCTTTTTTCGAGGCATTTATATCGCATGCGATATTCATTCATACGCTAGTTCTCCCGTCCACCCGTTCCCTCCCCTCCAGCCAAAGGAAATCACCATGTCCTCGAACCAGACCCCCTCTTCTTCCACCACGCGCCGCAGCCTGCTGACCGGCAGCGCCGCCACGCTCGCGACCGGTGCCCTCGCCGGCGCGGGCCTCGCGCGCAACGCCGAGGCCGCGCCCGCGCGCGCGGCCAAGGGCCAGCGCGGCTCGGGCAACACCATCGTCACCAAGGACGGCACGCAGCTCTACTTCAAGGACTGGGGCAGCGGGCAGCCCGTGGTCTTCAGCCATGGCTGGCCGCTGAATTCCGACAGCTGGGAATCGCAGATGCTGTTCCTCGCCTCGCAGGGCTTCCGCGCCGTGGCGCACGACCGCCGCGGCCATGGCCGCTCGAGCCAGTCGTGGAACGGCAACGACATGGACACCTATGCCGACGACCTCGCCACCGTCATCGAGACGCTGGACCTGAAGAACGTGGTGCTGGTCGGCTTCTCGACCGGCGGCGGCGAAGTCGCGCGCTACATCGGCCGCCATGGCACGAAGCGCGTGGCCAAGGCCGCGCTGATCTCGGCCGTGCCGCCGCTGATGCTCAAGACGGCCGCCAACCCCGGTGGCCTGCCGATCGAGGTGTTCGACGGCCTGCGCGCGGCGCAGCTCGCGAACCGCTCGCAGTTCTATAAGGACGTGCCCTCGGGTCCCTTCTTCGGCTTCAACCGGCCCGGTGCCAAGCCCTCGCAGGGCCTGATCGATTCGTGGTGGGCGCAGGGCATGCAAGGGGGCCACAAGAACACCTACGACTCGATCAAGGCCTTCTCGGAAACCGACTTCACCGAGGACCTGAAGAAGTTCGACGTGCCCACGCTGATCGTGCACGGCGACGACGACCAGATCGTGCCGATCGGCGCCGCCGGCCTGGCCTCGGCCAAGCTGGTGAAGAACAACAAGCTGATCGTCTATCCCGGCGCGCCGCACGGCCTGACCGACACGCACAAGGATCGCTTCAACGCGGACCTGCTCGCGTTCATCAAGTCCTGAGCGGGACAGCCGGCGCGCGGGGTTGACGCGCGCGTCGGGCTTGCGTCTGATGCGGGCATGCACACGCCGCATCCACCAAGGACCTCGAGATGACATCGACCCCCTGGGACCTCGAACGCTTCGTGAGCGCGCAGGATCCGGTGTACGCCGAGGTCTGCGCCGAACTCGCCGCGGGGCGCAAGCGCAGCCACTGGATCTGGTTCGTGTTCCCGCAGCTCGCGGCGCTGGGCCGCAGTTCGACGGCGCGCTTCTTCGGGCTCGAGGGCATCGATGAGGCAGCGGCCTATTGGGCGCATCCGGTGCTCTCGCAACGGTTGCGACAGTGCACGCAGCTCGTGCTCGACGTGCAAGGCAAGAGCGCGCACCAGATCTTCGGCTCGCCCGACGATCTGAAGCTGTGTTCGTGCATGACGCTGTTCGAGGTCGCCGCGCGCGGCGAGCCGGTCTTCGGCGAGGTGCTCGCGCGCTACTACGGCGGGGTGCGCGACGAAGCGACGCTCGCGCTGATCGGCGCCTGATTCAGAGCGCCATCAGCCCGCCGGCGAAGGCCGCCAGCACGACCACCAGCACCGGCGACGTGCGCGCCCAGACCAGCAACCCGAAGGCCGCGAGCGCCAATCCGAAATCGGCGCGCGCGTGGATGGCGCTGGTCCACACCGGATCGTAGAGCGCGGCCAGCAGCACGCCGACCACGGCCGCATTGACACCGGCCATCGCGCGCTGCACGCCCGCGCGCTGGCGCAGCGTCTCCCAGAACGGCAGCGCGCCCGCCACCAGCAGGAACGCGGGCAGGAAGATCGCGAGCAGCAAGGCCAGTCCGCCGAGCCAGCCGCCGAAGGGGGCGGGCATGACCGCGCCGAGGAACGCGGCGAAGGTGAACAAGGGACCGGGCACCGCCTGCGCGGCGCCGTAGCCCGCGAGGAAGACATCGTTCGACACCAGCCCGCTCGGCACCACCCCGGCCTGCAGCAGAGGGAGCACGACGTGCCCGCCGCCGAACACCAGAGCACCGGCCCGGTAGAAGTCGGCAACGACGGCAAGCCCCGGCGAGTGCCATGCGGCGGCCACGAAGGGCAGCGCCACGAGCAGCACGACGAACAACCCGAGCAGCACGGCGCCGGTCGTCTTGCCCACGCCGTAGTCGCGATGCCGAGCCGCGGGCAGAGGGACCAGCTGTAGCGCCCATCGGCCCACCACGCCACCCGCGACGATGGCCGCGATCTGCCCCCATGCCGAAGGCACCGCGAGCACCAGCAGCGCCGCGACGATCGCGACACCCGCGCGCAAGCGATCGGGACACAAGGTCCTGGCCATGCCCCAGACCGCCTGCGCGACCACGGCCACCGCGACCACCTTGAGCCCATGCACGGCGCCCGACTGCGAGAGCGCGGACCACTGCGCGACACCGGCCGCGAACAGCACGAGCGCGACGGCCGAAGGCAGCGTGAACCCGATCCACGCCGCGATCGCCCCGCCCCAGCCCGCGCGCCCCAGCCCGAGCGCGATGCCCACCTGGCTGCTCGCGGGCCCGGGCAGGAACTGGCACAGCGCCACCAGGTCCGAATAGCTCCGGTCGTCGAGCCAGCCGCGGCGCTCGACGAAGGCCGCGCGGAAGTAGCCGAGATGGGCCACCGGGCCGCCGAAGGACGTGAGGCCGAGCTGGAGGAAGGCGAAAAAGACCTCGAGCACCGAGCCGCGTGCGCGGGCGGTGTCGCGGCCTTCGTCGGCGCGAAGGTCGGGGTCGGGTGGCTGCTGGGCGTTCATGGCGGCGCGGCAGTATCGGTCACGGCCGTGCAAGTTCGACGCGTCTCGCAACGACAAGATGTCTCCCAGATCGCCCGCCAGAATCCGCCTGCCCACCTCTCTCTCCTCCTCCCTCGGGGGTGGGCTTTCCTCCCGGTCCGATGCGAGTACGGACCCTTCGGCCCGCCTCGTGCGGGCTTTTTTTTCGGCCCGCGCGCCCCTGCCGCCCCGGGGCCTGAAAGCGCGCGCGACAACGCCGACGGAATTCCGTAGGCAAAATCCGGGGCATGCGAAACGTAGAGGGACTGTCCGACCGCGAGCTCGAGGAGCTGGCCCGTGTCTGGCGCAAGCGCGCGCTGGAGGGCGAGCTGCACGCCAGGGGCACGGCCCATCTGCTCGAGACCGAGGCCCGGCGCCGCGTCGGCCTGGCGCGTTTCGATCCCGAAGCCCTGGACCTGCGTTCGCTGGCGGACCGGCAGTTTCTGCCGCACCAGGGGCTGGGCGCCCGACTGCTGAAGGCCGGCATGCTCGCCGCGGGGCTGACGCTGGTTCTGCTGCTGCTCGTGGCCTATCGCTGAACCACCTCGGGCGACGGCCCAAAGCAAAAGGCGCTGCAACCTGGAAAGTTGCAGCGCCTTGCAATTTGGTGGCCTGGGACTGGTTCTAAAAAGCCCCAGGAACCCGCGCCAACTCTCACTTTTTCACTTCGTCCGATTTCTTGGGTACCCCCACGGGTACACCAGACAATCAGGGGGTTTTCGGAATCGCATCCGAGGCAACCTTGAGGCGATTGTCTCACAGCCATCGGGGTGTATGCGCTTGCTAGACGGTCGACTGGGGTCCCGGGTACCGCATCTATCTGACCAAGGACGGGGGCCGGCTGATGGTGCTCTTCGGCGGCGGAACAAAGTGCGGTTAGCAGCGCGACATCGACCGGGCCAAGGTGTTGCATGCCGAGTAGGGCAAGGAAGAAGACAGCGACGGCGGCCGCCAAGAAAGCCGGCAAACACCAGAGGTGAAACGATGGCACCGACTCGCAATTTCAAACATACGGTGATCGAGCGCGTCGAGCGCGACCCGGCATTCGCCAAGGCCCTGCTGGACGAAGCTGCCACGCTGTTTCTGAACGGTGAGGCAGAAACTGCACGACTCATCCTTCGCGAGCTGGTCAATGGGACCCTTGGCTTCGAGCAACTCGCGGAAGCGACTGAAAAGCCAAGCAAGAGCCTGCACCGCATGCTGTCGCCCAAAGGCAATCCCAGGATGGACGACCTTGCGGCGATCTTCGGAGCCGTCAGTCAACGCCTTGGTGTAGATCTTGAAGTTCGTACGGTCCAGGCTCACGCATAGGCCCTCCCCTATGCCGCAGACGGAGGCTTCTGCGTGAGGGGCTTCTTGAAACCCCGATCTCTCTGGACGAACGCTTCCAGCATGTGCGGAATCAACGTCTCAACACTGACAGGCTCACCGTAGATTTGCGTATGGAGCGCGGCATAGCGCTCCAGGCTGTCCTTCAGCGTCGAAGGCAAGGCGACTGTCAGCCTGATCGTCGTCATGCTTCGCAGTGGTCCCAAGCTCAACCGGTTCGCGCCCTTGCTCATTGCGAGCTCCCGCGCGAGAAGAAGAGCGGCTGGTAAGGTCGAAGAATCAAATCCTTGCTCACCATCACCCGCATCGGGAATCCCGGCCGAATGGTCAACGTCGGCTGAATGCTCGCATTGCGCTTCGTGATCTCCTGTCCCACTTGGTTGATCGTGTCCTGCGCACCATCGCGACCCGCGATCACAATGCGATTGCTATCAGTACCGTTCGCAGGCGCTGCCAGTTCGGCGCCCATGCCGAGCAGCGTGGACAACGCCGCCCCGGCCAGGATGCGTTCCCAGTGCCAATCCACACCATCCTCAACTCCCGCATAACCAGCCGGATCGATACCCGGCAACCGGTCGAGCGAAACAGACGACGTGTCCGGCAGGATCAGCCGCGTCCACACCAGCAGCACGCGCCGCTGCCCGAACGAGACCTGGCTGTCGTAGCGCCCGATCAGCCGCGAGCCCTGAGGGATCAGCAGATGGCGTCCCGTGCCCGTGTCGCGCACGTCCTCGGTGACGTTCGCGATCACCTGCCCCGGCAGATCCGAATTGATCCCCGTTACCAGCGCCGCCGCGATCACCGTGCCCGCCATCACCTGGTACGGCGACACGGGCAGTTGCAGGCTGCCGGCATTGCGCGTAGCGCCGTCTCCTGCCTTTGCCATAAACGCCTCCTTCGCATCCTGCCGGTTCTGCACGGTCGTCGGATCGGACGTTGGAGCGGCAGCAGGCAAAGTGCTCCCAGACATTTCATTAAACGGGTTCTGGTTCGACGCGGCGAGGCCCGAACTTGCGGCTCCACCCAAAATCGCCGGCGGAGTTGCAGCAGCGGGCCTGGCCCCACCGCCACTGGTTCCGGCGCCCCGGAAGAATACGGATGACCGCGCCGCTTCCTCGGCCGCGAGTTGCGCAGGATCGGTGCGGTGCGGCGTCATCCGCTGCTCCCTCGACTGCTGCGATTTCACGATGGCCGGCCCCAGGTCACCCGGCAGCGGCTCACCGAGCACAGGCGGCGCCGTCTTCAACGCCGGTGGAAGGCCCGCGTAGTCCTTGGGCAGTCGATCCAGGCTCTCCAACTTCGAAACGCGATCGACGTTGAACAGTTCGGCCGCAGGAGTGCGCGAGCGTTGCTGCGACTGCAGTGACCACAATGTTCCTCCCAGCACTGCCGCAGCCAGCGTGCCGGCACCGACCGCCAGCACACGGCGATTCAGACGAACGACCGGGCGCGGCTGCGCGCGCAGCGCCATCGCCTCCGGGTTGGCCTTGGTCGACGCAACTGGATCGACCTCGCTCATGACCCACTCCGCGCGACGCCATCCGTGCGCTCGATGCGCACGACCTCCGCCTTGCCGCCCTTGAATCCGCCCAGCCGCAGTTCGGCCGCACCGAAGAGCCGGTCCACCACGTAGTACGGCGAGCGGAAGCGGTAGTTCACGAGCTGCCCATCCCCTTGCGGACCGATCACGAACAGCGGCGGCAGCTCGCCCTGCGCGATGCCGCCCGGGAACTGGATGTAAACCCGCTGCCCGTCGTCAAACGCGCGCAGCGGTTTCCAGGACGGACCGTCGCCCGTGATCGCATAGCGGAACTTGATCTGCTCCAGCGACAGGCCCGAGTCTACCGGCGCGGCCGCCTGCGTCTCCCGTGCCTGCTTCTGCAGCGCCAGCAGCCGGTCCTTCGGGTAGTCCCACGACACCGAAGCCATCCAGGCCTGCGGCGTCGAGGACAGCTCCAGCAGGTAGGTGCGCCGGTTCGTCGTCACGACGAGATTCGTCTTCAACCCGACGCGCGTCGGCTTCACCAGAATGTTGACGCGCAGAGTGGCGCCAGCGCCGCTGGCGGTGTCGCCCACGATCCAGCGCACCGTGTCGCCAGCCGAGACCGTCACCAGTTCCTCGCCTTCCTGCAGCGCGATGACGGTCACGCGCCCCGGGCTCGTGTAGACCTGATACAGCGCCCCGTCCGCATAGGGCCAGACCTGGATCGCGTTGACGTAGCCTTCGCGCGATGGGGCGATGCGGGCCTCCTCGTTCGCTCGCGAGACCCGCACCTTGTCGTCGACCGGTTCCGGTATTGGCTTTGCCTCTCCCTCGGCGTGCAGCGCCTTCAGCTGCTCGGGCAGAGGAAGCGGTTGGGGAACGGCAACTACCTCCACGGGCTTCGCCGGCTCAGGCGACACCCTTGTCGACACAGCCACGGGTTCGTCGAGCGGGATCACCGGTGGCGGCTTGCCCTGCGTGGCGCAGCCCACTACAGCCGTCAGCGCGGCAAGCAGGATCAACGGGCGTACGGATTTGCTCAAATATGCTTTCACGGATTTGCTCCTTGCGATGCTTCGAGTTCACGGCTCCAGGACAAGCCGTTGACGTAGATCCCCAATGGGTTTTTGCGCAGCCGTTCCTCGGTGCGCGGCGGCTGCAGCACGATGGACAGCACCGCCGTCCAGCGCTCGGTGCCCGAAGGCGAGCCGTTGGCATAGCTGCGCTCGATCCAGCGCACCTGGAACGAGGCGTCGCTGGCGCGCACCACGCTGGTCACCTCCACCGCCACCGAGTTCTGCCCGATGCGCGAGAACGGATCGTGGGTGCGCGCGTAGTCGTTCAGCGTCGCGGCACCGCGGTCGGTCGTGTAGTCGTAGGCTTCGAGCCAATTGCGGCGCACCACGATCGGGTCGATGGACAGCGAGCGCACGTCACCGATGAAGCGCGCCAGGTGGAACGCGATCTGCGCATCGGCTGGCTTGTACGGTGCGGCGGCTTCGCCGATCGCCCGGACCTGTCCGGCGTTGTCCACCTCGATGACGTAGGGAGTGACGATGGACTGCGCCGAGCGCCAGACCAGGCCGCCGGCCATCAGCAGCGCCAACGACAAGGCGCCGAAAGCCATCAGCCGCCAGTTCTTCGCCTGCACACGGCTGTCACCGATGCGCTGGTCCCAGACCTGGGCGGCAGCTTGATAGGGGGTGACGGGCTCGGGCGTGCCCGAGTACCGCACCTGGGGGCGTTTAAAACGCATGGGATTCCTTTGAAGAAAGGGGTTCAGGAGTTGGAGCTGTCCCGCAAGCTGGGGCCGGAGCCGCCGCCTGCGTGATCGCCCGAGCGCAGCACGTGGGCCGCGGTGGTCGCGGCATGGGTCACCTGCTGCTTGCGGCGCATGCGCTGCGCCCAGGCGGGCTCGGACCCGGGGGATGCGGATGCAACGCCTTCGGCGGATGCCCCCGATGCAGAGGACGAAGCCGAAGCCGGCGCTGCCGCTGCCGCGTCGGCCACGACTTTCGCCGCGCAATCCTTGATCGCCCTGTCGCCGGAAGCGATGCGCTGGCCAGCCGCACTGGCGCCGGCCTTCGCCACGTTGGCGAGCCCGGCACCGGCCGCACGTACGCTGCCCCCGCTCGATGCCGCAGCGCCGGCCTGGTAGGCAGACTTCGCGCCGCTGGCCAAGGTGCTGGCCGAGCGCGCAGCGGCAGTGCCGCCACTGATGGCCGCACGCGCCGCGCCGGGCGCCATGCGCGCACCGGCGGCGACGGCAGACCCGGCACCCGCCACGGCCGCACCGCCGGCCACGGCCAGACCCGCTGCACCCATGGCGGTGCCAGCCGCGGCACCCGCACCCAACTGCGGCGCACCCGACACCAGCCCCGTCGCGATCCCCGGCCCGAAGATCCCCAACCCCAGCATCGCGAGCGACGCCAGCATGATCACCAGCGCATGGTCGATGCTGGGGTCCGCGCCCGGCGGCACCGTGAATTCGGCGAACAACCCCGAGCCGATGCCCACGATCACCGCGAGCACCAGCACCTTGATGCCCGACGAGACGACGTTGCCCAGCACTTTCTCCGCCAGGAACGAGGTCTTGTTCCACAGCGCGAACGGCACCAACACGAAGCCCGCGAGCGTGGTCAGCTTGAACTCGATCAGCGTCACGAAGAGCTGAACCGCCAGCACGAAGAACGCCACGATCAGCACCAGCCAGGCAAGGAACAGCACCGCGATGGTGTCCAGGTTCGCGAAGACCTCAGGGAATCCCGTCATGTCGCTGATCTGCGCCATGATCGGCCGACCGGCGTCGATGCCGACCTGCGCCAGCCGCCCCGGCTGCAGCAACTGCCCCTGCGTCATTGCCGATCCGGAAGCCGTCAATCCGAGCCCGGCGAAGGAATTGAAGACGATGGCCGCCAGCCGGTTGAAGTTGCCCAGGATATAGGCGAAGGTGCCCACGTAGAGCACCTTCTTGATCAGCTTGGCCATCACGTCATCGCCGCCGCCGCTGGCATGGCTCATGGCCCAGAAGAGACCGGCGAGCGTCATGTCGATCGCGACCAGCGTGGCCGTCAGGAAACCCACTTCGCCGCCGAGCAGTCCGAAGCCCGAGTCGATGTAGCGCGAGAAGACATCGAGGAAGCGGTCGATGACCGACACGTCGTTCATGCCGTCAGTCCTTCGCCGCGGGCGGCGCGGCGCTGGGAGCCGCTTCCGGCGTCGATGGCGCCTGCACCGGATCGTTCGCGTAGGGCGAAAGTGTCGGCCGCATGAAGCGTTGGCGCGTGGCTTCGGCCACCGCATTGCACTGGGCATCACCGACCTTGGCATGGTCGGCCTTGCACTGCGCGCGCAACTCCTTCAGGCGCTCCGGATTGGCGACCAGCGATTCGACCGCTTCGATTGGAGCCGGTTTGCCGCAAGCCGCCAGCAGCGAGCAAGCGGCCGTGGCCAAGACGATGAGGACTTTGTTCATTGCAGCCTCACGGGTTACCGTAGAAGTTCACCGTGTAGGGCGTGTACGGCGTGCCGATCCCCGTGAAGCGCCGCCGCACCTCGCGCGCGCGTTCCTGCACGGCCACCTGCCGCGCCTGCTCGAGCGCCGTCGCTCGATCCTGGGTGATCTGGAGCTGCTGCGTTTGGATCGATTGCCGGGCCTGCAGCGCCAGCAACTGGTTCGTCGCCTGCGTGGCCTGCAGGGCCCCCACGGCCGACTGGCTGCGGTTCACCAGATCCGTTAGCGTGGATTCGTCGGATGCGAAGTTCTGCACCGCCTGCGACTGCACCTTGGTGGCGGTGCGTAGCGCGTCGAGCGAGTGGGTCCAGCGCTTGCGCGCATCCAGCACCATCTGGGCGCTGGAAACCGTGGCATTGAACGACTCGGGATACAGCTGCTGGAATTGCGTCTCCATCTGCTGCACACTGAAGGCTAGGCCCTGCGCCTGCTGGATCAGCTGGTTCGTCGCCGACAACGCCGACTTCAGTTCCGACAAGGCGCTGAAGTCCAGGCTGGTCAGGTTCTTCGCCTCGTTCATCAGCGACTGCGCCTGGTTCTGCAACTGCTTGATCTGGTTGTTGATCTGCTCCAGCGTGTTGGCCGCCGTCATGAGGTTCTGCGCGAGGTTTGTGGGGTCGATCACGACCCACTGCGCATGGACTGAAGGCGCGAGTGCGATCAGCGAAGCCGCCGCGGCGGCGATGAGGGATTGGCGAAGGTGCTTCATGGCGAGTTCTCCTGCAAAGTTGAGGGAGTGGAAGGAAACGAGGGAATTAGGTCTGCTGCCCAATCGAGGCCGCGATGGCGTAGCCAGGCGGCGGCGAATGCATCGGCATCGGCATGGGCATCGACACCGTCATCGGCGAGCACCGCATCTATGGCCCGTTGATCCTCGGGAAAGGACGCACCCGCGAAAGCCAAGGCCACCGGCCCTAGACCGAGATCGAAGACCCGGTTGCCCAGCTGCGACTGGTAGTAGTAGTCGCGCTTCGGTTGCGCCGTCGCGACGATCTCGATCTGCCGACCGTTGAGGCCGAAGCCCTCGTAGATCGAACGGATCTGCGGCTCGGTCGCCTGCGGGTTCGGCAGGAAGATGCGGCTCGCGCAGCTCTCCACGATGGCGGGCGCGATGGACGAGTTCTGGATGTCGGCCAAGCTCTGCGTGGCGAAGACCACCGAGACGTTCTTCTTGCGCAAGGTCTTGAGCCACTGGCGGATGCGCGCGGCAAACACGGGGTCGTCGAGAAACAGCCACGCTTCGTCGAGCATCAGAAGCGTGGGTGATCCATCGAAGCGTTCATCGAAGCGCGCGAACAGATAGCCCAGCACGGCCAGCACCGCGGCCTTGCTCTGCATCAGTTCTTCCATCTCGAAACACTGGATCGAACCCATGCCCAGGCGATCCGAATCCGCGTCGAGCAGTTTGCCGTGCGCGCCGCCGAGCACGTAGGGCTGCAATGCCTGCCGCAGCGCATTGGACTGCAGCAGCACCGACAGGCCAGTCATGGTGCGTTGTTCGACAGGCGCGCTGGCCAGGCTGTTCAGCGCCGACCAGACCGCATCCTTCTCGGGTGGGCCGATGGCGACGCCCTCCTGCAGCAACCGGCCTTCGATCCACTCGGCCGCCCAGGTCCGGTAGCCGTCAAGGTCGATGTGGGCCAGCGGCTGGAACGCGATGGCACCGTCGGTACCGAGGTCATAGTGCTCACCACCCAGGCCAAGCACGGTGGCCCGCATCGAACGTCCCATGTCGAAAACGAGGATCTGCGATCCGGCATAGCGCCGGAACTGCATCGCCAGCGTGGCGAGCAGGACCGACTTGCCCATGCCGGTTGGGCCGACCACCAGCGTGTGGCCCACGTCGCTGACGTGCGTCACCAGCCGGAAGGGTGTCGCGCCGTCGGTGCGGGTCACGATCAGCGGTGGACCGTCCAAATGCGCATTGCGCTCGGGACCCGCCCAGACCGCCGACACCGGCATCATGTGCGCCAGGTTCAGCGTGGAGACGATCGGCTGGCGCACGTTGGCGTACGCGTGGCCCGGAATCGACGACAGCCAGGCGTCGACGGCGTTCAGGGTTTCTGGGATCGTGACGAACCCACGCCCCTGGATGGCACGCTCCGCATGCCGGAGCTTCTCATCGGCAACGCTCGCATCCGCATCGAGCACGGTCACCGTGGCGGTAACGTAGCCGAACGCCACTTGGTCGCTGCCCAGTTCCTGCAGCGCCGCGTCGGCATCCGACGCCTTGTTCGACGCGTCGGTGTCCACCAACGGGCTCTCCTGCTGGAAGATCGTCTCGCGCAGCAGCGCCACGATGTTCTTGCGCTTGGCGAACCACTGGCGACGCAGGCGTGTGAGTTCCTTCTCGGACTCGGCCTTGTCAAGGCAGATGAAACGCGTGGACCAGCGGTAGGCGAAGCCCAGGCGGTTCAGGTCGTCGAGCAGGCCTGGCCAGGTAGAGGTCGGGAAGCCGCGCACCGTCAGCACCCGAAGGTGCGCACTGCCCAGCATCGGTGCCAGCCCGCCCACGAGAGGTTCGTCGGCCAAGAGCGCATCGAGGTGGATGGCCACCTCCGGCACCGCGACCGCATGCCGGCGCGTGGACACGCAGCCGTGCAGGTAGGTCAGCGTCTGCGCATCGTCGAGCCAGCCGATCTCCGGCATCACGCCTTCGAGCAGCCCGAAGAAGCGCTCGGTCTCGGACACGAAAGCGTTCAGCCGTTCCCGCCAGTCCACGCCTTCAGTCTTCTGGTTCTCGTAGAGCAGACGCCCTGCACGCGCACGCGATTCCTCGGGCGGCAGGTGCAGCAGCGTCAGGTGGTAGCGGCTCTCGAAGTGACTGGCGTCCTCCTCGAATGCCTCGCGGCGCTCCTCGTCGACCAGCCAGGACAGCGGCTCCGGGAAGAGGGACTCGGGATAGTCCACCGCCGGCCGGCGTTCGGCTTCGACGAACAGCGCCCAGCCCGAGCCGAGCCGGCGCAGCGCGTTGTTCAGGCGTGCCGAAATGGCGACCAACTCGCCTTGCGTGGCGCTGTCCAGGTCCGGTCCGCGGAAGCGCGCCGTGCGCTGGAACGCCCCATCCTTGTTCAGCACGACACCGAGTGCGACCAGACCAGCCCATGGGAGCCAGTCGGCCAGCAGTGCCGGGCGCTTGCGGTATTCGGTGAGGTTCATCATCGTCCGTACTCCACGATTCGCCTCTCACACGTCCAGCAGCGCACGGTGCTTGATGTGCCGCGCGAAGACCTGCATGAACTGCGGGTCCAGGCGCGCTCCCCAGACCGCAAGCGAATGCCCGATGATCCAGAGCGCGATCCCAGGCAACCAGAGCTGCAGGCCCAGACCCACAGCGGCGGCCAGCGTGCCGTTGGCGATGGCCACGGTGCGCGGTGCGCCACCCATCAGAATCGGCTCGGTCAGCGACCGGTGCAGCGGCACCTCGAAGCCGGGCGCCGAACCATGCGTTGGTGCGATGGCGTTCATGCCAGCACCGCTCCGCCCGTGAAGCTGAAGAAGGTGAGGAAGAAGCTCGAAGCTGCGAACGCGATCGACAGCCCGAAGACGATCTGCACAAGCTTGCGGAAGCCTCCCGATGTGTCGCCGAACGCCAGCGCTAGCCCGGTGGCGATGATCACGATCACCGCGATGATCCGGGCCACCGGCCCCTGGATAGACTCCAACACCGATTGCAGCGGCGCTTCCCAGGGCATGTTGGAGCCGGCAGCGTGCGCGGGGAGCGCGACGGCCAACAGCAGCGCCGCTGCGGTCGTGGCGAGTACCAGCGGTTTTACGGAAGTACGCGGATTCGTCATGTCGGTTCTCCTGTGGATGACGGGTTGGGGGAAATCGAAGGGAATACGGGCCCCAGCGAGGTGTCGAGCTGGTAGCCATGGCTGTCGAAGCCGATGACGCGCGCGAGCTCGCGCACGCGGCGCGCGTGGCCGCGCCCGGCAATGAAGACGATGACGTTGACCGTCTCGGCGATCAGGGCGCGCGGGACGGTCACGCTGACCTCCTGCACGAGTTGCTCGAGGCGCGTGAGCGCGCCTGCGGCGGACCCGGCGTGCACGGTGGCGACGCCACCGGGATGTCCGGTGCCCCAGGCCTTGAGCAGGTCCAGGGCTTCGGAACCGCGCACCTCGCCGACGACGATGCGGTCCGGCCGCAGCCGCAACGTGGCGCGCACCAGATCGGCCATGGTGCTGACGCCGGGCTCTGTGCGCATGCCGACGTGGTCGTCCGAGCGGCACTGCAGCTCCACCGTGTCCTCGAGGATCAGCACGCGGTCGCGCGTCTCGGCGATCTCGTCGAGCAGGGCGTTGGCGAGCGTCGTCTTGCCCGTGCTGGTGCCGCCCGCGACGACGATGTTCAAGCGGTCGCGCACGGCATGCCGCAGGAACACAGCCTGCTCCGCAGTCATCACACCGTCGTCCACATAGCGCGCGAGGTTCATGATGCGCAGCGCTCGCTTGCGGATGGCGAAAGACGGCGCGCGCACGACGGGTGGCAGCACACCCAGAAAGCGTTCGCCGGTCTCGGGCAGCTCGGCCGACAAGATCGGTGCGCCGGAATGCACCTCGGTGCGCACGTGCGCGGCAACCAGTCTGATGATCCGCTCGGCCACGGCCGGCGGCAGCTTGGTTCCAGTGGGCATCCGGCCACTGCCGAGGCGGTCCACCCACAGCGAGCCATCGGGGTTCAGCAGCACTTCGACGACCTCGGGATCGTCGAGCGCCGCCGCGATCTCCTGCCCCATCGCGGTGCGCAGCATGCGAATACGGCGGCCGGCCGATTCGCTGCCGACGTTGCCGCTGCCATCGCCTCCCGTGCCACCGCCTTGCCCGTCGTCGATGCGCCTCATGTTCTTTCTCCTTCGCTCGGTATGGAGGTGTCGCCTGTCGGAGTAGCGTCGTCCGAGGAAGACGACGGATGGCCATCTCCTTCCTGCGGTGCCGATGAATCCGGTTCGATCTCCTGATGGATCTCGCGAACCAGACTGCGCCCGCGCTGGAGGTGGCGGGCAAGTTGTTCGATGAACTGGGCATAGCGGGCACGCCCCTGCGCACGCATTGCCTCCTGCTGGTGTTCTGGCACCGGCAGGGCCACGGTCAGGTAGTGGCGTAGGTACAGGGCCACAGTCTCGATGAGCACGCTCTGGTCACGTTCCAGACGGTCGAATTGGCGTGAGAGGCGGTCCAGGCGCTTGCCCAGCGCGGCTTCGCGCTGGTCCTCGGAGTCGGGCGAGAGGAAAGACGCCAGCGCCGCCGCGATTACGGCGGACTTCGACACGCCCTTGTGTGCGGAGACCTGGTCCAGGCGCTTGGCGTGCGCTGGCTCGATGAAGATGTTCAGGCGAGCACGGGTCATAGCGCGATTCCGTCGTCGGGGTCCATAGCGGCAAGCCGTGCGCTGCGCATGAGCTCCCGGTTCAAGTCCTGCAGACGCAGCGGCACGTCATCCTCGTCGTCGAGCATCAGCAGGCCGTCTTCATCCGACAGCGTCGGCATGTCGGGCGTCACTTTCAGCTCAGGCTTGAGTTGGTGGCCACCCTCGTCGGCCAAGCCCCCTGCATCGTCACCGGAGGGCGATCCGGGCGCCGCCAGCGGCGCCAGCCCACTCCAGTCATCCGGACGTGGGAAGGGTCGGTCCCCGTAGACACCTGATGCCAACACCGGCACCGGCAGCACGCGCGCCGCGAAGTTCCGATCCTGGTAGTAGCGCAGTTTCTTCGCCTTGATCGGAGGATGACCCGAGACCATGACCACGGAATCGTCAGGCGGCAGTTGCATCACCTCGCCCGGGGTGAGCAGTGGCCGCGCCGTCTCCTGTCGGGACACCATGAGGTGCCCGAGCCAGGGCGCGAGCCGGTGTCCGGCGTAGTTGCGCTGCGCGCGCAGTTCGGTGGCCGTGCCCAACGCCTCCGAGATGCGCTTGGCCGTTCGCTCGTCGTTCGTGGCGAACGCGATGCGCACGTGGCAGTTATCCAGGATGGAATGGTTCTGGCCGTAGGCCTTGTCGATCTGGTTGAGCGACTGAGCAATCAGAAAGGCGCGCAGGCCATAGCCGGCCATGAACGCGAGTGCCGATTCAAAAAAGTCCAGCCGACCGAGCGCTGGGAACTCGTCGAGCATCAAGAGCAGCTTATGGCGGCGCGCGATGCCATCCGAGCCGTCCAGCGATTCGGTGAGTCGACGGCCAACCTGGTTCAAGATCAGACGGATCAGCGGTTTCGTGCGGCTGATGTCTGATGGCGGCACGACCAGATAGAGCGATACCGGGTGCTCGGCAGAGATCAGGTCTGCGATGCGCCAGTCGCAGCGGGACGTGACCTCGGCTACCGTGGGGTCGCGGTACAAGCCAAGGAAACTCATCGCTGTGGACAGCACACCCGAGCGTTCGTTGTCGCTCTTGTTCAAGACTTCGCGCGCGGCCGAGGCGACGACGGGATGCACCTCATCGCCGAGATGTTTCGTGGTCATCATCCGATGCAGCGTCTCCTCGAAAGGGCATGCAGGGTCTGACAAGAAGTTGGCGACGCCGCGCAGCGTCTTGTCTTCGCTCGCATAGAGCACGTGCAGGATTGCACCGACCAGTAAGGCGTGGCTGGTCTTCTCCCAATGGTTGCGTCGCTCCAGCGCGCCTTCGGGATCGACCAGGATGTCGGCGATGTTCTGGACGTCGCGCACCTCGTGCATGCCGCGCCGCACTTCCAGAAGCGGGTTGTACGCGGCACTCTTCGCATCGGTCGGGTTGAACAGCAGGCAGTGGCTGAACCCTGCGCGCCAGCCGGCCGTGAGGTTCCAGTTCTCACCTTTAATGTCATGAATAACGGCGGAGCCTGTCCAAGACAGCAGCGTGGGGACGACGAGTCCGACGCCCTTGCCGGAGCGCGTTGGCGCGAACACGATCACGTGTTCCGGGCCATCATGGCGGAGATAGGCGAGGACCTTCCCGCTCAACTTGCCCAGGAACACACCCGCTGCCCGGATCAGGCCTGCCTGCTGGATCTCACGCGGATCGGCCCAGCGGGCGGACCCGTAGGTTGTGACGCGCTTGGCCAGGCGCGAACGCCAGAGGGCCATGCCGATGGCGGCACCTGTGGCAACCAGCCCGCTCGATGCTGCGATCGCTCCGCCCCGCAGGAACACGTCGGGCGCGTAGGCATCGTAGAAATACCACCACTCGAATAGCTTCCAGGGCTCATAGACTGGAACGCCTGAAACATCGAACCAGCCGGGACCAAGCCGTGCTTGGTAGCCCAGCGCATTCGCTGTCCATTGCGTGCCCGCCCAAACGCCACCGACGGTGACGCCCAGTACAACAAAAACCTGGCCGAACAGGATACCTGTCGCTCCCTTGGTTCGCATGCGCCACCCTCCATTGCGTCTTGGTTCCAGCCAGCGCGTGCCGAACTGGCACGCCTGACAGAGTCTGGAATCGAGTCGCTAAACAGCACACCCATAAGGGCGTAGTGCGGCGTAAGCTGGCGGAAGCGGCTAGCCTCGGGCTTGAGTGACTGAGGCCCTCATACCTTCAGTGCATCAGATGGCGGTCAGCATCGCGAGCGATGCACACCCTGTCCAAGGCCGATAGCGCAGCCCAAAGTGGTGACGGGCGCGAAACGTCGTAACAATCAATGCAAAGTTTTAGCGTGGGCAACGAAACGTTGCACGGCCTCGGGCGAGCCGAAGCGCTGGTGCTTGTGCAGCACATGGGTGATAACGTGTTCGGTTTCGACCAGCGGAACGACGACAACATCTGAGCGGTGCAGGGTCTCGACATGGCCGGCGTCGGCCAAGCCGACTCCCATGCCAGCGGCAACGCGGGTGACATAGCCTGACAATGTGTTCGCTTCGCCCGCGAGGGTCGGCGTCTCCGCATGTCGCCGGATGATGGCCATAATCTGGTAGACCAAGCCGGGCTGACGTTCCCCACTGCAGGACAGCAACGGAAATGCCAGCAAGTCAGGCAAGGCGAGCGCGCCCGAAGACGCGAGTTCGTGGCCGCGCGGCAGCAGCGCCAGAAGCGGATAGCTCCAAGCCGGCTCTTGCGCGACGGCGTCGTCGTCCGGCAGGCCAAAGGAAAAGCCCACGTCCACCTCTTCCCGCTTCAGCGCCGCGGACAGTTCAGTGGCACGCATCTCTGTCAGTTCCAACGGGATTTCCGGGGCCACATTGCGCCAACGCATGAAACACTCGGACAGCCGGGGCTGGGAGATGCCATCGGCCACGCCGATGCGCAGCGGCGAGCGATAGCGGATGTCGGTCTCGCGCACTGCACGCAGAGTGCGTTCGATCCGGATGAAGATCTTGCGAGCTTCCCTGAGCAGTCGAGCTCCAGCCGGCGTGAGGTGCAGATTGCGCGGGGCACGCACAAACAGGGCGACGCCCAACTGGTCTTCCAAATCGCGAATCGCGCGTGACAGCGGGGTCTGATCGATGTGCACACGCTCGGAAGCGCGGCGGAAATTCAGTTCCTCAGCAACGGCGATGAAATATCGAAAGTGACGAAGTTCAATCATGACCCCTCGCAGCACATGCGTTCAACTCTTCGCAGAACTTCAACCTTTCTACAGCATCACCTCAACACGTCAGCAACGGAAGTGGACGGAGGCACCGAAATCTGACCGATAAATTACTAAAAGAAATGCATACGAGCACGAATGTCAGGCTTACGCTGAGTGCGATGCAGCCTTCTTGTCTACGAATTCCTGCATGAACATCTGCGGCTCACCAGTCGCGAACGCATTGGAAAATTCATCGACACCATTCTTGATTGCGGTGTCCAGAGGCACTTCTTGCCACTGCCGCAGCAACCGCTTTTGCTGGCGAAGCACGGAAGGGCCATAGGACGCAAATTGGCCTGCGACACGATCGACCTCTTGATCTAGCTCCTCGATTCCGACCACGGCGTCTACTAGCCCCCAAGAAACAGCCTGCGCGGCGTCAATGTTTTCCCCGGTCAACAGCATCCAATTCGCACGAGCATTTCCGATGAGCCCTGGCATCAGCGCGGCATGGATGATCGACGGAATGCCGACCTTCACTTCAGGCATCCCAAAATGCGCCTGACTGGCCGCTATCCGAACGTCGCACGCCATCGCAAGCTCCAGTCCGCCACCAAGGGTCCATCCAGGGATTCTGGCGATGACAGGGGCCGGAAACTGTCGCACGGATTCGCAGAGCTGCCTGAGGTTGTCAATGAACAGCTTCGCGCTTACCGTGTCCAGTGCGCCCATCTCCTTGATGTCAGCACCTGCGACGAATGCCTTGTCTCCCGTCCCACGAAAGACTACGGCGCGCACGCGCGAATCATCTGCGAGATGGCGCAGGCCATTGATCAGATCCGTGATGACGGGTGATCCGAGAATATTAAGTGACCCCGCCTCGCGAATCGTGAGCGTGGCCACCCCTTGAGTGTCGATGTCGATAGCTGCATGACGAAGATCAGGCACGGCGACGGCGTCAGAGTTTTTCAAAACCGATGTCCTTAATAATTTTTTTCCAGAGCTCGTTTTGGCTGGCGACCAGTCTTCCGAAGTCGGTTCGGGACATAGGACTTGGGATGGCCCCCTGCTTCTCGATGGAGGCAATCACTTCGGGATCCGCGAGCGCTTGACGCACCGCTTCATTGAGCTGGTCGAGAGTCTTGGCCGGAGTGCCTGCCGGCGCTCCCAGGCCGAACCAGGAGGGGTTGTTCATGGCCGGCAGGGCCGCTTCTGCATAGGTCGGAACCTGCGGCAAGAGCTTTAGCCGCTGCTTGGCCGCGACCGCAAGAGGACGGATCTGACCTGACTGGATAAGGCCGGCGGATGAGGGAATATTGTCGAACACCACATTGATTTGTCCGGAAATCAAGTCCGCCAACGCCGGCCCCAAGCCCTTGTAGGGAACATGCAGCATTCTTGTACCAGTCACGTGCTTGAACAGTTCGCCATTGATGTGGCTGAGTCCGCCGTTGCCGGAGGAGCCGAACGCATATCTGTCCGGATGGGCTTTGAGTTCATTCACCAGTCCCTGCAGATCAGTGGCCGGAAAGCCAGGGTTGACAACCAGCACGTTCGGCACATCGGCGATATTGCTGATCGGTGCGAAGTCCTTGACTGGGTCATATGCCGTCTTAGCGTAGACGTTCGGGTTTACCGCATGTGAGCTCTCCACAACCATCACAAGGGTGTAGCCATCAGCGGGTTGCTTGGATGCATGCGCCGCGCCAACCGCTCCGCCAGCACCAGGACGATTCTCCACGATGAACGGCTGCTTCAGAATGGCACTCAGCTTGGTCCCGATGATGCGGGCCAACAGGTCGGTCGTACCTCCTGGCGCGTACGGGACGATGAGTTTCACTGGCTTATCCGGGTAGCCCTGCGCCTGGGCGGGCGTCGCTGCGGCCGCGATGCCTACCAGGCTCAAAGCCATAAGGGTTCTTCTTTTCATGTCTCTTGTTCTATCTTCATTTTGGTGGGTCGCAGACGGGACGAGGTCAGCTTCAGATGGCGGGAGGCCGGAGCTTCAGGACCATGACAGCGACTCCGTCGATTGCGCGGCCAGTGAAGGAGGCGCAGTCACCCGGGCACTGGAAGATGTGCGCGACGACAGCATGGGATTGCGGACTGTACGAATCTGACCCAACGTGGGGTGATTCAGCATCTGAACCATCTTGCGATGCTGAACCTGGGGATCGCTGAACACCTCCTCCAGGCTATTGATGGGACCCCATGGCACTCCAGCTTCATCGAACGCGTCGGTCCAGCTACGGCGTGCCCGCACTAAGAACAATGCTGTCAGCAGCTCGCGCAACTCGGGAAGATGCAAGATCCGGTTCGAGTTGGTCGCAAACCTTTCGTCGAGGGCAAGTTCAGGGGTACCGGCCACCAGACAGAACCGTTGAAACTGAGTGTCATTCCCGATCGCAAGGATGACGTGCCCATCAGCACACTGGAACACCTCGTACGGCGCGCAGTTGGGATGCGCATTCCCACTGCGCTGAGGATTCACGCCGGACACCAGGTAGTTCGCACCCTGATTGGCGTTTAGCGCAACCGCCACATCAAGCAGCGCGATGTCCAGATACTGCCCTTGTCCAGTGCGCTCCCGCTGGAACAGAGCAGCCAGCACAGCGGATGTGGCGTACATCCCGGTTGTCAGGTCCACTACAGCAACGCCCGTACGCAAGGGTCCGGCACCCGGGGTGCCGTCGGGTTGGCCCGTGTAGCTCATCAACCCTCCCATTCCCTGGAACACGTAGTCATAGCCAGGCTTGTCCGCCATGGGACCCGTTTGACCAAACCCCGTAATGGCCAAATAAATAAGCCTTGGGTTGATGTGTCGCAGCGACTCGTAATCAAGTCCGTAGCGCGCAAGAGTACCAGCCTTAAAATTCTCGACGAACACATCAGCGTCTTGAATAAGCGTGCGGATCGCCTGCACGCCAGCCTCGCCGGAAAAATCAATTGCCACGGATCGTTTTCCCCGGTTACAGCAACTGAAATAGGACGACAACCGATCGATGCCACCCTCCTCTTCGATATACGGAGGGCCCCATTGCCGCGTATCGTCGCCACGCCCGGGGTGTTCGGCCTTGATGACCTCTGCACCGAGGTCGGCGAGATTCTGGGTACACCAAGGTCCCGCAAGAATCCTCGAAAGGTCGAGTACCTTGATGCCGGCAAGGGCCTGATCGAGCATTCTGTCTCCACTTTAAGAAAGCAGAGTGGAGTCTAGGTAAGCGGCCAGCAGGCATCCAGTCGAATGTTTCGAAACTCAACTTTGAAAAATTCGAACACAGCTCTCAGATTCTCGCAGGCCCCGCAGATGCAAACGGCCGCGAATCCGATTGGGCGAGAGGGCGTGCTTCTTGGCAGCATTGCGCCGGCTGGCGCCACTGCGGATCGCTTGCACAGCTGATTTGAGGCTCTGGCAGTAGCTACCTTGATTCGCGAGAAGACCGCTCAAAACACGTTGAGATGGGGTCGATCGCTACGTCGTCACTTTGATCAATAGCAATATACTGCTTGCACGAACGGCGACAAGGACACTGACCATCAGGACGCCATGTGCGAAGCAGGGCCGACCGTCACCATGCGGATGGACACATCGGCCTCAAGTTACGGTCGATCACTGCGCGTGAAACGACGGCGGATCAAACCCCTTTCCTTCCTTCCAAAAGGTCAAACTCATACTGCACAAAACGCGTTGGAAATTCGAGCCGTGCGAAGTAGATAACCTTGTCTTCCAAGCACGCAAATCGTCTTAACTCCGCTACAGATGTAGCGATGGGAACGCGCAAAGACTCTGCCGACTCCTCGCCCGCTTCAATGATGGTCACGGACTGACGTGCATGACTGATGCTGTTGCCGTACACCTCGTCCAAGACTGGCGCTACTGTGCCAGTCTTGAAACTCGCCGCGTGGCTCTGATAGATGCCCTGTGAAACGTACACTTCACTGAAGCAGACCGGCGTTGAATCAATCTCGTGCAAGCGCCTTGAGAACCAAAATTTTCCCGAGCGGTCGAACTCGCAGTTCATTCCCAAGTGCTCAGGCAACGGCACGCCGTCCATCGAGTCAACCAAGGACTGAGTTCCCAACTTTCGGCTAAGTGCAACCGTTTCGCTCCAATTCTTAGGAAGCGAGATTCTGAAGACCTCTGGGATGGTTTCGTTGACAAACGTTCCCGATCCACGCCCCCGACGAATGAGTCCTTCGTCTTCCAACACACCGAATGCTTGACGCAGCGTGATGCGCGAGACGCCGGCTTGCTCGCCGAGCACCTCAAGCCGAGGGATCCGTTCACCCGGCTTCCATACGCCCGACTGAATATTTCGCCGAAAAATTGCCGCGACCTGTAGGTATAGCGGCTGCGAACTGCGAGAAAAAAGACTTGGTTGAACCACTTAGTGGGTGTGACAAGCGAGTGTCAGCCTCAATGAAATTCGCCATCTTATCTCCGAGTACGAGTAAAAAACTCAATGGCCCGACGATTTTGGGATGGCGGACCTGCACGGCGTTTGTAGTGCGCTCGATGAACTTCTCCGAGCACTCGACCGCCACCGCGATATCGGTCGTAAGACCGATTCCAGCAGCGCGATTGCCCTCGGCCGTGGAATGACGGATACGCCAAAAGCTCGCGCGCTGTGATTACGACGCAACGATGGCAGCGTTTCGCAGCCATCCTCGCTCCAAGGGCTCGGCCAGTTCATCCTGAAGCAATTCGTTCGGTGGAGTGCGAGGATGGTGACGCCTCAGTTCTCGAGCTTGATGCCCTGCGACTGAATCAAGGTCTGCCAGCGTAAACGCTCGAGGGAAACGTATTTCTGCGCATTCGCACCCGTCATATCGATGGGCAGCAGGACGCCACCTTGTTTGTCTATCCACTGGCGGTTATGCGGATCGGCCATTGCCGCTCCGATCGCCGAGCGCAACTTGCTGCGCACTTCAGGCGGCGTCTTTGCAGGCACAAACACTCCTTGCCACCCGGATACCGCCCCGTATCCAGGAAACCCGCTTTCAGCCACGGTCGGAACACTCGGCAGGACCGGAAGACGTGCGGTGGATGCCACGGCAAGCACCTTGAGCTTGCCGCCTTGAATCAGCGGCAAAACCGAGATCGTTGTGTCGAAAAATGCTTGCACATCGCCTGCCGCCACCGCTGTTAAGGCAAGCGTGCTGCCGTTGTACGGCACGTGCGTCATCTCGATGCCAGATTGGATCTTGAATAACTCGCCGGCCAGATGCGTCGAGTTGCCTAGTCCGGTGGACGCAAAATTGAGCTTGCCCTTTTGCTGCCTGGCGTAGTTCACAAATTCGCCCAGGTTGTTGGCAGGCACGGTGTTGTTGATCACCAGGACCAAGGGAAACTGCACCACGATCGCGATTGGTTCCAGGTCGGCCTCCTGATAGGGCAACGACTTGTACAAAAGCGGGTTCAGCACCAGTGAGGTGTTGCCTACGAGCAAGGTGTAGCCGTCAGGTGCGGACTTCGCGACGAAGGCATTGCCCAACGTTGCGTTGGCGCCAGGTTTGTTTTGTACGACCACAGCCTGACCCAGTTCCTTGCTCATGGTCGCGGCGACCATGCGCCCCACCTGGTCGGTGTTGCCTCCGGGCGCATATGGGACCACGAGAGTGATCGCTTTCGCCGGGAAATCGGGTGCCGCCTGCACCCCCTGCAGCGCCCCAAGAGCGACGGCGGCCAGAACGATACTTTGACGCAGCTTATTCATTTCGTGTCTCACTGTTGACGTATCAAATCGGATTTCGGTGAAGGGCTTTCCCACCGCGGGCTACATGACCAACTCGATCAAACAAGGACCTCGTTCGGCAAGGCTTTTCCCCAGCGCCAAAGCGAACCCCTGCAAGTCTTCGACCCGCTGCGCTGGCATGCCTTGTGCACGCGCCATCGACACCCAGTCCAGGTCAGGCGAATCCAGGGTCAACATCCGCCGCGCGTTCGGTCCGGGCGCCTTGGCCCCCATTGCCGCCAACTCCCCGTTGAGGATGTGGTACGAGCGATTGGCGAAAATCACGACGGTCACATCAAGTTGTTCTCGTGCCATCGTCCACAAGGACTGCACCGTATACATCGCGCTGCCGTCGCCGACCAGCGCTATCACCCTGCGGTCCGGCGCTGCGATGGCAGCACCGACGGCGGCCGGAAGGCCGTAACCGATGGAACCGCCCGTGATCTCCAGCCAATCGTGCGGCGCGGCAGCGGCCGTATGGCGCGGTAAAAAGCGGCCGGTGGTGATCGCCTCGTCGACCACGATGGCGTTCTCGGGCATGAGCGCACCGACCACACGGCTCACGCCTTCGGAGTCCGCGCGTCCCGTGGGCAATGGTCCCAAATCCTCGCGTTCGGCCAGGTGCGCGGGGCGCACCGTCTTGGCGTCGAGTGCGTCACACAGATCGGCCAACGCGCTTTGCACGTCCTCGGCTGCACTGACAAGAGTGTGGACTTGGCTGCCAGGCGGCATCAGCACGCGCGGCTTACCCGGATAGGCAAAGAACGCCACCGGACTCGGCGTGCCAATGACTATGAGCGTGCTCACATCCTGAAGCAGGGTCAGCGAAGGGTCGAGTGGGTAGGGAATCTTGGTCATGCTGACGCGCCCAAGGCCACGCTCGGCGCGAGCACTCTTGGTTTCACATAGCAGTCGACATCCAGTACGCGCCGCGATGCGCCCTGCCAGTGCTGTGGCGTCGGCCCTCATGGCCCTGCCTCCTAAGAGCAAAGCGACTCTAGACGGATCGTCCGCTTCCGAGATGACACGCGCGATGGCTTCGATACGGGCACTGTCGACACGCGGCGCAACGCGGGCATGCTGCACAGCTTGCTCCCCAACCGTGCATTCGCCCCAGGCGGCGTCTGCGGGCAGGATCAACGTGGCAACACGCCCGGGCGTGCCTCGCGCTTGTTCGACCGCAGCGGCCGCATCGAAAGGCGCGGCGTTGGCGCTCATCGTGGTGCGCACCCAGTGCGACATGGGCCGCGCCACACCTTCAATGTCGGATGTCAGCGGCGCATCATTGGCGATGTGATCGAGTGCGTGCTGGCCGACGATGTTGACGATGCCCGAGTTCGCTCGTTTGGCATTGTGCAAATTGGCCAGCCCGTTTCCCAGGCCCGGCCCGAGGTGCAATAGCGTGGCTGCGGGTTTGTCCGCAATGCGATAGTAGCCGTCCGCAGCTCCCGTGACGACTCCTTCGAAGAGCCCAAGTACACAACGCATGCGCGGGAACTGGTCAAGCGCCGATACGAAGTGCATCTCCGAAGTGCCAGGATTGGCAAAACATACGTCGACGCCACTGCTCAGCAGCGTCCGGACCATGACTTCCGAGCCGTTCATTGTTTTCTCCAATATTGCAGGTTGAATCACGGTAGCTTCGGCGCCGCCTCGAAGCGCTGAAGCTCTTCCTTGCCAAGAATGAGCCGCTGGACTTCCGACGCGCCTTCGTAGATGCGCAATGCGCGAATTTCGCGATACAGCGATTCAATGAGCTGGCCCACCCGCACGCCGGCGCCCCCATGTAGCTGAAGAGCGCGATCTATGACGTGCTGAGCCGATTCGGTTGCGAATAGCTTGGCCATAGCAGCTGATCGCGTAGTGCGGCGCTTCAAAACATCTCGCTCCCATGCCGCGCGATAAACCGGCAAAGTCGAGGCGTCGATGTCGGTACTCATGTCGCCAAGCGCCGCCCGTGTTAACTGCAGATCGGCCAAACGGCTGCCGAACATCCGACGCTCAGTAGATCGGGCCAGTGCCAATTCCTGCGCGGCCTCGGCAAAGCCCAGCGCCGCTGCACCTACCGAGGCGCGAAAGACGTCCAAGGTTCCCAGTGCAACCTTAAAGCCCTGCCCCGGCTCACCGAGCCTCTGCCGAGACGACACCGAACAGTTCTCCAAGCGCACCACGCCCATCGGGTGGGGTGCGCAGGTTTCGATGCGCTCACACACCGAAAGTCCCGGCGTTTCAGCATCAATGACAAAAGCCGAAACGCCGTTGCTTGTATCGTTTTCCGTGCGGGTGAACACGCAATAGAAGTCCGCCAAGCCTGCGTTCGAAATGAGAGTCTTGGTGCCTGTAATGCGATAGACGTCGCCATCGCGCACGGCGGTCGTTGCCATCGCCGCGGCGTCCGACCCGGCATCGCTCTCGGTGAGAGCGAAGGCTGCGATCTTTCGACCCGCCGCCACATCGGGCAAGTAGCGCTGCTTAAGATCATGGTCCCCGAACAAGCCGATAGGGCCGCTGCCCAGGCCTTGCATCGCGAAGGCGAAATCGGCCAAACCGTCCGCCTTCGCCAAGGTCTGGCGTATCAGGCAAAAGCTACGTGAGTCGATTTGCTCCAATGCGCCGCCGTAAGCAGCGGGAACGCAGTACCGCAGCCAACCGGCTTCGCCCAGAGCGCGTACATGGGCTCGGCAGAGCTCATCGACGTTGCCAGCGTGGATGCGCGAAGGCAGAGCCGTTGCGACCCAGGCCTCGAGTTTTTCTCCCAACGCATCGTGGGCGGTTTCAAAGAAGGGAAGTTCAGTCAGAACTGGTTTCGGCATGACAGCCTCCTTCACGCAAGCGCCTTCGCCATTTCGCGCAGACGGCCGCGCTGAATCTTGACGGCATTGGCGCTCGCAACAACCGGGAACTCGGCAAGTGCCACGAAGCGAGCCGGCACCTTGAAACCCGCCATGCGCTGTTTGCACTGCGCCTTCCAACCCGGTTCGTCGACACTGGCGCCAGGTGCCAAAATCACAAAGGCAACCGCGCTCTTGCCGTCATGCGACTCGACCACCTGCGAGGATGAAACACCCGCCAGGGTGTCAACGACCGCCTCGATCTCCGCGGGGTTGACGAGAAACCCGGACAGGCGGAATGAATCGCCCAGCCGCGTCAAGAACACGAAGTGGCGCTCGTCCACCGTAAAGCCGAGATCTCCGGTGCAAAAGTAACCATCGATCGTGAAAGAGTTGCGCGTGGCATCGGGCTTATCGAGATAGCCGGCCATCGCGCAAGGCGAAAAGATCTGGAGTTCTCCCGACTCCCCATGCGGGAGGGCACAACCTCGTTCAGAGTCCCATGCTCGCACGCGTGCGCCAGGATGTACGAGACGACCGCCAGGTTGGTGCTGATACTTTTGCAGCGGATCGGGTGAAACCGCCGCAAGCGGTTGAGCAGCTGCCAGCGCGTTAAGTTCACTCGATCCGTAGAGGCCGACCAGCATCAGTCCCCGTGCAGCGGCCCGCTCGACCAGATCGCCCAGTGAGGGAGAAAAGCTGGCGAAACCAAAGAACCTTACAGACCGAAAATCCTCCGACGAGGTTGACGCGTCGAGCATGTTGGCGATCGACTCGTTGTTGGCGAACGTATGGGTGACCTGATGCTTGCGCACGGCATGCAGAGCCTGCACTGCATCAAATACCGGCTCACACACGATGGTGGCGCCATGGACCAAAGCTCCCAATATGGTGGCAAACCCAAAAGCGCCACAAAACGGCGTGCTACCGAGCACGCAGGTCGTGCGGTCGTAGCCGAGAGCCTGCGCAACCGCTTCGCCATGCGCGACAAGCGTCCGCTGGCGATGCAACACAAACTTCGGCAGCGAGGTGGTGCCCGAGGTGGTGAAGACCAGCACCCCGCTATCGGTAAGGGCCAGGTCGTGTGCCACGGCGGCAGCGGGTTCGGTCGCCAGCAAGCCGGTGAAAGCGTGGGCCGGACGCCCGCACAGGGTTGCCTGCTGCAGTTCGGCGGACTGCTCGCTGTAGCACACGATACCCTTGATTCGGTCAAGACACGCAGCGCCGACGTCTGTCAGGATGTCGGTGAACGCAATGCCCTTGAAATCCGGCCAAAGGATCAGCCAGTCGACCTGGCCGCGGCCTAAGATGTCCTCCACCTCCTGCGCACGAAAGCGGGTGTTGACGGCGAACACGACGGCGCCCAGTTGGGCACTGGCCAAGAAGCTCAGCAGCCAGGCTCGACTATTGGGCAGCCAGACAGCTATGCGATCACCGCTGCGCACACCTAGTGCGGCCAATCCAGCCGCTAAAGATCGGCTCTGCGAATCCAGTTCAGCATAAGTCAACGAACATCCGCGGTCGATTAGTGCCACCTGGTTGGCATGCCGTTGCGCATGCGAAGTCAGCAAGGACGGAAACGAAGTTGTCGGCAAAGAGTCGAGCATGGCAAGCGTCAAGCTAAGGTATGCGAAGGGCTCAAACCGTCGCGATCGGCGTTACCGGCGAACCCACTGCACCAGGCAGGCGCAGCGGTGGAGCGGTCAGCAGAAAGGCATTGCGTCCATGCGCATACAGCCAGTCCGCCAAGTCCTTGAGGTACCAAAGTTCAGCCAATGGGACGCCCAGCTTGAAAAGGCAGTGGTGATGCAATGGCAACACTGAGCGGCGCGGCCCAGATGTGAGGCCTGGATATGCTTCAACTGCGTAGTTGTCGCTGCAAATTGTGGCGATCCCTGACGAAGTGATCCAGCCTAGCAATTGCTCGTCGGAGCCATCCAAGACAGCGCCTGCATTGTTCAGCGTGTCGTGATCCGGACTACCATCCATCTGCATCACGGCTTCAGCGAAACCGGTGCGCAGCACCAGCATGTCGCCGCGGGTAATTTGCACCCGATCGGCAGCGATGACCTGCATCAGTTTTTCATAGCCCACCAAAGTGCGGCCTGGGCCGAAATGGCGCGCGAGATCGACCATCACACCATGGCCCTGCATGCCCTTCACGGCGTAATGCTCGATACCAAGCCTCAACGCGCCCGAGGCGCAGTGTCGGCAGCCTTCAGCGTCGTGCTCAGCTTCCCCCCCGAGTACATGCTCTCCGCCCTTGTAGCCGTTGTAGTAGACCCTCTGCTCATGGCCTTCGCCATCGACATCGAAGAGCGCGCCAATGTGGCTCAGACCATCCCATTGCGTCGAATACTGCAGCGACAGTGTCACTTGATCGTCGCAAATAACGTCCATGACGGTGGCGTCTCCATCCCCCATCTGCACGTTCATGTAGGGGCGGCCTTCCTTGTAGGTCGGCTTCAGTGACGGCGGCGCCCTGCGCGCATTGAGCACGCTGCCTCCAGGCATGTCGAGCGGCAGCGAGAGGCAGAAGACCTTGCCGACTTTGACCTCTCGGATTCCCTCAAGCACCTTCTCCTCGGTGAGCAGGTTAAGCCGCCCAATCTGGTCTTGCGCACCGAAATCGCCCCAAGTTGAGCCGTCAGGTCGCCTTTTCCATCGCTCTTGCATGTCACGCTCCATAAGCTAAAAATCCAATAAAGAACTATAAGTAGTCTTTAGGGTTTTTAGATAATGGTAAACCCTATGCAACATCGATATCGTGGGACTTGCTGACGGGCAACTTCGGTGCTCACACCTTAGAAGGGATGTCTACTCTGCTTGCTATCGTCCACACCGACGCACCGCCGCCTGCTCCAAGAACAGTGGTTCGGGCCGAGAAGATCACCTTCTACGGCGAGAGCCTTGTGAAGGTATCGGTGTTATGCGCCAACGCGCCAACTCCCGCTGCAAGGCGCAGTTCGCGCATGAGCAACTCGGCAGGCTGCCCGGAGTACCCGAGCAAGTACCTACATCGGCATTCGATGCCGATCTGAATCTTTTTGCGGAGAGGCTGGCATGGGTTGGTTGCAGCCATAGGAAAAAGATGGCCAAAGCGTCTAACGAATGCTCGCTCAACGCTCCCTTCAAGAGGAATAATTTAGCTGCTCAAACTGCCAAAATGGAAACTACCTTGGTGTTCAGGTAAGCCTCGAGCGCCTCGGGGCCGCCTTCCGAGCCGTAGCCAGAATCCTTCACGCCGCCGAACGGCATTTCCGGCGAAGGCGTGGCGGGCTGGTTGATCCACAGCATGCCGAGCTCGAGCTCCTGGCTCAGCAGGTGCGCGCTCTTGATCGACTTGGTGAAGGCATAGCCGGCCAGGCCGAAGGGCAGGCGGTTGGCTTCTGCAATCGCTTCTTCGAGGGTGTCGAAACCGCGGATCGCGGCGATCGGGCCGAAGGGCTCGTTGTTGAACACGTCGGCGTTGAGCGGCACGTCGGTGATGACGGTTGGCGCGAAGAAGTTGCCGGTGTCGCCAACGCGTTCGCCGCCGGTCGCCACGGTAGCGCCCTTCTTGCGCGCGTCTTCCAGCACGTGGGCCATGGCCGTGAGGCGGCGGGCGTTGGCCAGCGGGCCGAGGTTGGTGCCTTCGACCAGACCGTCGCCCATCTTCAGGCCTTCGGCGTGCTTGACCAGCAGGCTCGCAAACTCGTTGCGCAGGCTGTTGTGTACCAGGAAGCGGGTCGGCGAGATGCAGACCTGGCCCGCATTGCGGAACTTGGCGGCACCGGCGGCCTTGACGGCGAGCGCGATGTCGGCGTCTTCGGCCACGATCACCGGGGCGTGGCCGCCCAGCTCCATCGTGACGCGCTTCATGTGCGAACCGGCCAGAGCGGCCAGTTGCTTGCCCACCGGGGTGGAGCCGGTGAAGGTTACCTTGCGAATGATCGGGTGGGAGATCAGGTAGTTCGAGATTTCGGCGGGGTTGCCGAACACGAGGCCGACGGTACCGGGCGGGATGCCGGCGTCTACGAAAGCCTTCAGCAGCGCGGCCGGCGATGCGGGAGTTTCTTCAGGCGCCTTCACCAGGAACGAGCAGCCGGTGGCGAGCGCGGCGCCGAGCTTGCGCACGATCTGGTTGACGGGGAAGTTCCACGGCGTGAAAGCCGCGACCGGGCCGACCGGCTCCTTGATCACCAGCTGCTGCGCGGCCAGGTTGCGCGAGGGCACGATGCGGCCATACACGCGGCGGCCTTCGTCGGCGAACCATTCGATGATGTCGGCGGCGGCCATCATCTCGACCTTGGCCTCACCCAGCGGCTTGCCCTGCTCCTGCGTCAGCAGCTTGGCGATGTCCATGGCGCGTTCGCGGATCAGGCCGGCGGCGCGGCGCATGACGGCGGCGCGCTCGTGGGCGGGCGTGTCGCGCCAAGCCTCAAAGCCGCGCTGGGCGGCCGCCAGGGCGCGGTCGAGGTCGACGATGCTGGCGTGCGCCACCTTGCCGATGGCCTTGCCGGTGGCGGGGTTCAGCACGTCGAGCGTCTTGCCGTCGGTGGCGTCGACACATTCGTTGTCGATCAGCAGGCGGGTGTCGGTGTAGGTGGTGGTCATGTCGAACTTTTCTTTCAAATGAGAACGGAGTAGGAAGCAGCGAAAGGCTATCGGCTTGACCTGTGTGAAATCAAAAAAAAGCGATGAAAATCCAAGATAATGAAATGCACCGCCAATTGATCTCGACGGCGAGCGCACGTGACTCTGCGAGTCTGACTATCAAGCGTGATGTTTCAAACGGCGATTAGCTTGAATGCGGTGCAGAAGAGCCTGAGCAGGATGCAACAAGTTCTTTCCTCTCAACAGCGAAACCTGGCAACGACATGAGTATCCCGTTGCTAACACATGCCCCCCGTGACGCGGGTCCGCCAGTTGGCGCGCCCAACTTAGTTCAAATATCGCCACGGAGGTTTGTCGATGCTCGCGCTCATGTCCGAAGAGACCCGCCATCCCGCAACATCCAGTCGGCGGCATCGTGAGCGACATTCCGAAATGTTCAAAAATCGTCGCCCAGTCGTTGCCGCCCGACGGGACGTTGGTTTTTTCGGTGCAATGTGCCAACAGCGCCCACGGTGGCGAGCGATCTCGCGCCAGAGTCGGCAGCGCTTCAAGTTGTTGCACGAGCCATTCTTGAAGCAATGCGACCTTCGGCACATGCGCATCGCCAAGGGTCTTCACATACTCGGCGCGATAGGCCAACGTCATCGAAGGATCGACACCGACGAGCGCTACACCGGTTTTGGCAAGTTGCGCCAGCATGGCGCAATTCTTAGAGGCCGTTCTCTCGAACCGTTCAAGGAAGCCCAAAACGTGTTCCGGCTTCCCGTTTGCCATGTAAGGCGCAATCCAGGGCTCAAAACCTAACTGTCGCAGCAACTCGAAAATATCGAGAACCACTCGAGTGTCGTAGTAAGTCGTGAATGCGTCTTGAACGATGATTACTGAAACTGCGCGTCGCTCCGGAGTTAGCGCTCCGAGCGCATCGGCTGTCGCGCGATTTATCCCGCGCTTGCGCAGTTCAGAAACGAGACAAATACCGCTCAGGGCAGGAGGTTCAACGAGACCAAACCGCTCAACTATCAACTTTCCTAAAGAGCTCGACATCAACCGGTTAACCGCACCCGGCCACATTGCCGCGATCGGAAGACCTCGCTCCAGAGAAGCAGCCATGCCGTGCTTCAAGGGTCTAAGGTAGCGGCCGTAGTAGGCCTCCAGAAAACGTGAGCGGAAAGCAGGAACGTCCACCTTGATCGGACACTGCCCCACACAAGATTTGCATGCTAAGCATCCATCCATCGCCTGTCTCACTTCATTCGAGAAGTCACCCGACGACTCGCCATTCGTGAGCGTATTCTTTGCCCGGGAAAACCAGTCGGTGACTCGCCGAAAAACCGAACGCCGCCGCAGGCGCAATGCAATCTCATTCGGGTCAACTCGCAGTTCAGCAAGTTGTCTAAGCCATTCCCGCATCAGAGATGCTCGGCCCTTCGGCGAGTGCTGCCGATCACGGGTTGCCTTCCAAGACGGACACATGGCGTCGTCAGGATCGAAGTTGAAGCAGGCAGCGTTCCCATTGCAATGCAAGGAATCCTCGTTCGCTCGACGTACTGCGATTGGAATTTGCCGATCGAATTGACCACGTATCGGCACCGCGTCCAAACGCGTCAATGCTCTACCCGGCGGCGATGCGATCTTGCCCGGATTCAACTGGTCGCCGGGATCGAACGCCGCTTTGATTTCTTGGAGCTTTGGATAGAGTGCGCCGAAGAACTCAGGCGCGTACTCGGATCGAAATCCCTTTCCGTGTTCGCCCCAAAGCACACCCTGATATCTTCTAGTGAGTTGAAAAATCTCATCAGAGATCTCACGCACCAGCACCTCCTGCTCGGGGTCCTTCATATCGAGGGCAGGCCGCACGTGGAGGCAACCAGCATCCACGTGACCGAACATGCCATACACCAACCCTCGGCGGTCTAGCACTTCCCGAAATTCAGCAATGTAGTCCGCCAGGCGTTCAGGAGGAACCACCGTGTCTTCGACGAAGGGCATCGGCCTTCGTTCCCCCTTCATGTTTCCCAACAGCCCGACGGATTTCTTGCGCATCGACCAGATGGTTTGGCACGCCTTTTGTCCACGGGCCACTGTGTAACCCCGGCGACCCGCCGATCTGTGGGTGGAGCTCAATGCTTCTTCCACACGAGCCAATTTGCAATCAAGCTCAGCATCACTAGAAGCCAAAAATTCTACGATGTTGATGCCTTGGGCAGGACCTTCCGGATCATCAGGGAAGTAGTCCTTCACCGTAAGCCACACCGCGTCATCGCGCGCCAGTTCCAAAACCTTTGCATCCACCGTCTCGCTGGATGCTGCCTCGAACAGCATGAGATTTCTTGCATCTCGCAAGGCAGCGTCAAACGTGCCATACCGAATGTTCAACAGGGCCGAGTGCTTTGGGATCGGTAAAAGATTGACCTTGGCTTCCGTGACAAACGCCAACGAGCCTTCCGCGCCACATAGAACCGAACTCAGATTGAAGTTTCCATGGCAATCATAGAGATGCGCTAAATCGTATCCGGTTACGCAACGATTGAGCTTAGGAAACTTTTCCGCAATAAGGCTGGCATCCTCGGTGTAAATACAATCAAGAAGACGGTGAATCGTGCCGACCCTGTCTTGCCTTTGCTTCACTTTTTCAAGCGAACTTGGCGCGAGTGGCAGTGAATGCCAGCTCGTTCCGTCCATAAGGACCAGCTGCAATTCAAGTACGTGATTGCTCGTTTTTCCGTAGAGGATTGAGCCTTGACCACTAGCGTCGGTAGAAATCATGCCGCCAATGGTCGCTCGATTTGAAGGCGAGAGCTCCGGCGCGAAGAAGAGGCCGTGCTGTTTGACGGCTTCATTCAGTTGATCCTTCACGACGCCCGCTTGAACTCGCACCCATCGTTCCTCGATATTAACCTCGAGAATATGGTTCATGTGGCGAGACAGATCAACCAACACTCCCCTTGCTAAAGATTGACCGTTGGTGCCGGTGCCACCGCCCCTCGGAGTCAGGGTGATCGACTGGAAATGAGACTCGTTCGCCAGTTTAGCTAGGCGAATGACATCTGTCTGATTACGAGGAAATACAATTGCAGCCGGCGACACCTGGTAGATCGAGTTATCAGTGCCGTACACAATACGATCAGATTCATTAATCGTGGTCTCCCCCTCAAAGCCTCTGAGACGAAGCTCCGCCAAAAATGCTGTATTAATATCTGCTTGCCCGCTTCGGGGCGCCAGCCGAGGAATCATGAAAAATTACCTTGAATCAGTTTAGTTAAATCGCTCATCGTCCTCTTCAAATCACCCCTGATCCCAGAATAGATCCACGGCCGGATTGACGGTTTCACGAAGCTCTTTCGTCCTTTTTTATGAGCTTAGAGAGCACCCAATATGGCCCTCCTTCTTGCGACGCCGAAACAAGGATAGATCTCCATACAGCAGCGCGCGATTTTGGCTTCTTTTGCAGCGCCCAGCCAGCAATCTCGGTCGAGCCTACCAATTTATAACTAACCGGCAGGAAAATTAATCGCCTTTAATCCCGAGGCGTTGAATCGTCCCGCCCCATTGCTTTGCATCGGCTTGAATAATTTCCAAAAACTCCAGCGGTGTTGTAGTACTAGGTTCGAAGTTTTGCGATTTGAGCCATTTCCCGAAATCTGGACTATTCACCGCTTCACGAATAGCGGAATTGAGAGTCGCAACGACTGTCGCCGGGGTACCTTTTGGCGCTGAAATGCCGTACCAAGCGCCGAGTTTGAGAGCAGGGTACCCTGACTCCGCGAGCGTGGGGACAGTAGAAAGGCTAACAACCCGCTCCGCGCCAGTGATGGCCAACGCTCTAACTTTGCCAGATTTGATAAATGGCATGCCGCTTGCTAAATCGGTAAACATCAGGTCGATCTGCCCGCCCATTAGATCATTGAAGGCCGGTGCAGCCCCTTTATAGGGAATGTGTGTGAGTTGAATACCAGCCGCATCTTTGAACAATTCCGTTGCCAATTGCACTGGAGTTCCAGTGCCCGGGGATGCATAACTCATGTCTCTCTTGCGCGCCATTTCGACGAAATCTCCAACCGTTCTTGCCGCTGAAGAATCATTGACGAGCAAAACAAATGGGAAGCTGGCCACAAGCCCTATCGGTTGAAAATCTTTCAGCCCATAGGAAAGCTTCCGAAACAGACTAGGATTAACCGACAAAGCTGTTGGATCGCTTATCAGCAAGGTATAGCCGTCTGCGGTCGAACTCGCGACCGTCTGCGCAGCAATCACGCTGCTGCCGCCTGGCTTATTGTCGACAATCACTTGTTGTTTTAATAACCGATTCAGGTGCGTCCCCAATTGCCGTGCGATCGAGTCTGCGGAGCCCCCCGGCGGATAAGGAACGACGATTCGAATAGGCTTTTCGGGATAAGACTGGGCGTAGGCTGCTGCGGCCCCAAACAGAGCACAAAACCCCACGCTCGCAGCTGCAATAAAATTCCTAATTTTCATGATTTTGTTCAAGTTAAAGCAACCGAAAGAGACGCTTGCGACGCATAGCTCTCATCGGATAATGAGAACTGTATCTGGCAAATTAGATCGGACCATGCAGTCCAGAAATCAATCAAAAGACTGAGGACGACCCGACGCATTTAGTCGCACGCGGTAGAGGGATGTCGCCGCCGTCACAAATAGGGTTCGGTAATCCTTTCCGCCGAAGGCAAAATTGCATGCCTCTTCAGGAAATCGGATTCTCGCTATTCGTTTCCCATTGGCGAGATATACATGAACACCACCAGGCCCGCATGTATAAATGCGCCCTTCTAAATCCATTTTCATGCCGTCAACCGCGCCAGGCTCGTCTGCGGCGAGATCCGCAAATAACTGGCCAGACTCGACCGTTCCGTCGGCCTTAACACGATGAGAATGGATGCACTTACCAGTGGTGTCATTAACGTACAGCAAGCTTTCATCCAAACTAAAGCAGAGACCATTAGGCTGCTCCAAGTTAACGGCAAGCCTTTGCAAATCCTGACCGGGGACAAGACGGTACACGCTGCAATGGCTTAATTGCGGATCGCGCGGCGGGCCGAACGGCGCGCGCCGGCCATACAATGGGTCTGTGAAATAAATGCTGCCATCGCGGCGTACGACGATGTCGTTGGGGCTGTTCAGTTCGCAGCCATCAAAATGCGTCGCGAGCACTGTGAGTCGGCCGTCCGCTTCTTCTCGCACGACGCGGCTTGTTGCATGTTCGCACGTAAGTAAACGTCCTTGAGTATCCCAAGTACTTCCGTTCGCCATTCTGCTAGGGTCGCGATACACGCTGACGCCATGTTCAGCGTCCCATCGGAGCATGCGGTTCGCTTGAATATCGCTGAATATGAGAAATTGCCCTTTGCTGTGCCACACCGCGCCCTCGGTGAAAACAAAACCAGTCGCAATCTTCTCCACAGCGGAGTTCACATCAACTACAGCATCAGCTGCGCTGTCGAAATGTTCGATGGTCATCGCATACCCCTGAAATACTGATTCATTGTCAGAATTGCGCGAAAGCGCAAATCGGCTTGTTCCTGCGCTTTCAATCTATTTCCCCGTTAGGCCCGAGTAATTTGTGCTGAATGCAACATGACGCTCTACACATCAAAGTCGAGTCCATGGCGCGAAATTTCTCAGCATTAACGCTAATCGCCAGGCTTTATGCCGGTTGTGCGGCGCGCACCGCGCTCGACGCCCCAGCAAACGTCAGATGCACATCTATACCGCTCGTGAGAAATCTGAATCCCTGCCGCCTAAACTCATTGGGAGAAAATCCGGGAACTTGGTGGACTGCAGGCAGTTTTCCGTGTCGAATACAAGCCGCTAGAACGGTTGAAATTGCGTCTGACAAGCCTTTAGAAGGTGCCGTGGTAGGAAGCCCCAGTCCCAGTCCTATTGAAAGGTCTGCAGGCCCGATATACGCACCATCGATGCCCGGCACAGACAGGATTTCGTCAAGGTTGGCCATCGCTTGAGCCGTTTCGATCATCGGAAGCAACATAACTTCGTTGTTGGCAGATTCGAAATATGCTTCTGCCCCTACTCCTCGCGATGCACGGACAGGACCAAAGCTTCTGATTCCCGTAGGAGGATACTTTGCTGCAAGAACCAGTTGTTCAGCTTGCTCCTTGGTATTGACGAGAGGGCAGATGATGGCGTGCACACCTGCATCAAGCACCCGGCCAATTTCTGCCGCGTTTGTTTCCCGAATGCGAACCACAGGCACGGCGCCGCTCGCTGATAGCGCTCTGACAATGCCCACCATATCGTTGTAGTCAATCATCCCATGCTGCATATCAATGGTGATGGAGTCATATCCAGCGCTTGCCATAACTTCCGCATTGAGAGGCGACGGAGAAACCAACCATCCATTGATGACATGACCGTCATTAGCGCAAAGACGTCTAAGCGATTTTGAATTTTTTGACACGGACTCAATCTTTCGAAAATTTGGGATATAAGTTAATCAATGCGTGGAATCTAGGGCTCAATCAATTGTGACGTGCCAATCCGTTACCAATTTTTTGTACGTTTCGCTTTCAGAAACCAAGCGTTCTTTAACATCATTTGGAGACGTAGAAAGAATCTCGAATCCTTGCGCCTCCAAATTCTTCCGAAAATCAGGTGCCGCCAAAATGGCGTGTGTCACAGAAAGCAGATGATTCACAATCTGCGGGTCAGTCCCACTGCGGACAAGCAAGGCGGCCCAAGGGGTCACAGCCACGCCCGAAGCTCCCGCTTCCGTCATCGTCGGGACATCAGGCAAGAGTGACGAGCGCTTGTCATCGCCGACTGCGAGCACGCGCACCCTGCCAGCTTTGTGAAGCCCGGCAACTGCTGATAGGTTATTGAACATCATTGGGATTTGTCCCGCCATCACATCAGTCAGCGCAGGTCCGCTGCCTTTGTATGGAACATGCACTATTGATGTACCTGTTCTTGACTGAAACTGAAGACCCATGAGATGCATCGTGTTCCCATTACCGGCAGAACCAAAGCTCAAGGATCCCGGCTTCGCCTTAGCTGCCGAGACAAGGTCTCTCACAGAGGTGTAGGGAGAATTGGCGGGAACGACCAGCACGTTCGGGGTCTGATAAAGCATCGAAATTGGCTGAAAATCCCCTTTTGGATCGTATTGCTGACCCCGATACAGATGAGGATTGATGGTGAGAACACTGGAACCCACTAAAAGCAGCGTATAACCATCAGCCTTTTGTGTCTTGGCTACGTAGGCAGCACCAATACCTCCATTCGCACCTGGCTTGTTTTCGATCACAACTGGCTGACCCAAACGCCGCGATAGCTCCTGCGCAAAAGGGCGTGCAAATAGGTCCGACGGTCCGCCGGCAGCATTCGGAACAACTAGTGTGATTGGCCTCATTGGAAACGCCCCCTGCTGAGCATTAACGTCAGCACAAATGAACGATGCAGCTACGGCCAGCAATGCCCCAATGTATTCTCTTTTTTTCATCATTCAATCCGCTTTATTAGATTTCGACCAAGAGGAACTAGTGACCGATTACCTTCGAGAGAAAATCCCGACTGCGATCATTCTTAGGATTCCCAAAAAACTCGACGGGAGTTCCCTGCTCAACGATATTTCCCTCGTCCATAAAAATCACTCTGTCGGCTACCGCTTTTGCGAATCCCATCTCATGAGTAACACACACCATGGTGATCCCTTGGTTTGCCAATTCCGTCATGACATCCAGTACTTCATTGATCATTTCCGGATCGAGTGCTGATGTTGGCTCATCAAATAGCATGATCTTTGGTGTTAAACAGAGAGCACGTGCAATGGCTGCACGCTGCTGCTGACCGCCAGAAAGCTGCAACGGGTATTTCTGAGCTTGCTCTGATATTCGTACCCGTCTGAGCTGCTCCATGGCCCTCTCCTCCGCTTCCTTGCGTGGAACCTTGCCTACCCAAATTGGCGAAAGCGTCAAATTCTCCAGCACCGTTAAATGGGGAAACAAATTAAATTGCTGGAATACCATCCCGACATTTTTTCGCACCCGATCGATGGCTCGGGCATCGTCTAATAGTTCGATGCCATCAACCAATAAATTTCCGCCCTGGTGCTCTTCCAGCCGATTGATACAGCGAATCAAAGTTGATTTTCCAGAGCCAGAGGGGCCACAAATTACAATGCGCTCACCCTTATTTACTTTAAGGTCTATGTCGCGCAGCACGTGATAGCCGTTGGCATACCACTTGTTAACTTTCTCGAAAATGATAATAGGATCGGCCATTTGTTGTCTCTTATCTCGAGGAGTCTTTGTTATTCAACGAGCCTTAGCGGCATTCATCCTGCCTTCTACCCACAAGCTATACCTAGAAATGGCAAAGCAAAAACCAAAATAGATCAAAGCAATAAACAAATATGACTCGATTTTAAATGGCCGCCAATTTACATCCGAGTTCAGAGCCAGTGACAATGCTCCAGTCAACTCGTAAATAGACACGATCACGACCAACGATGTATCTTTAAAGATTGCGATAAAATTATTCATGATGCTGGGAACGACCGTCGTTAACGCTTGAGGCAGAACGACTTTGCGATGACATTGCCAATAGCTAAGGCCGAGGGAGTCCGCAGCTTCCAGTTGCCCCTTGGGAACAGCTTGCAGGCCGCCGCGAATGATCTCTGCCAAGTACGCCGCAGCGAAAATGCTGATGCCGATAACGACTCTAACGAGCACATCCACGTTGAATCCTTGCGGCATAAATAGTGGCAACATGAAAGTCGCCATGAATAACACGGAGATCAAAGGGACCCCGCGAATCAATTCGATATAGACCGTACAAGCGGCACTAATAGCTGGCATCCGACTTCGTCGTCCGAGCGCGGCAAGAATCGCTAGAGGGAAAGCAATGAAGATGGAAAGCGAGGCTAGCAAAACCGTTAGCGGCAGCCCCCCCCAAAGGTCCGTGCGAACATAAGACAAGCCCAAGACACCGCCTCGCATCAGCGCGAAATAGACTAGCAGGATCGGCAGCCACAATAAGACGAGTCCACGTCTCCAAAACGTCGGAGCGCAACTTGCACCTAGGCCCGTCAACAGGAGGAGCGTCGCAACCAAAGGCCGCCATTGCAAGTCATACGGATAACGGCCGAAAAGGATCAGTCGATATTTTTCGCCAATTACGCCCCAGCATGCCCCGACGCCGCGGGCGGCTTGACATGCATCTGCATCGGGCCTGAATACCGCATGAAGGACTGCCCAGTTCGCTGCGCGTGGCACTAGCCAGAGCGCTAGGGCCAGGCAAATCAGCGTTGCCAAGGCACTCCAGTGATTGGCAAATAGATTGTTGCGCGCCCAAATTAATGGGCCCCTAGCGCGCGCCGGAGCTGGACGTGCTGCAACGGGAACGTACGTAGAAGACATCTCAACTCTCAATGTTTTGGAGGCCGGCTGCCGATCAAATTTGTAAAGATTCTCTATTTCGAACAGCACTTATCTTTCTTTGATCGACACGCGCTTGTTGTAGCTGTTCATGATCAGCGAAGTGTTTAGCGACATACTCAAGTACACAACCATGATGACTACTACGCACTCAACAGCTCGACCCGTCTGATTGATCGTGGTATTTGCGATAGACACAACATCTGGATAGCCGATAGCTACCGCCAGCGAAGAGCTTTTTGTCAGGCTCAAATATTGATTGGTCAGCGGCGGTACGATGACACGCATTGCTTGGGGAAGTGTTACGAGTCTCATGGTGTGCTGGGGCGGTAACCCAAGCGCCGTGGCAGCCTCCTGCTGCCCGCGGCCGACGGATTGAATTCCGCTTCGGACTACTTCAGCGATAAAAGCGGCGGCATAAACCGTCAGGCTGATAAGTACAGCAAGGAATTCGGGCGAAACAGCTACCCCTCCCTCAAGTGCGAATCCTTGCACTTGCGGCACCGACCATTCGACCGGCATTCCTCCGATTAGCCAACCTGCAAGTGCGAAGATCAGGACCAAACTGATGGTCTGCCACAACCGCCCAGTGATCCGGCCCGCACGCTCGATCCGACGTCTCATCCACCGGTAGCGCAGCCAGGCGGCCACCAAACCGCACAGCGCTGCGCTGATTGCCCACAAATAGCCAGAGCCTGTCGGCCAGGGAAAGGCAAGTCCGCCCTTGCTTAAGAAGAAAATATTCCCTACGTTCCAAGCTTGATTGTTTGCCGGCAGCATTTCCGCAAAAAACAAGTACCACATGATCATTTGCAGCAGCACTGGAATATTTCGAAAGAGCTCTACATAACCGTAGCATAGACCTCGTACTAAACCATTGCGAGAAAATCGCCCAACCCCGATGGCGACGCCCAGGAGCGTCGAAAGGACTATCCCTGCTATAGCGACGCGAACGGTGTTAAGCACGCCAACCCAGAGCGCTTTCCCATAGGTGTCATTCGCGGAGAACGAAATGGCACTTTCACTGATATCAAACCCCGCGCTCGCACCAAGGAAATCGAATCCAGTCTGGATGCCGCGGACACGCATGTTTTCCCGCGTATTGAACGTAAGAAACAATATTGCGGCGGCAATCAACGCCAACACAACAGCTTGATAGCACAAGCTTCGCACTGCGCTACTGCGCAATGACCACGTCCGCCGAGTCGGGGCATGAGGGCGTAGATTCAAGGGGTGCTCCGTGAGCGAATCAGGTTTTAGCGCACGGGCATCGCGTACATCAGCCCACCTTGATTCCACAACGCGTTCAACCCGCGCGGCAACCCAAGAGGCCCAATGTTTCGGCCGTAGCTTTCGCCGTAGTTGCCCGCAGCCTTGATGGCGCGCACCGCCCAATCCTTATCCAACCCAAGAAGCTTCCCAGTGTCTTCGGTACCACCGCCTACCAGACGTTGAACTGCCGGGTTCTTGCTGTCGCGCTTCTGTGCTTCGACATTGGCTTGCGTAATGCCTAGTTCCTCGGCTTCAATCCGTGCGTAACCCACCCATTTGACAATCGCGAAAAAATCGTCGTCGCCTCGACGCACCGAGGTGCCCAATGGCTCTTTGGAGATGATGTCCGGAAGGATTAGCTGGTCGTCAGGCTTGGCTGCTTCTTTGGCCCGAATGGAGGCAAGCACTGAACGATCATTGGTGTAGGCTTGGCAGCGGCCAGCGAAGTACGCTGCATTTGTTGTCGGCAGGTCAGAAAACACCACCGGCTTCAAGTTCAAATTATTTGCGCGCGAGAAGTCGCTCAGATTGAGTTCGGTGGTTGTACCGGATTGCACACATACGGTCGCGCCACGCATTTCTTTAGCGTTTTTAACGTTAAGGCTCTTGGGTACCATAAAGCCTTGCCCGTCGTAATAAGTAACCCCCGTGAAATGAAGACCGAGGGAAGCATCGCGCGTCATTGTCCACGTTGTGTTACGAGGCAGAATGTCGATCTCTCCCGATTGCAACGCAGTAAAGCGCTGCTGAGAAGTGAGTGGCACATACCGAACCTTATCGGGGTCTCCTAGCATCGTTGCAGCCACAGCACGGCACGTGTCCACATCCAGGCCGCTCCATTTACCTTGGCTGTCGGCCTGAGAGAAGCCCGGCAACCCAAGGTTCACACCGCACACCAGCTCTCCGCGCGCCTTGATGGCATCGATGGTCTTTCCCGCATGCACGGGACTCATCAACAACATTGAGGCCACCGTCGCGAGAGAAACTTGATAGGCAAAGCGTTTCATCTTGAAATCTCCTTAATTGATAAGTGGTCGAACTTCCACCTGGAAATTCGACTCATCCACTACGCCTCAGATCGAATGAAATGCTTGAGCGAGCCGCTGTACGCCTTCGCGGATACCGTCTTCAGATTGGCTTGAAAAAGAAAGCCTCAGAGTCGAGGGATCTTGTTGCTCCGGATAAAAAACGCCTCCCGGAGCAAATACAACTTTTCTTGCGATACCCGCCTTGAATAGCGAATTTGTATCAATGCCATCCAAACGCCCCCAAAGAAACATCCCGCCTCCCGGGGGCGCAAACGCTAGGCGATCGCCAAAGTTGCTTCGAAGCGCCTCGACCATGGCCTCGGCGCGCCGCGCGTAGATTGCGCGCATGCGAGGCACATTGGCGGCATACAGACCTTCAGCTATGTAAGTGGTGGCGGCAGCTTGATTTACTGTCGACGCTTGCAAGTCATCCGTTTGCTTGGCAAGCACTGCTGCTCGGCGCACAGCCGGAGGTGCAAGCATCCATCCCAGCCGCAACCCCGGGGCGAGCGTCTTGGATAGGCTGGAGAGATAGATACTGACGTCTTCGCCGCCATGCACCACATGACGCAATGCATAGATCGATGGTGGCGGCGCCTCATGAAACCAAAGCTCCGCGTAGGGGTCATCCTCGATGATCAAGCATTGATGGCGCACAGCGAGCGTCAAGACTTCTCGCCGCCGCTGCTCACTCATTGTGTGACCACCAGGGTTTCCAAAAGTCGGAACGGTATACAAGACCTTTGGTTTGAACTGCGCCAGTGCGCGCTCTAGGTCCTCAGGAATCAAACCTTCTGCATCTGTCGCGACTTGGCGGATGTTTGCACCGGCAAATCGAAACGACGCTATTGCGGTCGGATAAGTCGGCGCCTCCATCAGAACCGTGTCGCCTTTGGATATCAACGTACGAGCAAGCAAATCGATACCCTGTTGCGACCCACTGAGGACCAGGATATCGACAGCCTTTGTCTTGATGCCGCGCAATTCACAGAGCCGTGCGAGCTCCATCCGAAAGCTCAGCGCGCCGTCGGTGCCACCGTAGTCCAGAGAGTTGGCAAAGACTTTTGCTGGCACACGGCCGAAAGCGCTCTGCAGGCCGGCGGCGTCAAGAAGCTCCGAATCGGGGCGCCCGCCACCCAGCGAAATCATGCCCGGCTCTTCTGAGAATCGAATTAATTCCCTAAGCGGGGACCCTTGAGCGTTGACATAGCGTTCATTCACGAAGGACATCTGAAAACCTGCTTGTGTGCTGATGACGAAATCTTGATCCTGAGCATCCGATTGGCATTCAACTCGGTAGCTGATCAGCGCCGACGCAACTCGGTGAGATGACCCAGGAGGTGGCGAACTATCCTTCACGCGGCAGCCGATTGATATCGAAAAATCAGAAATAGATTTTGATAAAAAGTAATAAAGTCCTCTGTCTCTCCCCTGAACGGTTGCGCTCACCGGGCAGGTCGTACGGTTGGGCAAACCGATTCGTTCACTGACGCGGCCTGGAACCGACCGCTACAACAGGTAAAGAACTCTGACAGGAGCGTAGACTTCGACTCTCAAGCGACTCGTGGCATGCGGCAACCCGCAGTCACGGCATGCCGCCGGAGCACCATGATTGCCGCATAACCATGTTCAAACGCGTACTTCTACCTTCCATGAGTCAGCTCTTGGCTTTCGAGAGTGCTGCGCGACATTCAAGCGTATCGTTGGCAGCTCAAGAACTGAATCTCACTCAAGGCGCGATCTCTCGACAGATCGCAGCGCTCGAGGATCAGCTTGGGACGGCGCTTTTTGACCGTGTTCGCCAGCGCCTTATGCTGACGGATGCCGGGCGCCTCTACGCAACGGAACTTCGGACCGGGCTTGATGCCGTCTCGAACGCAACCCATCGCGTAATGACTATCGGCGGTCCCGCAGAAGTACTCAACGTGGCAACGCTTCCCACGTTCGGAACGCGGTGGCTGGTTCCGCGGCTGCCACGATTTATAGAGCAATACCCCGAAGTGACCGTCAATATTGCAATTCGGACCGAGTCATTTGATTTTGTGCGTGAGCCGCTGGATGTAGCCATCCACCATGGAGTCGACTTCTGGCCTGGCGGGGTTTGCCGAGCCTTGCTTGAAGAAAGCGTTCTTCCCGTCTGCAGCCCAGAATTTAAGCGTCGCTGCAAGATCCGCCAGCCTTCGGACATGATTGGGCAGCGCTTGTTGCATCAATCCACGAGGCCCACACAATGGGCTGATTGGTTCGAGCACTCTGGGATCTCGGCGCCGCAAGCGATGCATGGCCCAAGGTTTGAACTTTTTTCCATGCTGGCCCAGGCGGCGGCCGGGGGAATGGGGATTGCGCTTGTCCCTCGTTTTTTTGTTGAAGAAGAGCTTGAAGCAGGACGATTGATCGTCTTGTTTGACAACGCGTTGAACACAGAGCGCGCGTACTACGTTGTTGTCGCAGAATCTGGAAGCACCAACCGCCTAGCGCCTGTGTTCAGGGACTGGCTCTTGAGCGAAGCGGCAACGGCTTGACGGTCAAGCCAGGGGCGGCTGTTTGTCCAAAACGGAGGCCGGTGCTCAGGTCAGGCGGACCGTGTTTTTTCCAATAGTCGTAGCGGATCACGCGCTTGAGCACTCTGCCGATGACAGCTAGCGTCCAGCGCGACATTATGAGAAGACCGCGCACAGCGCGCTACTCTAGCGCGTGCTCGCGATACCGACCAAGTGGCACGACAAACGTCTGTGGGTTTCCGCCGGTCGGGCGCAGCAAGGACGTCAAGACGAACAAGAACTACGCGGCCGATGCGGAGGCAATCTGCGAAGCAGTCTGGCGACTACCCCTCCATCGTCCCGACTATTGCGGACGCGCCAAGCTTGTGTCGATGGTGGCGGGTACGCGCATCTGAACGCTGAGCTGTAGAGCAACTCCTCCGAATGTGCTGTCTGCTGTAAATGTTCTGCCTCATCGTGCTTCGCGATCAGGCGGCCCTCGGCAACTCCGTGCGGCCCAGTTCCTCTGCGTAGCCGAAGATTCCTGGCGTTCCCCCCGTGTGGATGAACACCAAGTTCTGGCCCTGCTCGAAACGCCTCACTGAAAGATCCATCGCGCCGGCCATCGATTTTCCCGTGTAGCAGGGATCCAGCAGCAAGCCCTCAGTGCGCGCCAGCAGGTCGATGGCGGCCATGCCGGCGTCCGACGGAATCGCATAGCCAGAGCCGAGGTAGTCATCTATCACGCGCACCTCGTCCTCGGAAAGTGGGGTGTCCAAGCCGATCAGCCCGGCCGCGGCCTCCACGTCGTGCACGATGCGGGACCTGAGTTCGGACACGCTGCGGTTGATCGTCAGGCCGATCACGGACAGGCGTTCGCCCGTGGCCATACCGCCGAGCAGCAAGCCGCTTTGGATGCAACCCGATCCCGATGCGAAGACCACCGCGTCGATACCGAAGCCCGCTGCCGCAGATTGCTGGACCAACTCCTGTACTAAGCCGATGTAGCCAATCGCGCCCACCGGCGAATAGCCCCCGCCCGGGATGATGAAGGGCTTGGCACCCTGTTCCATCAGCTCGAGAGCCACACGTTCCATCACGGGCTCTAGGTCGGCTAGAGACGCCGCCTCGGCGTACACCAAGCGTGCGCCGAGCACGTGGTTCAGCAGCATGTTGCCTTGTAGCGGCGCGGTGCCGCCGCTGGGTCGGCGCAGAACCAGCACGACCTTCAGGCCCAGCCGGTTGGCCGCCGCGGCCGTAAGGCGCACGTGGTTGGAGGTTGTTGGCCCGCACGTGATGACCGTGTCGGCGCCGTCGGCCAATGCGCGGCCGAAGAGAGTGCTCAGCGATCGAGTCTTGGATCCGCCAAGGGCCAGCCCTGTCAGATCATCGCGCTTTACCCACAGCCGAGCGCCGCCCAGGTGCTTCGAAAGGTGCTTGAGCTCCTGTAAGGGCGTTGGATACTCGCCTACGGCTGCGACGGGGATTTGATCGAGAAGCGTCATCTTCGAAGGCTCTGAGCAACTGGTCGTTCAAACGCCCAGTGCCGGCATACCGGCTTGACGCAGCGCGTCATCGAGCCAGGGTGACACCAGCAGGCCTTCCTCGATTTCTTTGATGCGCTGCGCCTCTGCGTCCACCTTCTTCTGCGCAGTGGCAAGCACAGTCTCAACCTCCTCACGAGGGATCACGACCACGCCGTCCACGTCGCCCACGACTAGATCGCCCGGGTTGACAGCCACGCCGCCTACTGACACCGGAATGCTCAGACGTCCGGGCAGGCCCTTGGTGGGGCCACAGGGGTTTGTGCCGGCGGCAAAGATCGGAAACCTGCCGGCCGTTAGAGAGGCCGTGTCGCGCGAAGCCGCATCGACCACAAAGCCGCCCAGGTTTGCCGCTCCGGCCTGTGTGACCATCAGGTCGCCAAACAACGCGCAGGTGAGGTCAGCCTTGCCGTCCACCACGATCACGTCGCCGGGCTTGGCCACCGCCAAGGCCACGTGGAACATCAGGTTGTCGCCGGGGCGCACTTCCACGGTGTAGGCCGGGCCGCAAACAGTCATCGTCGGGTTCAAAGCGCGTATGCGGGCGTTCAGGGTGCCTCGGCGGCCGGCCACGTCGCACAGGATAGCGGCCTGAAACTGGCGGGCGCGCGCAATCTGGTCGGGCGTGACACGCTCAAATTCGGCGGTGGATTGATAGGACATGAGATCTCCAATAGAAGAAGGGTCAGGGTTTGCGTAACTCGGCAACGGCGGCGGCGATCGCCGCGCAGCCGCGGTCGATCTCGGTGTTGCCAATGGCGAAGGAAAAACGCAGGTAGGGCGACAGGCCGTACGAGGTTCCGTCGATGGTGACGACACCAGCCTGCTCTATGAGGTAATTCGCGACGTCCTGGTCGGTACTGAGCACGGCATCCTCGGGCGTGATGCGCCCGATCAAGCCCGCGACGGAGGCAAACACATAGAACGCACCGAGCGGCAGGTCACACTCGATGCCATCGATGACACTCAGCTGGATTGCCAGGCGATCGCGCCGGCCCTCGAAGAGCTTGGCGGCCTCAGCCACACACTCCTGCGAGCCATTTAGCGCCTCCGCGGCAGCGGCCTGGGCGGCAGATGTCGCACAAGTTGTGCTCTGCGTGATCAGCAGCGTAATCGCCTTAACCAGTTCCGCCGGCCCAGCGCCATAGCCGATTCGCCAGCCGGTCATCGCGTACGCCTTGGAGACGCCGTTGATGACCAGCGTACGCGCGCGCAGCGCGGGCACCGTCTGCAGAATGCAAACGTGACGCGCGCCGTTATAGGCGAAGTGCTCATAGATTTCATCGGTCATTAACCACACCTGCGGATGCTTGAGCAGTACCTCGCCGAGCGCGCGCAGCTCCGCTTTTGAGTAGACAGCGCCAGTCGGATTGTTGGGCGAGTTCAGAACCAGCCAACGCGTGCGCGGCGTGATGACCTCTTTCAGAGCAGCCGGCGTGAGCTTGAACCCGCTCGACGCCGGGCAGTCCACGATCTTCGGCACACCGCCGTTGATGAGCACCATCTCGGGATACGAAACCCAGTACGGCGCCGGGATGACGACCTCATCGCCTGCGTTCAGCGAGGCGGTGAAGGCATTGAAGATGATGTGTTTGGCACCGCTTCCCACCACGATCTCCGAGAGCTCGTAGGCGAGGCCGTTTTCGCGTTTGAGCTTGCCGATGATGGCGCTACGCAGCGGTAGAGTACCGGCCGAGGCGGTATATCGAGTATGACCCTGCAGCAACGCCTTGGTGCCAGCCTCGACGATATGCGCGGGCGTTGGAAAGTCGGGCTCACCCACCGTGAAGTCGATGATGTCCCGACCGGTGGCGCGTAGTGCATCGGCCTTGGCCTTTGCGGCAATACTGGCCGATGGCTTCACCTGAACCAGGCGAGAGGCGACGATGGAGGTCGTGCGGCTCATGGCGCCTTACTGCTTGCTCTGGGCAGGCGACCAAGCGGTCACCTCGATCTCGACGTCTACCTCCTGCGACAGCTTGGCCTCTACGGTGCTGCGCACAGGCAGCCCTTCAACAAAATAGCTCTCATAGACCTGGTTAAAGGGCTTCATCAGCTTGATGTCCGAGAGCCAGCAAGTGGCGCGCACGACGTGCTCCATGCCCAGGCCGTGTTCTGCCAGGCTGGCCGCGATGGCATCGAGGACATTGCGCGTCTGCGTCTGAATATCGCCGCGCAATGGCGTCAGGTCGGCGTTCTTCGGTGTCTGGCCGGAAAGGAAGACGAAATCGCCGGCACGCACGGCCTTGGACAGTGGCGCGGCCAGGGGCGAGGGAAAGCGGATGGGCAGAGACATGAGGTGTTCCTTGTGAAGAGGGAGAGAAGACTTATCGAGTGAACTGAGGTGGCAGCGGGTTCAGTTGAACCGCTCCAATGCCATCGGGGCGGTGTCCACCGGCGGAGCCGTTCCGCGCGCCAGGGCCGACACGCACTGCGCGGTCACAGCCGAAAGCGTCAAGCCGTTGTGCGCATGACCGAAGGCGTAGTGGATACCGGGCGCATCGGGTACGGTCCCAATCGCTGGCAGGCCATCGGGTAGCGAGGGGCGGATTCCCATCCATGGCTTGGCCTGCGCACCATCGACCTGTCGCAAGTACTGCTGCGCCAGGGTTAGCAGCATGTGAGCGCGTGCCCAGCTGGGCGGGGAGTCCCACCGCGCGAACTCTGCCGTGCCGGCCAGACGCAGGCCCTCATCCATGGACGTGGCCGCGAAGTGCGGCTCTCCGAAGACGATCGGACGGTTGAGCGTGAGCCCTGGGCGCGGCAGCATCAGGTGGTAGCCCCGTTCGGACGCCAGCGGAACGCTGCGGAAGAATGGCCTCATAAGCGCGCCGCTCCAGAATCCGCTACAGATAACCACCTGGCCGTAGCTTGCGGTACTCCGTGCGCCCTGGACTTCGACCTGAACGTTCGATCGCTGGGTCACTGCTCGCACTTCGTCTTGGACGAACTGCACCCCATGGCGGCCAAGGTGCTCCGCATACCTCAGCCCCAAGCCTTGCGGATTGCTGCAGCGCCCGGACTGTTCGAACAGCAGTCCTCCCACGATCTCGGGGACCAGCGCGGGCTCGAGTTCCTGCATCTCGACACCCGACAACCGGCGCACCGGCAACCCATGACGGTTCCATGTGTTCAGGGAAGCCGCCTTCTTCTCCAACGCCGCCATCGTCTTGTAGGCCACAAGACCTCCATCACGCGTCAGCAGTGCAGACGCATCGGCATGCGCGGCCAGCTTTGAGATCGATTCGAAGGCGAGCCGGGTCATGGCCGCCAGGATGTCGGTCACATTGGAAAGGGAGTGGGGCTTGAGTACGCTCAGCGCGCGCAGGCTCCACGGCAGCATGGCGCCGACGTAAGCGGGCCGGATGACCAGCGGTCCATCCTTGGCGAGCAGCAGTCTGGGCATCTGCCAGAGCATGTCCGGCGAAGCCGGTGGGAAGATGTTTGCTTCGGACAGATAGCCGGCATTGCCTGCGGAACAGGCCTGCATTGGCGCACCGCGTTCGATAACCGTCACGGCGTAGCCATCAAGCAGCAACTCCATCGCCACCGATAGGCCGATGATGCCGCCGCCGACGATGGCGATTGATTCCCGCGAAGAGGAACGGTTCATGGCAGTTGGCGGCTCAGTGCGAGCGCAGGTCCGAGAGGAAGCGCTTGGCACGCTCGGTCTGCGGGTTGGCGAAGAACGCATCGGGCGTGCCCGTCTCGACAAGCCGGCCCTGGTCCATGAACCACACGCGGTTGCTGACCTCGCGCGCGAAGTTCATCTCATGCGTCACACACATCATCGTCATGCCATCACGCGCCAGCGATTTCATGACATTGAGCACCTCGCCCACCATTTCCGGATCTAGCGCGCTGGTCGGTTCATCGAACAGCATGACCGGCGGCTCCATCGCCAAGGCTCGCGCGATAGCAACCCGCTGCTGCTGACCGCCCGATAGTTGCTGCGGGTATGCCTCGGCCTTGTGCGCCAGGCCCACGCGATCGAGTAGCTGCATGCCATTCTCGCGCGCAGCGGCCTTGGACTTGCCGGTGACCTTCACGGGCGCCAGGCAGACGTTGTCGAGTGCTGACATGTGCGGGAACAGGTTGAATTGCTGGAACACGAAACCCACATGTGTGCGGAACCGGTTGATGTCCACCGCCTTATCGTGTATGTCCTTGCCTTCCAGGAAGATCTGTCCGCTCTGGATTTCCTCCAGCCGGTTGACGGTGCGGATCAGCGTGGACTTACCTGAACCGGAAGGGCCGCACACCACGACCACTTCTCCTTTGCCGACCTGTTCGGTGACGTCGGCCAGCGCGTGGTAATCGCCGTACCACTTGTTAACTTTGGAGAAGCGGATCATTGGGGGTTCCTGCGGAGGGGGAGACGTGGGTCCGTCGGCGTTCCACGCGGCGCTCGACTGCACGCGCGGTCTGTGTCAGGGCGAAGCAGACGACAAAATAGATCGAGGACAGCGTGATGAACACTTCGAGCGGCTTGGTGAGCAGTGCCGAGTTCACCTGGTTGGCCGAGAAGGTCAGTTCGTGCACGCTGATCACGTAACCGATGGATGTCTCTTTGATGGTGGAAACAAACTGGCTGATCAGGCTGGGCAACATGTTGTAGAGCGCCTGCGGCAGGATCACCTGGCGCATCGTCAGTCCATAGCTCATTCCCAGTGAGCGGGATGCTTCAGTTTGTCCTCGCGGCAGGGCTTCGATGCCCGCGCGCACGATCTCCGACATGTAGGCCGCCTGATAAAGCACGAGCGTCACGATCAGGGTCGAAAAGGCGCTGGTCGAGCGGCCGATGAGCACCGGTACAAGGAAGTAGCTCCAAAACACCAACATCACCAGCGGGATACCGCGTATCACGTAGACGAATACGGTGCTAGGCCACTTCAGGATTGCATAGGGCGACAGGCGGCAAAGTGCGATCACGACGGACAGCGGGAATGCCAACCCCAGCCCGAGCACAGACAGGATCAGCGTGAGCGCCAGCCCTCCAAGTGGTCCGTTGGGCGCTTGGCCGATCAACAGACTGGGCAGATGGTCTTGAAGAATCTCCCACATCACTCATCTCCCCGGAACTTGCATGCGCCGGGCTACGAGCACACCAATGCCCATCAATCCCAGTGAAACCACCAGATAGAACGCAGTGGCCAACGTGTAGGCCTCAAACGTCCTGAAGGTCTGGTTCTCGATCTCGCGCACCACGTAGGTCAGTTCCGCTGCGCCCAGTGCCATGGCGAGGCTCGTGTTTTTGAACAGAATGACCGTGTGGTTGATGAAGGGTGGTAAGGCCGTGCGCATGGCTTGCGGCAGCACCACGAAGCGCATGGTCTTGAGGAAGCTCAAGCCGAGCGAGCGAGACGCCTCTTGCTGGCCCGGAGGCACTGCGCGCAGACCACTGCGGACGTCCTCGCAGAAATACGCTGACATGCACAAGCCGATGGCGATGGAGGCGAAGATGAATTCGCCGTTGTGAGCGTTGATCCACGACTGCGCAGCATCCGGCAGCAACGTGGGGATCCCGAAATACCAAAGAAAGAGGTGCGCAAGGATGGGGACGTTCTGCTGATAGGAAACCCACACAGCGACCACCCGTTCTGCCGCCGGATTTCCGGTGACCCGCAAGGTAGCCAGAGCCACCCCCAGAGAAAATGCAAGGAGCCAACTCGCAACTGTCAGCATGCCTGTGTACTTGATCCCCGCAATGAGGTGGTCAAGATTGGACGCCGCCAGAAGCGAGCTGAAATTCAGACTGATGGACATGGCAGCCCCGATCTACGACCGACCTTCACATCAGCCTTTGATCTGCTCGACCGTGAAGTCCCGGCGCATCTGGTAGGTTGTGCTCGGGCCCATCCACTTATCGAAGATCTGCTGCGCCTCACCAGACTTCTCCAGGGAATCGAGCGCTTCGTTCACGGCCTTCTCCAGCGCGGGTTCCCCCTTCTTCAGACCCAAGCCCCAGTTTTCACGGCCGACGGGCGGGCTCAACACTTCGATGTTCGCGCTTGGGCCCAGTTTCGTGATGAAACGACGCATCAGCGATTCAGACAGGACGTAGCCCTCCACCTTGTTCTGAACCAGCGCGGTGAACGCGGAAGGCGCATCGTCGTAGCTCACCAACTGTGCGGTAGGCACGACCTTTTGCATGATCGGGATGTTGCTCGAGCCCTTGATCGTCGCGACGCGCTTGCCGGCCAAGTCATCCCGTTGCGCAAAGGCGCCTTTCTTGGCAGCGATCGACTGATTGCTGACGAAATAGGCTTTGGAGAATGCAATCTGCTCGGCGCGGGTCGCGTTGTAGCCCAGCACCGCCGCGAGGATGTCCACTCGGCCCTGCGTCAGCTCAGGAATGCGCGCTTCCAGAGATACGACCTTGGGCTCTGCCTTCAAGCCCATCTGCTTAGCCACAGCTTTGCAGAAGTCCACGTCGTAACCCACGACATCGCGCGAGGCCGTGTCCTGGAACGCGAAAGGCTCAAGCGTGCCAACGACACCGCAGACCAATGTCCCCTTGGCCCTGATGTCCGCCAGTTGGTCTGCATGTGCCGCGCTCGTACAGAGCAGGCCGGTCACGGCCCAGCAATAGAAAAGCTTTCGGAGTTTCATGATCATCGCTTTCAGAGTTGAAGGAGGGACCAGTGAGTCGGCCTTTTGCACAGGGGGGACGCAGCTCACGGACAAGGGGGAATTCTTCGCAAATTGAGGTATTCCGTAAAGGGATATTTATCGATACGATATGATTCTTTTTTGAGAACTATTGTGAGGGTGCTCCCTATGACGTGAGTACCGTTGCTTTGCCAGGACCGCAGATGACGACGTTCCGAGAACTTGAAGCCCTCGTGGCGGTGGTAGACCTGGGATCGTTCAAAGGCGCGGCCCGCAGCCTGAACACCTCTCAATCAGCGGTGTCCCGACTCATCCAGGACTTCGAAGCTGAGTTCGCATTGCCCCTGTTCTCTCGCGAGCAGCGCGCCGCCCGGCTGACCGTGACTGGTCAGGAGGCACTGCGTGTCGCGCGCACCGTGCTCAAGCAACGCGCTACGCTGACCGAACGCTTTTGCAGCGCCGACCTCGTGTCTACTGCTCTGCGCTTCGGTGTCACTGAGCTAGCTGCGGTGACATGGCTTCCGCGGTTTGTCGGCAAGTTGCGTGAGCGGTACCCAAAGGTTCACCTTGCGGTCGAGGTAGGTTCGTCGCAGGAATTGCACGACAACGTGCGCAGCGGCAGATTGAGCCTGGCCGTGGTGATCGATGTCATCCGGACCACAGAAATGGTTCGTGTGCTTGTGGGGACGGCGAAGATGGGTTGGTTCATAGCGCCAGGGCTGTTGCATTCCAGCAGCCTGTCTCTGAACGACTTGGAACGTCAGACACTTCTTCTGCAAGGACCGTCGACCGGCGCCGGCCGCAGACTGAATGCCTGGTTCAAAGAGCGCTCAATGGAACCGGTGAACGTGATTCAAAGCGACAGTTTGGCCGCACTGTCCGGCATGGCGGCGGCTGGGCTTGGCATCGCCAACCTGCCGGCGGCGGTTGCATTGGAGGCCGTACAACGCGGCCGATTGCTGCAACTACATCTTCCCGTCGATTCGCCCAATTTAAACTACGTGGCGATGGCACGTATCGACACGGTCTCCGCGTTTCATCGATCGGTCATCGAGGTGGCCCAGCACAGTTGTGACTTCGACACACCGTTTCACGCTCTACCCGGAACGCAGCTTTAGAAGGAAAAGCATGCTGACAATCAAGCAGATCCAAGCGTTCTACTGGGTAGCCCAACTTGGAACGCTAAACAAGGCCGCCGAGAAGTTGCACATCACGCAGTCAGCGGCGACGAAGCGCTTGCAGGAGGTTGAAGCTATCGCTGCAGCGCCCTTGTTTGAAAGCGGTGGACGCAAGAACGCGCTGACGCCGAAGGGCCAGGAACTGGTAACCGAGTGCGCGCAATTGTTCGCTCTGCTCGATGAACTGGATTTCATGAAAGGCTCTACGCAGCAGCCGGCGCGCATCGTCCACGTTGGGCTCACCGAATTAACAGCGCTGACCTGGTTCGGCCGTTTCATCAGAGAGATGAAGAACATCTACCCGTCGGTGACCATCCAGCCGGAAATTGACCTGTCCACACTATTGCGCCAACGCGTAGAAGAAGGACGACTTGACTTTGCGATCCTGCCGGATCCGCCGTCCATCGAAGGGCTGGTGCGACTGGAATTGGGCGCCGTGCCGTTCGGGTGGTTTGCGGCGCCTGGAACCTTTGAGCCGGGGGTGGTCCGTTCGCTTAGCGACTTGGCGGCGTTTACGGTGATCGAGCAAAGCGCCAACTCGATCATCACGGAGCTGTGCGCACAGCTGTGGGAAGACGCGGGTGTGCACCCAGAGCGGATCTATGGCGGGAACAACGTCAACGCGCTGGCCGGCCTGATCTCTGCAGGGATCGGTGTCAGTTGCTTACCCATCGCGATGTTCACGCAGGAAATCGAGCGCGGACAACTACAGCTCGTAAACACGAAACCGGTAGCCCCAAAGGTCCCCTATCACTTCTGCTTCTTGAAACATCTCCACTCGGCGCTCGGCTATGGCGTCGCCGATATCGCCAAGCGGTCATTCTCTCTTACACATGAGGCGCGATAGTTGCAACACTCTCCGTCGGGAGCATCCTGACCCTCTCCGCTGATCTTCAATTCCGCGTGGAAGCGCACACCGTGCAGTGATCGATCCTGTTGTCACCCTGTTGAGAAAGCCGTGAGCGTCCAGTCCTCCCATCTTGAGTTTCGGAAAGGGGTATAGGAGTCTCGAATCCACTTAACTCTAGGTGGATTCGTGAACACTATGCCTGCATCTTTTGAAGGTGGCCGCCGTCGGCGCCGCCACAGCGACGAGTTCAAGGCCGATGCGGTGGCGGCCTGCACCCAGCCTGGCATGTCGATGGCCGCAGTGGCGATGGCCCACGGCATCAACGCCAATCTGCTTCGGCGATGGGTGCACGAGGCGGAGATGAAGCCAGCGAGCGACACCGTGTGCGCGGCGCTCGATGATGGAGCCAAGGCGCAAGAGCCCAAGACCGTCGTAAGCGGCCAGCCGCACCACGTTGCCCAGCACGCCGAGGCGGTGTAAGACAGCTCAGGTCGCTGGCTGCCAGCGATGTGGCAAGAGCTCGTCAATGCGGCTGTTGAGGTGGGTCGGCAAGCGCTGC
>JAESGW010000122.1_pt1 | contig 182455 bp, 190 predicted proteins | sample 9269791 | NCBI WGS metagenome assembly JAESGW01 (sample SAMN16773120, study PRJNA677053) | algae metagenome | isolation source: Aphanocapsa lilacina HA4352-LM1 and co-occurring heterotrophs from near cave... | place: USA: Maniniholo cave, near Haena, Kauai, HI | collected 2009-07-28
GATCCGGAAGAAGAAAAGGTCATGCTAACCCATCCGGTGATCGGGTATGACATCCTGAAAGCCCAGCCGGAGTTCAGCGAAGAGATTCTGGATGGCGTGAGGCACCACCACGAATACCTGGACGGCACCGGCTATCCCGATGGGCTGACGGCGCCGCAGATCTCCGACCTCGTGCGATTGCTGACGATCTCCGACATCTACGCCGCGCTGATCGAGGCGAGGCCGTACCGCGCGCCGATGATCGGGCCGGCCGCCTACAAGATTCTCGAGGGGATGGAAGGAAAGCTGGAGGGATCGCTGGTGAGGGCGTTCCGGAAAGTCGCCCTGGCGGCATAGGATTTGGCAGCACAAGACTTGGCGGCATGAGAAAAGTTACGAAATTGGGGTAATGCTGGCGTTCCTGACCGCGCCGCGGGTCAATTTCAGTCGCCGTGAGCCGGACGTTCCGATGGAGCCCAACTAGTCATGCCTGCCGTATCGCCGGATCTGCGCGCAGAGTTGAACGGCGCCGAAAGGGAAGGGCCCGAGCACGATGCCAAGATTCTGGGGCAGGTGACGAGCCTGTTCCTGTCGAATGTCGATCACCTCACCGATTCCCAGATCGCCGCCGTCGACGGCGTCCTTGCTCAACTGATCGGGCGAGTCGAGGCCGCAACCGTGGTCCATCTCAGTGAATCCCTGTCCAGGCTGGATCGCGCGCCGCGCCAGACCGTTCGCTCGCTGGCATTTCACGACGATCCGCTGGTGGCGGTGCCGGTCCTGAAAAACTCGATCTGTCTGTCGGACGACGACCTGCTCGAGATCGCCAAGGGCTGCAGCCAGCAGCACCTGCTGGCGATCTCGGACAGAAAGGCGCTCAACGAGGCGCTGACCGATGCGTTGATGCGGTTCGGCGACGTCAATGTCTCCAACGCGCTCGCGCGCAACGCTGGCGCGAAATTCTCCGAGTGCGGCTACGCCACGCTGGTGGGCCGCGCCGAGCGCGACGAAAGCCTCGCCGAAAAGCTCGGCCTCCGACTGGACCTTCCCGGCAATTTGCTGCGCGAGTTGCTCGGCAAGGTTGCCGACGTGGTTCTGGCGCGATTCCTCACGGCGCCGCGACCCGTCGTGCACGGCAAGCCGCAGGCGCCGGCATCGGCGGCGGCCGGACAGAACGTGGCCAAGACAAAACCGGTCGATTATACGCAGGCGCAAAGCGAGTGTGTCGTGCTCAATCGCACCGGCAAGCTCGGCGATTCCACCGTGAACCGGTTCGCCGTTCGCGGCGAATATGACTATGTGGTGGCCGCGCTGGCGCTGAAGGCCGACGTCAAGGTCGAGGCCATTGCGCCCTTGCTCGATGCCGACCGGGTGTACGGACTGGTCGTTGCATGCAAGGCGGCGCGCGTGAGCTGGTCGACCACGACGATGATCGTGCGCAATCGGCCCAATTGTCCGCCGGCCACGCAACGCGAACTCGACCAGTGCGTGGCGATCTATGAATCGCTGCTGCTGTCGGTCGCGCAATGGACGATCCGCTTCGGCTCCGATCGAATTCTCGGGAAGAAGAGCTAGTCGTCGACCGCGCCGGCCTGACGCGCGTCTTGCGCCCTGCATAGGGCGCTCCCCGATCGCCGTCGGCTTGGACGGTTGCAGCTGACGCGTGCCGCGCTGCGGCAATACGACCGAGCGCAGGGTTCGCTTTGATCGGGATTTTGAGCAGCGCCTCGGCTGGGTGCCGATTTGAAACCCGTTGCGGATCTGGTTACAACAGCGGGACTTCGAGTTGGATGAAGAGTTCGGCAGATGCATCGGCTCATCCAGAGGTTGCTATGAAACGCTATCTGATTTTCGCGGTCATCTGCCCGTTCATCGGCGGCCTTCTGATGCTGTTCGCGGCCACGGTGGCGTCGGGATACTGGACGGATACCAACTGGTCCGAAATCGGCAAATTCCTCGGCGCGTTCTTCAAGACACTGCAGTACAGCTATCTGTTCGGCATCGTCCCGTCGCTGATGATTGCTGCGATCGACGATATTCTCTGGCACGTCAGGCGCATCGGTCCCGGGCTGCGGGTGCTGATCATCGGCGTTATCGGCTTCGCCGCATCCGCACTACTCTACGGTTCGCGGGGGCCGGATACCGGCGTGCTGCAGTTTCTCCTGTATGGCCAGGTCGGCATGGTCCCCACCATGATCTCGTGCTGGCTGGCGCAGAAATACGGCGACACCCTGGAGCCGGTGCGTTCGACTTGAAGGTTTGGCCTGCAGGCCTTTTGACGATCCTGGCCGGTATTCGCTGGCTTCGCCTCGACGGGAACCGGAGGCGCCGGGCGATCGTCAGGAATTACCTGACCTTGGCGCCCGACATGACGCTTGGCAGACTAATGTCAGGCTGGTCCGATCGGGAATTGCAACATAAGGGAAATCGCAGCGTTGTCAGTCTTCGGCGGCAAGGAAAATATGCGCACCACTGGGATCGCGGCTTTGGGTAACAGGCTGTTCGCGCGTTCCGGTCGCAGCAAGGACGCCGTCTGGCCGTTCACCGCACTTGTCCTGACCGCTGCCATTCCGGTCCTGCTGCTCGGCGGATGGATGGCCTATATCACCGCCGACCAGGAGCGAAGCTACGCCCGCAAGGCTGCCACCGAAGCGCTGACGCAAGTTGCGCACCGCATCGAGGGCGAGATCTCTCGCGAATTGCAGGTCGCCGAAACGCTCGCCAGTTCGGCAGCGCTGGATCAGGGGAATCTGGGCGATTTCTATCGCGAGGCAACGCGAATAGTCGCCGTCCGCCCGCTATGGGAGACAGCGGCACTGACCAAGCCGGATCAGGAGCAGGTGCTGAACGTGCTGCGGCCGCTCGGCGCGCCGCTCGGTCCCGTGACCGACACCGAAAGCTTCAACGCCGTGCTGCGCACCCGAAAGCCGGTCCTCGGCGGCCTTGGTCCTTACCAGGCCGCCATCGGTAAACAGCTCGTATCCCTGCGCGTCCCCGTCATTCGCGACGGTGAGCTGCGCTATATCCTGACCATCGGGCTGCTGCCGGACCAGATCGGCACGATCCTCGGGCAAGCCGGCCTGCCCGCCGGATGGGCCGGCACGGTCATCGATGCAAAGGAAAAGATCGTCGCGCGCACGCCGGATACGAAGACGCCACGTGCGGTCGCGACAACGCCAGAGGTGCAGGAAGCCATCGGCCGCGTCGGCTCGAATTCGCCGCGAACCCAGACGCGGGAGGGCGTCGATGTCGAAACCATCCACCGCGCCCTGGCCGGCACCGACGGGTGGTCGGTCCACGTGGGTGTGCCGGTGTCTGAACTTAATGCGCCGGTATCGCGCTCCTTGCAATTGTTGGTCGCCGGAACGACCGCGAGCGTCGGACTGGCGATCGCACTTGGCCTGGTGATCGCCCGCGAAATCGCCCAGCGACGTCGCATGGAGGCGCTGGAATCGGCTGCGGCGCTGCTCGACAGCGAGAAGCGGGGGGCGCTGGCGATCGATGCCGCCGAACTCGGGACGTGGCGCTGGGACATGGCCGCAAACGAGTTCAGCGGCTGCAGCAGGTTTTGTGCCTTGCTCGGCTTGCCGAGTTCGCCATCGGGAGAAGCCAGTTGGTCTGCAGACCGGATTATCGCGCAGATCGAACCATCGCACCGCGCTGCCGTGACATCATTCGGCTTGACCTGCCTCGAGAGCGGCAAATCCAGCAGCGTCGAATTTCTGATCCAATCGGACGATCGCGGCGAATACTGGTTGCGCGCGGCGGGGCGGGCCGAAGGTCCATCCAATCGAAGCCAGGTGATACACGGCGTTCTGGCCGACATCGATATCCCCAAGCGCGCGGAGGCCGAGCGTTCCCATCTGCTTCGACGGCTGGCTTCGGCCCAGGAAGAGGAACAGCGGCGGATTTCGCGGGAACTGCACGACCAGATCGGGCAGACCGTGACGGGTCTGTCTCTCGGTCTGAAAGCGCTCGAACAAGGATTGGCGAAGGGAAGCAATCGAGCCGCGGCTACCGAACAGATACGATGGCTGGAGCAACTCGCGGCAGAGATCGGCCGCGATATTCATCGTACCGCATCCGACCTGCGGCCGACGGCGATCGATGATCTCGGAATTTTCAGGGCGATCGAAGCCTATGTCGCGGAATGGCAGGAGCGCTATGGCGTTCGTGTCGATATGCAGACGTTCGGCCGCGATAACCCGTTGCCCGCCGACGTCGCGGCGGTGTTGTACCGACTGGTACAGGAGGGATTGACCAATGTTCTCAAGCACGCAAAGGCGAGCAAGGTGAGTATTGTGCTCGAAAGGAAAGCGGATGGGCTGGCGCTGGTTCTCGAGGACGATGGCATCGGCTTCGATCCGGAAAGCCTCGACCGCAAGGCGCCCGGAGGCAGTCAGGCGCCCGGTTTGGGGTTATCAGGCATGAAGGAGCGGGTTGCCTTGCTCGACGGCACGATCGCCTTCGAATCCGCGCCGGGAAGGGGGAGCACCATTTTTGTCCAGATACCGCTGGATGCAATGGAGGCCGTGAGATGACGCCCGTTCGCATCGCTCTCGTCGATGATCATCCTGTCGTGCTCGCCGGCATTCGGGCGCTGCTGCAGGGCGTGCCCGAGGTTGAACTGGTCGGGGAGGCGAACACCGGCGCAAGCGGCCTGCAGGCCATTTGCGAAAGTGCTCCCGATATTGCGGTGATCGATCTTTCGCTGCCCGATATCAGCGGCATGGAGCTCGCGCGTCAGGTGGGCCGGAAGTGTCCGAAAGTGAAGATCATCGCGCTCACCGTGCACGAAGATCGCGCCTATATTCATCCGGTTCTTGAAGCAGGCGCACGGGGCTATCTCTTGAAGCGGTCGGCCGGCGACGAATTGCTTCGCGCCATACGGGCCGTCAACCAGGGCGATGTCTATCTCGATCCCGCGATCGCCGAGAAGGCGTCGATCCATGCGCCCGAGCTCGCAGCATCGAGCGACGGCGATGGCGGGGAGTTGAGCCGGCGCGAAGAAGACGTGCTCAAGCTGGTGGCGCAAGGCTTCAGCAACAAGCAGATCGCCGGACAGCTGGAGGTGAGCGTCAAGAGCGTCGAGACCTACAAGGCGCGGGCGTCCGAAAAGAAGGGCCTCTTCAGCCGCGCCGATATCGTTCGATACGGTATCAAGCAGGGCTGGCTCACGGCTCCAAACTGAGCGCGGTAGCGACAGCTGCCGCTACCTGGCTGCACCTGGACGGACGGTGCTCTGCAGATCGCTCATCGGCACACAGCTCTTCTTTCGCCGCTGATTTCGCGGCGCGCCCTGCACCCTCAAGACCTTGCCGGCCGAACAGGAACCGTCGTTGACGTAGATCGTGGAGTACGGATCCATCATCAGCGGCTCGTTGGGATAGATCTTCTGGGCGGACGATGGCTGTGATGCCAGCAAGCTCGCCAGAAGCACAGCCGGGCCGGCGGCCCTGCGCAGGGCGCGCCCCGACGCCGCCGTGAATTCGGAACCGGCCCGGCATGTACTGCGGATGATCGTGCGCACCCGGTCAATCCCCTTGAAACCGAAGCTGCGCCGCCTTCGGGTGAGCGGCTCGGGTGTGGATGACGTCAGTCACCGGGATGAGGTAGCGGGCGTATACTTCCTGAAGTCTTCTTATCATCTCGACATTCTCTGCTGACGCGTTCAAGCCAAACACTCCATCCCTGCAAACCAGCAATCCTTCGGCACACAGTCCGTCAAGCGCCTTCGCCGCTTCCCTCTCGCTGGTGTAGATGCGGGCGGCAATCTGGGAAAGTCCCCAACCTTCCTCCGGGCAGGACCAGATCAGAAGCAGCGCTTCAATCTGCGCCACCGAGGCAATGTGCTTCAATATGAAATCCCTGATGTCGTCGGGGACGTATTGTGATGCCATGCCGTGGACTGATATTTTGTGTGAGCAGGCGGGATGCCGGGGATCAGCGAATCATTTGAAAGGACGCCGCGGATCCGTTTGCCGGGCAAGGCCCTTAGCTGCTGTGGCGCTCAGGAGCGTACCGGACCTCTTCGCGTTCTCGCGGCATGCCGGGCGTTTCCATGAGCGACGCTGCAGCAGCCTCGCGCTCATACTCGTCGACCAGCGCCTGAAGCTTCGCCGAGAATGTCGGGTCGGCCGCGCCTATCGCCAGTCGCTTGAAGAAGAAAGCCCGTTCATACAGTTGCTGGCTTCGAGATTGCTTGGTCAACTTGCGGTTGGTTTGGGCCACCCTGGCGCTCCCCGACGTTTCATTCACATGTTCGCCCGACCGCCTGCATCCTAGAGCGCAATCGCGCTTCGGCGCGTCAGGAAAAACCTGTCAGCTGTGATGAGTTGCCTTCCTGAACGGCCTCCTGGCGCGAATCATTGAGGCAGACCAGGCAGACGGCCCTTGAAGCCAGCCGCCCGTTGACGGCCAGCCGTTCGTAACGGTGCGGGGTGCTTTCCGAACAGGGAACGCAAAACGCCAACGGTTGAATTACGACTGCCTTGCGCCTGAACATTTGTCCCCCATGTTGCATCAAGTGTCCCCGGTAGTGCGAACCTAATCTTCCCTCTGGTCACCCCCGATGAGAGCCACCGCAAGCACGAAGCTCAGTGCGCCGGCTGAGATGAGCGCGTTGAGTCTCAATACGGAAGGAGGAACGCCGAGCCCGTAATGAATGAACAGCACGGTGAACAATGCGGTCAGGCCGGCGCTTCCGAAGAAGACGACAAACATGACAGCCAGATCGATGACCCTCATCGCTATCTCTCCTTGCTTGCGAGCAATTCGATGGTGACAAGGCCCACGACGAGCGCCGCGCAGATCAGCGCCTGCTGGCGAAGCGCGGATCGGGAGAAGCCGAGATCGTGATGTGCGATGTGCGCGATCACGTACGCCACGACCGCCGCGCTGCCTGAGGCGAAGACGAACGTGATTGCGAGTTGGGCGAACCTCTTCACCTGTCTGCACCCCTTGCTGCTGTGGATGTGCCCCAAGATGGTTCCGCTAGTGTGGATCGTCTGTCGCGCCTTCCCGCTGCCCCCGGCGCAACACAGGCGATCATAGAAATGACTGCTGATTTGGGAACGTCAGGAAAATCCCGTCAGGCGCGGGGCGCCGGGCCAGTCGAGCAGTGCTGGTTGCGTCGTGATAATTTGACGCAACTTGCGCCTCGCATCCGCGTTACCATGTGATGAGCATGAACGACGATATCTATATTCCGCCGCGGCCACGCACCGAGCAGCCGTCCCGGGGCGGTGCGGCGCGACGCGGCCCTGTGATCGACCAGGAAGGACGGGAGATCCCCGATCCCGGCCTGCGTGAGCAGTTCGAGGGATTGAGGTTCGATTTCGGGCAGGCGGGCGCAAATCCGTTCGCCAACCTTACCCGCGAGCAACGGCTGGCGCGGCTCGACGCCATTGCCAAGCTGCTGGATGTCGCCTTCATCGTGCCCGGCACCAAATTCCGTTACGGCATCGACGGGCTGATCGGCCTGATCCCAGTCGTGGGCGACATCATCACGACGGCGATTTCGCTGTGGCTCGTGCGGGAGGCGCGGGCGCTTGGGGCGCCCTGGTACATCACGGCGCGGATGCTCGGCAATGTCGCGGTGGATGGCGTGGTCGGGCTGGTGCCGGTGGCCGGTGACGCCTTCGACGTCATGTTCCGCGCCAATGTCCGCAATGTGCGGATGCTCAAGCGCTGGCTCGACAAGCAGCCGCGCCTGTAACGCTCAACGGGGATTGTCACCAAAGATAATGGCGCCAAAAAACATGCCCCCGGAAATGACCGGGGGCAGTCCGTCTGGCGATCGCGAAAAGCTCAGGCCGCGTCGGCCTTGTCTTCGGTGCTGGCCGGCGCGCGCGGGCGGCGCGGCAGCGGGAAGGCTTCGCTTTCATAGAGGGTGCGGATGCCGCTCTGGTCGAAGCGGGCTTCCTCGACCTGCAGGTAGGCGCCGTTCAGCGAGTCCGCCGGCAACTCCTCGATCGCGAAGCGAACCGCTTCGGCCGCGGTGCCAAAACGCCGATAGGCAAACCCGGCCCGCTTCTTCTTGCGGATCGCGGCGGGAAACAGTTCGGCGGCGGTGTCGTAGCTGAAGGGACGCATGGGCTGTGACCTCAATCTTTTTGGCTCTTGCGTTTGAGCGTATGGGGATTGGACGACGGTGGGCCAGTTCGGCAGGCCGCGCCGTGCACGTCATTTCGAACCCTAATATAGGCTTGTTTGACAGAAATGCGACTCCTGAAGCCGCTTGTCGGGGGTGATGATGAATCCGCGCATGGCTCCCCCTGGAACAAATTAAATCAAGTTATTTCAATGGCTTAATTTGCCTAAAGCTTGCCCAGCAGTACCAGGATGAGGAGCACGATTAAAATCACGCCGCCCAGCCCCATGCCGGAATGGCCATAGCCGTAGCCATAGCCGCCGAGCCGGCCCGAAAAGCCGCCCAGCAGGACAACAATCAGGATGATGACGAGTATCGTGCCAAGGGTCATGACGCGCTCCCCCGAAAGTTTGCCGGGGCTTGCGGAAGATGCCCCGCAGTCCGGATCAAAGCATATTCCGGGCCACGAGTCCTTGGGGTGATCCGGCGAACGTGGTCCCGTGCAAAAAGAACCCCGCGCGCCAAGTCCTTGGTCGCGCGGGGTGAAAAACAGGGTTCGATCGTTACGTGAACTATTTTGGCCGCAGTTTCAGCGCCGCCGAATTGATGCAGTAGCGCAGGCCGGTCGGGCCGGGGCCGTCGTTGAAGACGTGGCCGAGATGGCCGTTGCACTTCGAGCACAGCACCTCGGTGCGGATCATGCCGTGGCTGACATCGCGCTCCTCGTCGACATGGCCGTCCACGGCAGGCGCCGTAAAGCTCGGCCACCCGCAGCCGGAGTCGAACTTGGCATCGGACTCGAACAGCGTCTGGCCGCAGCCGGCGCAGGTGTAGGTGCCCTTGCGGTGCTCGTGCTCATACTCGCCCGAGAACGGCCGCTCGGTCGCCTTCTCGCGCAGCACCGCGTACTGCATCGGCGAGAGCTCCTTGCGCCATTCGGCCTCGCTCTTGACGACCTTTGGGGAGGTTTTGGTGTCGGACATCTAATCTCCTTTCAGAACGCCTCAGTTGGTAGCCTTGGCCTTGCTCACCAATGTCGGCTTCTCGATGTAGTTCTCGGCAAAAATCTTCTTCAGGTTTTCGATCTTCGGGATGTCGTTGAACACGATATAGGGTTGGGTGGGGTGAAGCGTCAGGTAGTCCTGGTGGTAGTCTTCCGCCGCATAGAATGCCGCCAGCGGGCCCACCTTGGTCGCGATCGGCTTCTTGTAGACCTTGGCGGCGTTGAGCTGGGCGATATAAGCCTCGGCGACCTGCTTCTGCTCGTCGTTCACGGCAAAGATCGCCGAGCGATATTGCGTACCGACGTCCGGGCCCTGGCGGTTCAACTGCGTCGGGTCATGCACCACGGAAAAGAAAATCTGCAGGATCTTGCCATAGCTGATCTTCTTCGGATCGTACTTGATCTCCACCGCCTCGGCATGACCGGTCGTGCCGGTGCCGATCATGGTGTAGTTCGCGGTCATCTTGCTGCCGCCGGAATAGCCGGAGACCGCGTTGAGGACGCCGGCGGTGTGCTGGTAGACGCCCTGGACGCCCCAGAAACAGCCGCCGGCGATAACAGCGGTCTGGATGCCATCCGCGGCCTTCACGTCGGTCACAGGTGGCGGGATGATGACGGGTTCCTCCGAGGCTCGCGACGGGGAGACGGCGAAAACGGCGAGCGCCAGCGCGCCGATGGCGGCAGCGCTCAGCGAAAGGCGGCTGAACTGGCGAGGGGACATGGTTTCCTCTTGGATGGTTGGGGACAGTCTAGAGCGGGAGCGGTGTTACGCAATCGGCTCGTTTCTCTCCGCTGTGCCCAAGATACGGCCCTGGCCGAGGATTGTTACGATGAGGCGTCACACGAGTTCGTGAACAAAAATGGCGTTTGTGCAGGGGGTTAGGAGAGGGTGTTGGATGGAAAGGTCAGTCGCGCTTGCGCACAATGGTTCGATGCTTCGCATCGCCCCGGGATGACCGTAACTCACACCACCACGCTCAGCCGCTTCGCGGCCCGCGTAATCCCGGTGTAGAGCCACCTCGCGCGGCTGTCCTGGAAGGCGAAGCTTTCGTCGAACAGAACCACGTCATCCCATTGCGAGCCCTGCGATTTGTGCACGGTCAGCACATAGCCATAGTCGAACTCGTCATAGGGCTTGCGCTGCTCCCACGGGATCGCCTCGATGCCGCCCTCGAAGCAGTCCTGCCGCACCGAGACCTTGGTGACCTTGTGGCCGAACTCCTCGTCGGGCGAGAGCCGCATGCTCAATATCTGCGATTTCGAGCGCGGCTGTGTGCGCGACTTCACCCGCCACAGTCCGCCATTGAACAGGCCCTTTTTGCGGTTGTTGCGCAAGCACACGAGTTTGTCGCCGGCGACCGGCAAGGGATCCTCGATATTCTGCTTCTGCCGCACCCGCATGTTGTAGGCGCGCCGGGTGTTGTTGCGCCCGACCAGCACCTGGTCGGCGCCCATCACCCGGTCCGGGTCGAGCTCGCTGCGCGAAACCACCTCGCTCTCGCCATGGCGGCCGATTTCGAGTTCGCGGCCCTCGCGGATATCCATCGACATCCGCACGATCGGATCGTCCTGGGCCTGGCGATGCACCTCGGTCAGCATCGCGTCGGGCTCGCAATCCGTGAAGAAACCGCCGCCCTGGATCGGCGGCAATTGTGCGGGATCGCCCAGCACCAGCAGCGGACAGTCGAACGACATCAGGTCGCGGCCGAGCTCGGCATCCACCATCGAGCATTCGTCGATCACGATCAGTTTTGCCTTCGAGGCCGGCGCGTCGTCCCATAGCTCGAAACTCGGCTGCTCGACGCCGGACTCCTTGGCACGATAGATCAGCGAGTGAATGGTGGAGGCGTTGTCGCAGCCCTTGTTGCGCATCACCAGCGCCGCCTTGCCGGTGAAGGCGGCAAATTTCACCTCGCCATCGACACCATCGGCGATGTGCCGCGCCAGCGTGGTCTTGCCGGTGCCGGCAAAGCCGAACAGGCGGAAAACGGGCGGGGTGCCGTTTCGGCCGGGCTTGGCCTTCAGCCAGTCGGCAACGGCGTTGAGCGCGGAATCCTGATGCGGCGTAAAGGTGGTCATGGGATCCAGATGGAGGAGCGGGCAAGAGGGCCGCGACTCACGAGAAGCATAAAGCTAACCACTCGTGCGTTCCATGCAAGCAGGCTTCCGTGACACGGAATTGCGGTTTCGCGGCCGAGGCTAGACTTGAGGCCAGCCACCATTACACTGAGCTAAAATAACAAGCAGTTTTGGGAGCGGCATCATGAAATTCGGAATCTTCTACGAGCTGCAACTGCCGCGCCCGTGGGAAGAGGGCGATGAACTTCGGCTCTACCAGAACGCCCTGACGCAACTCGAGACCGCCGACAGGCTGGGCTATGACCACGCCTGGGTCGTGGAACATCATTTCCTGGAAGAATATTCGCACTCGCCGGCGCCGGAATCCTTCCTCGCTGCCGCCAGCCAGCGCACTAGGAAGATCCGGCTCGGCCACGGCATCTTCCAGCTCACCACCAACCATCCCGCCCGCGTCGCCGAGAAAGTCGCGGTGCTCGATCTGCTCTCCAACGGCCGCTGCGAATTCGGCATGGGCGAGAGCGCCTCGATTACCGAGCTGACGCCGTTCGGCCGCGACATGGAGACCAAGCGCGAGGTGTTCGAGGAGGCGGTTCAGGCGATCTTCCCGATGTTCACCAAGGTGGGCACCGAGCATCACGGCAAATATTTCGACATTCCCCTGCGCAACGTGGTGCCGAAACCCGTGCAGAAGCCGCATCCGCCGCTATGGATGGCGTGCTCGCAATTGCAGACCATCGAGCGGGCGGGCGAGAACGGCTTTGGTGCGCTCGGTTTCCAGTTCGTCAGCGCCGACGCCGCACACGCCTGGGTGCACGCGTATTACAACGCGATCACCAAGCGGCTGAAGAAGCTCGCCGATTACGAGATCAATCCGAACATGGCGCTGGTGTCGTTCTTCATGTGCGCCAAGACCGACGAGGAGGCCCGCGCCCGCGCCGATGGCGCAACCTTCTTCCAGTTCGCGCTGCGCTACTACGGCGCGTCCCAGAACCGGCAGCGTCCGGCGCCCGGCACCGTCAACATGTGGGACGAGTACAACAAGTGGAAGCGTGAGAATCCGGAAGCGCAGGAGGCGGCGCTGCGCGGTGGCCTGATCGGTTCGCCCGAGACCATCCGCAAGAAGCTGCGGCGTTTCCGTTCTTCGCACATCGATCAGGTGATCCTGCTCAACCAGGCCGGCAAGAACACCCACGAGCATATCTGCGAGTCGCTCGAACTGTTCGGCAGGGAAGTGATGCCGGAGTTCCAGAACGACCCCGAACATGACGCCTGGAAGAAGGGCGTGATGAGCGGCGCGATCCAGCTCGAGGAAATCGACACCGAGGCGTTCAAGGATCGCTACGGCAAACTGGCGGTGAGCGTTGCGCCGACGGCGAAGGTGGCGGCGGGGTAACGGTTTCAGTAAAACCGACTCCGGCCGGCTGGACTGGCTTTTTCGCTGCGTCCGATCTAAACCCGGGGCATGAAACGCCTCGCAACCTGGGCCTTTTACGCCGTCGGCGCGATCGCCATTGGCTATCTCGCGCTATACGCCTATGCGGTCTTCAGAGGAAATGACCTGCTGCCCGGCGATCCGATTCGCATTTTCCGAAAGCCGGACGCGCCGAGTTATTCGTAGTTGCCGTCATTCCGGGGCGATGCGCAGCATCGAACTATGGTGCGCAATTGCGCACCTGAGAATCTCGAGATTCCCTGATGCGCAATTGCGCATCTGGGGTCTGGTCCTTCGGACCATCCCGGAATGACGGAGAGGGTCATCTGCACTTTACCCCGCCGCGACAAACCGCTGATGTTCCCCCGCCCCCGCGGGCGTGATCGGGATTCCGCCGTCGGCATATTCGTTCAGCTTGTTGCGCAGCGTGCGGATCGAGATGCCTAGGATGTTGGCGGCATGGGTGCGGTTGCCGAGGCAGTGCTTGAGTGTCTCGAGGATCAGGTCGCGTTCGACGTCGGCCACGGTGCGGCCGACCAGGGCACGCGTGACCTGCTCGGCGGCGAAGGTGGCGTGGGCGACCGCAGGTGCGGTCTTGGCGAGGTCGAGGCGGTCGCCGTCGGGCGTCAGGATTGCCTCGGGACCGATCTCGTCGCCCTGGGCCATCAGCACCGAGCGGTGGATGGTGTTTTCCAGTTCGCGGACGTTGCCCTGCCAGCGATTTGATGTCAGCGCCCGCCGTGCATCGGCGGAGATCGGGCGCAGCGGAACGCCGTTGGCGTCGGCATATTTCTTGGCGAAATGCTGGGCCAGTTCCAGAATGTCGGCCGGGCGATCGCGCAGCGGCGGAATCTTCAGATTGACGACGTTGAGACGAAACAGCAGGTCTTCGCGGAAGGTACCTTCGCGCACGGCCTCGCTGAGGTTGCGGTTCGAGGTGGCAAGGATGCGGATATCGACCGGCACGGGCTTGGTGCCACCGACGCGGTCGATGACGCGCTCCTGGATCGCGCGCAAAAGCTTCGATTGCAGCCGCACATCCATCTCGGAGATTTCGTCGAGCAGCAGCGTGCCGCCAGAGGCCTCCTCGAATTTGCCGATCCGCCGCGCGACGGCGCCGGTGAACGCGCCCTTCTCGTGGCCGAACAGTTCGGACTCCAGCAGATGCTCGGGGATCGCCGCGCAATTGATCGAGATGAACGGCCGCTTGGAGCGATTGGAGCGCGAATGGACATAGCGCGCCAGCACTTCTTTGCCGGTGCCGGACTCGCCGGTGATCATGACCGAGGCGTCGGAGCCCGCGATCTGCTGCGCCAGCTTGATGACCTTGCCCATGGCTTCGTCGCGGTAGACGAGGTCGCGTGAATCGTTGGCAACGGCGGCAAGCACGGCTGCAATCAGTTCCGGATCGGGCGGCAGCGGGATGTATTCCTTGGCGCCGGCGTGGATCGCGGCGACCGCGGCGCGGGCGTCGTTGGAAATGCCGCAGGCCACGATCGGCACATGAATGTGCTCGGCCTCCAGCCGCATCACCAGGTCGCGGATGTCGAGGAAGACGTCGACCAGCAGCAGGTCGGCACCCTTGCCGCCGCGCAGCACCGACATCGCCTGTTCGATGCCTTCGGCGTGGGTGACCGAAGCGCCGTTGTCCATCGCGATCTTGGTGGCGGTCGTGAGCTGGCCCTTCAATGTGCCAACGATGAGAAGCCGCATGTGTATCTCCTGTCCGTCTGTTCGCGCCTTGCGGGCGCGTATCGCCAAAATTGCTAGCTGCGTTCAGCCTTGATGATTTCCGTCATGGTGACGCCGAGCTTGTCTTCCACCAGCACCACTTCGCCACGCGCCACCAGGCGGTTGTTGACGTAGATGTCGATGGCTTCGCCGACACGGCGGTCGAGCTCCAGCACCGTGCCGGGCCCGAGCTTGAGGAGTTCGCCGACGTCCATCTTTGAGCGACCCAGCACGGCCGAGACCTGCACCGGCACGTCGAACACGGCCTCGAGGTCGGCCGCGATGCGCGAAGCCTGTTCGTCCTCGTTGTAGGCGAGGTCGTCGACCGGCGGCGCATCGGCCGAGTTGAGGTCGGGAAGCGGTACCTGTGCGTCGGTGTCACTCATGGTTCAGTCCTCATGGCCTACGTTCCGGCCTGATCGCGGGACGCCAGGTAGCGCCCGACAAGTTCGCTGATTTTTGCTTCGACGGCTGCGCGTTCCAGCACCACGCCGCCATCGGCCCATTCGATCCGGCAGTCGCCGGTCGCAATGCCCGGTTCGGCAAGGATCACCAGCCGGCCCTCGAAACCGCTCTGCGTCGCCTGCCGCTCGATGCTGGCGCGGGCGGCCTCGTAGAGCTGGTCGTTGATGCGGACCACGAGATGCGGGGTTGCAACCAGATGGGAGAAGCAGTCGCTGACGAGCGCGGTGATCTCGCCGAGCGGCTCGCGGGCGATGAGTTCACTGCACAGCTTGCGGGCCACCGCGACCGCGACATCGACGGCCTCGGTTTCCATCCTTGCCTCGATGCCGGCGACGCGCGAGGCGATGGCCTTGATGGCGATACCGATTTCTTCCAGCGCCAGCGCCGAGCGGCGGTCGCTTTCCGCCTTGGCCTCGCGCTGGGCCGCCTCGTAACCGGCGCGATAGGCGCGCGCTTCGGCTTCGGCGACTTTTTCGGCGATCTCGGCGGCCGTGGCGGCACGCTCGCGCGTCTTGTCGGGCGCGGCGAAGTCGGTGTCGAACAGGAATTTCGCAGGTGCTGCCATCAGTACACCAGCTCGTCGTCGGCGCGATTCTTGGTGAGCGTGATCTCGCCCTTGGCGGCCATGTCCTTGGCGAGGTTGACGAGCAGGGCCTGCGCCTCGTCGACGTCGCGCAGCCGCACCGGTCCCATCGCCGCCATGTCATCCATCAGCATCTTGCCGGCGCGCGAGGACATGTTGCCGAGGAAGAAGCTGCGCACCTCTTCATTGGCGCTCTTCAGTGCGATGCCGAGCTTGTCCTTGTCGATGTTGCGCATCAGCGTCTGGGCGGAGGCGGAGTCGAGCTTGATCAGGTCGTCGAAGGTGAACATCAGCGCCTTGATGCGCTCGGCGGATTCGCGGTTTTCCTCTTCCAGCGAGGTGATGAAGCGGGTTTCGGTCTGGCGGTCGAAATTGTTGAAGATTTCCGCCATCACCTCGTGGGCGTCGCGGCGGCGGGTCTGCGACAGGTTGGACATGAACTCGGTGCGCAGCGTCTGCTCGACGCGCTCGATGACTTCCTTCTGCACCGCCTCCATCTTCAGCATGCGGCCGACGACGTCGAGCGCGAGATCCTCGGGCAGGATCGCCAGCACGCGTGCGGCGTGCTCCGACTTCAGCTTCGACAGCACCACCGCGATGGTCTGCGGGTATTCGTTCTTGAGGTAGTTGGCGAGAACCTCTTCCTGGACGTTGGAGAGCTTCTCCCACATGTTGCGGCCGGCGGGGCCGCGAATTTCGTCCATGATGCCGTTGACGCGGTCGGACGGCAAATATTGCTGCAGCAGCCGCTCGGTGGCGTCGAAGGTGCCCATCAGTGCGCCGGATGCCGACATGCGCGAGACGAATTCGAGCATCAGATCCTCGACCACGTCGGCCTCGACGGTGCCAAGCGTCGACATGTGGATCGACAGTTCGCGCACCTCGTCGTCGTCGAGCTGTGCCCAGACCTTGCCGCCATATTGCTCGCCCAGCGCCAGCATCAGGATGGCGGCGCGCTTCGGGCCGCTCAGCGGCTTGCTCTTCGGCCGCCCGCTCTGACGGCTGGCCAGCGCCGAAATGACTGTCGTGATGTCGTTGGCGTTGTTGTTTTGCGGTGCGGCCATATCAGGTCTCGGCGGGTTCGTTCAGCCATTGGCGAACAATGGACGCGGTCTCGTTCGGATTTCGCTCGGCCAGTTCGCCGACCCGGTGCACGGCTTGCGCGTGGACCTGGCCCTGGACCTGGGCGACGTCGATCAACTGGGATGCGTGGCTGGGGCCGGGAAGCTGGGCCTGGCCGGACCCTTCCTGCGCGCTGCCGTCTGCCAGCGCGGGGATCGTGTTTTCGGTCAGTGCCGGAACGACTTCGGAGGCCAGGATGCGCTTGACCAGCGGCCGGATCACCATGAACAGCACCACGAGGCCGAGCAGCATCATGACGCCGAGCTCGATGACGTACATGACGTCATCCTTGGTGAACTGCAGCATGCCGAGCATCCCGCCGGGTTCGACGACCGGGGGAACGGAAGGTGCTTCGGCAAAGCGGAGGTTGACGACCTCGACCTGGTCGCCGCGCTTCTGGTCGAAGCCGATCGCAGAGCGTACCAGGGCTGCGATGCGGTCGAGCTGTTCCTTGCTGCGGTCCTGATAGACCATCTCGCCTTTTTCGTTCTTCGAATAGGCGCCGTCGACCAGTACCGCGACCGAGATCCGGTTGACGCGTCCGGCCTCGGTAACCTCGGTCTTGGTGACGCGGGAGATTTCGTAATTGTTGGTCTCTTCGCTCTTCTTGCTCTGGTCGCGGGCCGCGGGTCCGCCTGAGGCCTGGTTGCCGGGAAGTTCGTTGTTGACCGTGACCTGGCCACTGTCGCCAGCGCTGGCGGAGGATTCCTCGCGGGTCTGTGTCGAGCGCAGCACCCGGCCTTCGGGATCGAACTTGTCCGAGGTCTGGGTGACCTTGTTGTAATCGAAGTCGGCGGTGAGCTGGACGCGCGCGCGGCCCTGACCGACCACCGAGGAGACGATCGCCTCGACTTCGTTGCGCATCCGCTTCTCGAACGCGGTGCGGCGCTCGTCGCCGACGGCAAGCTCGGCATCCTTGGTGGCGCCGTCGGCCAGAAGCCTGCCGCCCTCGTCGACGATCGATACGCGCTGCGGCTTCAGCCCGTTGACGGCGGACGCCACCACGTGGCGGATGGCGCGGATCTGCTGCGGTTCGAGGCTGCCGCGCACCCGCACCACGATCGAGGCCGAAGGCTCCGGCGTTTCCCGCGAAAACAGCGGCCGTTCCGGCAGCACGAGATGGACGCGCGCGGCCTGGATGCGGTCGATGGCGCGAATGGTGCGGGCGAGTTCGCCTTCCAGCGCGCGCAGGTGATTGATGTTCTGGACGAAGCTCGTGGTGCCGAGCGCATCGGATTTGTCGAAGATCTCGTAGCCGACGCCGCCGCCCTTGGGCAGGTTGGCTTCGGCGAGTTTCATCCGCAGCCGCGTGACTTTGTCCTTCGGCACCATGATGACGGCGCCTTCGTTACGCAGCTCAAATGGAATCGCCTGGCGTTCCAGGTCCTTGATGATGCTGGAAGAATCCTCGGCGCTGAGGTCGGTGAACAGCGTGGTCATCTGGGGCGTAGTGACGCGCATGATGACGAAGGCGAAGAAGCCGAGCAGTGCGGTTGTCACCGCGACCATGGCCATCAACCGCGAGGCGCCCAGTCCTCTCAGGAAAGCAACGAGACTTTGCACCAACCGCCCCCAGGGATTCGGCCCCAGGGACCGACTGGGCAATTATTGCCTAGGGGATGGTTTCCATATGGTTAACGACCGTTAAAGCCGGCGTTAATAGTTCGGGCATGAAAAAAAACGGCTTCGCAAAACGAAGCCGGTTTTCGTCAAATACCGTTGGTTCGGGAGAGCTTACTGGCGATACTGCTGGATCCGGGTGGTCCGCAAGCCGGCCAGGCCATGCTGATCGATGGAGAACTGCCAGGACAGGAATTCGTCAACCGTCAGCGTGTAACGGCTGCATGCTTCCTCGAGGGAAAGCAGGCCGCCGCGGACGGCGGCAACGACTTCTGCCTTGCGACGGATCACCCACCGTTTGGTTCCGGGCGCGGGCAGGTCAGCAATTGTTAACGGACTGCCGTCAGGCCCGATGACGTATTTTACCCTCGGGCGATGGGGTTCTGTCATGGCGTACTCACAAACTCTCAACCACTGAACTCACCCTGACAACCTACGCCCCCCGGCTTAAAATTTGCCTAAGCGCAACCCTTCAATGCGAATCTCCTTGAAATTTGACCGAAAAGTTCCATGACCCGGCTCTGCCAGGGAGAACGCCGTAGCGTTCAACCCCGAAAGAGGCCGGGCCGGGAAGAGCAGTTGAGGACCCGCTAGCTAGGTTGAAGTGCTCGGACGGACCACGCGCTTGATCTTGTCGGTGGTGTAGCTTTGCCCGCCGATCGATAGCAGCGGCGGAGAGGCGCTGAGATCGACTGAATCGACGATGCCCTGGACCTCGGTGGAGATCGCCACGTTGTTGCCGGAGCTGTCCTTGCCGGTGGCGGTCAGGGTGTAGGTGCCGGCCGGCCACTGCACGCCGTCATTGCCCTTACCGTCCCAGACAAAGCTGGAGCCGCCCTGCTTCAGCGTATAGGAGCCCGAGTAGGCGGTCTGTCCGGCGGAATTGGTGATGGTGATGGTTGCGCTGGTGTCCTTTTCGGAATGAAAATTCCAGGTGGCGGACTTGTCGAACTGCGCCTTGCTGCCGTCGACGGCAACGGTATTGCCGACATAGACCAGCGCCTGCGTCGCCTGCGCGCTCTTTTCGATCTCCACCAGCGACTTCAATTGCTCATTCTGCTTGAGCTGCTGCTCGATGCCGGCAAACTGCACGAGTTGCTGGGTGAACTGGTTGGTGTCGAGCGGGTCCAGCGGGTTCTGGTGCTGGAGCTGCGTGGTCAGCAGCGTCAGGAAGGTCTGGAAATTATCCGCGATCCCCGTCGTTTTTTCAGACGCGGTTTTGTTGCTCGTCGCGGTACCGGTCCCGGCCGCCGAGACGATCTGCGACGGCATGGTTGCATCGACTGCCATGGCGGTCTCCCTTAAATCCTGATGTCAACGCCGCCGCTCGAACCGAGCATGCGGCCGTAGCCGCGGCTGGCGACGACGGAAGGAACGCTGTCTTCCTCGCTGACGACAAGGCGATGGGCGTTCGGATTGGACTGGTTGCCGTCGTTCTGGCCTTGCGAGGATTGGTCGCGCAGGCTGAATTGCAGCCCGGCATTGCCGGTCGAGAGGCCGGCATTGTCGAGCGCGCGCTGCAGCTGGTTGGCGTCCTGACGCAGCATCTGCAGCGTCTCCGGCCGTTCGACCGTCAGATGCGACGTCATCTGGCCGTGGCGATCGATATCGATGCGGACATCGATGCGGCCGAGTTCTGCCGGATCGAGCCGGATTTCGAAGCGGGTCTTGCCGCTGTTGGCGGAAGCGGCGATCTCCATCGCAAGCCCGCTCAGTGGCACCGCCGCGCCTGTGGCTGCGGTGGCGGTGAGCTGGGCCGCGGGAGCCGATGCGTTCGAAGCGGAGACATGCTGCGTCGGGATGCTGCCTGCAGCATGAAGGCCGTTGCCGGACGAAGTGATCGGCGCCTGGACATCCGCGGTCGCCGCATGCGCATTGGCGGGCGCGGCCGGCAGCGTTGCGTTGTTGCCCGAAGCGTCGGCCTTGACGGCCTCCGCCTTGCCGTTCTCGCCTTTCGGCTTGGCTGCGGCTTCCGTCTGCGGTGCGGCGGAGGTAGCAGCGTTGCCTGCATCTGTCGTCGTGGTGGCGGAGGTGTCCGTCGTGCCGGCCGCATTGTCCTGATCGCCGGCGGTGGCGGCGCCTTCCTTGGCGACAGCATTGGTCTTGGTCTGGATGGTCGGCTTTGATGTCACAGGTGTCGCGGCGACCGCTGCGGCGGCTTGCGCGATACCCGTGGTGACGGTGGTATCGGCAGAGGCGGCCGGCGTGCCGACGGCTTGGCCGACGACATCCTGCGTCTTGACCTTGGTGCTGTCGGTCTTGGCGTTCGCACCGGCAGGTGTGGTTGTATCGGCTTCTCCGCCTTCGGAGGCGGGCGTGGCTGGCGCGGTCTCGCTTGCCAGCGAAGCCGTAGCGGCGATGGCAGCCGCGGCGATGGCGAGGGGCGCCGTCGTCTTGTCGGTTGCCGTTGCGGTGGGGGCGGCGGCCGGCGCCGTCGTTGTGGAATTGGCGACGGCGACCGCAACGGCGTCGGCCGTCACGACAGCCGTTCCATCCTGCGCGGCCTCGGTCTGATCCTTGGCTGCAGCATCGTCGCCTGAAGATGCCTGCTTGGTTTCATCCGATTTGCCGGACCTGGTCTTGCTGGACTTCGTCGTTTCAGCCTTGCTGGGCGTATCAGCCTTTGCGTCTGCTTTGGTATCGGCCTTGCCGTCGTCGCGTGCCTTGCCCGCGGCGTTGCGGTCGTCGGAATCGTTTCGCGCGGCCTTGTCGGATGCGGCCTTGTCGGAGGCGGCGTTGTTCCGCGCGCGGTTGTCGGATGCAGGCTGCGTATCGTCCGAGCGGCGCGGGGCAGGCGCTGAATCCTGGGCGCGGTCCTGCGCGCGATTGTCTTTGCTGGCAGCCGTATTGCTGTCGACCAGCGTCGCGAAACTGTCGTTTCCGGCGGATTGACCCGTGTCGGCCCGTGCTGACTTCACTTGTGCGTTCTGAAAAGACGCGTTTGCCAATACTTCTGACGTGACGCTGACCACGGGCGACCCTCTCGCTGGAACCTCATTGATCTAGTCAGCAAGGACCGGGCCAGTCGCGCTCGCAGAATAATATCGTTATATTTCAATGTATTACCAAAATGGTGGGCTGTCCTGAAGGCCCGGCCGCGGCCCCCCATTTCTGCCCGGCGGCAAGATTTGCCGTCCTGGATTCATCCCAAAACGGGGAGCGGCTGATTGCCTCCCGGGAATCCGGCCTATATTAAAGAGCGGTGTCCGATCTGGTCCGGTCTGACCGAATGGTGCCTTAAGACCTTACGTAAAAAGGCTTTTTAACCCTGGCCGCGAGGAGTGCGTTGCTCCCGCGATTGAAGTCGATGACCCCTGCCATGCCAAACAGTCTGGATCTCGAAGGCCGTCCGCAGGACACGCGGGTCGTGGTCGCCATGTCCGGTGGCGTCGATTCATCCGTGACCGCCGCCCTGCTGAAGTCCGAGGGTTATGATGTGGTCGGGATCACGCTGCAGCTTTACGACCATGGCGCGGCGACCCACCGCAAGGGCGCCTGCTGCGCCGGCCGCGACATTCACGACGCCCGCAACGTCGCCGAACGGATCGGCATTCCGCATTACGTGCTCGACTATGAAAGCCGTTTCCGCGAATCCGTGATCGAAAATTTTGCCGACAGCTACGCGCTCGGCGAAACGCCGGTGCCGTGCATCGAGTGCAACCGTTCGATCAAGTTTCGCGATCTCTTGTCGACGGCGCGTGAGCTTGGCGCGCATGCGCTCGCGACCGGGCACTATGTCGCCTCGCGACCGCTGGCCGATGGATCCCGTGCGCTGGTATGCGCCGCGGATTCCGACCGCGACCAGAGCTATTTCCTGTTCGCGACCACGCGCGAGCAGCTCGATTTTCTGCGCTTTCCGCTCGGTGACATGTCAAAGCCGCAGGCGCGCGAACTGGCGCGGGGCTTCGGTCTCGAAGTCGCCGACAAGCAGGACAGCCAGGACATCTGCTTCGTTCCGACCGGGCGCTATACCGACATCATCGGCCGCCTGAAGCCAGGCGCGATCGAGCCGGGCGACATCGTCGATCTCGATGGGCGCGTCATCGGCCGGCATCAGGGCATCGTCCATTTCACCGTCGGCCAGCGCAAGGGGCTGGGCATCGCTTCCAGCGCGCCGCTCTATGTCATCAAGCTCGATGCGGTGAGCCGCCGCGTCGTGGTCGGACCGCGCGAGGCGCTGCGGATGGATCGCATCCGGCTTCGCGACGTCAACTGGATCGGCGACGGTGCGCTCGACCGCGTGATCGGCCAAGGCATCGAGATGTTCGTGCGTGTGCGATCGACGCGCCCGCCGCAGCCGGCCTGGTTGCGCGCGGTCGACGGCGAATATGAAGTCGAACTGGTCGCCGGCGAGGAAGGCGTGTCGCCGGGCCAGGCTTGCGTGTTCTACGATGCGCCGACGGGCCAGGCGCGCGTACTCGGGGGTGGATTCATCAAGAGCGCAACCGCGCGGCATGCGGCAAGGGCAGGGGGGCTGGAAACACCTGCGCCACTTGCCGAGGTGATGCGCGGTTAGAAAAATCAGGGCAGAGGGAATGGCTGGGGACATCGACCGCGAGGGGGTCGAAAAGGCTTATGGGCGCTGGGCGCCGGTCTACGATCTCGTGTTCGGCAAGGTGTTCGATCACGGCCGCCAATCGACCATTGCGGAGGCCGACAAGATCGGCGGCCGCGTGCTCGACGTCGGCGTCGGTACCGGCCTGTCGCTGTCGGAATATTCGCGCAGCACGAAACTATGCGGCGTCGATATTTCCGAGCCGATGTTGCGTCGGGCGCTCAAGCGCGTGCGCACGATGGGTCTTACCAACGTCGAAACGCTTGCCGTGATGGACGCCAAGAACCTCGCGTTCAAGGATTCCAGTTTCGATGCGGTGGTGGCGCAATATGTCATCACCGCGGTTCCCGATCCGGAGCGTACGCTGGACGATTTCATCCGTGTGCTGAAGCCCGGCGGCGAACTCATTCTCGTCAATCACATCGGCGCCGAAAACGGGCCGCGCCGGATCTTCGAACTGGCATTCGCGCCATTGGCACGGCGGCTCGGCTGGCGGCCGGAATTTCCGTGGGCGCGGCTGACCGACTGGGCCGCCAAGCATGGCGGCGTCACCCTGACCGAGCGGCGGCCGATGCCGCCGATGGGGCATTTTTCGCTGATCCGTTTTCGGAAATCGTGAGCGGCATAGCGTTTTCGCGCGAGGCGGTTCGCGTCAAGAAAACGTGTCACGGAATAATGCGACAAATTTGCTGCGGAACCTCCATGTGCGCCAGCCGTTCTCCTACATGGCTATCAAACGCGCACTCCTTCTCTCATGTGTATTGACGGCGGTCTCCGGCGTGGCGATCGCCCAGGCTCCGCCTGGCGAGACGACGCCCGCGCCGCGAACGGCGCCACCATCGCCTGACCGCTCGGCGAATTGCGCCCCGATGCATCCGGCGCCGCATTCTGGAACGGCGGCTCCGGAGGGAACGACCACGGGGCAGCGAGCCGAGCCGCTGGGCGACAGACTGGCCCGCTCCGATGGCGTGCTGTGCCCGCCGCCAGGGGTCGACCCCGAAATGCACGCGCCGGCGCCCGATGTCGGCAAGACCCCCGTGATTCCGCCGCCCGGCAGCCCCGGCGGCGACCCCACGATCCGGCCGAAATAGCATTTTTTGCAGCAATTTCGCTGATGGTGCGGGTTTGCTTGACAGGCCCCGGCGCGACTTCTTATATGCCGCGCGTTCGCGACTGCGGCATAGATGCCGTGACGGTGGACCGTGGCGAGGTAGCTCAGCTGGTTAGAGCACGGGAATCATAATCCTGGGGTCGGGGGTTCGAGTCCCTCTCTCGCTACCAACCATCGTGGCGCGCACTTCCAAAGATCTTCAGTGAAAGCGACAAATCGGACGTGTCGTCGGCGTGCCAGAGCGGTCACGAAAACATCTGTCCCGAGCGATAGACAACGGGCTCTCCCGTTTGCCTGACGACGAATGTTCCCGCGATCACCAACCCGCGTATCTCGAAATGATGTCGGTGCTGTCCCTTGCCGGGACGAGGATCGAGCTTTTGATGCTCGATTTCAGTGAACGCCTTTTCCGGGGGAGCAAAATGCCGGGGGCGGAGCGGCTACATTGAAATGACCTGTCACCGCACGCATTGCCCAACTCAGTCGAACCGCACTCCGACGCGATAATCCCTGCGCCATACGACGTGGCACGGAAGCCGCAGCCGGTCATCCGGTATGATCAATGTGAATTCATCGGGAATGCGGAGAAGATCGGAAAACTCCAGCGCTGCGCCGGTGCTGGAAATGTCGCGAACAGTGCAAGGATACTTGTCGCCGCCATAGTCGATCTTGGCAGCCTTCATGATTTTGACGCGTGGCGCAATCCGAGTTTCAACCACCGCAATATTCCTGATCTGAATACGGCCGACGGTAGCATGGTGATGTTAATAAGATTTTAAGCCGCAGCCCAAGCCAGCGGTTCTGACGTGCGACAACCGACCAGATGGCGACTTCGATGCGTCAGAAGAAGATGCGTCAGAAGAAAAAGAACGCGGTGAAGCAGGCAAAAACGGAAACGGTCAGCAACGTCGCCGGAAAGGCATTGTAGATGGAAGGTGAGTTCCTGGGCGCGTTGATTGAGGTGCAATTGTCGTTTGCGGGAGCTTGTCCTGCCTTGAGAAATACATCGGCGATTTTTGGCGACTGACACATGGGCACGATAGCGTCCTCCAAATACTCAACGCCACGGTATGCGCATAACAAGTAACACCATGCGCCCCCAAAGCACTGTGACGCAGATCTCAATCGGCGATTGGCGCTGACCGAACCTGATGATCACGGGCTCTGGATAGTTAACCTCGATTCGTAACGGCTGCCCAGCGTTTGCATCGGAAATATGAGTCACCGTCAGCAGGCCTTACCTATCTGACCTCCACACTTTCAATGATCTGGATCAAGGGTTCCGCGGCGACGACCGTTAGGGCAATCGACATGGTCGTGCGGAGGTTGCCTGCGTGCTATTCGAAACGAGCGAAGGAATCGCGCGTGTCTTGCCGTTGATTGTGGTGGCAACGCTCTGCGCGTCGTGCCGAACCGACAATCAACTCGCGACAAGCCAGACCACTCCCATTATTTACGCCAGCGAAATGAGCACACGCGACGACTGTCTGCATCGCGAAGTCGCCCGGCTGCTGGAACCGAAGGGAAGCCCTCCTGCAAGCCTTCACAATATCGCCGCGACCGCCACGCGGTTTTGCAGCGAACCGATCAGATCGAGGTTTCAGAAAGCCTCGATCTCCACTCAGGACATGCAGGTTCTCGCGAAGGAGGACCAGGCCAGGACCGAACAGCGCGCCTTCGCGATTGGCCTGGAGTTGCGCGAGGGCCGGAAGGCCGAAGTGGCGGGCAACTGAGTCACCCGGCCCAGCACTGTCCGCCGCCGTCCACGCGCAACACCTGGCCTGACACGAACGCACCGAGCGGGCCAGCGAACACCTCGACGACGCGGGCGACTTCGTCGACAGTGGCGATGCGGTCGAGTGTGCCGGTCTCCACCATCCGCCTCTCGTCCACCGCGCGCGTACCCATGAACCGTCCGGTTCGGGTGTCGCCCGGCGCGATGCAGTTCACCGTGATGTCGTAGGGCCGAAGCTGATCGGCGAGGCAGCGCGTGTAGTGCGTCATGCCGGCTTTGGCGACAGCATAGATCGAGCCGTTGGTGCGGCCCTTGAAGGCTGCGACCGAGCCGATGGTGACGATGCGGCCCTGACGTCGCGCCATCATTTCCTTCGCCACTGCCTGACATGTCAGGATCGTGCTGAGCAGGTTGCGATCCAGCACCGCACGCACATCCTCTTCACGAATGCCGACGGCATCGTTCGGATCGGGCTTGCCGCCCTTGGCTGCGATGTCGCCGCCGGCATTGTGGACGAGTATGTCGATCGGTCCCAATTCTTTCGTTGCCGTTGCGACCAGGCGCGCGATTTCGGCGCTGTCGGTGAGGTCGCCGAGGACACGGATGGTTCGCACGCCATGCGCGCTGGCTACTTCCGCAGCGACCGCCGTCAGCGTCGATCCCTCGCCATATTCTGCCGGCCCGTTCTCGCGCATGCCGTGGATGGCGACATCGGCACCGAGGCTCGCGAGCCGCTCGGCGAATGCCCGGCCAAGCCCGCGGCCCGCGCCGGTAACCAGCGCAACCTTGCCCTGCAGCGCGCGTGCGGCGTCGTGTGATGACATGATGTCTTCTCCTGATGCGAAAGGCGTGAGGGCGGCAGATCGAGGCCGATGGCGAGCGCCTGCGTCGATCGCAAGGCTGCACAGAATTGAATCAGCTTTGCAATCCGGTCAAGCTTCCATCATATAGGCGCCTGATCATCGGCCCCGCCGTCCGGCGGTAACAACAGCGCTAAGGGAGCAAGTCTCGTGGCATATTCGAATACCCAATTGTTCATCAACGGCAAGTGGCGTCCGAGCCAGTCGGGCAAGACCATCGCCGTGCTCAATCCGGCGACCGAAGAAACCATCGGCACCGTCGCGCATGCTGACCGCGCCGATCTCGACGAGGCGCTCGAGGCGGCTGCGAAGGGCTTCAAGGTCTGGCGCGCCGTGGCGCCGTTCGACCGCTGCAAGATCATGCGCAAGGCGGCGGCGATCATGCGCGAGCGCAACGACGAGATAGCGCCGCTATTGACGATGGAGCAGGGCAAGACGCTGGCCGAGGCCAGGATCGAAGCCATGGCCGCCGCCGACGTCATCGAATGGTTTGCCGAGGAAGCCAAGCGCGCCTATGGCCGCGTCATTCCGGCGCGCGGTCCCGGCATCTACCAGATCTCGATCCGGGAGCCGGTCGGCCCGGTCGCCGCCTTCACGCCGTGGAATTTCCCGATCAACCAGGTCGTTCGCAAGCTCTCCGCAGGCCTCGCCGCGGGCTGCTCGATCATCGTCAAGGCGCCCGAGGAAACGCCCGCTTCCCCGGCGCAACTGATCAAGGCGTTTGCCGATGCCGGGGTGCCTGAGGGCGTGATCAATCTCGTTTATGGCGTGCCGGCCGAGATTTCGGAATATCTCATTCCGCACCCGGTGATCCGGAAAATTTCCTTCACCGGTTCGACCAGCGTCGGCAAGCAGCTTTCCGCTTTGGCGGGCCTGCACATGAAGCGCGCCACCATGGAACTCGGCGGCCACGCGCCGGCAATCGTGTTCAAGGACGCGGACGTGTCATCGGCGGCGAAGATTCTTGCCGCCGCGAAATACCGCAACGCCGGCCAGGTCTGCATTTCGCCGACGCGCATGCTGGTGCAGGACGACGTGTTCCGCGAGTTCGTCGACAAGTTCGTCGAGGGCGCCAAGTCGATGAAGGTCGGCAACGGCATGGACCCGGATTCGAAGATGGGTTCGCTCGCCAATCCGCGCCGCGTCACCGCCATCGAAGGCATGGTGCAGGATGCGGTCGGCAAGGGCGCCAGGCTCGAGACCGGCGGCCACCGCGTCGGCAACAAGGGCTACTTCTTCGAGCCCACCGTGGTCAGCGACGTGCCGAAGGATGCGCGCGCGATGAACGAGGAGCCGTTCGGTCCGCTGGCGCTGATCTCGCGGTTCTCGACCTTCGATGAGGCCGCCGAGGAAGCCAATCGTTTGCCCTTTGGTCTCGCGTCCTACGCCTTCACCAGTTCGACCAAGACCGCGACCGCGATCGGCGCTGCGATCGAGGCCGGCATGGTCTCGATCAACAGCTTCGGTCTGGCACTGCCCGAAGTGCCGTTCGGTGGAGTCAAGGACTCCGGTTACGGCTCGGAAGGCGGCACCGAGGCGATGGAGGGCTACTTCAACACCAAGTTCATCACCCAGACCGGGGTGTGAACCGGCTCTTTCGTCATGGCCGGGCATAGACGTCCGAAGGACGGCGTCGCTTCCGCTCGCCTGCGCCCGGCCATCCACGTCTTTGGTTTAAGAAAGCGAAGGCGTGGATGCCCCGGGTCAAGCTCGGGCATGACGACTGGAGCCGAAGCTCGCTCTCAATTCTTGTTCACATAAAGCGGCGTGCGCAGCGTCAGCTGATACGACGGCTTCGGCGTCCACGCTATTTGCGCGGTGACGCCGAACAGGCGGTTGTCGTCGTCGTCCATGCGGTCGAGATCGAAGCGCACGATCGGTTGCGTAAAGGGCTGGAACGGCGTCAGGTTCAGCAGCTGCGCGCCGCCGAAGGATTGCACGCCGACGCGGCCGGTGAACTTCCAGTTGTTGTCCCACTGATAATAGCCGCCGACATAGCCCATGACATCGGGACTGACGCGGGCGAGGGGACTGTCGACGAAGACCCTGGCGTACTGCATTCCCGCAAGCAGCCCACGCGTCTCGTCCGCATCGAGCGCGTAGCCGGCCTCCAGGATCGTGTTGTAGGTCGTCGTGGCCAGCGGCGAGTCCGATGTCGAGCGCGACACGTTGGATTGCACGGTGATGGTCGGAAACATCCCGCCGTTCTGCTGGTAGATGTCGGCCTGGAATCCGAGCGTAAAGCTGAAGATCGAGAAATCCGTCCAGGGGGAGGAGCCGCTTTTTGACCAGGCGCCGCTGACGCCGCCATAGACCGAGAGCTGGTCGTTGACATCGACGGTCAAGGGCAGGTCGACCGAGACGCTTTGGCTGGAAGGCGAGCCAAGCGTTCCGAGCGAAGATAGATTCCCCAGTGTCGCGAGCAGCGGCGGAGCGCTGAATCCGATCGACAGCGTCCCGGCCGGCAGCGTCGAATAGATGGTTCGCATATCGAGGTAGATGTTCGGCAGGCTTGGCTTGGCTTTTACAGTGTCTTCCTCATCGTCGTCCTCGTCCTGTGCCAAGGCGACGCCGCAAACGCCGAGGCTCATCAGCGCACCAAGTGCGACGATTCGAGCCGACTGCGCCAGCAGGCGTTGCCAGCGGCGAGGCGCGGGGGATCCGTTGAATTCTTTGCTCAATCGACGATGCCTTTGAAAAGTCAAGATGACCATCTGGCGGCGACGAATACAAGAAGCGCCGGTGGCACGGGCTTCGATCTCGCGACGTGTGTGGCGCGTTTGCGTCTCCGGGCAAATTGACCTGTGTCAATGGATTCCCCTGCCAGCAGCTTAGAAATGCGAAGCAGCCCAGGAATCCGCAATGCGCAAAAGTGCAAAATATCTCGCGGCGGTCGCCGCAACCGCCGCCGCGCTGGTGTCGCCAGTCATGGTCGCAGCCCAGACCGCGCAGAAGCCACTGCCGCGGCTTGCCGACATCATGGCCGCGGTCCAGGTCAGGCATTCGAAGCTGTGGGCCGCAGGCCAGCAGAAGAACTGGGATCTCGCGGGCTACGAGCTTGAGCTGGTGAAAGCGAGCCTCAACGAGGCCATCGCGCTTTATACGGACATCCCCGTAGACAACATCACGATGATCGATCCGCCGATCAGATCGATGGAGAAGGCGATCGACGCCCGAAACGGCGCGGCATTCGGCAAGGCTTTCGGCGAACTGACGTCGGGATGCAACGCCTGTCACCAATCGACCGGCCGCGGCTTCATCGTCATGACGGTTCCGAGGGCGTCATCGTCCGGCAATCAATCGTTTGCGCCGCGCGAGGGGCAAGGCAAGGGCGCGACACGCCCGTGATGCGCGTCGCGGCGCAGGAGTCGTGATTGTCAGCGGTTGGGCTTGCTGGCGGCTTCAATGGCGACCGACAGCGCCAGCTTGGCTTCCTCGACGATGTCCTCGACCAGTTCTTCCCGGCTGACATTCGCGAGTTCGCCGGTGAGCAGGCCCTGTTCAGCCAGCATGACGACGCCGTGCAGCGAGGCCCAGAGCTTCAACGCGGTACGCTCGCGCAGCAGGCCGACGGCGGGCGCTTCCAGCGCTTCCAGGAGAAGGCCGAACGTCTCCATCGTGGCAGTGTGCAACTCGCCGCCCTTTGGCGCGGAAGCAATGATGCGCGAGGCGAACATCAGGCGATAGATGCCGATGCGGCGCAGGCCGAAGTCGAACGTGACCTGTGCGAAGCGCGACAGTTTCGAGCGCTTTGACGGCGTTTCAATCGCTTCCCGCAATATCGCGCTGAACTGGCGAAACGCTTCCGCCGTCACCGCCATCAGCAGGGTTTCACGATCGGCGAAATGCTTGTAAGGGGCCGGTTGCGAGACGCCGAGCGTCTTGGCAAGCGCGCTGATGCTGATCGCTTCCGGCCCGCCAAGTTCGACCTGATGCAGCGCCGCCTGAACCAGGGCATCGCGGAGATCCCCGTGGTGATAGGCGTTGACAGCTTTGCGTGCGGGTCGAGACAGCATTTCAACTCATGCTCTAGTACTTTTGACTTGACAGCACAACGGTCGAACGAATGTAATATGCTATAACTTAGATGCGTTCGAATGTCTCGCGTTGTTGTAAGTCATTCTAAGAACGTGCGCGCAAAATGCGCGTCGAGAGGGGAAACGCTGCGATGGCTGGAAAGCTCAGAATCCGCGTCGACCAGGACAAATGTCAGGGACACGCGCGCTGCAAATCACTGGCGCCCGAACTGTTCGATCTCGATGAATTCGGCAACGCGCACGAAGTGGGCGACGGCTCCGTGCCCGAGGGCCTGGAAGACAAGGCCTGGCTCGCCCAGACCAATTGTCCCGAGATCGCGATCGACGTGACCGAGGAATAGTCCGGTCCGAACTCGACTTCATCCCATCCGGATCTGAACGAACCAGCAGAGGATTTGCTCCGATGTCCGATTCCGCCAGCATCATGCCCGAACATCCCCCGGTCACCGACTGGGTCAACGATTTCGATCATACCGATCCGACCTGGACGGAGGATCCGTTTCCGATCTGGGAAAAACTGCGCGCGGCTTCGCCGGTGGTTCACACCGAGCGCTTCCTCGGCTGCTACATGCCGACCACCTACCAGGCGGTGAAGGAGATCGCCTACGATACCGATCATTTCTCGTCGCGCCGCGTGATCGTGCGCGACATTCGCCCCGAGATCACGGCGCGGGCGCCGCCAATCACCTCCGATCCGCCCGAGCACAAGCCGGCCAAGCAATTGCTGCTGCCGCCGTTCACGCCGGACGCGATGAAGAAGCTCGAGCCGCGTGTGCGCGCCATCTGCAACGAACTGATCGACGAGTTCATCGCCGACGGCAAATGCGACGCCGCAGCGCGATACACTAAGCATGTCCCGGTCCGTGCCATCGCGCATATGCTCGGGATTCCCGAGAAGGACGGCGATCTCTTCATCAAGTGGATTCACGGCATCCTCGAACTCGGCATCAAGGATGACAACGCGCTGATGGAGGCGGTGCGGGAGATGACCGGCTATTTCGCCGGCCACATCGAGCATCGCAGGAAGAACCCGACCGACGACCTGATCTCGACGCTGATGAATGCGAGGGATAAGGACGGCCAGCCGCTGGCGGACGAGCATGTTCTGGGCTCGCTGCGGCTGCTGCTGATCGCGGGCATCGACACCACCTGGAGCGCGATCGGCTCCTCGCTGTGGCATCTGGCGAAAACGCCCGCCGATCGCGAGCGTCTCGTCAAGGAGCCGGAACTGATGCCGCTCGCCGTGGAAGAACTGCTGCGGGCCTACTCGCCGGTGACGATGGCGCGCGAGGTGATGAAGGAAACCACCATCAGCGGCTGCCCGGTCAAGCCCGGCAACATGGTGCTGTTGTCGTTCCCGGCCGCCAACCGCGATCCCGCCATGTTCCCCGATGCCGACAAGGTGGTAATCGACCGCAAGGAGAATCGCCATGCCGCGTTCGGCCTCGGCATCCATCGCTGCGTCGGCTCCAACCTCGCGCGCATGGAGATGACGGTTGCGATCGAGGAATGGCTGAAGCGGATTCCGGACTTCAGGCTCGATCCGGCGGGCACGGTCACCTGGTCGGAAGGCACGGTACGCGGCCCGCGTCGATTGCCGGTGCTGTTCGGCAAGACTAATTGAGGAGCCCCACCGTATCCCGGATCTGCAGAGCGACGTAAGAACGCCGCATCGCGTCCGGGATACGAATTCCGGCTACTTCACCTCGATCTTCGCGTCGGCCGCGACCTTCTTCCAGGCCTCGATGTCGCGTGCGTTGATGTCGCGCTGTTGGTCTCCGGCGATGAACTCGGCGGTGATGCCGAGCGCGACCAGCTTCTCGACGATGTCGGCTTCGGTCAGCGACTCCTTCAACGCGCCTGAAATTTTCTGCGCGACCGGGGCGGGGATCCCGGCGGGCGCGTACATCACCCATGACAGGCTTCGTTCGAAGTCGACGCCTTGCTCCTTGTAGCTTGCGACCTGGGGCAGGCTCGGAGATCGGCCACCACACACGGCGAGGCCTTTCAGTTTGCCATCCTTCACCAGCGGCGTACCGGTCGCCATATCGACGAGGCCTACCGAGATATGGCCGCCCATCAGGTCGTTGGCGAGCTTGGCGGCGCCGCTGAACGGGACGTGCTGCAGGCGGACATCCGCTTTCTGCGAGAGGATCTCGCCGCAGAAATGTCCGGTCGAGCCGACACCCCAGCTGCCGTACTGGATCGGGTCGCCCTTCTTCGATAGCTCGGCCAATCCGCGCAGATCGTTGGCGGCAAAATCGTTGGCCGCCACCAACAGGATGGATGACGTTCCGATCCGCCCGATGGTCGTGAAATCCTTGATCGGATCATAGGGCAGGCTGGGATAGACCGCCGGCGCCAGCACGTGCGTGGTCATGCCGCCGATGGTGATCGTGTAACCGTCAGGCGGAGAGGTCGCCGCCTGCTGCGCGCCGATGGTTCCGGCGGCTCCCGTGCGGTTCTCGACATAGATGGTCTGGCCGAGACGCTTGCCCATCCGGTCGGCAAGCGGCCGGCCGAGCACGTCGCCGCCGCCACCGGCTCCGAACGGCAACAGCATCTTGATCTTCCTGGACGGGTAGTCGGCCGCATTCTCGGCATGGGCAGGATATGCCATCGACGCGAGCGCAAGCACCGAAAGCATCAACGCACGTAACTTCATTTATTCACTCCCTGGGTTTCCCGTTTGTTTTTTGTTTTGGTCGTTCGCCGCCGGGCGTGCTCGCCGGGCGCGGAGATTGGTAGCGTCGAGGCGCGTCAGGGCGCGCGTGGCCTGGCGCCGGAGTGCCGAAGGATGAATCGTGTCGGCAGATAGACTGGCCGCAGATCGCGCGCCTTGTTGCCTTGACTGATACGGTCGAGCAGGGTCCTGGCGGCGACCCGGCCCATCTCGTCGAGATCCCAGGTGAGCGCGGAGATCGAAGGCGTCGCATGCCGCGCCAGATCGGTATCGCCGATGCACACCAGCGACATGTCGTCGGGATAGCGAAGTCCGTGGCTGGCAAGCGCCTCCATTACACCCGCAAGCATGTGCGTTCCCAGCGTGATGATCGCGGTCGGACGGTTGGGGCCTTGCAGCAACTGGCAGACGTCGCTGAACGCAAGGCTGGAGCCCTGGCTCTGCGGCCGTATCAGGTCCGGATCGACCGCGAGCCCGGCTTCGGCATGGGCGCGGCGATAGCCGGCAAGCCGCTCCGAACTCGGCAGCAGCGCCGCGCGTCCGGTGAGCAGCGCGATCCGGCGATGACCGAGCCCGATCAGGTAGCGCGTGATCTCGAGACCGCCGCCGCGGTGATCGGCGCGCACCGACGGAACGCCCGGCACCTCGCGATCGATCGCGACGCAAGGCAGTTCCAGATTGGCGAGCGCGCCGGCGAAATCCTTGTGGGCGTTGTCGCCGGCAAACAGCAGCAAGCCGTCCATGCGCCGCCGGCGCACTGCCGATATGAACGCGGTTTCGCGATCTTCCTCGTGCCGGGTCGCGGCGAGCATCAGCACGTAGCCGGCGCGCTGGAATTCCTCCTCCGCGCCGTTGATCATCTCGCTGTAGAGCGGGTTGGAGAGGTCGGAGACCATGCAGCCGATCGTCTTGCTCGCGCGCGAACGCAGCGCCTGCGCCGCCGAATGCGGCTCGAAGCGCAGGCGGTTCACCGCCCGCATGATCCGGGCGTGCAGTTCCGGGCTGGTATGCGGCTCGCCGTTCAGGACCCGGCTGACACTGCTGACCGAGGCGCCGGCCTGGGCCGCAACGTCGCGGATCGTCGGTCGTGCAGGCCGGGCCGGGCGCAACGACATGGCAAGGGCTCCCTGGAGCGTCACGGTTTCACGCGTAGTTGGCGGAAAACTAACGTGTTCCGGAAACGATACACAAGTCCAGGCTCTGCAAATATCTGTATTGAAGAAGCACTGGAAACAAACTATGGAAACGTTTCCAAGAAGAGCGGCAGGCACTTTGTTGCCTGTCCGATAACAAGACGGCCGAATGGCCGCGCGACAGGGAAACGGACCGGGACATGGCACGGCGTGTCGAAGGAAAAGTCGCTCTGGTAACCGGCGCCGCCAATGGCATCGGCCGCGGCGCCGCCCTGGTGCTGGCGCGTGAGGGCGCAAAGATCATCGCAACCGATCTGCAGGACGAGAAGGGCGCGGGCCTTGTGCGCGAATTGCGCGCTGCCGGATGCGAGTGCGAGTACTACCACCACGACGTGACGCGCGAGGAAGACTGGCAGTCGGTCGTGGCCCAGACCCGGGCCCGCTTCGGCAGGCTGGACGTTCTCGTCAACAATGCCGGGATCGGCCTCTCGGCCTCCGTCGTCGACATGTCGTTCGCCGACTGGAGACGGCAGGTGGCCGTCAATCTGGACGGCGTCTTCCTCGGCGTAAAGCACTCGCTGCCGCTGATGCGCGAAGGCGGAGGCGGCAGCATCATCAACGTTTCCTCGATCGCCGGTATCAAGGCTTCGCCAAATCTCTCCGGCTATTGCGCGACCAAGGGCGGCGTGCGGCTGTTCACGAAATCGGTCGCGCTGGAATGTGCGGCGGCCAGGGACGGCGTGCGCGTCAACTCGCTGCATCCCGGGATCACCGAAACCGCCATCTGGGACACGCTGATCGGCACCGTCGAGGACGGTTCGAATGGCGGACGGGAGCGCGGGCCGACACTGGACAAGCTCACCGAACGCGCCGTGCCGCTCGGGTACAAGGCCGCACCTGAGGACATCGCCAACGGCATCCTGTGGCTCGCAAGCGACGAAAGCCGCTATGTCACCGGCACGGAACTGGTGATCGACGGCGGCCGGTCGATCGCCTGAGCCGCGGGATCAAGCATACGGGAGAGCGTCATGAGCAGAATCTTTGGTGCGGTCTGCCAGAACGGATATGTGGTGCGCGATATCCGTGCCGCGATGGATCACTGGGTCAATGTGATGGGCGTCGGGCCCTGGTACTATATCGACCGGGTCAAGACCGACTACTTCCGCCACCGCGACCATGACTCCGGCATGGAGATGAGCGTGGCGCTCGCGAACTCCGGCGATCTGCAGATCGAGTTGATCCAGCAGCGCAACGATGCGCCCTCGATGTACAAGGAGTTTCTCGACTCCGGCCGCGAGGGGCTGCAGCACATGTCGTACTGGACCAGGGACTATCAGGGCCTTTACGACCGCGCGCTCGCGCTCGGTTATAAAGTAGGGCACGAAGGACAGATTGGCGGCGAGAAGGGCCGCTTTGCCTATTTCGACACGCAGGCCCATCCTGGCACCGTGGTGGAGATTTCAGACATCAGCGGCAGCAAGGGCAGCTTCTTCGAACATATCCGTAAAGTGGCCGCCAGCTGGGACGGCTCCGATCCGATTCGCGAAGTCGGCGGGCGTTGACGATCCGGATCCGACAACAAACTGCAAACACGAGGAGAGCCGCGGATGGCAAGACTGCCCCTGATCGACCCGGAGACGACAAGCGGAGACATCCGCACATCCTTTGACAGGATGCCGGTCAAGCTGAACATCTTTCGCATGATGGCGCATGCCGAAGCCAATTTCATTCCGGCGATGCGCTACGCCAATTCGATCCTGCATCGCCAGAAGCTCAGCCACGTCAATCGGGAATTGCTGATCCTGCAGGTCGCGCAGCGGGAGAAGGGCGTCTACGAGTGGCGCCAGCATGTCCCGATCGCGCTCGGCGTCGGCGTCACCCAGCGCCAGATCGATTGCATCGAACAGGGAAGTTACGAGGACGCCGCTTTCAACGCCGCCGAGCAGGCGCTGCTGGCGTTCGGCCGGGAAGTGATCGACAATGTCCGCGTTGCCGAGCCGGTATTTGCCGCGATGCGCAAGCATTTCAGCGAACAGGAGATCGTCGAGTCCATTCTCGCGATCGGTTTCTACATGACGATGGCGCGCCTGACCGAAGCGACCGATGTTGACCTCGATCCTGCCGCCGGTATGACTGTGTTCGAGGGCGGCAAGCGGCGGCCGGGCTGAAGCAACACGAAGAGTTTGAGAGAGGGATAATCTATGGGGGTGTCGTTCCAGAGAAGCCACGACATCATGATCGATGCGCCGCCCGCGGCGGTCTACGATTATGTCTGCAACCCGAATTCCTGGCCCGAGTGGCTTGCCGCCTCCCATCACATCGATGGCGAAGACCGGCCCTTGCTGCGGGGTGAAACCTTTCGCGAGCAGTGGCACATCAAGCGCGGCGAGTTGCGTCTCGCATGGACGGTCACGGAGAGCGATCCGCCCAAGGCCTGGACCGTCGAGGCCGATACGGATTTCATCGGCAGGATCGTCGTTCGCTACACGTTCGAACCGGTGGGGTCTGCCACCCGGTATACGCGGACCTTGCGCAATCCCGATCGCCCGTCGGAGCCCAGCCCCGAGCAGGTCGCGCGCATGGACGAGGAAGCCTTGATCGGCCTTGAGAACATCAAGCGCAACGTCGAGAAGCGTTTCGCCGACGCCAGCGGCAGTTGATCCCTGGGCTGGACACAGCTCCAAGGCTGATTGATCACGCAGCCGGTTGCGGGAATGATTGCAACCGGCTCGAGGGCCACGACGGCAGGGAGCGGACGCGATGACGGGTGAGCCGGAGGCGGGCGGTCCACGATCGATCGGCGAGATCGCAAGCTATCACGCCCACATCTACTACGACCCGGCGTCCACCCGGGCCGACGCCGAGCAGTTGCGTACCTGGATCGGCGAGCGCTTCCCGGTCACGCTTGGACGGTGGCACGACGTCAAGGTCGGCCCGCACGACCAGGCCATGTACCAGGTGGCCTTTTCCAGCGGGATTTTTGCCGAACTGGTCCCCTGGCTGATGCTCAATCACGGCCGGCTGAGCGTGCTGGTCCATCCGAATACGGCCAACCCGCGCCGGGACCATCTGGCCGATCCGATCTGGATCGGGCCGGCGCTCGACGTGCATGGCGACAGGCTGCCGGAGCATTCCGAGGCAGAGGCGGCGCCCGCACCGAATACCAATCCTAGTCTTCCTCCCTGATCCCTGTTGCCCGGAAACCGCTGGCCGGTTTACGATGATCCGGGGTCGATTCAGCGGGTTTGGCAGTTGGCCAAAACCGGTGTCTCGATTATGCCTTACTTTGGTTGGCATTATGTTGGGGCTTATTCGGTGAATCCCTGCGGAATCAGACGTGATTCTGAAGCGCCGAGTTGGGGACGGATGGATAGCAGGACGACCAGCGCAACCGGGCTTGGTTCGAGCCGGGGCAGTCGATTGTTCGGCAAGGTGACGTGCAGCGTCACTGCGCTGGGTGTTGCGTTGGGCTTCGCCGCCTGGGTCGCCGATTACGACCCGACCGAGTGGCTGCAGACTTCCGCATCGGCAAATGTCTCGGCCGCTTCGATCCCCGCCACTTCTCCAACCACCTCATTCGACGACCGCTTTGGCTCGGGATCGGCGCGCAGTTCACGGGTGATGAACTATCCCTGGCGGACGGCCAGCCGCCCGGCACGAACGGATTTCGACGCCGAGTTCGGGCACATCGAAGGCCAACTCGGTGGACAACCGCGGGCCAGCGAGCCGATCCAGGCCGAACAGCCCGCGTCATCGGCCGAGGCCCCGGCGGTGCCAATGCCGCGGTCGCGGCCGGCGGAGGCTGCTCTCGCATTGAAGGTTGATCCGCAGCCGGCTGCGACGTCGGACGAGCGTACCCTGTTTGACAAGCTCGCCGATATCAAGCTTGGCAATCTGATGCCGATGAAATTCACGCTGGCATCGTTGACACCCAATGACGGCCTGTTCAGCGAGAAGAAGGATCTGTCGGCGCTCGGCTACGACAGTCAGACCGCGGTCTACGATATCTCCGCACGCGCGGTGTACATGCCCAACGGCGTCAAGCTCGAGGCCCATTCGGGGCTTGGCAGCCTGATGGATAATCCTGCCTATGTCGACCGGCGCATGGTCGGGGCGACGCCCCCGAACATCTACGACCTGAGGCCGCGCGAGAAGCTGTTTCATGGTGTCGCGGCGCTGCGCATGACCCCGGTCGGCGAAAACGAAATGCATGGCCGGAACGGCCTGCTCGTGCACAGCTATCTGCTGGGGCCCAACGGCGATTCCAACGGCTGCGTCTCGATCAAGGAATATGACAGGTTCCTGGCCGCGTATCACAACGGCGAGGTCAAGCGCCTGGTCGTGGTGCCGAGCCTCAAGGAAGGCCTCACCGCGTCGAGACGTTCACCGTCGCCGTCATGACCGCGGTCGCAAGCGCCGCTGCCGATTGCGACACCCCGCTGCGGGCGGTTTTCAAGATCAAGCTGAACGGCAGGACGGTATCGATCGGGACGGTCGGCGAGGCCTACCGGTTCATCACCAATCTCAGCTCGGTCGAATGGATCGAGTTTCGCTCGCTGCATGCCGATGCCGTGGGATCGCTGCAGGCCGCCGCCGGCAATGCGATGCTGACCGTGCAGGCGACCGACGCGCTGCGCGCGCTGTTCGTCCGCGCGAGGCTGCTGTAAGCCGCGTGCAAACATCTCCGAAGGAATTCCCCGCATGCCCGCAAGCGACAGCGAGATTGAAGACGATCGCCTGATCAGGGCGCTGCTGCAGAACTGGGCGATCTGGCGCGATGCCGGCGACTGGGAGCGCTTCCGCACAGTCTGGCATCCCGACGGCCGCATGATGGCGACCTGGACGCAAGGCACCGGCGACGAGTTCATCGAGATCAGCAAGCAGGCGTGGGCAAAAGGCGTCAGCATCCTGCATTTCCTCGGCGGCATTTCGGTCGATCTCGCAGGGCCCCGGGCGATCGCGCAGACCAAGATGACGATCTCGCAGCGCGCCGAGGTCGAGGGCGTCTTGTGCGACGTGCTCTGCACCGGACGGTTCTACGATTTTCTCGAGAAACGTGACGGGCGCTGGGGCATCGTGCTGCGCCAGCCGATCTACGAGAAGGACCGGATGGACCCCGTCACGCCCGGCGCACCACCCGTTCTCGACCAGGCGCTGCTCGCACAGTTTCCACCGGGCTACCGGCACCTCGCCTACATGCAAACCCGCATCGGCTATACCGTCAAGCGCGACATGCCCGGGCTGAAAGGCCCGGAAGTCGAGGCCCTGTACGCCCGGGGCGCGGATTGGCTTGGGGGCAAGCCGCTTAGCTGATCTCCTTGCGCACGGTCGCTGCCGCATCGCACATCGCCTTCAGTTTTCCGAACGCGACGTGGCGCGGCATGTATTTCATGCCGCAATCGGGCGCCACCACCAGCCGGTCGGCGGCGACATGCTTGAGGCCGTTGCGAATCCGGCCGGCGACCACTTCAGCGGTTTCGATCTCGGGATTGCCGAGGTCGAGCACGCCGAGCATGATCTTCTTCGACGAAAGATCCTTGAGCACGCCAAGGTCGAGCTTCGGCTGCGCCGCCTCGATCGAAATCTGCTCGGCGCAGGTGTCTGAGAGTTCGGCGAGGAAGGAATAGCCGGCCGGCTTGGTCGAGCCGGGCACGACGGCGGCATAGCCGAAGCACAGATGCACGACGGTGGGCACGGTGATGCCTTGAAGTGCGCGGTTGATGGCCTTGACCGCATAGCGCCGGGCAAGGTCCGGATTGTTGCGCACCCAGGGCTCGTCGAGCTGGATCACGTCGGCGCCGGCCTTCTGCAGATCGAGCGCCTCGGCGTTGACGGCGGCGGCGAACGCCATCGCCAGTTCCTCGTCATCTTTGTAGAACTCGTTCTTGGCCTGCTGGCTCATGGTGAACGGGCCGGGCAGGGTGATCTTGGCCGCACGGTCGGTGTTCTTGCGCAGGAATTCCATGTCGTGCAGTTCGACCGGCCTGGTTCGCTTCACTTCGCCGACGACGCGCGGCACCGGCGTTTCGTGTCCGGTACGCGAAGTGATGATGGCGGGTTTTTCGTCATCGATGCCTTCGAGCGCCGTCGCGAAGCGGTTGGAATAGCTTTCGCGGCGGATTTCGCCGTCGGTGACGACATCGATGCCGGCGCGCTCCATGTCTCTGATGGCGACGATGGTCGCATCGTCCTGCGCCTCTTCCAGGTGTTCGGCCGGCAGCCGCCACATCGCATGCAGGCGCGTGCGCGGCACCACCTTCGACAGCATTGCGCGATCAACCAGCCATTCCGGCTGCGGATAGCTCCCGACCACGGTGGTCGGCAGCAGGTGCTTTGGCAGGTTCATGTTGGTCTCCTGGCTCTTGCTTTTCTTGTCGCTCGAATTACGCCGCGCGGGTCGCGGCGGCCGCAACCTCGTCCTTCACGGGATTGCGAAGCACGCCGATCCCCGACACTTCGACCTCGACGACGTCGCCTTCCTTCATCCAGAGCGGCGGCGTGCGATAGGTACCGACGCCGCCGGTCGTGCCGGTCACGATGACGTCGCCGGGGACGAGTTCGGTAAACGTCGAGCAATAGGCGATCAGGGCAGGGACGTCGAACACCAGATCGGAGATCGGCGCCGCCTGCACCTCGACGCCGTTGAGGCGGGTCGCAATCGTCTGCTTGCTGATATCGGGAAGTTCGTCTGTCGTGACCATCCACGGCCCGAACGCGCCGGTGCCGACAAAATTCTTGCCGGGCGCGAATTGCGAGGTGTGGCGCTGCCAGTCGCGAATGCTGCCGTCATTGTAGCAGGCATAGCCCGCGACATGCGACAGCGCCGTCTCGCGCGCGATGCGCCGGCCGGCCTTGCCGATGATGACAGCCATTTCGCCTTCGAAGTCGAACCGCTCCGACTCCAGCGGTCGGATCATCGGCTGGCCGCCGCCGACCTGGCTGTTGGCAAAGCGGGTGAAGATCATCGGGTGCGGCGGCGTGGGATGGCCGCTTTCGGCAAGATGCGTGGCGTAATTGACGCCGATGCAGAAAATCTTGTCCGGGTCGGGCACGGTCGGCAGCAGTTCGATTTCAGCCAGCGCAAAGTCGGGACGCTCGGTCTGCAGCGCCTTCAATGCGTCGAGCGATCCGTGCGCGAGCAACGCCTTCAGGCTCGGATACGCCTTCAGCCGCTTGCCCGCATCAATGACGCCGCCATTGGTAACCAGGCCGTAGGTTGCCGTTTGGCCGGCCTTGAAACTCGCGATCTTCATGGTTCGACGCTTTCTTCGATGGAGGAAACATATTGCTCGATCGGCCGCACGATCTCGCCCGCACGGATCGGGACGCAGTCGGGCGGAAAGTCCTGCCGGATGCGCGCGCCGCTCTCGGTAGCACGATCGAGAAAGCGCTCGAGATGATCCATCGCGCCGGTCGGCAAATCATGCAGCACCATCAGGCTCCATGGTTGGGCGCGGCATTGCTGCAGCGCGCGCTCGGTCCAGCCGTCCGGATCGTCCCAGTCGCGCGGAATGGCGTTCCAAAGCACGCATGCGTGCTTGTTGCGCCTGAGGTAATCGACGACGGACGGCTTCAGAAGCCGCGTGTCGAGATTGCCGCCGCCGCCGAACGGCCGGAACCAGCGCTCGGTATGGGCGAGGTCGCCGATTGCGGCCTGCGTCCGGCCGATTTCCTTCTCGGCCGTCTCCGCGTCGTGCTGCTGTCCGAGCGGAACGGAGTGGGTAAACGTGTGATTGCCGATCCAGTGGCCTTCGTCATGGGCCCGTGCCGCGAGATGTCGGCGCTCACCATCGCCGAGTTTCTCGCCGATCACGAAGAACGTCGCCTTGATGCCGCGCTCGCGCAGGATGTCGAGCACGCGCGGCGTCACGCCGGGTTCGGGGCCATTGTCGAATGTCAGCGTCAGGTCGAACACGCCAAACTCCACTCTCAGGTCGCAGGCCGCAGGGTAGGGGCGATTTCTTCCGCGGCGTTCTGGCCGGCGCGGGTGCCGGTCTGCCAGATCGCGGCCTTGCGCTCGATCCATTTGATCGCGGCGTTGAAGGCGATCGCCATCGCCAGCACAAGAAGAACGCCGGCAAAAACGTGCGGGCTGTCGAGAATGGTGCGGTAACGCGAAATCAGATAGCCGATGCCGGCGGACGAGATCAGCATTTCCGAAACGACGACGCCGACGATCACCAGCGCGCCGCCGACGCGCAAGCCGGACAGCACGGTCGGGATCGCCGCCGGAATGATCACGCGGATCAGCCGCTGGCTCATCGTGGCGCCCATGCTGCGGGCGGCCAAAATCAATTGCGGATCGATGGTCTGGATACCGGCGGCAGTGGCGAGCATCGTCGGCAGGAAGCCGTAGATCGAGGCGAACGCGATCTCGGATTCCGAACCGATGCCGAGCCAGACCGTGAATACGGGGTAGAGGATGACCAGCGGCACTGCGTAGAGGCTCGAAACCATCGGCATGATCAGGATGCGCGGCCGCGGCAGGCTGCCGACGATGGCCCCGAGCAGGATGCCGCCGCCGCAGGCGATCGCCATCGAGATCGCCACTTCATAAAGCGTTACGGCAAGGGCGTGGCCGAATTCGCCGGCCTCGTTCCATCCGGCGATCAGCGTCGAGGACAGCGACGGCAGAAACAGTTCTGGGATCAGGCCCGCGCGCGGCAGGATTTCCCACAGCGCGATCAGGCTGATGACGATCAATCTGCGAAGCGTTGCCGCGCTCATGTCTACCTCACGCCGATTTGCGGATGTGGCGCCAGATGCGATCGCGCAGTGTGCCGAACGCGTCGCCACTCAACATTTCGTAGGTTCGCGGGCGCGGCAGCGAGACCTGCAGATGATCGACGATGCGGCCGGGGCGCGGCGACATCACCACGACCTCGTCGGCGAGGTAGACCGCCTCGGTCAGGCTGTGGGTGACGAACACCACCGTCTTGCCGGTCGCGGCCCAGATCCGCAGCAGTTCGTCGCCCATGGTCATGCGCGTCTGTTCGTCGAGGGCGGCGAACGGCTCGTCCATCAGCAGCACCGGCGGATCCTGCACCAGGCCGCGCGCGATCGAGACGCGCTGCTTCATGCCGCCCGAGAGCTCGTGCGGATGGCGCTTGCCAAAGCCGTCGAGGCCGACGAGCTTCAGCGCATCCTGCGCCCTGGCGCGGCGATCGGCCTTCGGGATGCCGCGCAGCGCCAGCGGAAATTCGACGTTGTCTTCGGCGGTCAGCCAGGGAAACAGGCTGGCTTCCTGGAACACCACGCCCACGCGATTGGGATCGGGCTCGGGGATCGGCGCGCCGCTGATGGTGATGGTGCCGGAGGTTTGCTGGCGCAAGCCGGCCATCATCATCAAAAGCGTCGACTTGCCGCAGCCGCTCGGGCCGACCAGCACGACGAAGCGGCCGGGCTTTATATCGAGCGAAACGTCTTCGAGCGCTACGACGTCCTGCGTCGTGGTCTTGAAGATCTGTCCGACATTGCGAACCTCGATCGCGCCGGCCGGCTTCAGCGGGGTTATGTTCGCCAATGGCTGCATCGTGTTTCCACCCATCTGACCATTTCGTTGAAGGCAATCGCGATCACCGCGATCATCACTACGCCGGCCAGCAATTGCTTCATCTGGAAGTTTTCGCCCCAGGTCGCGATCTGATGGCCGATGCCGTCGCGCGAGGCGTACATTTCGGCGAGAATGACGCCGGTGAGGTTGAAGATCATCGAGATCCGCAGCGCCTCCAAGAGCACCGGAAGCATGCTCGGTAGATAGACGCGGAACGCCGTCTGCATCGGCGTCGCGCCGTAGGAGCGGGCGACGGTCAGGTGCTCGACCTTGACCGACTCCACCGCCGTCGTGGTCGACATGATCACGATGAAGATCGTCGAGAAGAAGCCGAAGCCGACCTTCTGCGCGAAGCCGACGCCGAACACCAGGATGAACATCGGCAGGAAGATCGACTTCGGGATGCTGAAGGCAAAGAACAGTAGCGGCTTCGCCACGTCGGCAAAGTAGCGGTTCTCCGCGATCAGGAAGCCGATCAACGCGCCGAAGGGAACGGCGAGCGCGAATGCGGTCAGCACTTCGCTCGCCGTCACCATGAGATCCTTGCGCACGCTCGCCCGCTGCAGGAGCTCGCCGAGCGTCGCCAGCGTGTCGGACGCCGACGGCAGCAGGCGCGGGTTGACGAGGCCGGTCCGCGACAGGATTTCCCATATCGCAAACAGCGCCACCACGATGGCGACCCGCGCCGCCTTTACGCCCCAACCGCGCATCGCGCCGCCTCAGGGCTTGGTCGGAACCGGCTTGAACTGCGTCGAGATGATCTCGGCAGCGGGCCCAAGGTCCTTCATGCCGCCGGCCTTGGCCATGTCGAGCGCGAGTTGGAGTTGTTCCGGAATCTTCGGCCCGTCCATGCTGCCGTCGGTTTCCAGCTTCATGATCGTGTTCTCATATTCCAGCGCGGCGATCTCGGCGGGAATTTCATAGAGCTCGGTAATCAGCTTGACGGAGACGTCCTTGTTGGCGCGCATGAACGCCAGCGCGCCATAGAGCGCGTTCAGCGTCTTCTGCACCATATGCGGCTTGTCCTGCACGTATTTGTCGAGCGCGATCCAGCCGGCGGCGAGATTCGGCGGTACTTCCTTGGAGTAGTCGAGGATGGTTTTGGCTTCGCCCGATTTGGAAATCTGGAAGCTGAGCGGCGAATAGACCACGGCCGCGTCGACATTGCCGGCGAGCAGGTTCGGCACCAGGCCGCCGCCGCCGACGGGCACACGCGTGAATTCGATCTTCTTGTCCTGCTGGGTCCACAGCGCCAGCAGGTCGGAGCCGGAGCCGGCCGAGGTGATCGCAACCTTCTTACCCTTCAGATCGCCGACGCCGAGCGTCGATTTGGAAAGCGTCATCAGCTGCCAGCCGTAATAGCCCATGGCGGCGTTGGCGAGCACCTTGGAGTTCACGCCCTTCTTGCGCCCGGCCGAGACCAGCGAGGTCGCATCGAGAATGACGTCGGCAGCGCCTGCCGCCATCGCTTCGAACGTCTCGGCGCCGCCGCGATAGATCGTAAGCTCGGCCTTGATGCCTTCCTTCTCGAACAGTTTCTGGCGCACCGCGGTTTCCGCGATCGTGGTCGGCCAGTAGGTCTTGGTCGGGAGGCCGATGCGAACGGTGTCCGCAGCCTGTGCGATGCCGGATGCGCCGAGGAAGCTGGCGGCGGCGACTGTCGCGAGTATGTGGCGTCGTGTGAACTTCATGATGACGTTTCCCCTTTGCTTTTCTTGATTTGGCTTGGTTTGCGAACGAAAGATCAGACGGTGTCGCGGCCTCCGGGAAGGCTGGGTGTTGCGAGTTCGACCAGATGCATGGTCGCCCGGAAATGCGTTGAAAGCGCCGTGACTGCGCCGTCGGCATCGCGCTTGAGCACAGCCTGCACGATCGTCGCGTGTTCGGCCTCGACGTTGCGGGCCTTCCCGGTGTCGCGCCGGATCGAGAGCCTGCGATAGCGTTCGCTCTGCTCGTGCAGCACGTCGCGGAAGCCGAGCAGCCACTGCGAGCCGCAGGCACTCACCAGCGTGCGGTGAAAGATGCGGTGACGTACCACCCATTCCTCGTAGTGATGCGTCGGATCGTCAGGGTAGGTGTAGGGCACCGCACAAAGCGCGGTGAAAGTGCGCTCCACGGACGACAGCCATTCCTGATCGCCACGCTCGATCGAGCGCCGCAGCGCCAGGCCCTCGATGTCGATGCGGGTTTGCGTCACGTCGCGCAGATCGGCCGGCGAGACCGGGCTGACGCGAAAGCCGCGCTGGTCGGATGCCTGCACCAGTCCGTCGGCGACGAGCCGCGACAGCGCCTCGCGCACGGCGGCGAGGCTGACCGAAAACTGTTTGGCGAGGCCTGCAATATGTAGCTTCTGGCCCGGCAGCAGGCGGGTCGAGAGAATGTCCGCGCGCAGGCGTTCCTGGACGGCCGACGTCAGGCTTCGCGGCCGTTCGTCCGCCAGATCATCACTGAAGCTCAACCCGATACTGCCCATGGCGGGTGGAGATTGGCGAGAGAAGGGGGGATCGTCAATCGAAAATCGATTTTTTGTCCAAGTCATTGTGCCGCGTAGGATTTCTGTCGGCGACGGTCTCAACGGGTATCTCTCTCAGGCGCCGAAGGTGAACAGCCCCGCCCGAGGACCTGGTGACAACTCCGTTGCCATCGTCTAGATAGTTCGCATGCGAACTAAAATTCCCGAGATCACCGCGGTGAGCCCGCGCCGCGAGCCCCGGCTGGTATTCCTGCTCACCGTCGCGCAGCGCCGGCTGCAGCGCTGGATGGCGGCGCGGGCGCAGCACAGCGGCGTGACGGCGGCGCAATCCGGATTGCTGTTCATTCTCGGCCAGCGCGACGGCGTGCTGATGGGCGAGGCGGGGGCGGCTCTCGACCTTGGCCCGCCCGGCATCAGCGGGCTGGTCGACCGGATGGCGGCCGCGGACCTCATCAAGCGACGCGCCGATCCGGACGACGGCCGGGCGTGGCGGCTGTGGCTGACGCCGGCCGGCCGCACGGCGCTGGCGCAGGCGAAGGCCGGGCTCGTCGAGGTCAACGCGCGCCTGACCGAAGGATTCAGCGAAGCCGAGATCGATGTCGTCGCGCGCTGGCTGACCAGCCTGCAAACCAGATTTCCCAGAGGAGAAGACCAATGAGCGAGCATATCAAGATCGAGAAGAGTGACGGCATCCTCAGCCTGACGATGGCGCGCCCCGACAAGAAGAACGCGCTGTCGAACGCGATGTACGGCGCGCTGGCCGACGCGATCGAGGCCGCCGAGACCGACGCCTCCGTCCGCGTGTTGCTGATCCGGGGTGAGGGCGACATGTTCACTGCCGGCAATGATGTCGGCGAGTTTGCGGCGATGGCAACCGGTGCTTTCAAGGGCGAGCGGCATGTCGGCCGCTTCGTGCAGGCGATCGCCAAATCCAGCCGTCCGCTGGTCGCCGCCGTTCAGGGGCGCGCCGTCGGCATCGGCACCACGATGCTGCTGCATTGCGATCTGGTCGTGCTCGCCGAGAATGCGCTTTTATCGACGCCGTTCGTCAATCTCGCGCTGGTGCCGGAAGCCGCTTCCAGCCTCTTGATGCCGCTACGCATAGGTTATGCGCGCGCCTACGAGATGTTCGCGCTCGGCGAGGCCGTCGATGCAAAATCCGCGCTCGCCTGGGGCATGGCCAACAGGGTTGTGCCGCTGGACAAGCTCGACGCCGAGGCAAGTGCGCTAGCGTCCCGTTTGGCAAAACAGCCGGCCGGCGCCATCAGTGCGACGAAGCGGCTGATGCGCAATCCGGAACTTCTGCTCGGCCAGATCGCGGCGGAAAGCGGAAAGTTCGCGGAGCGCCTGACCACCGTGGAGGCGCGCGAGGCGTTTACGGCGTTTGCCGAGCGCAGGCCGCCGGACTTCATGAAACTGGCCAGCTAGCGGTTCGCGCACGCGCATCGCCATCGCAATTGAAAGTCGTTTTTCCCGCGGCTGCGACCGGGAGGTAATTGACCGCCTGTCATGGCCCCGCTACCCCTTTTTGATCGCCTGCGGGGGAAACGAATGAACAATAACAACGACAGTTCCGAGTTCGATTATGTGATCGTCGGCGCCGGCTCGGCCGGATGCGTGCTCGCCAATCGATTGACGGCCAACGGCAAGCATTCCGTGTTGCTGCTGGAGGCAGGGCCCAAGGATACCAACCTCTGGATCCACGTGCCGCTCGGCTATGGAAAGCTGTTCAAGGAAAAATCCGTCAACTGGATGTACCAGACGGAGCCGGAACCGGGCCTGAACGGCCGGCAGGTGTTCCAGCCGCGCGGAAAAGTCCTCGGCGGCTCCAGTTCGATCAACGGGCTGTTGTATGTGCGCGGCCAGCACGAGGATTACGACCGCTGGCGCCAGCGCGGCAATGCCGGCTGGGGCTATGAGGACATACTGCCCTATTTCAAGAAGGCCGAGAGCCAGCAGCGCGGTCCGGACAAATATCACGGCGCGGACGGACCGCTGCCGGTGTCCGACTGGCGCCACCACGATCCCCTGTCGGAAGCCTTTGTCGTGGCCGCCGCTGAAGTCGGCATCCCGACCAATCCCGATTTCAACGGCGCGACCCAGGAGGGTGCGGGATTCTTCCAGACCACGACCAACCGCGGCCGGCGCGCCAGCACCGCATACGCCTATCTTCGTCCGGCAAAGAACCGCAGCAATTTGCACGTCGAAACCTCGGCGCTGGCGCAGCGCATCCTGTTTGAAGGCCGGCGCGCCAAGGCGGTCGAATACAAGCAGGAGGGCCGCGTCCGCACGGCGCGGGCGCGCAAGGAAATCCTGGTTTCCAGCGGCGCGTACAACTCGCCGCAATTGCTGCAGCTCTCCGGCGTCGGACCTGCGGACCTGCTGAGGCAGCATGGCATCGAGATCGTGCTCGATGCGCCCGGCGTCGGCAACGATCTGCAGGACCACATGCAGGTCCGGCTGGTCACGCGCTGCGCGCAGAAAGTGACGCTCAACGACGTCGTCAACAATCCGATCCGCAAGATGATGGCAGGCCTTCAGTACGCGGCCTTGCGCAAGGGGCCGCTGACGATTGCCGCCGGCACGTCGGGTGCCTTCTTCAAGACCAGCCCGCGGCTGGCGTCGCCCGACATCCAGATTCACTTCCTGCCGTTCTCGACCGACAAGATGGGCGAGAAGCTGCATGCGCTTTCCGGCTTTTCGGCCTCGGTCTGCCAGTTGCGGCCGGAGAGCCGCGGCTCGCTGCGCATCAAGAGCGCCGATCCGTCGGTGCCGCCGGAGATCCGCATCAATTATCTCGCGACCGAAACCGATCGCCGCGCCTTCATCGACGGCATCCGCATCCTGCGCAATATCCTCGCTGCTCCCGCGCTGAAGGCCTATGCGGTCGCCGAAGTCGACCCGGGGCCGAAGGTGAAGAGCGACGACGAACTGCTGGATTTCTGCCGCCGCACCGGCAGCACGGTGTATCACCCGACCTCGACTTGCCGGATGGGCAGTGATCCGCTTGCGGTGATCGACCAGCGCCTGCGCGTGCGCGGTATCGAGCGCCTGCGCGTGGTCGATGCGTCCATCATGCCGGACCTGATGTCCGGCAATACCAACGCGCCGACGATCATGATCGCCGAGAAGGCGTCGGACATGATCCTGGAGGACGCGCGGTAGGGCGCGGACCATCCGCAAGCACCGCTGTCATCATCCGCGAAAGCGGATGATCCAGTACGCCGCGGCGTCTCGGTCCAATCCGGGGCCGGTGGTTACTGGATGCCCGCCGGAGCCTGTCATCGGGCTCGCCGGAGGCGAGACCCGGTGGCGGGCATGACGGTCACCCCTTGTACGCCCGCACGCGCTGCAGCATCTGCTCGACATGCGCGATCGGGGTTTCCGGCTGGATGCCGTGGCCGAGGTTGAAGATCAGCCGTCCTTTGGCATAGTCCGCCAGCACGTCGTCGACGGCGCGGTCGAGCGCGGCGCCGCCCGCGATCAGCGCCAGCGGATCGAGATTGCCCTGGATTGCGACGCGGCTTTGCACGCGCTCGCGGATCAATGACGGCTCGGCCGCCCAGTCGATGCTGACCGCATTGACGCCGGTTGCTTCCACATAGGCCGGCAGCAGAGCGCCCGCGCCGCGAGGGAAGCCGATGATCTTCGCGTCAGGCACCTGCGCGCGGACGCCCGCGACGATGCGCTGCGCCGGTTCGATCGACCAGCGCTGGAACTCGCGCGCCGGCAGCACGCCGGCCCAGGTGTCGAAGATCTGCAACACGTCTGCGCCGGCCTTGAGTTGGCTAAGCAGATACTGGATCGAATTCTCCACCAGCACGTCGATGATTTCTGCAAATGCTTCCGGGTGGCGATACGCCATCAAGCGCGCCGGCGCCTGGTCCGGCGTCCCCTGGCCCGCGACCATGTAGGTCGCGACCGTCCACGGCGCGCCGCAGAAACCGATCAGCGCGATCTCGGGCGCGAGTTCGCGGCGCACGCGGCGCAGCGCTTCATAGACCGGCTCGAGCTTTTCGAAATCGGCACGGCGCGCCAGCGTTGCCACCTGCTCGGGCGTATCCAGCGGATCGAGCCGCGGACCTTCGCCGGCCTCGAAGCGGACGGAGCGCCCGAGCGCGTAGGGGATCACGAGAATGTCGGAGAAGATGATCGCGGCGTCGAAATTGAATCGGCGGATCGGCTGCAGCGTCACCTCGGCGGCATACTCCGGCGTGAAGCACAAATCGAGGAAGCCGCCGGCCTTGGCGCGCAGTTCGCGGTACTCCGGCAGATAGCGGCCGGCCTGCCGCATCATCCATACCGGCGGCACCGGCTGCCTGCGGCCGGACAGCACTTCGATAAGGGGCTGGGTAGCGGATTTCTGGGGCAATCGAAAGTTCCTGCAGGAGCGGCAGATGGTACACGCAGGTCCCGCCTTGGCCAAGGTGGCAAGTGGAACCCGGACAGGGTCCAGGCGTTACCCTGCGAATGGAGGCACCTATGGCTGAGAAATTCAATCCTGCGGCGCACGACAAACACGCCGTCGATCCCCGGGAAGCCGCGAAGGCCGACCGGGAGATGCACGAGAAGCTCGAAAAGGGTCTGGTAGACACCTTTCCGGCGTCCGATCCCGTGAGCGCCGCGCAACCGGCGCCGTCAAAGGCCGACGGTGACCGCGAGAACGAGTCCCTGTGGGACAAGGTGCGCTCGGTTTTCAGGTGACGTCAACGCGCGAGGTCGCGTGATGAAGACCGAATTCAACCACGCCGCCAACGACTCGCCGCGCAGCGGCAGCACCAAGAAGGTCGCGCCGGTTGTCGGAGCCGCGATCGTCATCGCGATCATCGTCATCGCACTCGGCCTGAAGATGCTCGGGTAACATCAGGGCCCGTGCCCGACCGCGTTGCGGGAATGTATTCGACTGTCCGAACGGCCTCCTTTGCGGGGCCGTCCTTTTTGCGAGAGCCTCAATAGTGCGGCGGTGGTTCGCTGGCCGGACCCGGCAGGTTGCTTTCAGCCTCCTGCAATCGCTCTTTCAGATCGGCCACCTGGCGTTTAAGTTTGTCGATCTCGGTCCACTGCGTCGTGATGGTCTGGTTCAGCGTCTCGATGGTCACATCCTGATAGGTCAGGCGCATTTCCAGCGCGTCGATCCGCTCGTTCAGTGCATCGACATCACTCATGCGTGCCATCGTTGCCCTTGTGCTCCCGCAGTCCGTGGCCCAGCGCCACACGTTCGTCGAACACGAAACACTCGCCGCGCCAGCGGCTTTCCGCTTCCGGCACGCCTTCGAGATAGCGAAGGATGCCGCCCTTGAGATGATAGACCTCGTCAAATCCGTGCGCCAACAAATAGGCGCTGGCCTTCTCGCAGCGGATTCCGCCGGTGCAGAACATCGCGATCTTCCTGTGTTTCGCCGGATCGAGCTGTTGCGCCGCAAATTCCTTGAATTGCCCAAAGCTCCTGATGCCGGGATCGACCGCGCCTTCGAACGTACCCATCGCGACCTCGAAGGCGTTGCGGGTATCGATGACGAGCGTATCGGGCGAGGCGATCAGTTCATTCCACTCGGACGGTTCGACATAGGTGCCGACCTGCCGCGTCGGATCAACCGCGCTGCCGAGCGTGACGATTTCCTTCTTCAGCCGCATCTTCAGCCGCTGAAACGGCATCTCGGCAGCGCCGGAGAATTTGAGCTCGAGATGGTCGAGCCGGCCGCCGAACAGGACGCCGTGCTGCAATTCCCCGGTGAACGCGTCGATACCGGCATCGCTACCCGCGACCGTACCGTTGATGCCTTCATGCGCCAGCAGCACGCTTCCCTTGAGCCCGAGGCCGGCGGCAAGTGTGCGCAGCGGCTCGCGCAACTCCCGGAAGTCCGGCAGCGCGGCGAATTGGTAGAAGGCGGCGACCTTGAGCGGCATGGCGACCGTGTATCAGGCGGGCCGGGGAGGGGAAACCTGCAAAACAGCCCGCATTCCGTTCAATCCCTTGGTATGCCAGCCATTGCCCTGCCCGGGAAGAATATGCCAAGAACCGTCTGCAGACCCGCCCGGTCAGCCGCCGCGGGACGCCCAAGAAAATTCTGAGAAAATGCTGAAAAGAAAGCTCTCGCGATGAGGAATTTCCATTTCGCCGGCCGCTCGACGGTCCATGCCCAGAACGCGATGGTGGCGACGTCGCATCCGGATGCCGCGGTTGTGGCCATCGACGTGATGCGGGCCGGCGGCACCGCTGCGGATGCCGCGGTCGCCGCCTGCGCGCTGCTTGGCGTCATCGAGCCGCAATCGACCGGGATCGGCGGCGATTGTTTTGCCCTGATCCAGCCGAGGGGCGAGGGCAAGATAACAGCCTATAACGGCTCTGGCCGCGCGCCGATGGCGGCGACGGCCGAATGGTATCTGGAGCGCAAGATCAACTCGGTACCGCTGACCTCGGCCCATGCGGTCAGCATCCCCGGCGCGATCGACGCCTGGGACACGATCCTGCGCGACCACGGCAAGATGGGGTTCGACACCCTGCTGCAGCCCGCGATCAAGGCCGCCGAAGAAGGCTACATCGTTGCACCCCGTATCGCCTTCGACTGGAAGAACCAGTTCGAGAAGCTGAAGAACGGCACCAACACCGAGCGCTATCTGCTGCCGCATGGCAAGCCGGCGGTAGCCGGCGACGTCATCCGCCAGCCTGAACTGGGCAAGACCCTGCGCGCGATCGCCGCCAAGGGCCGTGACGCGTTCTACAGCGGCGAGATCGCCGCCGACATGGTCGATACGCTGCGCGGCATCGGCGGCCTGCACACGCTGGAAGACTTTGCGGCGCATTCGACAGAGACGACCGCGCCGATCGGCACCATGTACAAGGGCCACGACGTCTGGCAGTGCCCGCCGAACGGCCCCGGCATCACCATGCTGGTGATGCTGAACATCCTCTCCCGCTTTGATCTCACCAAGTTCAAGCCGCTCAGCGTCGAGCGTTTCCACCTCGAGGCGGAAGCGGCACGCATCGCCTACATGATGCGCGAGCAGTACATCGGCGATCCCGCCCAGGTTCATGTCGATGTCGCCGGCATCCTCGCGAAGGAATTCGCCGAGGAGCATATCAAGAACATCAAGATGGACCGGCTGCTGGACCTGCCGAACGTCGCACCGCCGATGAATCCGTCCACCGTCTACATCACCGTGGTCGACAAGGACCGCAACGTCTGCTCGTTCATCAACTCGATCGCGCATTCCTTCGGTTCGGCGATCGTCTCGAACAAGACCGGCATTCTCCTGCAGAACCGCGCCGGCGGTTTCCGGATTCAGCCAGGCCATCCGAACTGCATCGCGCCGGGCAAGCGGCCGCTGCACACCATCATTCCGAGCCTTGCGACGAAGAACGGCCGGGCCGTGATGCCGTTCGGCGTGATGGGCGGGCAGTATCAGCCGGTCGGGCAGTCCCACGTGCTCACCAACATGCTCGACTATGGCTGCGACGTGCAGGAAGCCATCGATATGCCGCGCGGCCTGCATTACGAAGGCGTCTACCAGCTCGAGGACAGCGTGCCGGCCGAGATCGTCGAAGGCCTGAAGAAGATCGGGCACAAGACCACCAGCGTCGTCGGCCCGCTCGGCGGCGGCCAGGCGATCTGGATCGACTGGGAAAAGGGCACCCTGACCGGCGGCTCCGATCCCCGCAAGGACGGCTGCGCGCTGGGTTACTGAGCCTTTCGCGGGCTCTCGTTGGAACAACAGCGGGTCGCTTTCGTTGAAGCGATCGGAACCGGCCGTCTGCACCGCAGCGGCCGGCTGACTGTTGTTGCCCGAGGTCCACCATCGCCAATCTCGAATCAGACGATACTGAGCAGGCCGACCTGCGCGGCGGCCGTTCGCCGTGGTTTGCGACGTCGTCGCATCCGCAGCGCCGCGATCTCGGTGAAAACCTCAAATGCGATGCGCTGGTTGTCGGCGCAGGCATTACCGGATCGCTGGTCGCCGAACGCCTGACTCGCCAGGGCCTCGACGTCATTGTGATCGATCGCGAATTGCCGGGGCGAGGTAGCACGACAGCTTCGACGTCCATGCTGCTGTGGGAAATCGACCGGCCGCTGCACGAACTGAGCGAGATCTACGGCTTCGAGCGCGCTGCACGCGCCTATCGTGCCAGCCGCGACGCCGTCGCCGGCCTGCAGTCGCTGGTCTGGCGGCTCGGCATTGACTGCGACATGCGCGACAAGAATTCCCTGCTTCTTGCGGCCGACGAAAGCAGCGCCAGCCTGTTGGAAGAGCATCGCTGGCGGGCGCGCGCCGGTTTGCCCGGCGATTTTCTCGAGCATGCCGTGCTGCTGGATCGCTTTGGCTTCGCGCGTGCCGGCGCGATCGTCTCGCCGGGCTCGGCCGACGCCGATCCGATGAAATTGGCGCATGGGCTGCTCAGGTCGTCGCTGGCGCGCGGTGCGAGGCTGTTCGAGGCAGATGCCGTATCGTTCGAGGCCGCCGGCCGCTCGGTCAATGTCGGTCTGACAAACGATCGCGAGATCGAGGCGCGCTCCGTGGTGCTCGCTACCGGCTATGTCATGCCCGATATCGTTTGCTCGAACGTGCACCAGGTGTCGTCGAGCTGGGCGATTGCGACGGTGCCACAGCCGCAGAACATCTGGAATGACGGCACGCTGATCTGGGAGGATGCGAAGGATTATCTCTATGCGCGAACGACGCAGGCGGGGCGCATCATCATCGGCGGCGAGGACAGCACGGAGATTGTCGAACCCGATGCGCGCGATCGCCTGATACCAGAGAAATCGCGCGTGCTTGCGCAACGGCTCGCGGCGCTGTGGCCTGCCGCCAAAATGGATATCGAATTCCGATGGGCGGGGACGTTCGATACGACGCAGGATGGATTGCCGCTGATCGGTCCGGTCCCGGGCGCTCCGGGCGTCCACGCGGCCTATGGCTATGGTGGCAACGGAATCACATTCAGTTTTCTCGCCGCGCGCCTGATCGGCGATCTGATCGCCGGAAAAATCCTCGCCGTTGCTGCACGATTTCGCGATCGATCGTGACGGCGACGTGGCAGTCCGCTGAAAAATGGCTATGGAAATGGCCTGCCTTGGGATAGACGTCGGTCTCTCCAATGAGGTGCACCAAGATGCGATCTTCCCGACGCACGATCATCAAAACCGCTTTCGCCGCCGTGGCGGCCGCGGTTGCCACGCCGATTGCCGTGCCCTTGGCGGCATCGGCCCAGACCGCAGGAAAACCCATGACCACAGCTTCAGGCTTGCAGATCATCGACAGCAAGGTCGGCACCGGCGCAGCGCCGAAGTCCGGTCAGACTTGCGTGATGCACTACACCGGATGGCTCTACGAGAACGGCCAGAAGGGCAAGAAATTCGATTCCTCCGTCGACCGTAACGAGCCGTTCGAGTTCAAGATCGGCCAGCGTCAGGTGATCGCGGGCTGGGACGAAGGCGTCGGCTCGATGAATGTCGGCGGCAAGCGCACGCTGATCATTCCGCCCGCGCTCGGCTACGGCGCACGCGGCGCCGGCGGCGTCATTCCGCCGAACGCGACCCTGATGTTCGATGTCGAACTGCTGGCGGTGAAGTAGCGGACTGAGCGGGCAGGGGAGAGCATCGTCTCGACCCTTCCTCTCCTCGCAGGCGGAACTAGGCAAGAAGCGCACAAAAAGGCCGGCCCCGAAGGACCGGCCTTTCCGTTCTCACCAATCGCGTCGCTTCGATCAGAGATTCTTGTTTGCCGCCGCGGCTGCCTTGTTTACGGCATCCTTGGTCGCATCCTTGGCGTCGCCAACGGCCTTCTGACCTTTGCCCTTCAGCTCCTGGATCACGCCTTCGCCCTGAAGACTCTCGGAACCGGTGGCTTCACCGATGCCCTGCTTGGCCTTGCCGATGGCCTCGTTGGCCGTACCCTTGATCTTGTCGGTGGTGGCGCCCATCACAGTACTCCTTTTGAGGTGATTGAACTTCACCAGGGCAACGCGTCGCTTGGCGCAAAAGTTCCCCGATTTGGCTGGTTTGCGATCACGGTTTTATGTACCGTCGGCGAACCCCAAGAAGCTCCTGGAAAGAAAAAAGATGAGCGGCACTCACGATCACACCCATCCCCACGACCACGATCATTCACACGGCGATGCCGAGCGCTGGAAGCATGACGGCGTTCGCGTCATTCCCGGCAACCAGCTCGATCCCAACGTGCCGTCGACCGCGGGGATGGACCGCAAGGCCGCGATCAATTTCGCCCGCGTCGGCGCCCAGAAATTATGGGCGGGCACCGTGACGATCCGGCCCGATGCCAAGACCGGCGCGCATCATCACGGCCATCTCGAAAGCATCATCTACGTCGTCAAGGGCAAGGCGCGGATGCGCTGGGGCGAGAACCTGCAGTTCACCGCGGAAGCCGGCCCCGGCGATTTCATTTTCGTTCCGCCCTATGTGCCGCATCAGGAGATCAACGCCAGCCGCGACGAGGTGCTGGAATGCGTGCTGGTGCGCAGCGACGGCGAGGCGGTCGCGATCAACCTCGACATCGAGCCGGTGGAAAAGCCGGAGACGGTGCTGTGGGTCGATCCCGTGCACCGCGATCCCGCCGAGAAGAAGTGACGATCGTAACGCTGCCTGGCATCGCGCTGGGCTTCTAAGGAAATCCCATGACGCTTGTTCGCTACGAGAGCAGTGGCCACGTCGCCACGATCACCATGGATCGCAAATCATCGCACAATGCGCTCAATCCCGCGCTGTGTAACGAACTGCGCGATGCGTGGCTGCGGTTTCGCGACAGCGACGATCGCGTTGCCGTGCTCGCTGCTGCCGAGGAGGCTTATTTTTGCGTCGGCGCCGACGTGAGGGATTTTCCAGCCGACATGTGGCGGGCGGTGCCCGGCCTTGGCGTCGAACTGGACAAGCCGGTGATTGCCGCCACGTCCGGCTGGGTCGTCGGTGGCGGCTTCGTGATCGTCCAGATGGCCGACATGTGCGTGGCGTCGGAGACGACGCGCTTCAGCTACCCGGAAGTGAAGGTCGGCACCACCGGCGGCGGCGTCTCCTCGGTGCTGTCGCGAATGCCGCACAAGATCGCGATGGAATTTCTGCTGGTCGGCGAGGAGATGTCGGCGGAGCGCGCCTACCAGATCGGCTTTGTGAACAAGGTGGTGCCGGAAGGTCAGCACATCGTGCAGGCGCAGGCGATGGCGGCAAAGGTCGCCGCCGCAGCACCGCTCGTCGTCCAGGCGTTGAAGAAGCTCGCTCGCGACGCCATGCCGAAGGGGCCGCTCGAGACGGTGGCCGAAGTGCGCCGATTGCTCGACCCGGTGCGGGACAGCGAAGACCTCAAGGAGGGCGTCAAGGCGTTCTCCGAGAAGCGCAAGCCCGAGTTCAAGGGCCGGTAGCGGCTATTCGCCGCCGAGTTCCGCTGTCCGCGCGCCGCTCCGGTGTCCCAAAAAATAGTTCGAAAGGGAATGTCGGATCCGCCTCCGCGGGTCCGTCCTTGGCTCGAGCCTCCAAGAAAGGAACCCGATGATGGCCAAAATGATCTTCGTCAACCTGCCGGTCAGCGATCTCGCCCGTTCCACCGCCTTCTATCAGGCGATCGGCGCCGAGAAAAATCCGCAATTCTCCGATGACACCGCGTCCTGCATGGTCATTTCCGACACCATCTACGTCATGCTGCTGACCCACGACAAATATCGCCAGTTCACCTCGAAAAAGATTGCGGACGCGAAGACCTCCAGCCAGGTCCTGATCTGCCTTTCCGCCGACGGCCGCGACGCCGTCGACGATATGGTTGCGAAGGCGCAAGGCGCGGGTGGTGGTGCCGATCCCGGACCGAAGCAGGATTATGGCTTCATGTATGGCCGCAGCTTCGAGGATCCCGATGGTCACCACTGGGAAGTGATGTGGATGGATGCCGCGGCTGCCAGCTGCCCGCAGTCCGACACCGCCGCTGCGTGAGAGCAAAATGGTAGGGCGGGTTAGCCGAAGGCGTAACCCGCCGACACGAAGGAAGATGGTGCGTTACGCTTCGCTAACCCACCCTACACTTAGAGCTAATACGTAATTCTCAACCCCAGCCCGCCATGCAGCGTATTGCCGACCGGTTGCGGGCCGGCGGTGCCGTTGAGGAAGAGGTCGGCCACCCAGCCTTTTGTGACGCGGAAGCCGAGCCGGCCGCCATATTCGAACCAACCCTGGTTGCCGACCGTGGGCACGATGGTGCCGTCGCCGGTCACGGTGGCGACGATGCCGGATTTCGACCCGAAGGATTGCACCCAGCCGCCGTTGACATTGGCCTCGACGCTTGAGCCGAACAGATGCGTCCACTGTCCGCCGACCTTGACGAGGTTGGTGCGGTCGGTGCCCGTGGCAATCGATGCGTCGAACGGGTTGAAGGCGGCGGCGGGATCCGCATAGCCCTTGACCCGCTGCCATAGCTGCCAGACCTCAACCGAAGCCGCCACTTCATCGCGCGGCGAAAACCGGCTCATCCAGCCCGCCCGGCCGTAGACGGCGTAGTTCTCGCTCGTGGTCGAACTCTCCAGCGACACCGCGCCGAGGCTCGTTGTGTAGCTGCGCGTGTAACGCACCTTCTGGAACGGCGACAGGATGGTGCCGACATCGAAGAACGGCCGTGACGATCCCCAGTCGACGAAATCATAGCGCAGCGCGAACGCGCCGATGGGTGCGCTGGTGACGTTGTAGCCGCCTTCGTTGAACTGGGTGTAGGCGATGCCGGCCAGCAGCGACAGATTGGGTGTCAGGTTCTTGCGCCCGTGAATGCCGGCCGAGAACGATCCCGCCGAACCGAACGCGCTGAAGCAATCGTTGCAATTGACCTGCTCGTTGATGCCGAGCAACACGGTGCCGAGCACGCGGTTGGTGATCATCTGGTTGAAGCGCTGCCCGGCGAGACCGTTTATCGAGTTGCCGCTGGAGTCCGCGCCGGCGACCGTTGGCACGTTTGACAGCGGCGAGGACGACGGATTCGGCAACGGCGAGTTGCTCGGGCTTGGCGTCGGCGTGTTGCATTCGACGCCACATTCGCTCAGCGGCGTGGACGAGGGTGACGGCGACGGGGAAGGCGATGGCGACTGCGCCGCCGCTGATTGCGCCGCGAGCAGCGAGATCGCGAGCGTCGCCGATACCAGGAAAGTGCGGATGAAGGCTGCCATCGTCAGCGCCCGCACAGCATGCCGGTGGGATCGCTGCCGTCATCGACGATGACCGGCGAGGCGTCCGCATATTGCGTCGTGGTGCAAAGCCCCGCGGCGGCGCTGCAGGTCGCGGCGAACGTCCACGGCGGATTGTTGGTCTTCTTGATCGTGGACCTGCCGCCGCCGCTCGAGGTAATGATGGCGGTGTCGCCGGGCCTGGTGAGCTGGATGCACTCGAAGCTGACCGTGCAGACCGAGGCTGCACCGTGCTGCAGATTGACGATTGTCTGGCCGCGCTGCGACAGGATATCGAGGGTGGTGCCACGGACGCCAATCGTCGCCAGCGGCGTGGTGATCTTGTACGCCGCTTTGTCAGAATTGCCGGTGACAAAACGAAATGCGCCCGATGTCAGCCGCACCGCGATGTCGCGATAATGCGTCGAGTCGTCGAACACGGTGCGGTCTAGCTTGAGCGTTGCATTGGGCCCGAGCGAGAGGTTGGTGCTGTCAGCCATCACCAGCCGCGTGGCGCTGTCGAGACCCGTGCGCACGACCTCGTCACGCACCAGCCCGTCGCCAACCTTGATGTGGGTGGTCGAGGATGCGGCGACGCGTAGCACTTCGTTCTTGACGACGGCGGCTTCGCCGACACGCGTCTGGGCGGAAGCTGGAACGGTCGTCAGCGCAATGGCGGGGCCAAAGGCGAGCAGCAATAAAAAGAAATTACGCAAATGCATTTCAATAACCGATCGATTCAATCCCGACATCGTACCGGATCGCGCGCGCCTTTGTTGTGACAGAAATGGCACAAGCCGCGCCCAACTAACCCGTGCGTTAGTCGCGGTGGAATCCGATTGCGTTCAATGTGATGGACATCATAATCCATAGCGCCCACACTCAATCTCGCCGCAATCCGTTTGCCCGCGAGTTATTGCCCCCGAATCCGTGAAGACATCGTCCCAATCACATTCCATTCTCTCCGAAGCGGTGATGCGCAGCGCCATCGTCGGTGGAATCATCTTCGTCGTCGCGCATTTCGCGATGCTCGTCGGCATTGCAACTCCGGAGAAGTTTTACTTCGACGAGGTGCATTACGTCCCGGCGGCGAGGCAGATGCTCGAACCCGTGATGCCTCAGCCGATGCTCAACCCGATGCACCCGCCGCTGGCGAAGCAGATCATCGCGCTGTCGATCCGCTCGCTGGGCGACGGACCGCTGGGCTGGCGCTATCCGGCGGTGTTGTTCGGATCGCTCGCACTCGTTGCGGTGTACCTGTGCGGCCTGGCGTTGTTCGCCGCGCAAGGACCGGCGATCGCAGCGACCTTGCTCGCGTTCTTCAACCAGATGCTGTTCGTGCAGTCGCGGATCGCGATGCTGGATATTTTTGCGCTCACCTTCAGCCTGTTTGCGATCGCCGCGTTCATGCACGGCTTTCGGAAGCAACGGCCGCATCTATGGTTTGGGCTGGCAGGGATAGCCTTTGGGCTGTCGATCGGTTGCAAATGGAGCGGGCTGTTCGTGCTCGCGGTCTGCATCGTCATCGTCGCCGCGATCCGGCTGATGCAGGGATGGCGCACCCAGTTTGCCGATGCACGCTCCGACGACTGGTACCGGCCTGATCTCTGGCCCGATTTCAGGGCCTGGCATTTTGCGGTGTGCTTCGTTCTGATTCCGGCCGCGGTCTATCTCGCCACTTTCGTTCCGCTCTACGGCTTGTCGGTGACGAGCATTCTCGAAGCACAGCGGCGGATCTTCAGCGACAACACCACGACCGCGATCGCCGGCCATACCTACATGAGTTCGTGGCCGTCGTGGCCGTTGCTGGTGCGCCCGGTCTGGTATTTGTTCGACAAGGTCGGCGAAGATCGCATCGCCGCCGTCGTCTTTCTCGGCAATCCGCTGATCCTGTGGCCGGCGCTGATCGCGCTCGCCGTTTGCCTGCGCGACTGGATCGTGACACGGCGAGTGGATGCATTCCTGGTGCTGGCGTTCTATTTCGGCCCATATCTCGCCTGGGCGTTGCTGCCGCGCACGCTGGGCTTCATCTACTACTATTTGCCGGCCGCGACCACCGCGAGCTTCGCGTTGGTCTATGCATTGAGGCGCGGCAACACGCCCCGCTGGCTGCTGTGGGTCTATGTCGCAATCGGTTTTGCGGGTTTCGTCGCGATGCTGCCGATATCGGCAGCGTTCATCGGCACGTCGATGGCGACGTTCAACCGGCTGATGATTTTTCAGAACTGGATCTGACAGGTTTGACCGCGCAAACGAAATCCGCCTGCCGCGAGGGCAGGCGGATTGGGGTTTTATCGAACTTACTTCGAGGCGGTCTTGTTGGTATCCATGTTGACGACCTGAACGCGGCGGTTGGTCGGGTCCATCGGCGCACTAGCATCCTTCGGCTTGCTCTCGCCGTAACCGACCGTCACCAGGTTGGCGCCGGCGATGCCGTACTTCTCGGTCAGGTACTTCTTGATCGTATCGGCGCGGCGTTCGCTGAGTTCCTGATTGTAGGCCTCGCCGCCGATCGCGTCGGTGTGGCCGGAAACCACGAAGGTCGATCCCTTCAAATCGGGGTTGGACAGGGCCTTGCCGAGTTCCTGCACCGCAGACGTCGAACCCTTGCTGATGTCGGCCGAGTTGTAGTCGAACTGGATATCCAGATCGATCTTCGGCTTGGTGGCGGCGAGTTCCGCGATCTCCTGGCGCTCGCCGAGCGAGAGCGAGCGGGTCTTGCGGTTACGCAGCGTGTTGACGAAGCCGGTCTCCTTGGCCTGTGCGGCGGTATCCACCGGCTGCTGACCGGCCGAGAGACCGCGGGTGGCAGATTTCGGCTTCAGCGCGCCGAGGATCTGGTCGGCCGAGACGGTGTTGCCGGCAACGGCCACGCCCGCCGACATCGACAGCGCGGCGCTGATCGTCACGATTGAAAGTTTGAAGCGGGTCATTGTCCTATCCTCACTGTTAACGCCTGCAAGCTGGCGTGCATGACGTTTTGATGCTGCGAATATACAATCGGTTCAAACGGGTGAATGTGATGCAAGTCACTCTGGAAAAGGCCCGGTTCCGATGCAGGAGGGGACTGGTGACCTCCTCGTGCCGCTTCAGGCGAGTATCGAAAACTACGATGTGCGGAACGAGTTGCTGTTCCAATGCCGCGCCCGCGCCGAGCTGTGGACAACAAATCGGCCAGATACGCTCCTAGCTAGATCGCTCACGAAGAACATCCGAAAAAGGAATCGTTCGGCGCAACCAACGGGCGAGGCGGGTGTTGCAGTCAGTCAAGCGTCAGCGCGAGTATCTGGGCTATCGCACCAGCGCACCGGAGCCGACGAGTTCCGGAAGTTCCATGCCAACACTGATCGGTGCGGCGATGATCGCCGCCGCAATCCTGCTGTCGACACTGATCAGTTCGCTCGGCAGCCGCTACGTCGGGATCGAAAGCCCGACCGACGAAAGCGCGTGGCTGGTCGATCGCCTGACCGGCACCGTCTACAAATGCGAAGCCTCCCATGCCGGCCGTGCCTCCTGCGAGGCCGAGGTTGCCACCGGCAGCCTTGGTGAGCGTCAGAAGCGCCGCGACGAGGGTAACCCCTGACGCGGGGACTCCCCACGCTGGCGAATCCGACTACATTGCCGCGCGATGCCCCGCGCGACCGTTCCCCGTCCCCTGACCAAGGCCGAAGCCCGGCGAATCTGGCTGCATGCCCAGCGGCTCGATACGCGCGAGCCGTTCGGCGGGGGGCCGCAGGCGGTAGCGGCGGCGGTGGATCATCTTGGCTATGTCCAGATCGACACCATCCACGTGATCGAGCGCTGCCATCATCACATTCTACATAGCCGCATTCCCGCCTACCGGCGCGCCGACCTGCGGCAGGCCCAGAGCATCGACAAGAGTGTCTTCGAATACTGGACCCATGCGCTGTCCTATGTGCCGGCGCGGGACTTTCGCTTCTTCGTCCCGGAGATGCGGCTGCACCGGCGCGAGGGCCATAAATGGTTCGCTTCCGTCAAGGCCGAGGACACGCGCAAGGTGATGCGGCTGCTCAGGCGCGACGGCGCGCTCACCATCCGCGACATCGACGATGACGTGCTGACCGAGAAGGAACATTTGTGGCAGAGCCGCAAGCCCTCGAAGCGGGCGCTGCAGCTTGCCTTCTATACCGGCGAGGTCACGATCTCGGAACGCACCGGCATGCTCAAGACCTATGAACTGACGGCGCGGCATTTTGGCTGGGACAAGCCGCCGAAGCCGGCATCGTCGGCCGACATCACCGCCTATCTGCTTGATCGGGCATTGCGTTCGCAGGGCCTCGTCAGCCTGGATTCGATCTGCCATCTCGACGCGCCGAGCAAGGCGGCGGTGCGGCGCCTGATCGAGGCACGCGCGCGCCGCAACGAACTGGTGCCGGTCGCGCTCGAAGGCGCCGGCAAGCAGGAGCATTGGGCGCGACCTGAAGTTCTCGATGCGGCTGCGTCGGCAAGCGAGGGCGATTCCGGTCTCGTTCACATCCTCTCGCCGTTCGACCCGCTCGTCATACAACGAAAGCGCACCGAACTGTTTTTCGACTACGGTCACCGCTTCGAGGCCTATGTGCCGAAGGACAAGCGGGTTTTCGGCTACTTTGCGCTGCCGGTCCTGGTCGGCGAAGACATCGTCGCCGCGATCGATCTGAAGACCGATCGCCAGAAAAAAAAACTCCTCATGCAGAAGTGGAGCTGGGTCGGCAAGGGTGCAATGCGCAGCCTTCGCAAGGATTTCAAGCGCCGTATTGAGGAGGAACTACATCGCTTCGAGCGGTTTCAACTGGCGGATTAACAACCCGCCCTTCGGCTGCTGTTCTACGCCTGAGCCGCCCTTGAACCGGCCTCGGCAACGCGCGGGGAATCATCAGAAGCACCTGAAAATGTCTTCTCCAGTTCTTCGATCATCCCGCGCGCGATCTCACGCTCGCCCATGATGACCATGTCCGCCCCCATTCCCTTGAGATGCTCGACCTCGGCGTCCGAATGCGCGCGCGCGATGATCCGGACATCGGCGCTGGCGGCGCGGGCCTGCTGGACGATCTGTCCGGCCTCGAAGGCTTCCGGGATAGCCACGACCACGTTCCGGCTTGCGGCGAGCCCGGCAGCCTTGAGGATTTCGGGCTGCGCGGCATTGCCAGCGAGCGCTTCGATGCCGCTTTCCTTGAGCTTGGTGACCGCGCCTTCCGAGACCTCGAGCACGAGGAACGGCAGTTGCTTCTGCTTCAGGTCATTGCCGATGATGTTTCCGACCCTGCCGTAACCGACCAGGATCGTATGATCCCTGAGGTGCGTGACCGGGATCGCCTTGGCCGGCGCGACGCGGCTGGGCGAGGGCGCCTTGCGACGTTCGAGTCGCGCGATCAGCCAGTCGACGCCGGCAAACACCAGCGGATTGAGCATGATGGAAAGGATCGCGCCGGCCAGGATCAAATCGCGCGCCTGCTTGGAGAGCAGCTTCGAGGCATAGCCGAGTTCCGCCAGGATGAAGGAGAACTCGCCGATCTGGGCAAGGCTCGCCGAAATCGTCAGCGCGGTTGCGATCGGGTGCCGGAACGCGATCACGATCAGGAAGGCGGCGATCGACTTTCCGACGATGATGACGAGAAGCGTGGCGATCAGCGGCCATGGATCCCGGACCACGCTGAGCGGGTCGAACAGCATTCCGACCGAGACGAAGAACAGCACGGCAAAGGCGTCGCGCAGCGGCAGCGATTCCTGCGCGGCGCGCTGGCTGAGCGGCGACTCCCGCAGCATCATTCCGGCAAAGAAAGCGCCCAGCGCCAGCGACACGTCGAACAGTTTTGTCGATCCGAACGCGACGCCGAGCGCAATCGCTAGCACGGCAAGCCGGAACAACTCGCGCGATCCCGTGTGTGCGATGTAATGCAGGATCCACGGGATCAGCCGCCGTCCCACGACCAGCATCAGCGCGATGAACAGCGCGATCTTCGCGGTCGTCAGCAGCAATATGCCGCCAAGCCCGAGTTCGAAATGGGTGCCGAGCAGGGAGGCCGGTGTGGTGACGTTCCCTGTTTGCAGGTTCGCAAAGGTCGGAATCAGGACGAGCGCCAGCACCATGGCCAGGTCTTCGACGATCAGCCAGCCGACGGCGATGCGGCCGCGTCCGGTCTCCATCAGCCGGCGCTCCTGCAGCGCGCGGAGCAGCACGACGGTACTGGCCACCGACAGCGCCAGTCCGAAGACGAGGCCCTCGCTGACTTTCCACTCCATCAGCATGGCAAGGCCAATGCCCATCAGCGTTGCCACCGCGATCTGGACGATGGCGCCGGGGATCGCGATGGCTTTGACCGACAGCAGGTCCTTCAGCGAGAAATGCAGGCCCACGCCGAACATCAAAAGAATAATGCCGAGTTCGGCGAGTTCCGTAGCCAGCTTCTGGTCGGCGACGTAACCCGGCGTGAAGGGACCTACGGCGACGCCGGCGAGCAGATAGCCGACCAGCGGCGGTATCTTCAGACGCTGGGCGATGGTGCCGAAAACAAACGCGAGCCCGAGGCCCGCAACGATGGTTGCGATCAGAGGTGTGTCATGCGGCATTCGAACGTCTTCGCACAGGAGGACTCACTGTGCGCTGCGACCAAGTGAGGCTCCCCAAAGAAGTGAAGCTCCGCGAGCAAGCTCTCCAATGCACTCGACCGCGCTCAGACAAAAACGCGCGGAACAACCCCATGCAAAGTAGCGGAGGCGCCGCTGATCCCTGGAACTCGCTGACCTGCTAAGAGCGCATTAACTCACGAAATGGTGTCTACTGACGATTATTGACATTCGTCAGATAACATTACACACTCTTCATCGATCCTGCATGGAGAGTTCCAATGTTCGCTCGCTCAATTTTCTCTAGTTATTACAGGCTGTTGACCGGCGCGTCCGTGGCATTCGCGGTTTTCGTGCTGGCCGGTTGCAACGAAAAGGCGGCAGAGGCGCCCGCCCCCGGACGTCCGGTTCTGGTCGCCACCGTGCATTATGCGGCCGAAACCCCGGAACGCAGTTTCGTCGGCACCATCCGGCCCCGGATCGAGACGGACATGGGTTTCCGGGTTCCCGGCAAGGTCGCCAAGCGCCTCGTGGAAGTCGGTCAGACCGTCGATGTCGGCCAGCCGCTCGCCACCCTCGATGAAGTCGATCTGAAGCTGCAGGCCGAGCAGTCGGAGGCCGAGTACCGCGCCGCCACCGGCGTGCTGGCGCAGGCCAGCGCCGCCGAGCAGCGCGCCAAGGATCTGCGCGCCAAGGGCTGGAACACGGATGCGCAACTGGACCAGAGCCGCGCGGCCGCCGACGAGGCGAGGGCGCGCTTCAATCGCGCCGAGCGTTCGGTCGAACTCACCAAGAACTCTCTCTCTTATGCAACGCTGGTGGCCGACACCCGGGGCGTCGTCACCGCAAACCTGATCGAACCCGGCCAGGTCGTGGCCGCAGGCCAGACTGCGATCCGCGTGGCGCGCTTCGCCGAAAAGGAAGCCGTGGTTGCGATCCCCGAGACACTGGTCGGCCGCGCCAAGTCCGGCACTGCCAGCGTGACGCTGTGGTCGGATGCGGAGAAGAAATACACCGCGAAGCTGCGCGAGATCGCCCCGTCCGCCGATCCGGCGACGCGGACCTATCTGGCAAAGTTCTCGTTGCCGGAGGCCGACGACAAGGTGTCGCTCGGCATGACCGCGACGCTGACGCTGGCGGACGCCGCCACCGAACGGGTCGCCAAGCTGCCGCTGTCGGCACTGTTCAGCCAGGGCAGCAATCCTTCTCTCTACATCGTAGACGACTCCGGTGCGGTGATGCTGAAGCCGGTCATCGTGAAATCCTACGACAGCAACTCCGTCGTGATCTCCGGCGGCGTCAACGAGGGCGCCAAGGTGGTCGCACTCGGCGTGCAGAAGCTCGACCCGTCCCAGAAGGTCCGGGTGGTCTCGTCGCTGTCGTTCTAAAGCATGATCCGGAGAAGTGGGTACCAGTTTTCCGAAAAGATCATGCTCAAACAGAGAGTGCGTGGTCGATAACAACGGATATCGTTGGAGAGTGATATGAAGCGCTTCAATCTCTCGGCCTGGGCAGTTGGTCATCCGACCCTGATCCTGTTCCTGATGATCGCGCTCGGCGCCGCCGGCTTTTTCTCCTACCAGTCGCTGGGCCGGGCCGAGGATCCGTTCTTCACGGTGAAGGTGGTTAACGTCTCGGCGATCTGGCCTGGCGCGACCGCGCAGGAAATGCAGACCCAGGTCGCCGACCCCATCGAGAAGAAGCTGCAGGAACTGCCTTTCTTCGAGAAGGTGCAGACCTATTCCAAGCCGTCGTTCACGGCGATGCAGGTCACGTTCAAGGATTCGACCCCGCCCAAGGACGTGCCATATCTGTTTTACCTGCTGCGCAAGAAGCTCGTCGACGTGCAGGGCCAATTGCCCGCGGGTCTGCTGGGGCCGACCGTCAATGATGAGTTCTCCGACGTCGATTCCATTCTCTACATGATGACCGGCGACGGTGCCGACTATGCGCAGCTGAAAAAGACCGCCGAAGGCATGCGCCAGCGGCTCTTGAAGGTGACCGGCGTCACCAAGGTCAATCTCTACGCTACCCAGGACGAGCGCATCTTCGTCGAGTTCTCGCACGCCAAGCTGGCGACGCTCGGCATCACGCCGCAGGCGCTGTTCGATTCGCTGGCCAAGCAGAACACCGTTACCCCGGCCGGCACGGTGGAAACCTCCTCGCAGCGCGTGCCGCTGCGCGTCACCGGCGCGCTCGATGGCGCCAAGGCGGTCGCGGAAACGCCGGTCGAGAGCAATGGCCGCGTGTTCCGCTTAGGCGACATTGCCACCGTGACACACGGCTTCGTCGATCCGCCGACGTTCATCGCCCGTCAGGAAGGCAAACCCGCCATCGGCATCGGCGTCGTCACCGCCAAGGGCGCCAACATCCTCGAACTCGGCAAGGAAGTCGAGAAGGCGAGCAATGACTTCATGAAGGCGGTGCCGCAGGGCATCAATGTCGAGCAGATCGCCGACCAGCCCAAGGTGGTCGAGCGCGCCGTCGGCGAGTTCGTCCACTCCTTCATCGAGGCGCTCGCGATCGTGCTGTTCGTCTCCTTCCTGGCGCTCGGCTGGCGCACCGGCATCGTGGTGGCGATGTCCGTGCCGCTGGTGCTGGCGATCGTCTTCATCGTCATGAGCGCGATGTCGATCGATCTGCATCGCATCACGCTCGGCGCGCTGATCATCGCGCTCGGCCTCCTGGTCGACGACGCCATCATCGCCGTCGAGATGATGGTGGTGAAGATGGAACAGGGCTGGGACCGCATGCGCGCGGCCGCCTTTGCCTGGGAATCAACTGCGTTTCCGATGCTCACGGGAACGCTGGTCACGGCCGCTGGCTTCCTCCCCATCGGCTTTGCCAATTCGGCGGTCGGCGAATATGCCGGCGGCATCTTCTGGATCGTGGCGATCGCGCTGGTTGCCTCATGGTTCGTGGCGGTGATCTTCACGCCCTATATCGGCGTCAAGCTGCTGCCCAACATCAAGGTCCACCATAACCACGATCCGCATGCGGTCTATGAGACCCGGATGTACCGTGGCCTGCGCGCCGTGGTGCAGTGGTGCGTCGACCACCGGGTCAAGGTGGTGCTCGCCACCGTCGGCGTGTTCGCGCTTTCCATCGTCGGATTCGGCCACGTGCAGCAGCAGTTCTTCCCGCTGTCGGAGCGACCCGAACTGTTCCTGCAGCTGCGCCTGCCGGAAGGTACCGCCTTCAACGTCACGGAGAAGTCCGTCAAGAAGGCCGAGGCCTTGCTGAAGGACGACAAGGATATCGCGACCTACACCTCCTATGTCGGTCAGGGGTCGCCGCGCTTCTGGCTCGGCCTCAATCCGCAACTGCCGAACGAGGCCTTTGCCGAGATCGTGATCGTGTCGAAGGACGTCGAGGCCCGCGAGCGCATCAAGGCACGGCTGGAGAAGTCGGTCTCCGAAGGTGAATTGAGCGAAGCGCGCGTGCGCATCGATCGCTTCAATTTCGGCCCGCCGGTCGGCTTCCCGGTCCAGTTCCGCGTGATCGGCCCCGATCCCAACACCGTGCGTGACATCGCCTACAAGGTGCGCGACGTCATGAAGCAGAACAAGAACGTCGTCGAACCGCAGCTCGACTGGAACGAGCAGTCGCCTTACCTCAAGCTGGTCGTCGACCAGGACCGGGCGAGGGCGCTTGGCCTGACCCCGCAGGACGTCTCGCAGGCGCTCGCGATGCTGATTTCGGGCGCGCCGGTCACGACGATCCGCGACGGCATCGAGAAGGTCGGCGTGGTCGCGCGGGCCATTCCGTCCGAACGGCTCGACCTCGGCCGTGTCGGCGACCTCACCGTGACGTCACGCAATGGCGTTGCCGTGCCGCTGCAGCAGATCGCCCGGATCGAGTATGCGCACGAGGAGCCGATCATGTGGCGGCGCAACCGCGACATGGCGATCACGGTGCGCACCGACGTCGTCGACGGCGTGCAGGCGCCCGACGTCACCAACCAGATCTGGCCGAAGTTGAGCGAGATCCGCGACAGCCTCGAGCCAGCCTACCGGATCGAGCCGGGAGGCGCGTTCGAGGAGTCCGCCAAGGGCAACGCCTCGATCTTCGTGCTGTTTCCGCTGATGGTGATCGTGATGCTGACGCTGCTGATGATCCAGCTCCAGAGCTTCTCGCGTCTGCTGCTGGTGTTCCTCACCGCGCCGCTCGGCATCGTCGGCGCTTCGCTCGGCCTCAACGTCGCGAACCAGCCGTTCGGCTTCGTGGCGCTGCTCGGGCTGATCGCGCTGGCCGGCATGATCATGCGCAACGCGGTCATCCTCGTCGACCAGATCGAGGCCGACGTCTCGCAGGGCCTGACGCGCAAGGAAGCCATCGTCGAGGCCACGGTCCGGCGTGCCCGCCCGGTGGTGCTGACCGCGCTGGCCGCGATCCTTGCCATGATCCCGCTGTCGCGTTCCGCCTTCTGGGGGCCGATGGCGATCACGATCATGGGCGGCCTGTTCGTCGCAACCTTCCTGACCTTGCTGTACCTGCCGGGTCTCTATGCCCTGTGGTTCAGGAAGAGCCTCGATGAAAGCGGCCAGGCCGAACAACCTGATCTTGCGCCGCAACATCACGCAAAGGATCAAACCAGGGCGCCGCATGCAATTCCGCTTGCCGACGCCGCAGAATAATTGAACATTGAGAGCTGACATGGCGCTGATTTCCGAACCCGTCGAAACCGACACCCGCGAACGGATTCTCGTGGTGGCGGAGCGTTTGTTCCGGCAGATCGGCTACCAGAAGACGACGGTTGCCGACATCGCCAAGGAACTGCGGATGAGCCCCGCCAACGTCTATCGCTTCTTCGATTCGAAGAAGTCGATCCACGAGGGCGTGGCGCGCACACTGATGGGCGAGGTCGAGGTCGAGGCGCGCCGGATCGCGGCCGAGTCCGGTCCGGCGAAGCCTCGCCTGCGGGAGTTGCTCAAGACCGTCAATCGGATGAATACCGAACGCTATGTCGGCGATTCCAAGTTGCACGAGATGGTCGAGATCGCGATGGAGCAGGACTGGGACGTCTGCGTCGTCCATATCGAATGCGTCACCGGCATCATCGGCCAGGTGATCGCACAGGGCGTGGCGTCCGGCGAGTTCGAAGCGCCTGACCTGCCTTCGGCGGCGCTCTGCACCTGCACCGGCATGATCCGCTTCTTCCATCCGCAGATGATCGCGCAGGCCGTCAACAAGCCCAGCGCAACGATCGACGAGATGATCGATTTCCTGTTCCGGGCCCTCGAGCCGCGCAAGGCGAATTGATTCTTCATTCAGCGGTTGACTCCCCCGTCGTTCCGGGGCGATGCGTAAGCATCGAACTTCGGGGCGCCCTTGCGCCCCTGAGAACCTCGAGATTCCCCGGTGCGCCAATTGCGCACCTGGGGTCTGGTGCTACGCACCATCCCGGAATGACAAGGAAGCAACGAACGTGACCACCAAAGACCTGCACTACTACGAGCCGAAGAACGGCCACGGCCTCAAGCACGATCCCTTCAATGCCATCATCGCCCCGCGCCCGATCGGCTGGATCTCCTCGCGCGATGGTAGCGGCAACATCAATCTCGCGCCCTACAGCTTCTTCAACGCCTTCTGCTACGTGCCGCCGATCATCGGCTTCTCCTCGACCAACTGGAAGGACAGCGCGGGCAATATCCAGGACACCGGGGAATTCGTCTGGAACCTCGCCACCATGGATCTGGCGAAGCAGATGAACGCTACCGCAGCCCATGTCGCCCGTGATGTCGACGAGTTCAAGATGGCCGGTCTCACCGCCGCGCCCTGCAAGCTCGTCGACGTGCCCCGCGTGGCGGAAAGCCCGGTTGCCTTCGAATGCAAGCTGACCCAGATCGTCCAGCTGCAGGGTGCCAATGGCGAGAAGGCGCAGGCCTGGGTCACCTTCGGCGAGGTCGTCGCCGTGCACATCGACAAGGCTTTCATCAAGGACGGCGTCTACCAGACCGGGCTCGCCCACCCGATCGTCCGCGCCGGCCGCCGCGGCGACTATTTCGAGATCAAGCCGGAAAACATGTTCGAGATGATCCGGCCGGATTGATTCGCGTAGCTCGGCGTCACTCACGGAACTCCGCGCCGTCCAAATCCTTATCAGACGTGTTTCGGAGATTGCCATGATCCGCTTCTTTGCCGGAATGATCCTGCTCGCGTGCCTCGTTGCTCCGGCTGTGGCCGGCCCCGATGCTGCGGCGGTCAACGACGCCGAATTCAAGGGCAAGGCGCCCGCTGACGACAAGATCCATCCAGCGGTCGTCAAGGCGCAGGTGCTGCTCGACCGCGCCAACTTTTCTCCCGGCGAAATCGACGGCAAGCTGGGTGAGAACGCCGAGAAGGCCCTGAAGGCCTTTTCCGAGTTCAAAGGCCTCGCCGCGGGCAAGCAGCCCCTGACTTCCGAAGTGTGGAGCGCCTTGCTCGCCACCAGTTCGGAGCCTGTTGTCGTCGACTACAAGATCACGGAAAAGGACGCCAAAGGCCCGTTCCTGAAAAAGCTGCCTGCGAAGATGGAAGACATGAAGGAGCTGAAGTCGCTGGATTACACCAGCCCGCGCGAGGCACTCGCGGAAAAGTTTCACATGAGCGAGGGACTTCTTGAAGCGCTCAACCCAGGCAAGAAATTCGACGAGGCCGGCCAGACCATCTCGGTGGTGAATACTCTGCCGAAGGAGAAAAGCGCCAAGCCGAAGCAGGTCAAGCGACCGCTGACAAGGGTGGAGGTCGACAAGGAGGCCCAGACGGTCAAGGTTTTTGGCGATGCAGGTGAGTTGATCGCCTTTTTCCCGGCGAGTGTTGGAAGCGACGACAAGCCGACGCCCAGCGGTATGCTCAAGGTCACTTCGATCGATGCGCGCCCGACCTATCGTTATAATCCGGACTACAAGTTCAAGGGCGTCAAATCCAAAGAGGCCTTTACCATCAAGCCCGGCCCCAACAACCCGGCGGGCTCGCACTGGATCGGCCTGTCGTCGGAAAGCTATGGCTTTCACGGCACTCCGAACCCCTCCAAGGTCAGCAAGTCGGAATCGCACGGCTGCGTGCGCCTCACAAACTGGGACGTCGACCGGCTGGCGAAGCTCGTGAAGAAGGGCACGGAGGTCGCGTTCATCGAGCGCGAGGCGGCCAACAGGAAGTAAAGTGCTGTCTGTGAATCTCCGTCGGCGCTCCCAACCATCATTTGCAATCTTGCGCGCGACTGGTGAAAATGCCGGCATGCCAAGTGCATCCGTGCAGAAGAATATCAGGCGCCTTTACGAGGGCGCGACGCCGGAGGGCGTCCGCTTCCGCTATGGCCTGCTGGTGTTCGACATCATAACCGTCACCTTCATTATCGCGACGTCGTTTCTCCCTTCCAACGACATCACGGAAGCGCTCGACGTCATATTCGGTGTCGTGATCCTTGCGGATTTTTCCGCACGGCTGGTCGCCAGCCGGCACCGGCTGCGTGAGTTCACCCGCTTCTCGACCTGGACGGATATCGTCGCGATCATTTCATTCCTGGCGCCGCTTGCCGGGGAGGCTGGAGGCTTTCTCCGCGTGCTGCGAACCCTGCGGCTGCTGCGCGACTACCAGATGCTGGCGCGGCTGCGCGAGGACAGCTCGTTCTTCCGGCGCAACGAGGAAGTCATCTTTGCCGTCACCAATCTCGCCGTCTTCATCTTCGTGATGACCGCGATCGTCTACGAGACGCAGAAGTTCCGCAACGACCAGATCGCCAACTACGCCGACGCGCTGTACTTTACCGTAACCGCCCTGACGACGACCGGCTTTGGCGACATCACCCTGTCGGGAACGACCGGACGCATGATCACGGTCGTGATCATGATTTTTGGCGTGACGTTGTTCTTCAATCTGGCCCGCGCGCTGCTGAGCCCGCACAAGGTGCGGTTTGCCTGCCCGACCTGCGGACTGCAGCGGCATGACAGCGACGCGGTGCACTGCAAGGCGTGCGGCCAGATCCTGAATATCCCGGACGAGGGCTTGACCTAGGAGTGCCGGCATCCCGCTGGTGCGTGACGGCATAAAAAAGACCGCCGGAGGCGATCTTTGCAGTCTCGATATCCGCCGATGCGCGCGGCTGATTATTGCCAATTGCCGTTTGGCAGGCGGCCGTGGAACGGCGTGTTGCGGCAATGGCCATACGACCCGCGCCAGAACCCGGGAGGGCAACCGTTATCGGCCGCGCGAAATTCGATCTGGTATCCGCCTCGTGGAAGCGGGCCGGTGTACGGCGTATCCCGGCAATGGCCCCACGGGCCGCGCCACCAGCCCGGGCCGCATCCCTCAGCCGCGCTTGCCGGTGCGATTGCAATCAACGACGACCCAACAACGAGGGCGCCCGCAAGCGCGAGGCCGATACGTGACTTCAACATTTTCAAACTTCCTTTTTTTGTTTTTCATCGGAGCAGACGGTGAGCACAGGTCGTGCGCAGCGAGTTGTCCGGCGTGCGGATGTCGTACTGTGGGTCACTCGCTGTGACAAATACTGCTTCGATATGGAGGCATAACCTCCGCCGATATCTCGGGATTTGCCTAATGGTCTGTTGCGATTCGTCCAATCGACATCAGCGCGACGAGCCAACACCATCTGCATTGCGGCGGGCGCGATCAAGTCTTCGCAATCTGAAGTTGTTATCTGAGGATGCGCCCCGCTTGGGCTCCCGCTTCGCGCGCCCCGGAATGACGGAGGCAGAAATCGATTCATTAAAGTTTGTCACAAACTCGAAACCACTAGCCAACTGCGCCTGCAAAAGCCGGGCGGCCTTAAACCTGCGCTTCATCGCGGGCTGCGCACCCTCCTTTCCAAGAAGGGGGAGGCTCGGCTTTCAATGCCCATTTCCAGATATTTTACCTACGCCGGATCGGCGCTGCTCGTATTGTTGTTTGCTTCAAACGCCTATCTCGCTGACGGCGAAGCCGATTTGCGGTTCGACGGATCGCTCTACGAGAGCGCGCTTTATGCGCCCCGGCAGGAGGAAACGCGGACGACGGCGGAGCTTCGCCTTACGCGCGATGTCACGCCCGCCGTTCGCGTCAGGGAAGTGTTCGCCGTGTTCGTCCCCAACGAGCGTCGTCGCAGCAAGCGCCATTCGTGAGCTAGCGAGCCTGTCTGCGCGGATCGGCCGCGTCTGTTGCGCTGCTTGCTCACCGGTAACGACACCATTCTCTAAACGTCGGACAATGCAGCGCTTTTGGAACGGGTTCGGCTGTCAGCCGTTATTATTCGGTTCATCAATTTCGCTTCATTCTCAAAACGAAACGTCTTCGAAACCCGTGCTTTTCAGCTAGAGTGGGCTGTCGTTTGGCACAGGTGGACGCGACGTCGCGCCGCAGACCAGGAGGGTTCGCCATGAGCTTCCGCCGCGATTTCATCAGCAAACCGATTTTCTCCTGGGCGCGCGGCGTGTTGCCGGCGATGTCCGATACCGAGCGCGAAGCGCTCGAGGCAGGCGACGTCTGGTGGGACGCCGATCTCTTCACCGGCAATCCCGACTGGTCGAAGTTGCTGGCGACCGCGCCGGCGACATTGACCGCCGAAGAGCGGGATTTCCTCAACGGCCCGGTCGACGAACTCTGCGCCATGCTCGACGAATGGAAGATCAATTGGGAGTGGCGCGACCTGCCGCCGGAGGCATGGACCTTCATCAAGCGCCACAAGTTCTTCGGCATGATCGTCCCGAAGGAATATGGCGGGCTCGGCTTCTCGCCCTACGCGCATTCGGAAGTGGTGCGCAAGCTGTCTTCGCGCTCGCTCACCGCCGCCGTCACCGTGATGGTGCCGAACTCGCTTGGGCCTGGCGAACTGCTGATGCGCTTCGGCACGACCGAACAGCAGCAGAAATGGCTGCCGCGGCTCGCCGAAGGCACCGACATTCCCTGCTTCGGCCTGACCAGCCCGGAAGCGGGCTCCGATGCGGCCTCGATGGTCGACACCGGCATCATCTGCAAGGGCAATTTCGAGGGCCGCGAAGTGCTCGGCCTGCGGCTGAACTGGCACAAGCGCTACATCACGCTGGGTCCGGTCGCGACGCTGCTCGGTCTCGCCTTCAAGGCCTATGATCCCGATCATCTCGTGGGCCAGCAGGAAGAACTCGGCATCACGGTCGCACTGATCCCGACCCATCTGCCCGGCGTCGAGATTGGTCGCAGGCACCTGCCGTCGATGCAGGTGTTCCAGAACGGCCCGAACTGGGGCCGCGACGTCTTTATACCGCTGGACTACATCATCGGCGGCCAGGCGCGGCTCGGGCAGGGCTGGAAAATGCTGATGACGGCGCTCGCCGCCGGCCGCGGCATCTCGCTGCCATCGCTGTCTGCCGCGGGTGCCGCCTATGCCGCGCGCACCACCGGCGCCTACGCCCGGATACGCGAACAGTTTGGAATAGCCATCGGCAAGTTCGAAGGCATCGAGGAGCCGCTCGCCCGCATCGCCGGCACCGCTTACCTGCTCGACGCCGCGCGCCGGCTGACTTGTGCGGCGCTCAACCAGGGGCACCATCCGGCGGTCATTTCCGGCATCATGAAGCTGCACGCCACCGAGCGGATGCGGATTGTGATCGACGACGCCATGGACATCCATGGCGGCAAGGCGGTGATCGACGGGCCGCAGAATTACATGGGCAGTCTTTATCGCGCGGTGCCGGTCGGCATCACCGTCGAGGGCGCCAATATCCTGACGCGAAACCTCATCGTGTTCGGCCAGGGCGCTATTCGCGCTCATCCTTTCCTGCTCGATGAAATGAACGCGCTGGGTGAAGCCGACCGTGCCAAAGGGCTCGACGCCTTCGACAAGGCGTTCTGGAATCATGTCGGCCACAGCTTCAAGACCATGTTCCGCGCCTGGGGACGGAGCTGGAGCGGCGGCCGTTTTGCGCCTGCGCCGGACGCCGGCGAGGCGACGCGGTTCTACCGCCAGCTTTCGCGCTACTCGTCGGCCTTTGCGTTGTGCGCCGACATGGCGCTGCTGACGCTCGGCGGCGCGCTCAAGCGCAAGGAAATGCTCTCGGCCCGGTTCGGCGACATCCTGTCCGAACTCTATCTGCTGTCGGCGGCGTTGAAGCGCTGGCAGGACGAGGGCCGGCAGCAGGCCGATTTCGCGGCGCTGGAATGGTGCATGGCCAGCGGTTTCCGCACCGTCGAGAACCGTTTTGCGGAAATCCTGGCCAATCTGCCGAACCGGTTCGTGGCGGTGATCCTGAAATTCCTGATCCAGCCGCTCGGCGCAAAGGTGCTCGGTCCGTCCGACCGTGTCGTGCATCAATGCGCGCAACTGGTGCTGGAGCCGTCGGCGGCGCGCGACCGCCTGACGGCCGACCTTTCGCGTGTCGACGACGATGGCGGCGTGGCCCGGCTGGAAAAGGCGTTCCTGCTGGTCACGGCGGCCGAGGGCATTTCCAAACAGATGCGCGCCGCGCGCCTGCATGACTGGAAGGAAGCCGTGAAGAAGGGCGTGATCACGCAGGCCCAGGGTGAAAACCTCAAGGCGGCGCATGAAGCCGTGTCGAAGGTGATCGAGGTCGACGATTTCGCAGCCGAAGCGTTGTCGCCGATTTACAGGAAGCCGGCCGACGTGCATCAGTTCTTCCAGGAACTGGGTGAGCAGAGGGCGGCAAGCTGATGGCGCGACCGGTCTTTATTATCGACGGCAGCCGGACGCCGTTCCTGAAGGCGCGCTCCGGTCCCGGGCCGTTTACCCCGGTCGATCTCGCCGTGCAGTGCGGCCGCCCGCTGCTGGCGCGGCAGCCGTTTGCGCCTGACGCCTTCGACCAGGTGATCCTGGGCTGCGTCAACGTCATCGCCGACGAGATGAACCCGGCCCGTGTCGCCGCGCTGCGGCTCGGCATGGGCGAGAAGATGGTGGCCTTCACGGTGCAGATCAATTGCGGCTCCGGCATGCAGTCGATCGACACCGGCTACCGCTACATCCGCGAGGGCGTCTCGGACCTGATCCTGGCCGGCGGCGCGGAAGCGCTGAGCCACGCGCCGCTGGTATGGCCGCAGCAGGGCGTGCGCTGGTTCGCAGGCGTTGCCGGCGCCAAGGGCATCGGCGCAAAGATCATGGCCGCGCTGAAGGTGAGGCCTACCTATCTCAAGCCGGTCATCGGGCTGGAACGCGGTCTCACCGATCCCATCACCGAGTTGAATATGGGCCAGACCGCCGAGGTGGTCGGGCATCTCTTTGGCATCACCCGCGCGCAGTCGGACGCTTATGCCGCCGAAAGCCACCGGCGGTTGGCGAAAGCGCAGTCCGAAGGCTGGCTCAAGGGCGAGGTGGAAACCTCGTTCGCGCGCGACGGAAAATTCTACGATCATGACGACGGCGTGCGGCCGGACTCGACGCCGGAGTCGCTGGCCAGGCTGAAGCCGGTGTTCGAGCGCCCCTGGGGCAAGGTCACCGCCGGCAATTCTTCCCAGATCACCGACGGCGCGTCCTGGGTGATCCTCGCCTCCGAGGAAGCCGTCGCCAAACACGGCCTGACGCCGAAGGCCGTCATTCTGGACAGCCAGTGGTCCGCGCTCGATCCCGGCATCATGGGCCTCGGTCCGGTGCTGTCGGCGACGGAGCTTTTGAAGCGCAACGAGCTGACGCTCTCCGATATCGAGACCTGGGAATTGAACGAGGCGTTCGCGACGCAGGTGCTGGGCTGTCTTGCCGCCTGGAACGACGAGAAGTTCTGCAAGGAAATTCTCGGCCTCGAAGGCGCTGCCGGCGAACTCGACCAGACGAAGCTGAACGTCGATGGCGGCGCGATCAGCCTCGGCCATCCTGTCGGATGCAGCGGCAACCGCATCGTGCTGCACCTCGTCAACGCCATGAAGCGATTGGGCACCAGGCGCGGCATCGCTACCGAATGTATCGGCGGCGGGCAGGGCGGCGCGATGCTGATAGAGACGGTGTGATCATGGATTCTCAGATCATGAACCTTCTCGGCGATCGCGTGCTCGAACTCGGGCCGAAGCCCGATAGCGTGAGCGCTTACAGGAATTTCAAACTGACCCGCGATGCCGACGGCGCCGCCTGGTTGTTGTTCGACCGCGAGGGCACCAGCGCCAATACGCTCTCGGCGGACCTGATCGAGGAACTCGACAAGGTGCTGACTGAGCTGGAATCCCAGCGGCCGACAGGGCTCGTGATCCGCTCCGCCAAGACATCCGGCTTCATCGCCGGCGCCGACGTCAACGCGTTTCGCGGCGCCACCGATCCGGGCACGGTCGAGATGGAGATCGGCCGCGCGCATGCAGTGATCGACCGCCTGGAAGAATTGAAAATTCCGACGGTTGCCGTGATTCACGGGTTCTGCCTCGGCGGCGGCCTCGAAGTCGCGCTCGCCTGCCAGATGCGGATTGCCATCGAAGACGCGCGGTTCGGCTTTCCCGAGGTGATGCTCGGCCTGCATCCCGGTCTCGGCGGCACCGCGCGCTTCACGCAGTTGGTCAACCCGATGCAGTCGATGCCGCTGATGCTGACCGGCAAGACCATCGATGCGCGGAAAGCAAAGTCGCTCGGGCTGGTCGACGCCGTGACGCAGGAGCGGCACGTCGTGAATGCGGTCAAGGACGCCGTGTCCGGCCGCCTCAAGCGCACGCGGCCGGGGATGTTCAATACCCTGTTCGGATTCGGTTCGGTGCGGGGCTTTGCCGCCTCGCGGATGCGCCGCGAGGCCGCCAAGGCGGCGCCGCAGGAGCATTACCCCGCGCCCTATGCGCTGATCGATCTCTGGGAAAAGCATGGCGGCGACAGGATGGCGATGCTGCGCGCGGAGCAGCCGTCGTTCGCGAAATTGATGGTGACGCCGACCGCGCAGAACCTGATCCGCGTGTTCTTCCTGCGCGAGCAGATGAAGAAGCTTGCCGGAAGCGGCAACAGGATCGAACACGTTCACGTCATCGGCGCCGGCGCGATGGGTGGCGACATCGCCGCCTGGTGCGCCGGCCAGGACATGCGGGTGACGCTGGCCGACATGAAGCCGGAGCCGATCGCAAGCGCGATCAAGCGCGCGGCCGATCTGTTCGGCAAGATCCTGCGCAAGCGAACTGCCGTGCGCGACGCGCTGGACAGGCTGATTCCGGACATGCAGGCCGAGGGCGTCCGCAATGCCGATCTCATTATCGAGGCGGTCCCGGAAAAGCTGGAGCTGAAGCAGAAGGTCTATGCCGGGCTCGAGCCGAAGATGAAGCCCGGCGCGATCCTTGCCACCAACACCTCCAGCATTCCGCTGCAGGATCTGCGCACCACGCTCGCGAAGCCCGAGCGGCTGCTGGGTCTGCACTTCTTCAATCCGGTATCGCGGCTGCAGCTCGTCGAGGTTGTCAGCCACGACGGCACGGATGCGCAATTGTTGAAGCAGGCGCTCGCGTTCGTCGGCGCCATCGACCGCCTCCCGCTGCCGGTGAAGTCGTCGCCCGGCTTCCTCGTCAACCGCGCGCTGACGCCGTACATGCTGGAAGCGATGCTGATGCTGGACGAGAAGATCGACAAATCGATCATCGACGCCGCCGCGAAGAAGTTCGGCATGCCGATGGGGCCGATCGAACTGGCCGATCAGGTCGGCCTCGATATCTGCCTCGACGTCGGCGACATGCTGCGCTCGAAATTCGGCGAACTGCTGCCGCCGACGCCGGCATGGTTGCGCGACAAGGTCGGCCGCGGTGAACTCGGCCGCAAGTCCGGCAAGGGTTTTTACACCTGGAAGGATGGCAAGGCGGATACCTCGTCCGACGCGCCCGCGACCACGGAGCCGACCGCGGAAATGATCGACCGGCTGATCCTGCCGATGTCGAACGTCTGCGTCGCGTGCTTGCGCGAAGGCATCGTCGACAATGCGGATGTGGTCGATGGCGCCGTCATCTTCGGCACGGGATATGCGCCGTTCCGCGGCGGGCCGCTGAACTATGCGCGCACCCGCGGCGTGGAGAACGTGGTCGCGACGCTGGACGCGCTGACGGACAAATTCGGCGGACGATTTGCGCCCGATGCCGGCTGGGAGAATTTCAAGTGACCGAGACGCATGTCCACGCGCCGAACTCGGCGGAGGCCGAGCCGCGCGGCGATCTCTGCATCCGGACGCTGGCGATGCCGGCCGACACCAACGCCAACGGCGACATCTTCGGCGGCTGGCTGCTGAGCCAGATGGATCTCGGCGGCGGCGTGTTCGCCTCCAAGATCGCGAAATCGCGGACGGTGACAGTGGCGATCGACGCGATGAATTTTCGCAAGGCGGTGTATGTCGGCGATCTCGTTTCGGTCTACGCCAATCTGGTGCGGGTCGGACGCACCTCGATCACGGTTCACCTCGAAGCCTGGGTGGTGCGGCGCAAGGAAATGCAGTCGATCCTGGTGACCGACGGCAATTTCACCTACGTCTCGATCGACGACCACGGCCGGCCGCAGCCGGTCAAAGCGTTTTCGAGCGAAGTGGAAACCGGTTCGCGTTAAGAAAACGCGTCAAATCAGGAATCTAGCGTTATGTTTCGATGAATCGAAACAGTACGCTAGTCCGGATGGTGTCATCAAAACGTGATCCTTACGGGCAGGGCCGCTCGTAGCCGTCACGGCCGATGAACGTACCGCGGCGCGGATCGTAGCTCTGCGAGCGCATGCAGCGCGGCGTGTCGTCATAGTAGCGCGGCGGCGGCGCGTATTGCGCCTGGACGCCGCAATATTGCGGCGAAACCGCAGCCCAGCCGCCGGGCTGTTCGACATAGCAGTTGCCCTGATACCAGCGATAACCGCCCGCCCGCGGCTCGCCCTGGGCGCCGATGGCGGCACCGGTGCCCGCGCCGACGATAGCGCCGATCGCGGCCCCGCGGCCGCCACCCAGCGCGCCGCCGACAATGGCGCCCGCGGCGCCGCCGAACAGCGCGCCGCCGAGCGTGCTTTCCTGCGCCGCCGCTTCCTGGAGGGGGGCGCAAATGGCAAGGGCAACCAGCATCAAAAGCGCGAATTTCGGTATCATCTCGTTTCTCCGGCCTTTTGAGCGATTCGTGGCAAGTTCCGCGACCAGCTTTGGCATAGGTCACCCATGCGGCGCAACGGGGGCCGGAGGAACAATCGGCCATGCAACCCGTTGGTAGCCCGGAATTAATCTTAAGGCCGGGCTCATGTCGGACAGCTACATTATCGAAGTCTTCTCGCAGCCAGCGGGCATCGTCGTGCGCGACCCCAAAGGCTTCATGTTCTTCTCGGCGTCGCACCGCTTCAATCGCCTGGAAGGCCAGGTATTTCGCAACGCACGCGAAGCCGAGCGTGCCGCCCGAAGGCTCGCGAGCGGAATGCCGCTGGCGGCCTGACCGCCAGCGACTTTCTTTTAGCGCTTAGAGCTTGGTGGCCGACCGCGACAGCAGTTTCCAGTCGTTGCCCTGTTTCTGCCAGTTCATCAGGATCGCAAGGTTCTGCGGCGTCTTCTTGCCGTCGGTGAACTCCTGCTCGCCGACGAAGTTGAAGCGCACGATCGCCGCCGGACCGACGACGCGGACCGTCGGATTCTTGTATTCAAGCGTCGTCCATTTGTATTTCGCGTTCTTGACGCCATCGAGCAGGGCCGCCTTGGTGTCGACCGCGCCGCTGGAGTGGCTGTAGCTCATTTCTTCTGCGCAGAGCGGGGCGATCCCGTCGGCATTTCCGGCCGCCTGCGCCACGCGGAATGCTTCGACGTTTTTCGCAATCGCATCTTCGTCTGCGCCGGCGAAGGCGATCCCCGGGACTATGCTCAGCAGTCCAAGGGCAAGCGCCGGCAAGGCCAGTTGGCGACGATCGATCTTCATTGTTTCCTCCATTTTTTGATTGTACGGGCAGTGTTGTTGTGCAGGCAGTCTTGTTGCATGGGCAGTCTTGCAGCCACGTGGTGACTTGTCGAGCCATGGTGCAACTGCGAAGGCGTGGCCTTGGTGCGGATGGTGCCTTTAACCAGATTTCGTGGTCGCCCTCTTATTTGCCTTGCGGCTGATCTCCCTCGTTGACCGCGCCGCCAATCAGCCGCACCATAACGGCATCTTTGTGCCCGAGTGCGTAGGGTGCCGCCATGGCCGGACTTTCCAACCGCCAGACTGAAATTCTCAACATCGCCCGCGCCTCCGGCCGGGTGATCGTGGAAGATCTCGCCCGCCGTTTCGAGGTGTCGGCGCAGACCATCCGCAAGGATCTCAACGACCTCTGCGACCAGCGCTCGCTGACGCGAATTCACGGCGGCGCGATCATTGCCTCCGGCGTCGAGAACCTGGCCTATGAAGCGCGGCGCTTCGTCGCCGCCGACGAAAAGCGGGCGATCGGCATTGCCGCGGCGCAGCGGATTCCGAACGGCTGTTCGCTGTTCATCAACATCGGTACCACGACGGAGGAAGTCGCGAGCGCGCTGACCTCGCATGAGGACCTGCTGGTCATCACCAACAACCTCAACGTCGCGATGCTGCTCTATCGGCACCCGCGCATCGAGGTGATCGTGGCGGGTGGGGCGGTGCGCCGCGCCGACGGCGCCGTGATCGGCTCGACCGCGATCAGTCTCATCGGCCAGTTCAAGGTCGATTACGCGATCATCGGCGCATCCGCGATCGACGAGGAGGGCGCGCTGCTCGATTTCGACTACCGCGAAGTGCAGGCGGCGCAGGCGATCATTGCCAATGCGCGCAGCGTCATGCTGGTGGCGGATTCCACAAAACTCCGCCGCAGCGCGCCGGTGCGCATCGCTCACCTCAGCCAGATTCAGACCTTCGTTACCGATGCCCCGCTGCCGGCGGGTCTCGCCAACATCTGCCACACCCGCGGCATCGAGGTGGTCGAGGCGATGGAGAAACCTGCCGCCGATATCGACGAGCCGAGTGAGCCGGCGTCGACGGTGGTGCGGCTGAAGTAGCGCGCGGTCGGCACATCGCAGGCCACATGGTTCGAGACGGCGCTATCGCGCCTCCTCACCATGAGGGTCTGAGTTTTCCGACGTGAAGTGCGAGACCCTCATCCTGAGGAGGCACGTTAGCGCCGTCTCGAAGGATGCAGGCCCCGCTGACTCCAACCCGATCGAAGGCGATTTCCCTGCGTGTTCCCCGTTTTCACTTGCTTTCGCTTTTCTTTGTGATTTACTCGAATTCGAAAGTTAAATCGCCGAAACGAACAGGCGATCGCCGCCGGGAAACGTTCGTTGGACAGGGTTTTCGATCTCGCCATCATCGGAGGCGGTATCAACGGCTGCGGCATCGCGCGCGATGCGGCGGGCCGGGGCAACTCTGTTTTCCTCTGTGAAATGAATGACTTGGCGAGCGGGACGTCATCCTGGTCGACCAAGCTGGTGCATGGCGGCCTGCGCTATCTCGAATATTACGAGTTTCGGCTGGTGCGCGAGGCGCTGATCGAGCGCGAAATCCTCTGGCAGATCGCGCCCCACATCATCAGGCCCTTGCGTTTCGTTTTGCCGCACCACGCTGGGCTGCGCCCGGCTTGGCTGCTGCGGCTGGGGCTGTTCCTGTACGACCACATCGGCGGCCGGAACCTGCTGCCGCCGACGCGCTCGGTCGATCTCGTCCATGACGAGGTGGGAAAGCCGCTGATCCCCAACCGTTACCGCAAGGGTTTTGAGTATTCCGACTGCTTCGTCGATGACGCGCGGCTCGTCGTGCTCACCGCGCGCGATGCGGCGGATCGCGGCGCCGAAATCCACACCCGCTCGCGTGCGGTCGAGATCCGGCAGGTTGGCGGCGTCTGGCACGTCACCGTCGAGAACGGCATCACCGGTATGGTCACCACCATCCAGGCGCGCGCGCTGGTCAACGCCGGCGGCCCCTGGGTCGAGCAGGTGCTGTCGGCGGGCTCCGGCGTCAACGCGCGCGCGAAGGTGCGGCTGGTGCAGGGCTCGCACATCGTGGTGCGCAAGCTCTATGAGCACGACCGCGCCTACATCTTCCAGAATGCCGACGGCCGCATCATCTTCGTCATTCCCTACCAGAACGACTTCACGCTGATCGGCACCACCGATCGCGACTACGACGGCGATCCGGCCAAGGTGAAGGCCACGACGGAGGAGATCCAGTATCTCTGCGCCTCCGCCAGCGAGTACCTGAAGAAGCCAGTGCTCCCTGCCGACGTGGTCTGGACCTACTCCGGCGTGCGCCCGCTCTATGACGACGGCGCCAGCGAAGCCAAGGCCGCGACCCGCGATTACGTGTTCGAACTGGACACGCCGGGCGGCGCGCCGCTGCTGTCGATCTATGGCGGCAAGATCACGACCTACCGGCGGCTTGCGGAAGAGGCGCTCGAGCGGCTAGCGCCGTATTTGCGCAGTGCAAAAGCGAAAGAGGGTTGGACCGGCAAGGCGCCGCTGCCGGGCGGCGACATGGATGTTTCGGCGGTCGCCGCGCTGACCGGGGAATTGACGCGGAGCTATCCGTTCCTCACCGCAGCGCACGCCGGCCGGTTGGCACATGCCTATGGCACGCGTGCGACAAAATTGCTCGGCAGCGCGAAATCTTTTGCCGACCTCGGCCAGTCGTTCGGCGCTACGCTGACGGAAAGCGAAGTCAGGTACCTGATCGCGAACGAATGGGCGTATAGCGCCGAAGACATCGTGTGGCGAAGGTCCAAGCTCGGCCTGCGGCTGTCGGCAGACGAAATCACAGCGCTCGACGAATGGATCAAGGCCCACCGCGCCTCCGGTGAACGACCCTTGCGCGAAGTGGGGGGACGGCCATGAGCGTCACGCTCGAACACGTCACGCGAACCGTGGACGGTCTCCCGACCATCCGCGACGTCTCGCTGACGCTCGAGCGCGGCACGCTGAGCGTGCTGCTCGGACCCACGCTGTCGGGCAAGACCTCGATCATGCGGCTGCTTGCCGGCCTCGATCGCCCGACCACGGGCCGCGTGCTGGTCGACGGCAAGGACGTCACCGGTGCCGACGTGCGGCAGCGCTCGGTCGCGATGGTCTATCAACAGTTCATCAATTATCCCTCGCTGACAGTCTATGAGAACATCGCGTCGCCCTTGCGGGTGCAGGGCAGGCCGCGCGAGGAGATCGACCGGCGCGTCCAGGAAGCCGCAAGGCTGCTGCGGCTCGAGCCGTTCCTGAAGCGCACGCCGCTGCAATTGTCCGGCGGCCAGCAGCAGCGCACCGCGATTGCGCGGGCGCTGGTCAAGGGCGCCGACCTCGTGCTGCTGGACGAGCCGCTCGCCAACCTCGACTACAAGCTCCGCGAGGAGCTGCGGGCCGAGCTGCCGCGCATTTTCGAGGCCTCGGGCGCAATCTTCGTCTACGCCACGACAGAACCTTCGGAAGCGCTGCTGCTCGGCGGCGACACCGTCTGCATGTGGGAAGGCGAGGTGCTGCAGGCCGGCAAAACGCCTAAGGTCTATCGTCAGCCCGACACGCTGCGGGTAGCGCAGGTGTTCTCCGATCCACCGCTCAACATTGTCGAGATCGAGAAGAAGAACGGCTTTGTGCAATATGCCGGCGGCATCCAGGCGCCGGCCAGCGGACTCTACGCACAGCTTGCCGACGGCCCGTACCGCGTCGGCTTCCGCGCCCACCAGCTCGAAGTCGCCAACGGCATCGCCGGCCGCCATGCGTTTCACGCCACCGTCACGGTGACCGAGATCACCGGTTCGGAAAGTTTCGTGCATCTCAATCGCGACGCCTCCAACTGGGTCGCGGTGCTGCAGGGCGTGCATGAATACGAGCCCGGCCATCTGCTCGATGCCGTGCTCGATCCCGACAATCTGTTCGTGTTCGATGCCGCCGACCGTCTCGTCGCGGCGCCGGATACAACTTTCTCAAGAAACACGTGAGGGAGATGCGACATGGCACGCATTGACCTCGTCGATCTCGCGCACTCCTACGGCGGCAATGACGCGCCGGCGGAATCGTTTGCGCTGAAGCCGGTGACCATGACCTGGCGGCAGGGCGGCGCCTATGCGCTGCTGGGGCCTTCCGGTTGCGGCAAGACCACGCTTCTCAATCTCATTTCCGGCATCGTCACGCCGTCGCGCGGAAAAATCCTGTTCGACGGTGCCGACATCACGCCGCTGTCGACACGGGAGCGCAACATCGCCCAGGTGTTCCAGTTTCCTGTGATCTACGACACCATGACGGTGGGCGAGAATTTGGCATTCCCGCTGAAGAACCGCGGCGTGCCGAAAGCGAAGATCGACGCGCGGGTGAGGGAGATTGCGAACCTGCTCGATCTCACGCCCTGGCTCGGCCGCAAGGCGACGCGGCTGACGGCCGACGCCAAGCAGAAGATTTCGCTGGGTCGCGGCCTCGTCCGTTCCGACGTCGCCGCGGTGCTTTTCGACGAGCCGCTGACGGTGATCGATCCCGAGCTGAAATGGCAGCTGCGCTCGAAGCTGAAGGCGCTGCATCGCGAGCTCGATCTCACGATGATCTACGTCACCCATGACCAGACCGAGGCGCTGACCTTTGCCGATACCGTCGTCGTCATGCATGACGGCCGCGTGGTGCAGAGCGGAACGCCGGCCGAACTGTTCGACAAGCCCGAGCATACCTTCGTCGGCTATTTCATCGGCTCGCCCGGCATGAATATCGTGCCGGCCAAGGTGAGCGGACACGAGGCCCGCATCGACGGCCACGTCATCGGCCTGCATCGCAATTACGGCGTGCTGCCTGATGGCGCGAACATCGAGATCGGCGTGCGGCCGGAATTCGTCAACGTCGCGGCGCCGGCGTCCGGGCTGTTGTCGGCGACGGTCGAGCGCATCGACGATCTCGGCCGTGTCCGCTTCGCCCGCGTCCGCATTGGCGATGCCAAATTCGCCGCCCGCGTGCCGCCGGGGTTTTCGGTTCCCGACAACGAAGTCGGGCTCGTGTTCGATCCCGCGCATGTTCACGTCTATGCCGACAGCCGCCTGGTCGAGGGGGTCGCCTGATGGACAAGACCATCAACCAGAAGGCCTGGTTCCTGGTGCTGCCGGTGTTCCTGGTGGTCGCGTTCTCCGCGATCCTGCCGCTGATGACCGTCGTGAACTATTCGATGCAGGACACGTTCGGCAACAACCAGTTCTTCTGGAACGGCGTCGGCTGGTTCAAGGAACTGCTCGATCCCTCGACCGATCTCGGCGGGCGCTTCCTGGCTTCGCTAGGACGCAATCTCCTGTTCTCGGCCATCATCCTCGCGATCGAGGTGCCGCTCGGCATTGTCGTTGCGCTGTCGATGCCGCGTCAGGGCTGGACGGTCGCGGCGTGCCTGGTGATCCTCGCGCTGCCGCTGCTGATCCCGTGGAACGTGGTCGGCACCATCTGGCAGATTTTCGGCCGGCCCGATATCGGCCTGCTCGGCTACACGCTGAACAGTCTGGGCATCGACTACAATTACGTGTCCAACGAGTTCGATGCCTGGGCCACGGTCATCGTGATGGACGTGTGGCACTGGACCAGCCTCGTGGCGCTGCTGTGCTATGCCGGCTTGAAGTCGATCCCCGACGCTTACTATCAGGCGGCGCAGATCGACGGCGCCTCGCGCTGGGCGGTGTTCAAGGCGATCCAGTTGCCGAAGATGAACCGCGTGCTGCTGATCGCGGTGCTGCTGCGCTTCATGGACAGCTTCATGATCTACACGGAGCCGTTCGTGGTGACCGGCGGCGGGCCCGGCAACTCGACCACCTTCGTCTCGATCGAACTGGTCAAGATCGCGCTCGGGCAGTTCGACCTCGGCAAGGCCGCAGCACTTTCGCTGGTCTACAATCTGATCATCCTGATCGTGTGCTGGATCTTCTACACGGTCATGACCAATGCCGGGGCCGAGCGTCCCGAAAAGCAGGGAGGCGCGTGATGAACACGATCCCCGGCCGCCGCATCATCATGGTGGTGTTCCTGTTTTTCCTGCTGCTGCCGATCTACTGGCTCGTCAACATGAGCTTCAAGACCAATACCGAGATCGTCACCACGATGACGCTGTGGCCGCACCAGCCGACGCTGGAGAACTACAAGCGCATCTTCACCGACGAGAGCTGGTATTCCGGCTACATCAACTCGCTGACCTACGTGCTGATCAACACCGCGATCTCGATTTCGGTGGCGTTGCCGGCGGCTTATGCCTTCTCGCGCTATCGCTTTCTCGGCGACAAGCATCTGTTTTTCTGGCTGCTGTCGAACCGGATGGCGCCGGCGGCGGTGTTTGCGCTGCCGTTCTTCAATCTCTATTCGGCGATCAACCTGTTCGATACGCCGTGGGCGGTCGCGCTCGCGCATTGCATCTTCAATGTACCGCTCGCAGTCTGGATTCTCGAAGGTTTCGTCTCCGGCGTACCGCGCGAGATCGACGAGACCGCCTTCCTCGACGGCTATTCTTTCCCGCGCTTCTTCGTCAAGATTCTGGTGCCGCTGATCGCGAGCGGCATCGGCGTCGCCGCGTTCTTCTGCTTCATGTTCTCCTGGGTCGAATTGCTGCTGGCGCGCACGTTGACATCGGTCAACGCCAAGCCGATCTCGGCGATCATGACCCGCACCGTCTCGGCCTCCGGGATGGATTGGGGGTTGCTGGCCGCGGCCGGCGTGCTCACCATCATCCCCGGCGCCCTCGTGATCTGGTTCGTCCGCAACTATATCGCGCGCGGCTTCGCGCTCGGTCGGGTGTAGGGGGCGTCGATGGAACACATCGCATGGATGGCCTGGACGCTGCCGACCGCGATCTTCTTCGTGATGCTGGCGTCGACGCTCGGCGTCATGACCTGGCTTGCGGTCGCCTATCCGGAAGCCGAGCGCATCGGCGTGCTGCGGATTCCGACCACGCGCGGCGACCGGCTGTTCATCTCGCTGGTTCTCGCCGCGGTCATTCATCTGCTGTGGATCGCGTTTGTCGGCACCGACCCGATCGCCACGCTGCCGATCGGGGAGGGCGTTGAGATATCGAGCCTGTGGCTCGCAACCCTGATTTCGCTCCTTGCGGCCGTTGCGATCTTCCGCACCGTCTAGGGAGCGAAAAAGAGCAGATCCGGGATCAACCCGGGCCTGAGTTTGTGTCTGTCGCTGCAACCGGAGGATTCAACATGCGACGCTTGAGAGGAAGAAGCGGCCCCAGCAAGGAGAGCTTTCTGACCATGACCAGCGCCGTTGCGCTGATCGCGGCTTCCGTTACGCTTGCCGCACCCGCGCGTGCGGACGACGCCGTCAATCAACGATGGATCGACAGCGAATTCCAGCCCTCGACGCTGTCGAAGGCCGACCAGTTGAAGGAGCTGCAGTGGTTCGAAAAGGCCGCAGCTCCGTTCAAGGGAATGGAAATCAACATCGTGTCGGAAACGATCACGACGCATGAGTATGAATCGCGGACGCTGGCAAAGGCCTTCAGCGAGATCACCGGGATCAAGCTCAAGCACGACCTGATCCAGGAAGGCGACGTCGTCGAAAAGCTGCAGACCCAGATGCAGTCCGGCAAGAACGTCTATGACGGCTGGATCAACGATTCCGACCTGATCGGAACGCACTTCCGCTACGGGCAGACCGTGATCCTGTCGGACTACATGACCGGCGAGGGCAAGGACGTCACCAACCCGATGCTCGACGTCAACGACTTCATCGGAAAATCCTTCACCACGGGCCCGGACGGCAAGCTCTATCAGCTTCCCGACCAGCAGTTCGCGAACCTCTACTGGTTCCGCTACGACTGGTTCTCCAATCCGGACTACAAGGCCAAGTTCAAGGCCAAGTACGGCTACGACCTCGGCGTTCCCGTGAACTGGTCGGCCTATGAGGACATCGCCGAGTTCTTCACCAACGACATCAAGGAGATCAACGGCGTCAAGGTCTATGGCCACATGGACTATGGCAAGAAGGATCCTTCGCTCGGCTGGCGGTTCACCGACGCCTGGCTGTCGATGGCTGGCAACGGCGACAAGGGCATCCCGAACGGCAAGCCGGTCGACGAATGGGGCATCCGCATGGAAGGCTGCCGTCCCGTCGGTTCGTCCGTCGAGCGCGGCGGCGACACCAACGGCCCGGCGGCGGTCTATTCGATCGTCAAGTACCTCGACTGGATGAAGAAGTATGCCCCGCCGCAGGCGCTGGGCATGACCTTCTCCGAATCGGGACCGGTGCCGGCACAAGGTGCGATCGCCCAGCAGATATTCTGGTACACCGCCTTCACCGCCGACATGGTGAAGCCCGGTATTCCGGTCGTGAACGCGGACGGTACGCCGAAGTGGCGCATGGCGCCGTCGCCGCACGGCTCGTACTGGAAGGAAGGCATGAAGCTCGGCTATCAGGACGCGGGCTCCGCGACGCTTTTGAAGTCGACCCCGCCGGATCGCCGCAAGGCGGCCTGGCTCTATCTGCAGTTCATCAACTCCAAGACGGTGTCCTTGAAGAAGAGCCATGTCGGTCTCACCTTCGTTCGTGAATCCGACATCTGGGACAAGTCGTTCACCGAACGTGCGCCGAAGCTCGGCGGCCTGATCGAGTTCTACCGCTCGCCCGCGCGCGTGCAGTGGACCCCGACCGGCAACAACGTGCCTGACTATCCGAAGCTTGCGCAATTGTGGTGGCAGAACATCGGCGATGCGTCGTCCGGTGCGAAGACGCCGCAAGCCGCGATGGATGCGCTGGCCGCCGCTCAGGACTCGGTGCTAGAACGTCTCGAGAAGTCCGGCGTGCAGGGTGCCTGCGGGCCGAAGCTGAACAAGAAGGAAACGGCGGAATACTGGTTCGCCAAGTCCGAGAAGGACGGCAACGTCGCTCCCCAGCGCAAACTGGCGAACGAAAAGCCGAAGGGCGAGACCGTCGATTACGACACGCTGGTGAAGTCGTGGCCCGCCACGCCTCCGAAGCGCGCAGAAGCGAAGTAAAACTTCGCGATCAAGAGTGATGCACAAACTGAAGGCCGGGAGCGATCCCGGCCTTTTTTCTTTTCGTGCTGCTGATGCCATTTACTCCGATGTCATCGTCCGCCACCGGGTCGGCCGAATGGCCGCCCGATGACAGGCTCCGGCGGACGATCCAGTACGCCGCGGCTTCTCGGCTCTATCGCTGGTGCCGGCGGTTACTGGATGCCCCGCCTTCGCGGGGCATGACGAGTCATTGTGAGGGACGGAATCACTCCGCCGCCTGCGCCGCGCCCAGCGTCGGATAGTCCGTGTATCCCTTCGCCCCGCCGCCATAGAACGTATTCTTGTCCCAGTCGTTCAGCGGCGCACCCTTCTTCAGGCGCTCGACCAGGTCCGGGTTCGAGATGAACGGCTTTCCGAACGCGATCAAATCCGCCGCATTGGCATCCAGCACCTTGTTGGCGAGATCGAAATCATAGCCGTTGTTGGCCATGTACGCCTGCTTGAAGCGCTTGCGCAGGCTCGCATAGTCGAACGGCGCGTTGTTGCGCGGGCCACCGGTGGCGCCTTCGATGACGTGGATGTAGGTCAGCTTCAGCGCGTTGAGCCCGTCCACGATGTAATCGAACAGCGGCTGGGGGTTGCTATCGGAAACGTCGTTGGCAGGCGTCACCGGCGAAATGCGGATGCCGGTGCGCTCGGGGCCGGCGACCGCGGCCACCGCCTTGGAAACTTCCAGCATCAGCCTGGCGCGGTTTTCGATCGAGCCGCCGTAGGCATCCGTGCGCTTGTTGGTGCCGTCTTTGGCGAACTGATCCAGCAGGTAGCCGTTGGCGCCGTGGATTTCGATGCCGTCGAACCCGGCGGCAATCGCGTTCTCGGTACCGCGCTTGAAGTCGTCGATGATCCCGGGAATTTCGGAAAGCTCGAGCGCACGGGGTTCGGAAATCTCGGTGAAGGTGCCGTTCACGAAGGTCTTGCCTTTGGCGCGGATCGCTGACGGCGCCACCGGCTTGCCGCCGTTCGGCTGCAGCGAGTCGTGCGAGACGCGCCCGACGTGCCAGATCTGGATGAAGATGCGGCCGCCCTTTTCATGCACGCGGTCGGTGACCTTGCGCCAGCCCGCGACCTGGTCCTTGGAATAAACGCCGGGCGTGTCCTGATAGCCCTGGCCCTGCTGCGAGACCTGGCTCGCCTCGGTAATCAGAAGTCCAGCGGAGGCGCGCTGCGCGTAATAGTCCACCGCCAATGGGCTGGGCACCATGCCGGGCGGCACTGCGCGATTGCGGGTGAGGGGCGCCATCACCAGGCGATTGGGCAGAGTGATCGGGCCAAGCTTGTAGGGCTCGAAGAGTTTGGTCTGGCTCATGTCGGGGATGTCCGGATGGATTGAAGATGGGGGAGAGTTGTGCATTGCGGGCGGAAGCGCAATGGCCGAGCCATTCGGCTGGCGCAGGCTAGCCGCGCACGATACCGGCCATGTGGCCGGCATCGAGGAACAGCGTATGCGCGTTGACGTAGGATGATTCATTCGAGATCAGGAACAGCGCAGCATAGGCGACCTCCCAGCCGGTGCCCTGGCGGCCGAACGGTACCGTGACCGCGCGGTCCGGGCGCCTGCGGCTGGCATCGCGGCCCATCGGACTGTCGATGAACCCTGGCGCGATCACATTGCAGCGAATACCCGTGGCCTCGCCGGCGCGGGCAATGGCGCGGCCGAGCGCGATCTGCGCGGCCTTGGAAGATTCGTAGGCCGGATTGCGGCCGTTGGCCCGCTGGCTCGCCATCGATGACGTCAGCGTGATCGCGCCGCCCGGCGCCATCACCTCCAGCGCCTGCTGCGCGAACAGCATGTGGCTGCGGACGTTGACGGCGTAGTCTCTATCCCAGGCCTCCGCCGTCATTTTGGGCAGCGGCAGGCTGCAGGAAATCCCGACATTGAGCGCCAGCCCGTCGAGCCCGCCGAGCTGCTTCACGCAGCGCGCAATGGCCGGCGCGATCGCGGAGGCGTCGGCAACGTCGACCACGTCGGTGAATGCCTTGCCGCCTTCGCGCACGATCTGCGCCACCGTATCGTCGGCTGCCTCCTTGCTGATGTCGATGCAGGCGACATGCGCGCCCTCGCGCGCAAACAGCACCGACATCGCCCGCCCGTTGCCGATCGGCGGCTCCGCGTCGACGATGTTGCGTTGCCCGGCGCCAACCACGATGATCCGGCGGCCGGCAAGGCGGCCATGGCTCTTGGCAAGGCCGAGGGACTCCGCATGCAGCGATGCGGAGGGATCGATCTGCTTCGGCGCGTGCGTTGTGGTGGACATCGGTGCGGGCTCCCTGGATTTTTGTTTGTTGTCTTGCAGTATCGGCATCGTCATTCCGGGATGCGCCCCCTTGGGCGCAGGCCCGGAATCCATCGGACGGCATAACGCGCGGCATGATGGATTCCGGGCTCGTGCTTCGCACGCCCCGGAATGACGGATAGAGTTATCTTACCCCGAGAAAGTCCCGCTTGCCGATTTCAATGCCGTTATGCCGCAAGATGCCGTGGGCCGTCGCGGCATGGAAATAGAAGTTCGGAAACGCGAAGTTGACGAGGTACTGCTGCCCCTTCATCGTCATCGTGTTGCTCGGACCGATAGGGAAAGTCACCTCGCGCGTATCGCCGCCGTCGAACTGCGCCGGCTTGAACGACTTCACGTAGTCGATGGTCTTCGCAATCCGCGCCTGCAACTCCTCAAAGCTCTTTTCGGTGTCGGGCGTCGACGGCACCTCGCCGCCGGTGAGGCGTGCGCAGGTCTTGCCGGCGAAGTCGCAGGCCGTCTGTACTTGCCGTGCCAGCGGATACATGTCCGGATAAAGCCGCGCATTGAGCAGCACCTCGGGCTGGATGTTCTTCGCCTTGCAATGCGCCTCCGCCTTGGTGAGCAGGCCGGAAAGGCTGCCGAGAATCTGCAGGAAGGCGGGCACGGTCGCGTCGTGGAAAGCCATGTGATGCTCTTTTCGTGATGTGGAATAACGCCTCAAGAGGATGAGGTGGTTTCGACATGGGGCGGCGATGGAGGAAATACAACGCTCGCGGCCGGTCGATCGCAGTCAATTATTTCCAAGGCTGTCGTCGTCCGGCTCGACCGGACGACCCAGTATTCCAGAGCCGTCGCGATTGAGCCGAGGCGCCGCGGCGTACTGGATTCCCCGCCTTCGCGGGGAATGACATCTGGGGCGCTCAGTTCATCGCGCCCTGGCGCGGCGTCCCGCGCATGCGCGCCAACAGCTCTGCCGTCGGCCAGGAGTCCGCCGGCAACCCGAACTTCACCTGCATCGTCTTCACCGCCGTGCGGCTCAACTGCCCCATGATGCCGTCGACCTTGCCGACATTGAAGCCTGCGCGCACCAATAGTTGCTGCAGTTCCTTGAGTTCGTTGAGCGGAAGCTGCGCGACAGGTGCGGAAGGCGGCCGCATCGGCGGGGCGCCGGCGATGCGGGCGGCGAGATAGGCGGCGGTGGTGGAATAGATCAGCGAGTTGTTCCACTCGGTATAGGCGGCGAAGTTCGCATAGGCCAGAAATGCAGGCCCGGTGCGACCCATCGGCAGCAGCAGCGAAGCCTGCATGTCGTCGTTCGGCAATGGCCTGCCGTCGGGATAGGTGACGCCGAGCTGCGAGAATTTCGCGCGAGAAAGTTTGACGCTGAGGTCGGACTGCTCCCACGGGAAGTTTTGCGGCACGCGCACTTCCTGCAGCCAAGGCTCGCCGCGCCGCCAGTTCAATCCCTTGGCGATATAGTTCGCGGTCGAGCCGATCACGTCGGGGACGCTGCGCAGCATGTCGCGATGGCCGTCGCCGTCATAGTCCACCGCATAGTTGAAATAGTGCGTCGGCAAAAATTGCGTCTGCCCGAGTTCGCCGGCCCATGAGCCGATCATCTCGTCGGGCGTGAGATCGCCGCGGTCGATGATCTTCAGCGCGGCGATGGTCTCCTTCTGGAACATCTCGGAACGGCGGCAGTCATAGGCCAGCGACACCAGCGAGGGCAGCGTATGCAATTTGCCCAGCTCGGCGCCAAAACTGCTCTCCAGGCCCCAGAACGCGGCAATCACGGCCGGCGGCACGCCAAATTCCTTCTCGGCGCGGTCGAACGCTGCCGCATGCATCCGGATCCGCGCCTGCGCATTCTTGGCCGCGCCGTCGGAGGCGCGGTTTCGCGAAAATTCCGTGAATACCTGGCCGAACACGCGCTGGCCGCGGTCGCGATTCACGATGCTCTGGTCATAGGTGAGGTAGGGCGCAGCCGCTGATAGCGCACGCTGCGACACGCCTTCGGCGGCGGCCCGTTGCTTCAGGTCGGCCAGGAAGCGGTCGAACGATTGGCCGTTGTGGCAGGCGGCGGCGCCGGGGGAGCGCGCCCTGGCGACGGGCTGGCCGGGAACGCCAGCGGCCGGCGGGTTCGGTTGCACCGCCGCAGGCCGGGCAGGCGCGGGACGGACGGGAGCGGGGGCCGGTTGGGCCACGCTTGCCGATGAGAATGCCAGGGATCCCGCGACCGCGGCCACCACGAGGAATCTGCAAATTGGCATCAATTTCACCGGCTATGGAAACAGGAGGCGTGAATTGTAGAATCCGCAAACCCGTTTAGCGAACCGCAATCGCCCGATATACCCATTTATCCCGCTCGCCTCGGAGCAATTGGCCGCACAAGCCCCGCCTTGCGCATAGGAGCATATCGCCTGAACCTGATCTCGCAGGCTGTTCCAACCGCCTCGCGTTGTGTAGGCTCGCCCCGCACTGCCGGGCCGGGATAAGGCCGTCGTCCACATGGGGCGGGCAGATAAATTGGGAGATAGCGGAATCCATGACGGAACTCCGATACCTGGCGCCTACCTCGCTCGATGAAGCAATTGGCGCTTTCGCCGCGGCAGGGAGCGCCGCGCGCATCCTGGCCGGCGGCACCGACCTTCTGGTGCAGATGCGGGCCGGCGTGCTCAAGCCCGGCGTGATCGTCGACATCAAGAAAATACCCGAGATGACCACCATCGAGCAGGCCGCTGATGGCAGCTTTCGTGTCGGCGCGGCCGTCTCCGGCATGGCGCTGCACGATCACGAGAATTTCGGCAAAGTCTGGCCGGGCGTGCTGGAAGCGGTCAACTTGATCGGCTCGAAACAAGTGCAGGGCCGGGCGTCCGCGGGCGGCAACCTCTGCAACGGCTCGCCCGCCGGCGACAGCGTCCCCGCGATGGTCGCGGCCGGCGCCGTCGTCACGGTGCAGGGCCCGAACGGCCGCCGCGAATTGAAGGTGGAGGACGTGCCCGCCGGTCCCGGCCGCACCAATCTCAAGCCGGGCGAGATCCTGGTCAGCTTCAAGCTGCCGCCGCGTCCGCCCGGATCGAGCGATGCTTACTTGCGCATGATCCCGCGAACGGAAATGGACATCGCCGTGGTCGGCGTCGGCGTCAGCCTGACGATCAAGGACGGCACGGTCACTGCCGCCCGCGTCGGCCTCGGCGCCGTCGCGCCCACCGTGCTGCTGGTGGAAGATGCCGCCAAGGCGCTGATCGGCAGCAAGCTCGACGACGCTGCGCTGGCCAAAGCCGCCGCCGCCTGTTCGGCCGCCTGCCGTCCGATCGACGACAAGCGCGGCACCATCGCGTACCGCACCAAGGTCGCCGGCGTGCTGCTCAAGCGCACCGCAGCGATTGCCGCGAAGCGTGCGACCCAGAAAAACTGAGAGCGGGAAATAATCTTCATGGCCAAAGTTCACGTCACGACGTCCATCAACGGCGAGCCGATGGAATTTCTCTGCGAGCCGTCAGACACCATGCTCGACGCACTGCGCGGGACCTTGAATCTCACGGGCTCCAAGGAAGGCTGCGCATCCGGCGATTGCGGCGCGTGCTCGATCACGCTCGATGACAGTCTGATATGTTCCTGCCTGATGCTCGCGGTCGAATCTGAAGGCCACGAGATCCGTACCATCGAAGGCATGGCGCACGGCGAAAAGCTTCATCCGCTGCAGCAGAAGTTCCTGGAGATGGCGGCGCTGCAATGCGGCATCTGTACCTCCGGCATGCTGGTCGCCTCCGATGCGCTGCTGAAGAGGAATCCGAAACCGAGCGAGGAGGAAGTCCGCTTCTGGCTCGCCGGCAATCTCTGCCGGTGCACCGGTTACGACAAGATCGTTCGCGCGGTGATGGAAACCGCCGCGGAAATGCGCGCCCAATAAACGCTGGAGTGAGCTCAATGAACGTCGTCACCAACAACAAGTGGATCGGCCAGAGCACCATTCGTCCTGACGGCATGGACAAGGTGACCGGCCGCGCGCAGTTCGCCGCCGACACCACCATGCCCGGCATGATCTGGGGCAAGGTTCTGCGCAGCCCGCATCCGCATGCGCGCATCAAGTCGATCGACACCTCGAAGGCTGAAAAGCTGCCGGGCGTGAAGGCCGTCGTCACCGCAAAGGACATCGTCGATTTTACGATCGAGAAGGGCGCGGTCATGCTGGGCATCCAGGACATGCGCTGGATGTGCCGCAACGTGATGGCGCGCGACAAGGCGCTGTTCCCCGGCCACCCCGTAGCTGCCGTCGCCGCGACCACGGAAGCGATCGCCGCCGAGGCCTGCAGCCTGATCGAGGTCGACTACGAAGTGCTGCCGTGGTCGATCGAGATCGAGGATGCGATCAAGCCGGATGCCGCGATCCTGCACGAGTTCAACAAGTTCGAGGGCAAGCCTTCCAACATCGCCGGCCGCCTCGAGCACAAGAAGGGCGACATCGCCGACGGTTTCAAGAAGGCCGACGTCATCATCGAGCGCACCTTCACCACGCGTCCCGTCCATCAGGGCTATATCGAGCCGCATGCGTGCCTGATCTCGGTCGCGCCCGACGGCAAGACCACGATCTGGAGCTCCAGCCAGGGCCAGTTCATGGTGCGCGCGATGACGTCGATGCTGACAGGCATCCCGCAGAGCGACATCCGCGCCATCCCCGCCGAGATCGGCGGCGGCTTCGGCGGCAAGACCATCGTCTACCTCGAACCGCTCGCGACCATGCTCGCGAAGAAATCCGGCCGCCCGGTGAAGATGGTGATGACGCGCGAGGAAGTGATGCGCGCGACCGGCCCCACCTCGGGCTCGAAGAGCACGGTGAAGATCGGCGCGACCAAAGACGGTAAGATAACGGCTGCGCACGGCACCTTCTATCTGCAGGCCGGCGCCTTCCCGGGCTCGCCGATCCGCGGCGCCGCGGGGTGCAGCTTCACGCCCTACGACATCCCGAACCTGCTTTCCGAAGGCTATGACGTCGTCTCAAACCGCTCCAAGGTCGCGGCCTATCGCGCGCCGGGCGCGCCGATCGGTGCCTATGCCGTGGAATGCGTGCTCGACGAGGTTGCCGAAGCCCTGAAGATGGACCCGCTCGACTTCCGCCTCAAGAACGCGGCGAAGGAAGGCACGAAAGCGGCGCACGGCCCGACGTTCCCGCGCATCGGCTACATCGAGACGCTGGAAGCCGCGAAGAACTCGGATCACTACAAGGCGCCGCTCGGCAAGCTGCAGGGCAGGGGCGTGGCGTCCGGCTTCTGGTTCAACGCCGGCGGCGAGTCCTCTGCGCAGGTCAACATCACCGAAGACGGCAACGTCGTCGTCACCACGGGGCACCCTGACATCGGCGGTTCGCGCGCCGGCATCGCCAATATCTGCGCGGAGTTGCTCGGCATCGATTACCGCCGCGTCTCCGTCATCATCGGCGACACCCAGACGATCGGCTTCTCCAACCTCACCGGCGGCAGCCGCGTGCTGTTCGCCTCCTCGATCGTGGTGACGCAGTCGACCGAAAAGATCATACAGACGCTGCGCGAGCGCGCCGCAAAGATCTGGGAGATCGATCCCGAAGCGGTGAAGTGGGAGCAGGGTGCTGCGCACCCGGTGAGCCCGAACGCCGGCCAGTTCGAGCCGCTGACGCTGCAGGAACTCGCCGAGAAGGCGCCCGCGATGGGTGGGCCCATCGGGGCCGGCGTGCAGCTCAACACCACAGGCGCGGATGGTGGCTTCGGCACGCATGTCTGCGACGTCGAGGTCGACGTCGATCTCGGGATCGTGCGGGTGACGCGCTACACCGCCGTGCAGGATGTCGGCCGCGCCATTCACCCCGGCTATGTCGAGGGGCAGCTCCAGGGCGGCGTCGCGCAAGGCATCGGCTGGGCGCTGAACGAGGAGTACATCTACAACAAGGACGGCAAGGTCGATAATCCCGGCTTCCTGGATTATCGCATGCCGGTCTGCTCCGACCTGCCGATGCTCGACTGCATCATGGTCGAGGTGCCGAACCCGAAACACCCGCAAGGCGTCAAGGGCGTCGGCGAAGTGCCGCTGGTGCCGGTCATGGCTGCGGTCGCCAACGCCATCTACAACGCGCTCGGCAAGCGCTTCTACGCCCTGCCTATGTCGCCGCCGAAGGTGCTGGAAGTGCTGGAGGCACCGACGCAGCAGGCGGCGGAGTAGGATGAGCTTCGCAGGGTGGGTTAGCGCAGCGTAACCCACCACCCCGGGCGACAATCGGCGCGTTACGCTTCGCTAACCCGCCTTGCATATTGAATGAATGAACTGTAGCCCGGATGAGCGAAGCATCATCCGGGATCTGTTTCCCGCATATCGCTGCCCGGTTACCGCCACATGCTGCGGTTGAATTTCCGAGAGGTCGTGCTATACTGGTCAGTATGACCAGAATCCGAAAATCTGCGCAGCAGACCACCCGCGGCTCGAAAGCCAAGACAGGCAAGTGGCTCCTGCAAGACGCCAAGGCGCGTTTCAGTGAACTGGTGCGACGCGTCCGCAGCGAGGGGCCGCAGCGGGTGACTGTTCACGGCCGCGACGAAGTCGTGGTGATTTCAGCCGAAGAGTTCCGACGCCTCAAGGGCGATGTCTCCGGCAGCGCTCTGATTGCCGCGATGCAGGCGTCGCCATACCGCGATATCGAAGTCGAGCCGGCACGGACCCCAATGCCGGTCCGAAAGGTTTCCGTGTGACGGGCTGGCTGCTCGACACCAATGTTCTCTCCGAGTTGCGGCGCCGGAAGCCGGTGCGCAAGGTCGTCGCTTTCATCGCAGCTCAGCCGCTCGAAAGCCTGTATGTCAGCGTCGTTACCTTTGCCGAGATCAGGTTCGGCATCGAAAGCGTTACCGATGCGGGCCGCCGCGCCAAACTCGGTGACTGGCTTGCCCACAAGGTCCGTCCCATGTTTGAGCAGCGGGTGCTCGCGATATCCGAGGACGTCATGTTCAAATGGCGGCTTCTGGTCGAGGAGGGACGCAAGGTACGACATACCTATTCGCAGCCCGATCTGATCATTGCCGCCACCGCGCTCGATCACGGGCTGACCGTTGTCTCGCGCGATGTCGGTCACTACCGGAAAGCCCGGGTGCCAGTCCTCAATCCGTGGCTTGGCGAGATCAATGCTTCGTGAGCTGCAGCCCGGATGAGCGAAGCGACACTCGGGACTTTCGCTATCTTTCCCCGCATGTCGCTGCGCTCATGCGGGCTACAGGCTGACAACGCCGATGAATGACGTGCTTCCCTACCGCAGCATGGCTTACAACAACGCGTGGGCTAACTATCGCCTGCTCACAGCCTGTGAGCGGCTGACTCCAGAAGAATTCACCGCCAAACGCACCGGCTTCTTTCCGAGCCTTCGCGCCACGCTCAACCACATATTGATCATCGACCATTTCTACGTCGATGCGATGGAGGGCGGCACGCTCGGGCCCGCCGCCTGGGCGGACCAGGAGCCTTGTCAAACCGTCGCCGCGCTGAAGGAAGCGCAGGCCGAGGTTGACCGGCGCCTGCTCAAGATCGTCGAAGCGCTCGACGGCGCCGGGCTGCAGCAAATCGTCGCCGTGCATCGCGGCACCACCATCCAGCGCGAGCGGATGGACCGACTGCTGCTGCATCTGTTCCAGCACGACATTCACCACCGTGGCCAGGCCCACGCGATGCTCTCAGGCACATCGGTGAGTCCGCCGCAACTCGACGAATTTTTCTCGGCGGGGGAGGCGCCGTTGCGCACTGCAGAGTTCGCGGAGTTGGGGTGGACGGAACAGGCGATCTGGGATGCCTAGAAGCTACTAAGCAAGCGTGGTGCTCGATCTGGAGTATTGACGGAAGATGCCATCCCGGTTCAATGAACCTGCGGTTGAGCCTCACGACTGCGCCGGACCCGCAGTCCCCGATTTGACGATGTTTGGCTCACGAAGTCGTCCCGGCGAACCGCGCTACTCCGTCAATGATTCCCGCATATCGCTGCACTCATGCGGGCTACTTGCCGCGCTGGACTGACGGAACGGCTCGCCATCACATTCATTTCCCGGAATCAGCGCCGCTTTGCCCTACCGATCCTGCACCCGCCGCTGCGCCGCCATTCTTGCCGATCAACGGCAGCCTCATTCGAAACACCGCGCCGTTCCTGTTCTCGACATCGATCTGTCCGTCATGCGCCTTGACGATGGTGCGGGCGATCGAGAGGCCCATGCCCATGCCGTGGTCCTTGGTCGAAAAGAACGGCTCGAATATCCTTGACGCGGCTTCCGCCGGCACGCCGGGTCCGGTGTCCTCCACGCGGATCTCGGCCATCCGGCGGTGCCGGCTTGTTCTCACCGTCACGGCGCGCTGCGCGCGCGGCACATCCCGGACGGCATCCATCGCATTGAGTAGAAGGTTGGATACGACCTGCTGCAACTGGATCGGATCGCCGATGAACGGGAGCGGCGTCCTCGAGAGCTCGCATCGCATCGTGATCTCGCGCGACCGCGCATGCGCCGACAGGAACTCGACCGATTCGGCGACCAGATCGTTCAGATCGAACTTCTGCGTTTGAAAGGGGGCCTTGGTGACAAAGCTGCGCAGGCGCCGCACGACTTCGCTGGCCCTTCGATCGTCACGCCAGATATCGGCAACGATCTCCTTCAGTTCGGCGAGGTCGGGAGACGGTGACTGGAGCATGAGCTGCGCCGTTTCGGCGTTGGCCAGGATCGCGCCCAGCGGTTGATTGATCTCGTGGGCGATCGACGCGGACAATTCGCCCGCCGTCGAGAAGCGATTGACGTGCGCCAGTTCCATCATCCGCTGCCTGGAGTCCATTTCCGCCAGATGACGGCGGCGTTGCTCGAACAGCAGCAGCATGATCAGCGCTCCCTGAAACGCGACTACCGCGCCGGCCGTCGCGATCTGCCAGCGATAGCTTTCCCAGGCGGTGGGCGGCCTGAACAGGATGCTGCTGCCCGCGGGAAGGCTGCTCTCGCTGATCCCCCAGCGCTGCATCTGTCGCCAGTCGAATTTCGCCGCGGCGTATGTGAGGGGCGGGGTCTTGATGTCGCCTGCCTTTTCGCCGTCGAGGATGCGCGTGGCGACGCCTGCGGCGATCCGGCTTCCTTCCTGCATCGAGAACATAGGTCCGCCGACGATCGATCCGTCGAAATAGGCATCGTCGTAGGTGAAGATCGGCGCGTTTGCCCGGGCAGCGAGCTTGCTCAGCGCATTGCCGGTCTCCTGCACGACACCGGCCGCATCGACATTCATGAGCACCGAGAAGATCGCGCTGTGCGGGGGAAGGCTTTCCGCATCCTTGAGAATGTCCTCGAATGGAAGTTCATTGTACCATTTGAGTTGGACCCGGTTCGCCAACGGCGCGAGCTCGCGGCGCAATTCCTCGGTCCAGAACCTTTCGATCGGAGACGCGCCAATCAGGATAGCGATGAGTTTTGTCTCGGGCAATACCTGCAGGATGTTCTCGAAAACGGCGGGAATATTGTTGTCGACCGGAACGACAGCATCGTTCTCGCTCAATTTCTCGTGGTGCACCCGGCGATGGTCGACGGCGGTAACGATCATCGGTACCGCTGGAAACAGGCGCTGGCGATGCTGCTGCACGAAAGTCGCCGCCGGTCCGCCGAAGGCGAGGATCAGGTCGGGCGGTTGGTTGGCGTAAAGGGAGCCAAGATATTCCACGAACGGCGTCTCTGCCTGCAGATCATTTGCGCGCGCATTGACGAGCACGTGGTCGACAAAGTCCACGGACTTGCGCGATTGCCGGTTGATCTCCGAGCGAATGGTTTCGGCATAGGCGCTCCAGGGCTTGAAGCGCGGACCGAACGAATGCAGCATCAGGACGCGCTTGGGCTCGCTGGCTGCCGCACCGAATGCTGTTGTCCCCGCGAGGATTGCGGTGGCGAACAGATAGAGGAAAGGCATCGCCAGCAGCGACATCAGTGACAGGGCGATTTGACTGCGGCGCATCGCGCATCCCGGTCAGCGTGGGCTCATGTCACACCATGATGAACCCGATCGGTCCTGCATGGCAACAGCGGCCGTCAATCCGGAGCGTTCGCGCCAATGGCCAATCATACCCTACGGACCGCGTCAGCAGGAGCGTCGTCACCCCCACACCCTGTTCACCGCATCCCTTAGCCAGCCCCACGCCAGCGCGCCGACGTCGCCGAGCTCCAGCAGCACCGCCACCCAGACCAGCGCGGAGGTGAAATTGGCGATCTGGAATGTCTTTTGCGGCATGCCGAGCATGCCGGCGACGATCGGCACCGAGGCGCGCAAGGGGCCGGAGAAGCGGCCGATGAAGATCGCGAGCGCGCCCCACTTCTCGATGAAGGCCTCGCCGCGGACGAGCAGGTTCGGATGGGTCGAGAACGGCCGCATTTGCGCGATCCGATCCTTGCAGGTGTAGCCGATCCAGTACGACAGCCAGTCGCCGAGCGCGGCGCCGAGGGCGCCGGCCAGCAGCACCGGAAGCAACGCAATGTCCGCCGTCTTCATCATCGCGCCGATGCCGACCAGCACCGCCCAGGCCGGCACGAAGAAGGAGAGAAAGGCCAGCGATTCCGCGAATGCCAGCACGAACACGACCGGCGCGGTCCAGCCCTGGTGGAGCTTGATGAACTCCAGGATGGTGTGGCCCAGTTGTTCGATCGACATGCCGTTTACGCCTTCGCTTGCTGCGAGCCACGGTGGACAAGCCGCCGATCCCGGATCTGTTTCCAATTCAGACCCGGGGAATGGGCCTTCACGCCGGCAACCGGTCGAGGATGACCGAGCGAGTTGCTGATGCGTCGCCGGGCATGCGACAGTTGCAGAGACTGAAAAAGTCCAGAACCCACGATGGGATATCAGACGTGAACGAGCAAATTCCACATTCCGCTTCGCCCTTCCAGGCCATCCGGTCGATCGACTACACCGTCATTCTTGTGCGCGACATGGCCGCGATGCGCGCCTTCTATGGAGACATTCTCCGCTTTTCGCTCCTGCGTGAACTTTCTCCGGGGTGGATCGAATATCAGATCGGCGGTAACATCCTTGCCCTGTCGCGGCCGCACCGGACGGCAAAGGACGCGCCGACGCCCGCCGGCAGCGCCTCGCTTCAACTCGCCTTCCAGGTGGCCGCGCCCGATGTCGATCGCTGCGCCGACGAACTGCTTCGGCACGGCGTCGACCTGCTCGAACCGCCCACCGACCAGCCCTTCGGCCATCGTACGCTCTTTTTCAGGGACCCCGATGGAAATCTGCTGGAGGTGTTCGCAGAGATTTAGCTGGTGCAGCCGTAGGCACGCGATATCGGCTGCATTATTTTGCATCTGTACGCCGGCCGCAATTGCATCATGATTCTTGTCAGAGCGGCGGGAACTTTCCTCTCGGCTCCGCATTGGCTCTTCCGCCTTCGTCCAGTAAGGGAGTGCAGGGATGGCAACGCAAATCATCATGGATCATTCGGGTGACAGCCGGCACGAATTCAATCCGGCGGATGCTGCGGCCCTCTTGGAAGCCGAACAGCGCTTCGATGCTTTGATGCGGGACGGTTATACCGCGGCCGTCCGTACGCCTGAGGGCGACCCGACCGTGATCCGCAAATTCGATCCGAAGGCTGAAGAAACGCTGTTCGTCCCGCGCTTCGTCGGCGGCTAGGTGCGGCGATGTTCGGGCGGTTGAAGCGGCGTTGTGCGGACGCCGCGCGCCGGGGGCTGGGCGCATGGCGGCGGTTTCGCGAGTTCGGCTTTCACAGCGATCGCGAGGCGCGCGGGCTCGCGCTCATGAAGGAGTGGCTGACGCCGGAACAGCTCGCGCAATACCGGCAGTATCGCCATTTCGATGTCACCGGTTGCCACAGCGGCAAGCGCTACCGGATTCGCTATGGCGTCAGCATGAATGTGTGCGAACTCGATTCCATCGGCCGCCCGCTGGTGGGGCGGTGCTTTGTACCCAAGGACAATCTCGTCGCTGGCGACGTCATGCTGGCGCAGAAGATCGCGCTCGAAACCAACGAGCGCGGCGTGTTGCTGGTCGCGAAGACCTTCTCGCCGCGCTGGCGCACCATCCACACGGAAGTATGAAGATGGCCGGTAGGATGGGTAGAGCGCAGCGAAACCCATCATGGCGGCAACGGTCGCAACTGATAGGTTTCGCTGCGCTCTACCCATCCTACGAAACCGTCTCGCCCGGAATGGCTTGATGTATCTCAACGCCGCCTGAGGCGCGTGGCGCATACTGATTGGATGTTTGGCATCAAGACGGCAACTCTGCTGAGGCTGCTCTGCCTCGCGCTCCTCTCGACCATGGCCTGGAGCGCGAGCGGGCACGCGCTCGACGCAGAGCAGAAGCGGTCCCGGGCGTTGCTGGAAAACCTGTGCGGGCGGTGCCATGCCGTCGGTACGACCGGGCAGAGTCCCAATCCGCTCGCGCCGCCATTCCGCGCCTTTGGCGAGAAGCTTTACGACACCGACATGGTGCAGCGGCTGCAGGAGGGCCTCACCACCATTCACCCCGACATGCCGACGTTCCGCTTCAGCCGGCACGAGGCCGCCGCCGCGGTGAATTATCTCAGGTCGATCCAGCGCAGCCGCTAGCGGGTGTTGAACAAACCAACGGCGCGCGGTGAGGATGCGAGGTCATGTTTGGTTGTCGTCACCCGCGCAGGCGGGTGACCCAGTATTCCAAGGACAGCAGTGATTGAACCGATACGCCGCGGCGTACTGGATGCCCCGCCTTCGCGGGGCACGACGAGTTATGATGAGGCGACGCCCTCACAACTCCCGCGCATTCGAGAACGCGAATGAACTCACCCGTCGCGTGTTCTCGTCCAGGATCAGCGTTCGCGTGATCGGCGGCTCGGCGCGCTGGCTGCAGTTTTCGCGTTCGCACAACCGGCAGTTGACGCCGATCGGCGTTCCCTCGGTTTTCTCCAGGTCCATGCCGGCGGCATAGACCAGCTTCGCCGCATGGCGGATTTCGCAGCCCAGACCGATGGCAAAGCGCGGCTGCGGCTGCGGGTGCGGCGCCACCGGGCGGCGTACCATCTGCGCGATCGAGAAATAGCGCGTGCCGTCGGGCAGTTCGATCACCTGCTTGAGCAGGCGGTCCGGCGTGTCGAAGGTGGAGTGCACGTTCCACAACGGGCAGGTGCCGCCGAACTTCGAGAACGGAAACGTGCCGGAGGAGAAACGCTTGGAGACGTTGCCGGCGTTGTCGACGCGCAGCAGGAAGAACGGCACGCCGCGTGCGTTCGGCCGCTGCAGCGTGGTGAGGCGGTGGCAGACCTGCTCGAAGCCGGCGTTGAAGCGTTGCGCCAGCACATGCACGTCGTAGTTCAGTGCCTCCGCCGCCGAATGAAACGGCTGATACGGCATCATGACAGCGGCGGCGAAATAGTTCGCTAGCGTGATGCGGTAGAGCCGGCGCGGCGTGTCGTCGAGCGGGCCGGCGCGGTTGACAATGGCGTCGATGCTGGCGCTGCATTCGGCGAGGCCGATCTGCAGCGCAAGCTGGAAGGCGCGGCCGGAGCCGTCGACCAGTTCGGAAATCAGAAGCTGGCGGCGATGGCGGTCGAACCGCCGCAGCGTCTCGCGCATCACGTCGACCGGCATGATGCGGGTCTGAATCGAGTGCTTTTCACGCAGGCGTGCGGCGAGCGCGGCGAACAGTTCCTCGGCGGAGACGTTGAGTTCGTCGCGCAGGTTCTCGGCGGCCTGTTCGAGCTCGGGGAAATAATTGCGGTTGGCCTCGATCAGGTCGCGCACGCGCTCGATCGGGTTGGCCTCGAACCGCGCGCCCTCGTCGCGGTCGGCCATTTGCGCCGCGACCAGCGTTTCGCCGCGGCGGGCCTCGGTATAGGCCGCATAGAGCCGCTGCAGGGAATGGGTCACGCCCGGGCACAATTCGGCGAGATCGCGCAGTTCCTGCTTCGGCAGGTCGATCTGCCGGAACAGCGGATCGGAGAAGATCTCGTTCAGTTCGGCAAAGAAACGGTCCTCGTCGGCGGTGGCGAGATCGCGCAGATCGAGGTCATAGGTCTCCGCCAGCCGGAGCAGGATCTGCGCCGTCACCGGTCGCTGGTTCCGCTCTATCAGGTTGATATAGCTCGGGGAAATGCCCAGCCCCTCGGCAATCTGCGTCTGCGACAGCCCGAGCTGCTGGCGGATCCGCCGGAACCGGGGGCCGACAAACAGCTTCTTTCCGGAATCGGTGGCCATGGCAGGTTCCTTGCTTCATTTTGTGACAAAAATTACAAAATGACACATGTGACAAGTTTATATGTTACATGACATCACCATTCGAAATCAAGCACCCTATACGAAATAGGGTTTCTATCGTTTACGTCACGGTACGTATCGCAATGCACTGTCACGAATGTCGAGTGACGCTGCAGGTGCCGTCACCGAAAGGAACACGCAAATGAACTTCCAGCCACGTGGCATCAACGAACAAATCCAGGGACCTGCCTCTTACGCGAGCGAGATCAGCGCTGCCAAGGCGCTCCTCGAGACCCAACCGACCTGGAACGGTGTCACCGCCGAAGCCGTGGCGCGCATGCGTCTGCAGAACCGCTTCAAGACCGGCCTCGACATCGCCCGCTACACCGCGGCGCTGATGCGCGCCGACATGGCCGCCTATGACGCCGATCCCACCAAGTACACCCAGTCGCTGGGCTGCTGGCATGGCTTCATCGCGCAGCAGAAGCTGATTTCGGTGAAGAAGCATTTCGGCGGCAAGACCGATCGCCGCTATCTGTATCTCTCCGGCTGGATGATCGCAGCCCTTCGCTCCGAGTTCGGGCCGCTTCCTGACCAGTCGATGCACGAGAAGACCTCGGTGCCGGCGCTGATCGAAGAGCTCTATACCTTCCTCCGTCAGGCGGACTCCCGCGAGCTCAACGACATCTTCCGCGCCATCGACGCCGCCCGCAAGGCAGGCGACAAGGCCAAGGAAAAGGAGCTGATCGAAAAGGTCGACAACTTCCAGACCCATGTCGTGCCTGTTATCGCCGACATCGACGCCGGCTTCGGTAACGCCGAGGCGACCTATCTGCTCGCCAAGAAGATGATCGAGGCGGGCGCCTGCGCCCTGCAGATCGAAAACCAGGTCTCGGACGAGAAGCAGTGCGGCCACCAGGACGGTAAGGTGACGGTGCCGCACGAGGTGTTTCTGGCGAAAATTCGCGCCTGCCGCCACGCCTTCCTCGAACTCGGCGTCGAAGACGGTGTCGTCGTGACCCGTACCGACTCGCTCGGTGCTGGTTTGACGCAGCAGATCGCCGTCAGCCACAAGCCCGGCGACATCGGCGACCAGTACAACAGCTTCCTGGATTGCGAGGAAGTGACCGCCGAAAACGCGAGGAACGGCGATGTCATCATCAATCGCAACGGCAAGATGATGCGTCCGAAGCGCCTCGCCAGCAACCTCTACCAGTTCCGTGCCGGTACGGGTGAAGATCGCTGCGTGCTTGACAGCATCACCTCGCTGCAGAACGGCGCCGACCTGCTGTGGATCGAGACCGAGAAGCCGCATATCGAGCAGATCGCCAAGATGGTCGACCGCATCCGCAAGGTCGTTCCGAACGCGAAGCTGGCCTACAACAACTCGCCGTCGTTCAACTGGACCATCAACTTCCGCTGGCAGGTCTACGACGCGATGAAGGAAGCCGGCAAGGATGTCAGCAAGTACAACCGGGCCGAACTGATGAAGCCGGAATACGACGATACGCCGCTCGGCATCGAGGCCGACGAGCGCATCCGTACCTTCCAGGCCGATTCGGCAAAGCGCGCCGGCATCTTCCACCACCTGATTACGTTGCCAACCTATCACACGGCGGCGCTGTCGACCGACAATCTCGCAAGAGAGTATTTCGGCGAGCAGGGCATGCTGGGCTATGTGAAGAACGTTCAGCGCCAGGAGATCCGTCAGGGCATCGCCTGCGCCAAGCATCAGAACATGGCCGGCTCCGATATCGGCGACGAGCACAAGGAATATTTCGCAGGTGAAGCCGCCCTGAAGGCGGGCGGCGCCCACAACACGATGAACCAGTTCGGCTAAGCGCCGGTCAACAGCAGGAGACTAGTCATGACGAAGAGCAATTTCTGGGTGATTGGCGGCGAGTTCGGTTCGATGAACTTCCACAAGCTCGTGGAAGGCTCGGCCCAGGTGCAGGGACCCTTCAAGACCCGCAAGGAGGCCGAGGATGCCTGGCGCACGGTCTCGGAAGAGAACCGTCACAAGGCCGGCGTGCGCTTTTCGATCGTCGAAGAGCCCTCCCGCATCTCTGCCTGATAAGATCTGAGGAAGCCCAAGGAAACTGCAAGGACGAGCGGCCCCATCCGGACAAACCGGGTGGGGCCGCTTGTATTTTCTTCACCCGATGCATGACGGCAAAGGGGCGGGACCGAGCGGACGGCTCAACACGGCCAAGATCATTGACTGCTAACCCCTTGCAAACAAACAGCCTTTGTGTCGATTGTGGTTGCTGATAGGTTAAGTGAGCTCACACCTTCAGGGACAAAGGCGGCAGGCGATGTCAGACGCGCAGAATACCGGCAAGGAAGCCCGCGATCCGCGACCGACGCGGTTGCGCGATGCGCTCCGGCAGGCCCGGATCGAGGCCGCCGATCGCACCGGCGTCGTCGTCGAACTGCGTGATGCCGAGGTTGCCCGGCTCGAGATCATGAACGAGGCGCTCGATCCCCTGTTCGCGCAGGTGCCCGCGCAGGTCGACCTGTTCGACCGCGGCGTCAGCGAGGGCGAGACGCCGCGGCTGTGGATCGACGTGGTGGCGCATATCGTGATGGGGCGTGACAAGCGCATCTACCGTTTCGTGCAGGACACCCGCTTCGGCCGCATCGTGCTCGCGGAATCGCATGAGGTGCCTGCCATCGTCGATGCGGTCACGAGCTATGTCGCGCGCCGCATGATCGAGCGCGAGCACGCGATGGTGGCAACGCCCATCGTCGAGCCGGAAGCGCCGAAGAAGCCGCGCCGCCGCGGCTTCTGGATGTTCGTGCTCGGATTCCTGCTCGGCGCCGCGGCACTATTCGCCTTCGCGCTGTATGCGAGCTGGAATAATTTCTAGCTCAACGTCACCTGCTTGATTTGCTTGATGCGAAAATCGGTGTCGATGCCGCGCACGGTCTGTACGCAGCGCCATTTGTTGCCGTCGCGCGAGATCGAGAACAGGTTGTAGGCCGCGGCCGGATAATTCCGGTGCGCCAGCGCCGACGCCGAGGGGACACCGATCGCGGGGATCTGCCGGTCGGTGCCCTCGATCCACGTCGTCGAGTGGATGTGGTCGTGGCCATGCAGCACCAGCTCCACGCCGCGCCGTTTCAGCACCGCGCGCAGCGCCTTCGAATCCGTCAGGTGCTTCATGCGCGAGTCCGAGTGCAGAGGGTGATGCACCAGCAGCACCCGGAAGGCATCCTCGGTCGACAGGTCGGCCAGCTGCCGGTCGAGGGCATCGAGCTGCGCGCGGCCGAGCCGCCCGGTGGCCATCAGCGGCGGCGTCGGCACCGCCGAGGATACGCCGATCAGCGCCAGCGGCCCGCGCCGGCGCACGAACGGAAACGGCGTGCCGTTGGCCTCGGCATCGCCGCGCAGATATGGCTCGAAGGCGTCGACGAAATGATGCCGCGTGGCGCGCACATAGGCGTCGTGATTGCCCGGCACGACCGTGACCTGCTGCGGCGTGCCGACGCTTTCGAGCCAGGCTTGCGCGGGCTTGAACTCCGCCTCCAGCGCCAGATTGACGAGATCGCCGGTTACCGCGATGTGGTCCGGCCGCTGCGCCTGCAGGTCGGCGACCAGCGTATCCAGCACCTCGCGGCGGTGATACTTGTGGCGGTTGCGGGTCCAGTTGAGATAGCCGAGCGCACGCTTGCCGACCAGATCGCGCATCCGCGCGGCGGGCAAGGGTGGCAAATGCGGATCGGACAGATGCGCCAGCGTGAAAGTGTCCGTCATTCGCGCCCCGTCGCACTGCCTGTGATATAGAGCCGTCGCACGATCATGTCGGCGATATAAGGATCAAACGTGACGGCTGTCTATCCGGGGTTCGCGTGATGGCCCTGCAGGATCTGCGCAGGCGCCTGGAACCGCTGTTGCGGCGCGGCTTTCACCTCTACTGGCGGATGGCCCGCGGCATGACGCTCGGCGTTCGCGGCGTCGTACTCGATGGCGACAACAGGGTGTTTCTGGTCAGACATAGCTATGTCGCCGGCTGGCATCTGCCGGGAGGGGGTGTTGAGGTCGGCGAGACCTTTCTGGAGGCGTTAGGGCGCGAGCTTGTCGAGGAGGGGCGGATCGAGTTGATGGACACGCCTGTCCTGCACGGCGTGTTCTTCAACGGCCACGTCTCGCGGCGCGACCATGTCGCGGTCTATGTCGTCAGGCAATTCCGCCAGGATCGCCTGCCGGCGCCAAACCATGAGATCGTGGAGTGCGGGTTCTACGATGCCGGCGCGCTGCCGGCCGAGACCACCAGGGGCACGCGCCTTCGGATCGCCGAAGTGCTCCATGGCGAAGCGCCAATCGCGACGTGGCGGTAGCGCGACCCCGTCCACGGAGTTGACGTTCGGTTCACCTTGTTGGCCGCCGTCAGCCCCGCGGCGAACCTGATTTGGTCGCGATCCATCCGATATTTACGCCATATTATATGATTCCGACCGACATGCTTTCCTTCTGGAACCTGCTGTTCGCAACGCCTGGCTTGCGTGCAGCCAAGCCGATCTGCTCTCAACCGGCCAACGCCCGATTGCGGTACACGCTCCATGGACAGCCTTGATTCGGTGAGCCTGCGATGACGACGCCAGCGCTGCGGATTGCGGTCCTCGTGCCGTGCTACAATGAGGAGGCTGCGGTGGCGACCGTGGTCGCCGATTTTCGCAAGGCGCTGCCGACGGCAGAAATCTTCGTCTACGACAACAATTCGAAGGACCGCACCGTCGAGGTTGCACGCGCTGCCGGCGCCATCGTGCGCAGCGAGCGCCGCCAGGGCAAGGGCCACGTGGTCCGGCGCATGTTCGCCGATGTCGACGCCGACATCTACGTGCTGGTCGATGGCGATGCGACCTACGATGCGCCGAGCGCCCCGCGCATGATCGACGCGCTGGTCAACCATCACCTCGACATGGTGGTGGGCTTTCGCGTCGATCAATCGGTCGCGGCTTACCGGCCCGGTCACCGCACGGGCAACTGGATGCTGACGAGCTTCCTCTCCACGGTGTTCGGCCAGGCATTCAAGGATATTCTTTCCGGTTACCGCGTGTTCTCGCGCCGCTTCGTCAAGTCGTTTCCGGTGCTGTCGGACGGATTCGAGATCGAAACCGAGTTGAGCGTGCATGCGCTCGAACTGGCGCTGCCGGTGATGGAAATCGAGACGCCATATTTCGCGCGCCCCGAAGGATCGTTCAGCAAGCTGAACACCTGGCGCGACGGTTTCCGGATTCTAGGCACCATCCTGAAACTGTACCGGTCGGAAAAGCCGCTGCGGTTCTTCACCGTCATCGGCATCTTCCTGATGCTGGTTTCGATCGGCCTCGCGATTCCCGTCCTCGTCACCTATCTCGAACAGGGCCTCGTTCCGCGGCTGCCGACCGCGGTGTTGTCGATGGGCTTGATGATTGTGGCGATGCTGTCGGTTTCTTCTGGGTTGGTGCTCGATACCGTGACACGCGGCCGCCGCGAGATGAAGCTGCTGGCATATCTGTCCCAGCCGGCAATCAAGACGGATTGAGTCTGCTTCAATTTTGGTGCGGCGAAGTCATGGACCGCGCCGCCGCCAGATGCTATCTCGCGCGTCATCATGAGCGAACTTGACGTCACTATCCTGGCCGAAACACCAAAGGACGCGCAGGCGATCGAGCGCCTGCATGAACGCACCTTCGGGCCCGGCCGTTTCGTGCTGAGCGCCTACCGTCTGCGCGAGCATGTCGATCATCTGCTGGATCTGTCGTTCACCGCGCGGATCGGCACGTTGCTGGTGGGTTCGGTCCGCCAGCTGCCGATCTGCATCGGCGATACGCCGGCCCTGATGCTCGGGCCGCTGACGGTCGAACCGCCGTTTCGCAGCCGCGGCGTCGGGCGCATGCTGCTCGATCGCTCGCTGCAGGACGCCAGGGCCAAGGGCCATCGCCTCGTCATTCTGGTTGGCGACGAACCCTATTACAGCCGCGTCGGTTTCAAGGTCGTGCCGAAGGGAAGGGCGACCATGCCGGGTCCGGTCGACTACGGCCGCCTGCTGGTGGCTGAACTGGCCGACGGCGCATTCGATGGCGTCTCCGGCGAAATCCGTCCGGACTGGAGCAAGGCGCGCTAGAGACCCTCCGGCGTCGTCGCATCTCAGGAAGATCGACGCCTTCTGGTGCCGGTCGTGCGCATCGGCACGGTGCCTCCGCTTCCTGCTGCCTGTTGCAATTCGTGCCGAAATTCTTCGCGCTTCTCGTGGATGGAGGCGACGACGTGGCCCATCGCCACGCCGAGGCCGATCAGGGCTGCCTCGGAGACCAGCAGGCTCGCCTCGATGGTCTCCGGCACGGCGTCGGTGACGCCGATCTGGTACAGATGCCGCGCATGGTCGGCGTCGCGGGCGCGCGAAACCACCAGCAGATCTTTCCTGAATGCGCGGACCTGGGCCACGATTTCATCGATGCTCTCGGGCTCGTTGATCGTCACGATCACGGCGGCGGCTTCCATGAGGCCGCAGCTTTTCAGAAACTCGGGATTGGTCGCGTCTCCGTAGAAGACGGTCCGCCCTTGCCGTCGCTGCTCCGGAACGGCCGCGGCATCGTTATCGACGGCGATGTACTTGAACTGATGGCGATCGAGCATCGTGCAGACCACCTGTCCGACCCGACCGTATCCGATAATAATGGCGTGGCCGCTGCCTCCACTCGGCGCGGCCTGGAGTTCGGGATCAAGCGGCTTCTCCTCGCGCACGATGGGCGCCAGCCGCCGCGCGAGATGCGACAGCGCGGGGATCAGCATCATCGTCAGCGCGGTCAGTGTTACCGTGAAGCTCGATAGCTTGGCGTCGATCAGACCAAGGCCTGCCGCGATACCGATTCCGACAAACGCGAACTCGCCGCCCGGCCCGAGCAGAAGTCCCATCTCGAGTGAAGCCGGCCACGAAAGCCGATACAGCCGGGCGAGAACGATGAGAATGGCGGCTTTCGCGGCAATCAGTCCGAGCGCGCCTCCGATCAGCCAAACCGGTTCGCGGGCCAGTTCGCGAAAGTCGATGTTCATGCCGACCGTGAAAAAGAACAGGCCGAGCAGAAGTCCCTTGAACGGGTTGATGGCGGTTTCAATCGCCTTGCGGAACTCGGTCTCGGCAAGCAGCAGGCCGGCGACAAAGGCGCCAAGCGCCATGGAAATGCCGGCCACCGCCGCCGCCACGCCCGTCGCAACGATGACGAACAGTGTCGTGGCCACGAACAGGTCGCTCATGCCGACCGATGCGACAAGGCGGAACAGCGGTCGCATCACCACGCGGCCGGCGACGACGATCACGCCGAGCGCGATGGCGGCGTTGGTCAGCGCGAGCAGCAGCGTGCCAACGACCGAGCCCGATTCGCCGGCGCCATAGATCGAGATGAAGAGCAGGAGGGGGGCGACTGCGAGATCCTGCGCCAGCAACGTCGCGAAGCTGGCCCGGCCTGCACTTGTGTTGAGCCGCCCTTGCCTTGAAAGCATCTCGACCACGATGGCGGTAGAGGAGAGGGCGAGGCACGCGCCGATAATGAACGCGACCGGACCTTTGCTGCCCGCAAGGGCTGCGACTGCGCCGATCGCCACGGTGGAGAATACGATCTGAAGGCTGCCGAGACCGAAAATCAGGCGGTGCATCGCCCTCAATCGATCGTAAGACAGCTCCATGCCGATCAGGAAGAGCAGGAACACGATACCGAGGTTCGCAATGCCGGAGACGTTCTGGGCATCGACGACCGTGAACCAAAACAGCAGCGGAAAGTTCTCGATAAACGATCCCAGCCCGAGAGGGCCCAGGATCGCGCCGGCTCCGAGATAGCCTAAAATGGGATTGAGGCCGAACCGCCGCGCCAATGGAATGACGACGCCCGCGGTGCCGAGCAGAACGAGCGCGTCGCTGTAGACGTAAATATTGATCGGCGACGTCATCTAATGCTTGTGCATCCCGCGTCTCGGCAGGGACATCGGACGGCGGATTCAATCTGATGTCCGCCATCGTCCCATGCGGACGTTAGCCGGTACCACCGGCTAACGCCACCCAATGCGCGCGTGCCCTTAGAGCGTTTTCCAGCGAAGTGGAAGCCGGTTCGCGTGAAGAAAACGCGTCAAGAAGAAACTGGAGCCCCGTTCCGATGCAATCGGAACGGAAAAGGCTCTAGAACTTCAGGTTGGCGAACGCGCGCACACCGATGCCCGGCAGCAGGACCTCGTCCTTGTTGAACGATGCCGAATTGCGCATGTTCTCGTTCAGCAGGTTGTTGCCGACCAGCCCCACCATCATTTCGCGTGCGCCAAACCAGGACTGGTCGAGCCTGGTCTTGTAGCTGATCTCCGCCTTCAAGAGATTATAGCCCGCGGTCGGTGTCTCGCCGATCGGGGCGATGTCGTTCTGCGCGAAGGCGTGCAGCAGGTTGATCCGTGTCAGCCAGTTGGCATCGCGCCAGAACAGGCCGCCGCCGGCGCGCACCGGCGGGATTCGCGGAACATTGGTGCCGTCATCGAAGGTTGCGCGAACCACGTCGAACTGGTTCTCGATGCCCCAGATACCGCCGCGGAGCGGGCCGATATCCAGCTGGCTCTGGAACTCGCCGCCGCGGAAGGTGGCGTCGCGCTGCGAATAGATCGCCTGGTTCAGTTCGAGCGGATACGCCGGGTCGGCAGGGCCGACACAGGCGACGTCCTCGCAGGTGTTGCCGGTGAGGCGGCGGAAGATGAAGCCATTGAACCTGGTGTAGTAGGCGGTCGCTTCGAACCTCAGGGGTCCGGTCGCCCGCCGCAATCCGATCTCGATCGACTTGGCGGTCTCCATCCCCAGGTTGGGATTGCCGATATCGAAGGTGACGGTTGCGTCGTGCGGCCCGCGTGAGAACAACTCCGCCGGCTTGGGCGCGCGCTCGACATATTGAGCGGTGACGCTGGCTACCAGTTCGCCCGGCAGATTCTGGATCAGGCCGATGCTGGCGCTCTTCGGCGTGAAACTCAGGTTGCGTGCCGTCGGCGGGCCGATATCGCCGGGATTGGCGTTGAGGTCGAACAGCTCCGGAATGAACGATGGCGTCGTTCCGTTGAGGCTGACGTGTTCGATTCGGCCGGCAATCTGCGCTTTGGTGCTGTCGGAGAACTTGAATTCGTTGAAGGCGTAGCCGGCGACCCTGTTGTTCTTGTTGGGGTCAAGCAACCCGCTGAGCGGACTGCCCGGATCGTCCGGGCTCGATGCCGTCAGTTCCTGATGCCCGGCCTGCAGGCCGAAGGCGGTGGTGACGGCGGCAAAGCGCGCGTTGAACGGCGCCATCTGCACTTCGACGCGCCCTTCCTGCTCCCTGTTGGTAAAGGTCTGCCGGACGCCTGACGAGAAAAGGTCGGCAGGATCGGCCAGACCGATCTCGTTGTGCTTGTAGTCGGTCGCACCGGCCCAAAACCTGACAGCATCGATCGCCGCCGCATCCGGCCGGTATTCGCCCTTGGCCGTGAACTTGGTCTGGCGCGCGTCGATCCTGGTCTGGTTTTCGGCGGGCTCAATTCCCGGGATGCGATACAGCGTATTGTTCTGCGTGATCGCAGCGCCGATGAAGCCGCCATGGAAAATATAGGAGCCGCCGATCGATGCACCACTCGCCTGCATCGCCGAGTTCGGCTGCCGCCCGTCGACCGGCAGGGTCTGGTCGAACAGATAGGGATAGCCCGGGATGCTGTAATCGCCGGCCTTGCGGCCATAGGCGTCGGCATGTACCGCGAAATTGCCGCCGCCGGCATCGATCAGGATACCGCCATCGACACCGCGGTCGACCGAATTGACCGCGGTGCGGGTCTCGACCGTGACGCAGGAAGGTGATTGCAGGTTGCCGAGCGGCGCCTTGGTCGGCAGCCCGTAGGTCTGGAACGGGGCGGCCGCGCATGAGGGCAGGGCGTCGGGGATGCGATTGTTGGTCGCGCTGACGACGCCGCCGATCGAGGTCGAGCCGTAGCGCAGTGCCGCCGGACCACGAATGACCTCGACCTGATTTGTCGCCAGCGGATCGACCGGCACGAAATGGTCTTCACCGAGATCGGAGACGCCGCCGGCGTTGGTGCCGTTCTCGAGGATGCCGACCCGGTTGACGTCGAGCCCGCGAATGATCGGACGGCTGGCGGCGCCCGGCGCGAAGGTGGAGCCGGTGATGCCGGGCTTGGAGAACAGGAGATCGCCGAGCTGGGCGGTGCCTTCGCGGCGGATTTCCTCGTTAGGCACCACGGTGACGGTTGCGAATTGATCGGTGACGATCGGCAGCACGCCCTGCTGGGGAGCGGCTGCGACCGGCGCGGCCTGCGGTTCTGCCGGGCGTTCGCGGTTCTGGCCGGGCGCAGTGCGGGCAACGCGCGCCGGCGTTCGGGCTGGTGCAGGTTTTCTCCGCACGATCGGGCTTGGCGCCGTCACGGAAATTTCAGGCAGTTGCGTTGAGGTGGGTGGCGATGCCGCGTCCTGGGCCATTGCTTGATTGCTGACTGCGCATAGCAGCAGCCAGCTTGCTCCACCGAAATGGAACGCTCGTTTCTTCTTGAATGTCATTGTCCCGATCCTGATCCCGTCGATGTGCGACGGATCGATTCCGATTTTCCCCGACGGATCGACCGCGCGTGGCGCGGCGATGCCTCCGGCGAAGTGCATCAATCAATCGATGTCAGGAGGCGGGGGGCGCGCGGGGCTGGAATGGCGGATGCAACGCGCCGAGATGGCCGAATTCGGCATCGATGGTCAGGTGGAGAAGTTCGATCGCTTGCGGCAACTGCAGCACGGGCGGCGTCGCGAACAGGTAGTTGTTGGCCAGTGAGAGGACGGCGCAGATCGCGCAGGCGTTGGCCGGATGCCGGTCGTTGTCGTGATCGGACGGCGCTTGCGACTGGGCCGCTTCGCCGGCTGCAACGAGTGCAGCCTGTTCGGCGGCTGAGGCTGGGCCGGCATCCGAAAGGCCGATCTGGACGGCTTGGGCAGCGGCCTCGTGAAAGTGCCCGAACGACACCACAAACTGGATCGCGAGCGCCAACAGCGACAGACGCGAGCCGTGCTTGAGGTGTTTCCGGAACCAATTCAAGAACTTGCGCCTTCTACGAAAACGATCATGCTGCCAAATGAGCCCGATCGACGATGTTATATTATAACATCGCGATCGATGCCTGGCTGTCAATCTGCATCCAAGGGGTCGCGACGCTGGTAACTCGACATTTCGCCAAGTGTGCGATTTGGGCAACAAGCATCGCTGGCACCGCTTGTCTGCGCGTCTATTGACAGCAGTGCCATTGTGAATGTTATGTTATAACATAACATTCACGCGGTCGACGGTCCCCACATGCGAATTCCTTCCCGGCTGGGGCTCCGCGAGCTCAACAGGCTTTTTGATCTCCATGCGAAAACTCCCCGTCACCGTCTTGTCCGGCTTCCTCGGGGCTGGAAAGACAACTTTGCTGAATCATGTGCTCAACAACCGTCAGGGCTTGAAGGTGGCCGTGATTGTGAACGACATGAGCGAGGTCAACATCGACGCCGACCTGGTGCGAGATGGCGGTGCGAACCTCTCGAGGACTGACGAAAAGCTCGTCGAGATGACCAACGGCTGCATCTGCTGCACGTTGCGCGACGATTTGCTGAAGGAAGTGCGGGCGCTCGCCGAAGGCGAGAGGTTCGATTATCTGCTGATCGAATCGACCGGCATCTCGGAACCGCTGCCCGTGGCCGCCACCTTCGACTTTCGGGGTGAGGACGGCGACAGTCTCTCGGATGTGGCGATCCTCGACACGATGGTAACGGTCGTTGATGCGGTAAACTTGCTGAGAGATTACTCATCGACCGATTTTCTCGGCGATCGCGGCGAATCGCTGGGAGAAGACGACAAACGAACGCTGGTGGATCTACTGGTCGAACAGATCGAGTTTGCCGACGTGGTCGTGCTCAACAAGGTTGACGATGCCTCGCTGGCGCAGCTGGAAGCCGCGCGAAAGATCATTCGCGCACTGAATCCTGATGCCGATATCGTCGAGGCCAGCTTTTCGAGGGTGCCGTTCGAGCGGGTCCTGAACACGGGGCGCTTCGATTTCGAACGGGCGCAGCAGCACCCGCTCTGGTTCAAGGAGTTGTACGGTTTCGCCGACCATACGCCGGAGACCGAGGAATATGGCGTCGGAAGCTTTGTGTATCGCGCTCGCCGGCCGTTCGACCCGGCGAAATTCCATCAGTTCCTGAGCGAGACCTGGGCCGGCGTCATCCGCGCCAAGGGACATTTCTGGATTGCGACCCGCCCGCAATGGCTCGGTGAGCTTAGTCAGGCTGGCGCGATCGTCAGAACGGAGGGCTTGGGATTCTGGTGGGCGAACGTCCCGGTCGACCGGTGGCCCAACGATCCGTTCTGGCGGCAATCGCTCAAGAAGAACTGGAGCGATGTGTATGGCGATCGTCGGCAGGAGATCGTCTTCATCGGCACCGACATGGATCAGCCGGCGATAGCGGCGCGTCTTGATGCGTGCCTTGTTTCGGGCAAACCGGGAATGCACGTCGCGGAATGGGCCGGGCTTTCCGACCCGTTCCCGAAATGGCGGCGAGCGGACGAGATCGCATAACGTCTGCCGACGGGACCCGCGTCGCGCCTATCGCCCCTCGCGGATCCACGTCGCTGCAAACGCACCGAGCAGCAGCAACAGGCCGATCAGGCCGGCGAACATCGGCAGCACGCCGACGCCCTTGACGACGCTGGCGTCGCGCATCTTGACGCCCATCCAGCCGTCGCCGTGGAAGACGCCGGAGGCGCGCACCGGCACCACGCGGGGCATGTCGAGGCTGCCGCCGTCGGCCACGCGGCGCGCGTCGCCGCCGGTCGCCTGCGCCAGCGGCTTGAGCATGTCGGTGGTGGAGGTAACCTCGGAAAACTCCTTCGGGTTGGTCGGCCCGACATTGATCAGCGCCTTCAGCGCGCCGTCGGTCGCCTGCCACAGCCCGAGTTCGTTGGCCGGAAGCGTCGAGCGCCAGGTGCCGGGTTCGCTGGCGGTCAGCTCGAGCTCCCTGGTGGCGCCGCTCGGCGAGGTCACGGTCACCGGCGGCACGTTGTCGGCCATGGTCTGGCGCAGCACCACAAGGTCCTTGCCCTGGATCTGCAGGCGCAGCGCCTCCTCGTCGAGGTCCGGTTGCTTCATCAGCCAGTGCGAGGTGCGCCGCAGCAGGTCCAGATGCGGCCCGCCGCCCTCAAAGCCGCGCGCCCACAGCCAGATGTGATCCGACAACAGGAGCGCCACGCGGCCTTCGCCGAAGCGCGACAGCAACAGCAGCGGCTTGCCGTCTGCGCCGGTCATGACAGGCGGCGTGATCGCATTGCGCGTGTCGACGGTGCGGAAGAAGCGGCTCCAGCGCGGCGGCTCGCTCGCGGAACCTTCGAGGCCGCGCGTGACCGGATGGCGTTTCCCGGCATCGCTCAAATGCGCATGGAACGGTTTTTCAGTGACGCCGACGGGCTCGGCCGGCAGCACCGTATCGAGCGGCGTGCGCCAGATGCTGGTGGTGGAGGCGTAGTCCGGCCCGGCCGAGACCAGCACCGCGCCGCCGCCGCGGACGTAGCGCGCGATATTGTCGAAATAGGCGATCGGCAGCACGCCCTGGCGGGCGTAACGGTCGAAGATGATCAGATGAAACTCGTGTATCTTCTGCTGGAACAGTTCGCGGGTCGGAAACGCGATCAGCGACAATTCGTTGATCGGCGTGCCGTCCTGCTTCTCCGGCGGGCGCAAAATCGTGAAATGCACGAGGTCGACGCTGGCGTCGGACTTCAACAAATTGCGCCAGGTGCGCTCGCCGGAATGCGGCTCGCCGGAAACCAGCAGCACGCGCAGCTTGTCGCGTACGCCGTCGATGGAGACGACGGCGCGGTTGTTGACCGGCGTCAGTTCGTTCTCCAGCGGCGAGGCCTCGATCTCGACGATGTTCTGGCCGGCGTGCTTGATGTCGATCTCGACATTGGCGGTCTGGCCGCTCAGCATCGTGCGCTCGCTGACGACCTCGCCGTCGCGGCGCACGACGATCCTGGCGCGCTGGCCGGTGACGCCCTGGTCGTCCAGCCGATAGGTGATGGTCTGGGGCTGTCCGACGATGCCGAAGCGGGGCGCGGCGGTGATCGCGATACGCCGGTCGCGTTCGTCCTTGCGCCCGGTGACCAGCGCATGCACCGGCGCCTGGAAACCGAGGGCCGCGGCATTGGCGGGAATGTCGTGGACGCGGCCGTCGGTGACCAGGAACGCGCCGGCGACGCGATCGACCGGGACATCCGACAGCGCCGAGGACACTGCGCCGAACAGCTTGGTGCCATCGGTCTCGCCATCGGCCTGTCCGGCCTCGACGACGCGCACTTCCAGCCCCTTGATCTTCTTCAAGCTATCGACGAGGGCTTCCTGCGCCTTCGCGGTCTCCTGGTTGCGCGTGCCGAAATTCTGGCTCGGGCTCTTGTCGATCACGACGGCGGCGACCGAGGATAACGGCTCGCGTTCCTCCCGCGTGAAGGAGGGATTGGCGAGCGCCAGCAGGATCAGTGCCAGTGCGGCGACGCGCACCGCTGCACCCCGCGCGCGGGCGATCAACAATAGCGCCGATATCGCGACGATCGCGGCGAGCGCGATCCACAGCACGATCGTCGGAACCAGGGGCGCGAATACGATGCCGTAGTTCATGGCTTACTGCCCTAACCGTTCGATGAGGGCCGGTGCATGTACCTGGTCGGCCTTGTAGTTGCCGGTCAGCGTGTACATCACGATGTTGACGCCGGAGCGGAAAGCGAACTCGCGCTGGCGCGGTTCGCCTGGCGTCAGCGGCAGCATCGGCTGGCCGTCCGGGCGGATCGCCCAGGCGCCGGCAAGATCGTTCGAGGTGATGATGATCGGCGAGACGCCGTCGCCGCCGCGCGCCGGCCGCGAGGCGGCATCGTCGTCCTCTTCTTCCCGCGGCAGCGTCTCGACCCAGGTCTGGCCCGAGATGAAACGGCCGGGGAAATCGCGCAGCAGGTAAAACGTCTTGGTCAGCACGTGCTCGCGCGGCACCGGCTCGAGTTCGGGCACGTCGAGCGAGGAAAGAATTTCACGCAGCGTGCGCATGCCGGGCGTCTGCGACGCGCCGTTCTCGCCCGGCGGCGCCTCGACGGCATCGCGGGTATCGAACAGCACCGTGCCGCCCTGCTTCATGTAGGCGTCGATGCGGTTGATGGCGTCCTGCGGCGGTTTCGCTGCACCCGGCACGATCGGCCAGTAGATCAGCGGAAAGAACGCCAGTTCGTCGCGCGCGGGATCGATGCCGACGGGATCGCCGGCTTCCAGCGCGGTACGCTGCGCCAGGAACAGGGTCAATCCGGACATGCCCGCCTTGACGATGGAATCGACGTCGGCGTTGCCGGTCATGACGTAGGCGAGCCGCGTCTGCGAGACGGCGCTGATCGCTGCGGCGTCGTTCTTGTCGGCGCGCGTCGGTGAGGGTGCGATCACTGTCGCGGACAGGACCAGCGCTATCATCACTGCCGCAGTCGCCGTGCGTCGCCGCCACAGCGCGGCAAGGCCGGCGCCCAGCATCGCGATCACGATCGCATCGATCAGGAACAGCGCCAGCGCGGAAGAGAGCAGCATGCCCCTGAGATCGCGCGGTTCGGCATTGGTGTAGCTGGCGCGCTGCGCGCGCAGCGGCGTCGTGTCGAGCGTGGCGATGCGATCCGCTGAAGCCAATGTATTGACCGCGACCGGGCCGTCGGCGGGACCGTAGAAGCCCGGCGGATGATCCAGGGTGGCGCGATCGCGGTAGTCCGCCGGCATCGGCTTTGCGGTCGAGGGCGGCGGCCCGAACGCGCCGAAGCCGTCGAGCGTGCGCAGCGGCGCCACGGTCTCGACCTTGGCCGTTTCATTGGCAACACCCGCGCCGGGTTTCGACGTGTAGCCGGATGTATCGACCAGCCGCCGCAGCATCTCGACGAAGCTGCCCGACATCGGCAGATCCGACCAGCGCGAGTCCGCGCCGACATGGAACAGGCTGAGGATTCCCTTGCCGCGATGTTCGCCGGTGACGAGCGGCGTACCGTCTTCCAGCGACGCCCAGCTCTTGGTCGCGAGCACGGCGTCGGGTTCGGCCAGCACCTGCCGGTTCACGGTGATGTCCTTCGGCACAGCCAGTCCCGCGAACGGGCCATCGGCGGCAAAGGACGCCAGATGCTGCGGTTTCTCCCAGGTGAGGCTGCCGCCGAGGCTGCGGCCGCCGCGGCGCAGTTTCACCGGCACCAGATCGTCATCGGCCTGCGCCAGGCGCGGACCGGCGAAGCGCACCAGCACGCCGCCCTGGTCGATCCATGCATTCAGCCGCTCGCGGATTTCGGGCGACAGCGTGCCGACATCGGCCAGCACGATCATCGGCAGCCGCTGATCGAGGAACTGCGCGATCACCTGTTGCGGCGCGCCGCGGTCGCCGAGCCGCACGTCGGCAAACGGCGACAAAGCGCGAGTGAGATAGAATGTCGAGGCCAGCAGCGGCTGCGCGGTATCGCTGGTCGCGCCGGTGACGACGCCGACGGCGCGCCGCCGCCACCTTTTGTCGAGCAATTGCACGGCGCCGGCAGATCGCTCGCCCGAAATCTCCAGCCGCGCGATGTCGTTGCGCAACTCGACCGGAAGATCGAACGCCGCCCCGGTTTCGCGATCCTGCGGCCCGAAGGCATAGCGCGCCTCGCCGATCGGCGATCCCTTGGCGTCGGTGGCGCGAACCACGCCCGCGGCGTCGCCGCCGGTGGTGCGCAGCACCTTCACCGTCATCTTGGCGGCGGCATTCTCCGCGGCGACCAGCGCCTGTGTCGGGGCCGCGCCGCCTTCGAACACCGTCAGCTTGCGGTCGCCGATGGTCTTGCCGAGACCTTCGACGAATTCGCCGCCGCGCCCGGTGTCGACGCCATCGGACAGCCAGGCGATTTCGGCGTCTCCGGTCGCTTTCAGGAAACGATCGAGCGCGGCAAGCGTCTCGACGCGGTCGATCGACCAGGGTTTCGGTGCGATCTGGCGCAGCGCGACGCGGGCGGTGCCGGCGGGCACAAGCGTGATGTCGCGCGCGGGCTCGGAGAGGGGAACCAGCGCCACGCCGCGGCGGTCGTTGTCGGCGTTGGTGATCAGTTCGTCCGCGGCCTTGATGCGCGTATCCCAGCTTGCGGCCGCGCTCCAGCCGTCGTCGAGCAGGATCACCAGCGGCGCGTTGCTGCCGCCGACGCCGGTTTGCGGATTCCAGATCGGACCGGCGGCGGCCAGAATTACCAGCGCCGCGGCGGCCAGCCGCAACAGGGTCAGCCACCATGGCGTCCGCGACGGGGTTTCTTCCTTTGGCTTGATGTCGAACAACAGCCGCGTCGGCGGGAACTCGATCCGCCTCGGCCGCGGCGGCATCACGCGCAGCAGCCACCACAAGACCGGCAGGCTCAGCAGGCCGAGCAGCAGCAGAGGCTGGGCGAAGGTGAGGGGGAGACCCGCGATCATGCGCTGCGCCCCGCTTTGACGGTTGCGCCGCGCGCGTTGCCCTTGGCCGACATCATCCCCGAATGCAGGAACAACAGCAGTTCGGCGGCCGAGCGGCTGGTGCTGTGGGTCGAGAACAGCCAGTCGAGCTTGTTGGTCTCGTCGCGGATTTCATCGCGGTGCCGGGCGACGCGCGCAACATAGTCGTTGGCCCAGCTCTCGGCGCGGCCGGCGGTGATGACGTCGCCACCCTCGGGCTCGACGAATTCGATCCGGCCGGCATAGGGGAAGGTCTCTTCCGCGGGATCGACGATCTGGACCAGCGTGCCGTGTGCGCCCGAGGCCGACAGGCCCGCCAGCATCGTCCGGATTTCGGACATCGGCGACCAGAAGTCCGACAGCACCACGATCTCGGCGAGCTGCGACGGCACGAACGAGGGCGGCAGGCTGGCGCGCGAGGCACTGTCGTGCAGCATCGCCTGCGCCATCTTGTCGATCACGCTGCGGCTGGCGCTCGGATTCATCAGGCCCGGAATGCCGACGCGTTCACCGCCCGCGACCAGGAGTTCGGCCAGCGCGAAGGTGACGATAAGTCCGCGCTCCAGCTTGCTGTCGCGCGCAGTCTTCGAGGCGAACGCCATCGAAGGCGAGCGGTCCGGCCACAGCCACACGGTATGCGCGGCCTCCCATTCCTGTTCGCGGACATAGAGATGATCATCGCGCGCCGAGCGCCGCCAGTCGACGTTCTGCGACGGCTCGCCCGAGACGAAGCGGCGGTACTGCCAGAAGCTTTCGCCGGCGCCGGCGCGGCGCCTGCCGTGCAGGCCATGGATGACGTTGGCGGCGATGCGGCGGGCTTCAAGCACGAGACGGGGCAGCGATGCGGCGAGCGTTCGGCTTTCGCCATCGGCACGTCGTATTGCCAAAATCTCCCTGGTCGCGTCCTTACTCTCTGCGGCCATCAACCAATCCGCGTCTTCAATTGTCTGATCACGTCCGGAATGGTCCGGCCTTCCGCGCGCGCCGAGAAGGTCAGCGCCATGCGGTGCTTGAGAATGGGTTCGGCCAGATCCAGCACGTCGTCGATCGAGGGCGCGAGGCGGCCATCGAGCAGCGCGCGGGCACGAACGGCGAGCATCAGTGACTGGCTGGCGCGGGGACCCGGTCCCCAGGCGATCAGCTTGTCGTTGCCTTCGGGGTCGGGCCGCGCGGAGCGCACCAGCGACAGGATCGCCTCGACGACGCTGTCGCCGACCGGCAGGCGGCGTACCAGCCGCTGCGCTGCGATCAGGATTTCCGCGTCCATCGATGCCTTGGCGAGCGTCTCCTCCGCGCCGGTCGTCTCGAACAGGATGCGGCGTTCGGCGTCGCGGTCGGGATAGTCGACGTCGATCTCCATCAGGAAGCGATCGAGCTGGGCTTCGGGGAGCGGATAGGTGCCTTCCTGTTCCAGCGGGTTCTGCGTGGCGAGCACGTGGAACGGCTTCGGCAGATCGTGCCGCGCCCCCGCAACTGTGATGTGCTGTTCCTGCATGGCTTGCAGCAGCGCCGATTGGGTCCGCGGGCTGGCGCGGTTGATTTCGTCGGCCATCAGCAGTTGCGCGAACACGGGGCCGGCGATGAAGCGGAACGACCGCTTGCCGGAATTGCTCTCGTCGAGCACTTCGGCGCCGAGAATATCCGACGGCATCAGGTCCGGCGTGAACTGGATGCGCTTGGCGTCCAGCCCGAGCGTGGTGCCGAGCGTTTCGACGAGCTTGGTCTTGGCTAGACCGGGAACGCCGATCAGCAGCGCATGGCCGCCGGACAGGATCGTCACCAGCGTATTCTCGATCACCCGGTCCTGGCCAAAGATGACGGTGGAGATCGCCTCTTTCGCGGTACGGATCTGTTCGGCTACCTGTTCGGCCGAGCGGACGATCGCGTCCTCGAGTTTCTCGACACCATCTGCATTCGCCATGACTTTCTCCTTGACCGCTTCATGACACCGCCGATTGCGTCGTCATGCCACGCGCCTCATGCTAATCCTGTGCAAAGGCCATGTATTCGTTGAATTAAACTATCCCCACATTATCGGCATTTCGGGGTATGAACGGCATCACGATATGGCGACTTGATCCCGCAAGAATACGGACCCAAGTCGTCCGGACTGATCCGAACACGTGCACCAATCGTGCCAGATGAGGCGATGACACTCAGGGCAAACGATGACACTCAGGGCAAACAATGGCGAAGCAAGGGCAAACCGGCGCTGAAGGCCTCGAAGGACTAAGTGTCGCTGCGAGGCAAGCCGCGAACGCCGCTCCGGCCGGCAAGGGACTGCCGCCGGTACATCTGTGGAATCCGCCGTTCTGCGGCGATCTCGACATGCGAATCGCCGGTGACGGCACGTGGTTCTACATGGGTACGCCGATCGGACGGCCGGCGCTGGTGCGGCTGTTCTCGACCATCCTCAAGCGCGAGGACGGCAAGCACTTTCTCGTGACCCCGGTCGAGAAGGTCGGCATTCGTGTCGACGACGCGCCGTTCCTCGCGGTGGAGATGCAGAACGAGGCCGGCGAGCGCGGTCGGCTGCTGCGCTTTCGCACCAATGTCGACGATTGGGTGCCATGCGATTCCGCACACCGCCTGCGCTTCGAGATGGCGTCCGATGGCGGGCTGACGCCCTATCTCCACGTCCGCGCTGATCTTTGGGCGAAAGTGACCCGCGCGCTCTATTACGATCTGGTTGACATGGGGGAAGAGCGAGTGGTCGATGGTCTTTCGATGTTCGGAATCGAATCCGGCGGCGAATTCTTTGCGATGGCGGATGCGAAGCAGGTGAGGGACGCGGTTTGAACGAGCCGATACTGAAAAAGATGGAAGCGGCTCCGGTCAGCTCGGCGGAATTTTTTGCGCGGAGCCAGTCGCGGTTGAACTTCGAGGTGCCGCCCGGCCTGATCGATCCCAACATCATTCCCAAGACCGGCGACGAGGGCAACGACCGCATGCTCGAGATCATCGCGCGCGAGCAGCCGGTGCGGCCTGCGGCGGTGCTGATCCCGGTCGTCGATCACAGCGAGCCGACAGTGCTGCTGACGCAGCGCTCGCTGCATCTTTCCAGCCACGCCGGCCAGATTTCCTTTCCAGGCGGCAAGATCGATGCGACCGATGCCTCGCCGCTCGACGCCGCCCTGCGCGAGGCGGAGGAGGAGGTCGGGCTTGGCCGCGACTTCATCGAGCCGATCGGCTATCTCGATCTCTACGGCACCGCGTTCGGGTTTCGCATCCTGCCGACGGTGGCGCGGGTCAAGCCCGGCTTCAAGCTGACGATCAACGAAGGCGAGGTCGACGACGCCTTCGAGGTGCCGCTGGCCTTCCTGATGAATCCCGAGAACCACCAGATCCACTCCAAGGAATTTCGCGGCATGGAGCGTTCCTACTACGCCATGCCGTTTGCCGAGCGTTACATCTGGGGCGCGACCGCGGGCATCCTGCGCGTGTTGTACGAGCGGATTTATCTCGCATGATCCGTCCGGTCCTGACCGAACTCGCGATTTTCCTGATCCCGTTCGTGGCCTATGCGATTTTTCTGGTTGCCACCCGCGCCGGCGTGTTCACGTCCGCTTCCTGGCCGGCGCATCTGATCGCCAAGCTGGTGATGGGGTCGTTGCTGCTGGTCATCATCAGCTTCGTGCTTTTGGCGCATTTCTCCGGCGCGCCACCGGATTCGACTTACGTTCCCGCCCATATCGAGAACGGTAAGCTTATTCCCGGAGCCGAGAAATGAGCGAGGCGAAGGTGCTGTCGGATGCGCCCTGGCTCAGGTCGGGTCCGGCCGCCCGCGCGCTTTCACTGCTCAATGGCGATGGCGAGGAAGCCCGCGTGGTCGGCGGCGCCGTCCGCAATGCGCTGCTCGACATCCCGACCGGCGACATCGACATTGCGACCACGGCGCTGCCGGAGGAGGTCGTTCGCCGCGCCAAGGCGGCCGGAGTCAAATGTGTGCCCACCGGCATCGACCACGGCACGGTTACGCTGGTAATCGACGCGCAGCCGTTCGAGGTCACGACCTTGCGCGAAGACACCGAGACCTTTGGCCGCAAGGCCAGGGTAGCGTTCGGCCGCAACTGGCTCCGCGATGCCGAACGGCGCGACTTCACCATCAACGGGCTTTCCGTCGATGCCGAAGGCATCGTGCACGACCATGTCGGCGGACTTGCGGATATCGCAGCTCGTCGTGTGCGCTTCATCGGCGATGCCGGCCAGCGCATCGCCGAGGATTATCTGCGCATCCTGCGTTTCTTCCGCATGCATGCCGCCTATGGAACGGGCGAACCCGATCGCGCCGGATATCTTGCCTGCATCGCCGGGCGCGCCGGATTGGCCAGTCTTTCTGCCGAACGCGTGCGCATGGAAATGCTCAAGCTCGTGGTCGCGGAGGGGGCGGGGGGCGCCGTGCAGGCGATGGCTGACGCCGGCCTGCTGCTGGCGATTTTCGGCGGTGTCACCTACACCGGCACGTTCGCGGCAATGATCGCGGCGGAGCGGGCGCTGGCGCTGCGACCGAGCGCGGTACGCCGGCTGGCGGCACTTTCGGTCGCCGTCACCGAGGACGCCAAGCGTGTCGCGGCCCGGCTGCGTCTCTCCAACGCGGAAGCGAAGGCGCTGGATTCGATGGGCCATCGCTGGTGGCGGTTCGCGGACAAGGACCAGGCGCGGGCGCGGCGGCTGCTCTATCGGCTCGGCGAGGACCCCTATCGCGACCGCCTGATGCTGGCGTGGGCGCGTGCAGGCGCCGACATCGAGTCTGCGCGCTGGCACGAGCTGGCAACCCTGCCGCAACGCTGGAGCGCGCCGAAATTTCCCCTGAAGGCCGCCGATTTCATTTCCCGTGGCATTGCCGAAGGCCCGGCGCTCGGCCATGTGCTGACGCTCGCGGAAGACGCCTGGCTGGCCGCGGATTTTCCGCTGGCTCCGTCCGCGCTTGCGGCAATTGCCGACCAGGCCGCCGCCCGTTTTATCCGCGATCACCGGTTGTGAGCGTGCCACCGCGGCAGTGGTCAGTGGTCCGGGCAGCGCGTGCGTGGAACTTCATTCGCCCTTGTCAGTGCGCTGCGGCAGCAATTCGGTGAGCGAACGGATGATGCGGTCGGGCTTCACGGCGGAGCCATCGGGCAAGCCGTCGCCGTGCACGTCGATCCAGATCGCGTGGATGCCGAGGCGCTGCGGCGCCACCACTTCCCATTCAAGATTGTCGCCGATCATCCAGGTGTCCGACGCGGTGACGCCCAGCGCCTGCATGGCGTGCAAATAGGCGCGTTCTTCCGGCTTGCCGAAACCGTGCTCGCCCTCGATCTGGATGTGATCGAAGCGATCCGACAGCGCAAAGCGTTCGATCTTGGCGCGCTGGGTGCCGGCGGCGCCGTTGGTGACCAGCGCGAGCTTGACGCCGCGCGCTTTCAGTTCGTCGATGGCGTCGTGCGCGCCGGGAAAGACGAACATTTCCTCTTCGCGATAGGCGGTGAAACGGTTCGCAAGCCGCGCCGCCAGATCCGCGGGCAGGGCGTGGCCGCCGGCCGCAAGCGCGGCAAACCCGTCTCCGACCACCAATTGCCGCGCCTCATCCAGCTTCATCCGCCATTCGGCCCCGGCGACCGCCCAGAATTTTCGCGCGGAATCGAGCACCGCGCCTGCGACCTGTTGCGACGTGAACGGACCGAATTCGGCGGCAAATTCCGCGGCGACATTGTTCCAGGCGATCTCCGGGCGGCCATAGGCCGACAGGATGGTGTCGTCCATGTCGATCAGCATCGCGCGGGGCAGCTGGGTCATCGCGTCAGGGCCATCTCACTTCCGGCGGGGTTCGACCACGGGAAGCTGCGGCCGATTGGCGCCGCGAATATCAGATCCTCAGCACCGGGTCCAATCCCGGGAAGAAACGTCGCCGGGCGGTGAGTGCCGGGCGACGTCAAAAACCCCTTACGCAACCTTGCTGGGCTCGGCCTCTTCGTCGTCTTCCTCTTCCTCGTCGTCTTCATCCTCTTCTTCTTCGTCGTCTTCATCGTCGTCATCGGACGTATCGACGAGTTCAAGCACGGCTAGCGGCAGCGTCTCGCGGAAGAGATCGCCTTCATTGCCCATCCACACGCAACCGATCTTGTCTCCGTTGACTTCCGCCACGCTAAGCGGATGGCCGCCCGACTTCAGAATGACGACGTCCCCTGGCTTCAATTCCATGTTCAGCTCCTTGATACACGACGCGAATCGCACTCTAGCGACCGGTCATGACAAGCTGATCATGCGATCATGGCCACTTTACCTGTGGTGGCATCGACGAAAGAATGGAATCCACATTGCCGCCGGTTTTCAGCCCAAAGATCGTCCCGCGGTCGTAGAGCAGGTTGAATTCGACGTAGCGTCCGCGCCGGATCAACTGTTCCTCGCGGTCGGCGGCATCCCATGCGTGGGCGAAATTGCGCCTGACCAGTTCGGGATAGATCTTCAGGAAGGCGCGGCCGACGTCCTGGGTGAAGGCGAGGTCGGCGTCCCAGTCGCCGGAGTCGTGCCAGTCGTAGAAGATGCCGCCGATGCCGCGCGCTTCCTTGCGATGCGGCAGGTAGAAATATTCGTCGCACCACTTCCTGTACTTGTCGTAATCGGCGACGCCGCTCGAGCCTTCGCAGGCGTCCCTCATGGCCTGATGGAAGGCCAGCGTGTCGGGATCTTCCTGCGTGCGCCGCCGGTCGAGCACCGGCGTCAGATCCGCGCCGCCGCCGAACCACGCCTTGGTGGTGACCACGAAGCGGGTGTTCATGTGCACGGCCGGTATATGCGGGTTGTGCAGGTGGGCGATCAACGAAATGCCCGACGCCCAGAACCTGGGATCGTCGGCGGCGCCCGGAATCTGGGCGCGGAACTCGGGCGCGAATTCGCCATGCACGGTGGAACAATGCACGCCGACTTTCTCGAACAGCCGGCCGCGCATGATCGACATCACCCCGCCGCCGCCGGGCTTGCCGGTATGGTCGGTGCGGTCCCACGGCGTGCGCACAAAACGCCCGGCGTCGCCGGGATAGAGCGCGGCCGGTGCATCGTCTTCGAGCCGCTCGAAGGCTGCGCAGATGTCGTCACGCAACGCTTCGAACCAGCTACGCGCCCGCGTCTTGCGTTCTTCGATCGACGATACGTCCATGCGGCTAGCCCTGTGGCCCGAAATAGGTGCAACTCTCGTTGCAACTGTCGCGGTGAACGCTGACGCGAGTGATCTTGCCGGCGTGCTGGACCCGCTCCCAGATGAAGCGCGACAGGTTTTCCAGCGTCGGCGTTTGCAGCGCCTCGATCTTGTTCAAGAGCTTGTGGTCGAGCGTCTTGCGGACCTCCTCCATGCTGCGTTCGAGCAGGCCGAGATCGAGCACCATGCCGGTTGCGGGATCGGGGGTGCCGCGCACGCTCACCTCGGCACGAAACGAGTGGCCGTGGATTTCCTCGCTGGCCGCGCCGAAGGTCGTTCCCTTCAGCGAATGCGCGGCTTCAAAGCGAAACGATTTCGTCAGTTCCCACATCTCTTGAGTCCAGGATCCTATCTGATGCCGAGTGTCTTGTGCGTCTGCAGGCTGAGCCGCCATTGCGGATGGCGCAGGCAGTAATCGATCGTGCGCGCGGTGTTCTCGACCGCGTCGGGGCCGTCCATCGGCTGCAGCGAGAAGCGCTCGAAATCAAGGCCCTCGAAATCCTCCGGCGCCGCGCCTTCCTGCGGATAGACCAGCTTCAATTCGTGGCCCCGGCGCACCACGAGGCCGGCGCCGGCCTTCGGGCTGACGCAGACCCAGTCCATCCCCGCGGGGGGATCGATGGTGCCGTTGGTCTCGATGCCGATCGAGAAGCCGCGCGCATGCAGCGCTTCGATGAAGGGCGTGTCGACCTGCAGCAGGGGCTCGCCGCCGGTCAGCACCACGTAGCGGTTGGTGTTGTCGCCGGTCCATTGACACGCGATGGTATCGGCGAGTTCGTCGGCGGTGGCGTAGCGGCCACCCAGCGTGCCGTCGGTGCCGACGAAGTCGGTATCGCAAAACCGGCAGGTGGCGGCGGCGCGGTCCTGCTCGCGGCCGCTCCAGAGGTTGCAGCCGGAAAAACGGCAAAATACCGCGGCCCGGCCGGCATGCGCGCCTTCGCCCTGCAAGGTCAGGAAGATCTCTTTAACCGCGTAACTCACTATCTCTCCTCGGACCGCATCTGGCCCGTAGCTGTGGCGCCGGTCTGCCGCAGCGCCTCGCCCAATGCCATGGCGGCCGCCATGGCCACATTGAGCGAGCGCAAACCCGGCCGGATCGGGATCACCAGCCGCGCATCGGCGACGGCTGCCACTTCGTCGGGTACCCCTGCGGATTCCCGCCCGAACAGCAGGACATCGTCCCTCTGGTAGCGGAAATCCAGGTAGGAACCGGCTCCCTTGGTCGTAAACAGCACCAGCCGGGAACCCGCCTCGTTACGCCATTGTTCGAATTTTGACCATGAGTCATGGCGGGTAATGGTTACATGATCGAGATAGTCCATTCCCGCCCGGCGGAAATGCCGGTCGGAGATCGGAAATCCGGCCGGCTCGATAATGTGGGCCGCGGCGCCCAGGCATGCGCACAGCCGCAGAATCGTCCCGGTGTTCTGGGGAATGTCAGGCTGGAAAAGAGCGATGTTCATTCGAATAGGGGACTTATTGATCCAGGGGACGCCGGGCCGAATGCCGGATATGTACGATCCAGACATCGGCCCTTTCGACGAAGTAGTGAACGCGGTACGGATATCGCGTCACGAGGCGGCTGCGCAATTCCGGGGCTCTTGCGTTGCGAATTCCGAGATAAGATAGGGACGCGCGGCGATGAGAGCGCACGCATCAGAAATTGCCTGACGTACCTTGTCCGCGCCGGCCGGGTTCTCTTTCGCGATATAGTCCACGATTTCCCGGAGATCGTCCCGCGCGCGGGGCGTAAACCGGAGCGTCATGAACCGCGTTGCTTCAAGAGATCGGCGATCTCGTCGGCCGACACAGCCTCACGGCGCTTGGCTTGAGCGAAACCCTCTTCGATGGCTTCCCACTCGGCATCATCGGGATGGTAGAGTTCACCCTCTCGGGCTTCCAAAGCAAGCAGCATCTGGACGGCGTCTTCCTGCCGTTCCGGCGGCCAGGTCAGCACACGCTCGATTATCTCTTTCACCTGATCTCTCGTCATACCGGGTCTTTCGCTTCTTCCAGGAAGGCGATGACATGCTCCCGCGTGACGGACGGGAAATCCCCAAGGAAATCGTCGATTGATTCCCCCGCTTCGAGGTAGTCCAGCAGGGTCTGCACGGGAACTCTCGTACCGTGGAAAACGGCCAAGCCGCCCATCACGTCGGGGTCTCGCGAGAAAATTGGCCGATCCTTCATCATAGCGATAACCATACCATTTGGCGCGACCGGCTGTAACCGGATTGGCCGGAAAATGCTGGAATTCGCTGATTCCCAGACGCAGCGAGGTCAGCCTGCGTTTGTGCGCGCCGCCCTCCGGACCGACCCGATGTATTGAATAAATCACGGTCCGGCGCGGATTTAGTGCATTGCACGCCTGCGAGCCGATAGCGGGCTTGCGCTCTCACGGCAAGGGTGCCAATAGAACGATTCTGGACTGCTTGTTCCGCCGGTTTGGGGGAGGAAAAAGTGGTTTTCTGCCGCCGCGGGGGCCGCGGGCGCCGGCAGCCTCTTCAGGTCGCGTTTTTAGCGTGTCCGGGGCGGTTCCGCCGGCTGCAGACAAGAAAGGGCTTGGAATCGTGACGACAGCGTCTTCGGCGGACCATCCGACACGCCGTGATTTTCTCTACGTTGCAACGGGAGCCGTCGCCGCGGTAGGCGCTGCTGCCGCGGTGTGGCCGCTGGTTGCCCAGATGAACCCGGACGCCTCGACGATCGCGGCCGGTGCGCCGATCGAGGTCGATCTGACCCCGATCGCCGAGGGGCAGGACATCAAGGTGTTCTGGCGCGGCAAGCCGATCTACATCAGCCACCGGACCAAGAAGCAGATCGAGGCTGCCCAGAACGTGCAGCTATCGAGCCTGCCGGATCCGCAGCCCGACTCGGCACGCGTCAAGGCGGGCCATGACCAGTGGCTGGTCGTGATCGGCATCTGCACCCATCTCGGCTGTATCCCGATCGCCCATGAGGGCGCATACGACGGCTTCTTCTGTCCCTGCCACGGTTCGGTGTACGACACCTCGGGCCGCATCCGTCAGGGACCTGCACCGACCAACCTGCCGGTGCCGCCTTACACGTTCGTTTCCGACACCAAAATCCAGATCGGCTAAGGGCCGGACGCCAGTCCGAAACCCCTTAATCCGTCGCGTCGTTTTACTTCCTCAGGATCGCATCAATGAGCGGACCATCCGATTTCCAGCCGACCAATCCCGCCTTGAAGTGGATCGAACGGCGCCTCCCGATCATGGGACTCATGCATTCGTCGTTCGTGGCGTATCCGACGCCGCGTAACCTGAACTACTGGTGGACCTTCGGCGCCATCCTTTCGATGATGCTGGGCGTGCAGATCCTGACCGGCGTGATCCTGGCGATGCACTACACGCCGCATGCCGATCTCGCCTTCAAATCGGTCGAACTGATCGTCCGCGACGTCAACTACGGCTGGCTGCTGCGCAACGTCCACGCCTGCGGTGCGTCGATGTTCTTCTTCGCCGTCTACATCCACATGTTCCGCGGCCTGTATTACGGGTCGTACAAGGAACCGCGCGAGGTGCTCTGGATTCTCGGCGTCATCATCTATCTGCTGATGATGGCGACCGGCTTCATGGGTTACGTGCTGCCGTGGGGCCAGATGAGCTTCTGGGGCGCCACCGTCATCACCAACCTGTTCTCGGCGGTGCCGTATTTCGGCGAGAGCATCGTGACGCTGCTGTGGGGCGGCTATTCGGTCGGCAATCCGACGCTGAACCGTTTCTTCTCGCTGCACTACCTGCTGCCGTTCGTGATCGCCGGCGTGGTCGTGCTGCACGTCTGGGCGCTTCACGTCGCAGGCCAGAACAATCCGGCCGGCGTCGAGGCCAAGACCGAAAAGGACACCGTGCCTTTCACGCCTTACGCAACGATGAAGGATGCCTTCGGCGTCTCCTGCTTCATGCTGTTCTTCGCCTGGTTCATCTTCTACATGCCGAACTATCTCGGCGACCCCGAGAACTACATCCCGGCCAATCCGGCTGTAACGCCCCCGCACATCGTGCCGGAATGGTATTACCTGCCGTTCTACGCGATCCTGCGCTCGATCCCGGACAAACTCACCGGCGTCGTTGCGATGTTCGGCGCGATTGTCATCCTGGCGTTCCTGCCCTGGCTCGACAGCGCCAAAACGCGCTCGTCGAAGTACCGTCCGCTGGCCAAGCAGTTCTTCTGGATGTTCGTGGTGGTCTGCATCGGGCTCGGCTATCTCGGCGCCCAGCCGCCGGAAGGCATCTACGTGATCGTCGGCCGCATCCTGACGTTCGCCTACTTCGCCTATTTCCTCATCGTGCTGCCGCTGCTCGCGCGGATCGAGAGGCCGCGTCCGGTGCCGAATTCGATCGCCGACGACGTGCTGGCGAAGTCGGGCGGCAAGGCTGCGCCGATGGTGTCGAGCGTAATCGCCCTGATGGTCGCCGGCGGATTGCTGTTGGGCGGCGCCGAGAGCGCCCGCGCCGCGGAAGGTGCACCGAAACCGCCGGGGCAGAAGTGGTCGTTCGCCGGTCCCTTCGGCACGTTCGATCGCGGCGCCATGCAGCGCGGCCTGCAAGTCTACAAGGAAGTCTGCGCGGCCTGCCATGGCCTCTCGTTCGTGGCATTCCGCAATCTCGCCGAGCCCGGCGGCCCCGGTTTTTCGGTGGCCCAGGCGCAGGCGTTCGCCGCCGAGTACAAGGTCAAGGACGGTCCGAACGATCAGGGTGAGATGTTCGAGCGTCCGGGCCGGCCCGCCGACTATTTCCCGTCGCCGTTCCCGAACGAGCAGGCGGCGCGCGTGGCCAATGGCGGCGCCTATCCGCCGGATCTGTCGCTGATCACCAAGGCGCGATCCTACGGCCGCGGTTTCCCTCAGTTCCTGATCGACTTCTTCACCCAGTATCAGGAGCAGGGTCCGGACTACCTGGTTGCGCTGCTGCAAGGCTATGAGGAGAAGCCGCCGGCCGGTTTCACGCTGCCTGAGGGCTCCTACTACAACAAATACTTCCCCGGCCACGCCATCAAGATGCCGAACCCGCTGAGCGACGGTCAGGTCACCTATAGCGACGGCTCGCCGGCGACGGTGGCGCAATACGCCAAGGACGTCACCACGTTCCTGATGTGGGCCGCGGAGCCGCACATGGAGGCGCGCAAGCAACTCGGCCTGCAGGTTTTCGTGTTCCTGATCCTGCTCACCAGCTTGCTGTTCTTCACCAAGAAGAAGGTTTGGGCCAACGCCCACTGAGGCAAGCGCCTCGAGAGTTTCGGAAAAGCCCCTGCGGGGGCTTTTTTGTTGGCTACAAGCTCCGTCATTCCGGGATGGTCCGAAGGACCAGACCTCAGGTTCGCAATTGCGAACCGGGGAATCTCGAGATTCTCAGGGGCGCAAGGGCGCCCCGTAGTTCGATGCTACGCATCGCGCCGGAATGACGGTGCGCGGGATTGCGCCCCACCTCTACAGCGGACAAAATAGCCACCAAACGATCCAGACATCAGTACGGAGGATTCCCATGGGTACCAGCGTCACTTTCAAGCGCCCGGACGGCAAGGACGCCGCCGGCTATCTCGCCAACGCCTCGCGCGGCAATGCGCCGGGCGTGGTCGTGATCCAGGAGTGGTGGGGCCTGCAGGACCAGATCAAGGGCATGTGCGACCGCTTCGCGCTGGCCGGCTTCGACGCGCTGGCGCCCGATCTCTACAAGGGCACGGTGGTGCCGTATCACGACACGGATGCGGCTGGCCGCGAGATGAACTCGCTGGATTTCATGGACGCGACCACGCAGACCGTGCGCGGCGCCGTGCAATACCTGGCAAGGAACGGGGCCAAGGTCGGCCTGACCGGTTTCTGCCTCGGCGGCGCGGTGACCATCATCGGCGCCACCAAGATTCCGGAGCTTGCGGCCGGCGTGGCGTTCTACGGCATTCCGCCGGAACAGGCGGCAAAGCCCGCGGACGTGAAGATTCCGCTGCAGGCGCATTTCGCCAACAAGGACGACTGGTGCACGCCTCAGGTAGTCGACGCCTTCGAGAAGGGCATGAAAGCCGCCGGCAAGTCGCTTGAACTGTTCCGTTATGACGCCGAGCATGCCTTCGTCAACGAGCAGCGCCAATCGGTGCACGACCGCCAGGCCGCGGAACTGGCCTGGGGCAGGGCGACGGAATTTTTCAGGAAGCATCTGGGCTGAACCGATCGACGCTTCCTCGCCATTGCGAGCGAAGTGACGCAATCGATCGTGAGGGAGGCGACATGGGTTGCTTCCGCCTTCGCTCTTCGAGCTACGGCGGACAAGTCGTCGCTTCGCTTCTCGCAATGACGTGGTGGGTAAAATGAAAATCTTCTGCACGGGCGCATCGGGCTATATCGGCGGATCGGTTGCGGCGCATCTCATCGCCGCCGGACATCACGTGACGGGCCTGGTCCGCTCGCCTGAAAAGGCCGACGCGGTTCGAGCGCGCGGCATCGAGCCGGTGCTGGGCACGCTCGATGACGGGAAAATCCTGGCGCAGGCGGCGCAGGCCGCCGACGTCGTCGTCAACGCGGCGAGCGCCGATCACAAGGGCGCCGTCGTCGCCCTGCTCGATGCGCTCGCCGGAAGCGGCAAGCCGTTCATCCACACATCGGGATCGAGCATCGTCGGCACGCGCGCCAGGGGCGAACGCTCGGATGCGGTTTTCGACGAAGACACGCCGTTCACGCCATCGCCGGCGCGCGCGGCACGGGTCGCATTGAACGAATTCATCCTCTCCCACCGCGACAAGGGCTGCCGCCCGGTCATCGTCTGCCCGAGCCTGATCTACGGCCTCGGTCTTGGCGCCAATCCGGACAGCGTGCAGGTGCCGCTGCTGATCAAGCTCGCCAAGAAGCGCGGCAACGCGGCGCATGCCGGACCCGGCGAGAACATCTGGTCGAACGTGCATATCGATGACCTCGGTCCCCTCTACGCGCTTGCCATCGAGAAGGCGCCGGCGGGCAGCTTCTATTTCGCCGAGAACGGCGAGCATTCGATGCGTGAAGCCTGCGAGGCCATCAACCGCATGCTGGGCTTTGCCGGGCCGCCATCGGCGATGTCGATGACGGAAGCCGCGGCCGAATGGGGCGAGGGCACGACCGAAGATACGATGGCGTCGAACAGCCGGGTGCGGGCGAAGCGTGCGCGCGAGCTCGGTTGGAAGCCGACTGCGCGCGGCCTGATCGAAGAGATCGGGCAGGGGTGTTACCGGGAGTAAATCTCGCTGTCGTCCCTGCGAACGCAGGGACCCATACGCCGCGGCCTGTCGATTCAGAAAATGCTGTTCGACGACTTTGCGCAACAACAACTCGCTGTGGCTATGGGTCCCTGCGTTCGCAGGGACGACACTGGTTGTTGGGCGACACTTCCGCCTAACTCTTCCCGCGTACGCCGTCCCACCACGCGCACGTCCCCGACATCAGCTTGTAATTGCCTTCCATCACCTGCACCGGTGCGCGCAATCCCTGGGCCGCGGCGCGCAAGCGCATTTCGCGCGCGACGACGCGGTCTTCCGGCGGCAGCCAGACGCGCTCGTGGCCCCACAGGCTCGGGCCGTCATGCATCTCGACCGGCTGCCATGTCGCCGGATCGATCTCGCGGCCGCCCCAGCCGCATTCGATCATGAAGGACGACGGCGTCCTGGCGTAGAACGAGGTCATGAAATCGTTGGTGTGGCGGCCGAGCGTGACGCCGACGCGGTCCTCTTGCGTCATCGCGATGTCGTAGCACTGGCCGACATCGTCGAGCGAGCACAGCTCCACCATCAGATGATGCATGCCGTTCCGCCCCGTTTCGATCAGTGCGAGGCTGTGATGCCGCGCGTTGACGTGGAAGAAATAGGCGCGGAACGGCTTCTCGATATAGTCGGAAAGCCCGAAGCCGAGCACATCGACATAGAACGCCATCATGGGATCGATGTTCTCGACCGTCAGCACGGCGTGCCCGAGGCCCAGTGGCCCGGTACGAAAACCCGAGATCGAACGTCCGGGCATGAACGGCGTGTCATCGATCTCGGCGCCATGGAACGCTTCCAGCCGGTTGCCGGCGGGGTCGCGAAACGAGATCAGTCCGCGGACGCGCCTGGCGTCCGCCAGCGTCTGCGGCTCGGCCGCGACTTGCACGCCGGCCTTTTCCAGCCGCGCCGCCAGCGCATCCAGCGCGGGGCCGTCTGCGACTTCCCAGCCGAAGAAACGCGTCCCTTCGCCCATGGCGCGGTCGATGACGATACGCTGCTTGCGATCGTCCATCCGGAACGCCAGCAGCGAATTGCCGCGCTCCACCGCCTGCAGCCCGACCATGCCGGTCCCGAACTGCCGCCAGTCCTCCAGCGCCTCCGAACCGAAGCCTGCATATCCCAGACCCAGCAAAGCCATCGCAAGCCTCCGCCCTTCGCAGATCTTTGCGCGCCGAACGCGCCGCTGCCTGGTCAAATCCTATGCAATTTTTGTCCGTTCCGACACCCAAAGCTGGGGGCCGTACCGGTCATCCGAGGTGATGCCTCCCTTGACATCGTCCACGGCGGATGGTGTCTAGTTCCCATGAGCACCATCCGCCCATCCCGTCTCTGGTGGCGCACCTCTTAAAAGAGGTGGCCGGTGCGATTTCATTTTTTCAATCGTCGAAGGTCGCCATCGCAGTGCGACCGATGGTTTGTTTATTTTCCCTTCGTTTGTCCTGTGTGGCGCTCCCTGGCGAAGTTTCGTAAGAGGATCACATGAACAGGACAGCCTTTTCCTTACCCGAGCACAGCGAATACCGAACCAGCGGCGGCCTCGCGATTTCGCGAACCGTCGAGCAGTTCACCGGCGATGCCAAGCGGCTCGATGACCTGATCGAACTGCTGGACCGCCGCCGCGGCGTGGTCCTGTCCTCCGGCACCACAGTGCCCGGCCGCTACGAGAGTTTCGATCTCGGTTTCTCCGATCCGCCGCTGGTGCTGGAAACGGTCGGCTCCGATTTCTCGCTGACCGCATTGAACGCCCGTGGCGAGGTGCTGATCGCATTCCTGGGCGATGTGCTGCGCGAGCCCTGCGTGGTCATTTCGGAACGAAGTGCAAAGCGGCTGGCCGGCCACATCATCCGCGGTGCGGCCCCGGTCGAGGAAGACCAGCGCACCCGCCGCGCCAGCGTGATGTCGCTGGTGCGCGACATCGTTGCCGCATTGTCGGCCGATGACGACCCGTTGCTCGGGCTGTTCGGCGCCTTTGCCTACGACCTCGTGTTCCAGATCGAGGACCTCGTGCAGAAGCGCGCGCGCGAGAGCGACCAGCGCGACATCGTGCTCTACGTGCCGGATCGCCTGCTGGCCTACGACCGCGCCACCGGCCGCGGCGTGGTGCTGAGCTACGATTTTTCCTGGAAGGGCAAATCCACCAACGGCATTCCGCGCGATACCGGCGAGAGCCCCTACGTCAAGGCGCCGCGCCAGGGATTTACCGATCACGGGCCCGGCGAATACCAGGCGACAGTAGAAGTCGCGCGCGCGGCGTTTGCGCGCGGCGATCTGTTCGAGGCGGTGCCGGGGCAATTGTTCGCGGAGCCCTGCGAACGCTCGCCGGCGGAAGTGTTCCAGCGGCTTTGTCGCATCAATCCGTCGCCCTATGGCGCGCTGATGAATCTCGGCGAGGGCGAATTCCTGGTGTCGGCTTCGCCCGAGATGTTCGTGCGTTCCGACGGGCGCCGGGTCGAGACCTGTCCGATCTCGGGTACCATCGCGCGCGGTGTCGACGCGATCGGTGACGCCGAGCAGATCCGCCAATTGCTGAATTCGGAGAAAGACGAATTCGAACTCAACATGTGCACCGACGTCGACCGCAACGACAAGGCGCGCGTTTGCGTGCCCGGCACGATCAAGGTTCTCGCACGCCGGCAGATCGAAACCTATTCGAAGCTGTTCCATACCGTCGATCATGTCGAAGGCATGCTGCGGCCGGGATTCGATTCCCTCGATGCGTTCCTGACCCATGCCTGGGCGGTGACGGTGACCGGCGCGCCGAAACTGTGGGCGATGCAGTTCGTCGAGGACAATGAGCGTTCGTCGCGGCGCTGGTATGCCGGTGCGATCGGCGCGGTGAATTTCGACGGCAGCATCAATACCGGGCTCACCATCCGCACCATCCGCATGAAGGACGGCCTCGCCGAGGTGCGCGTCGGCGCCACCTGCCTGTTCGATTCGGATCCCGCTGCCGAAGACCGCGAATGCCAGGTCAAGGCGGCGGCGCTGTTCCAGGCGCTGCGCGGCGATGCGCCTAAACCCTTGTCCGCGTTTGCGCCCGACGCCACCGGCTCGGGCCGCAACGTGCTCCTGATCGATCACGACGACAGTTTCGTGCATATGCTGGCGGATTATTTCCGCCAGGTCGGCGCCAGCGTGACCGTGGTCCGGCATGTCCATGCGCAGGAGATGCTGAAGAAGAAGTGGGATCTGCTGGTGCTGTCGCCGGGCCCGGGACGGCCGGAGGATTTCGGGATCTCGAAAACCATCGGGACCGCGCTCGAACGGAAACTTCCTATTTTCGGCGTCTGCCTCGGCGTGCAGGCGATCGGCGAATATTTCGGCGGCCAGCTCGGCCAGCTCACCCAGCCCGCGCACGGACGGCCGTCGCGGGTGCAGGTGCGCGGCGGGCGGCTGATGCAGAACCTCCCCAACGAGATCGTGATCGGCCGCTATCATTCGCTCTATGTCGAGCGCGACAGCGTGCCTGATGTGCTCGACGTCACCGCCACCACCGAGGACGGCGTCGCGATGGCGATCGAACACAAGACCCTGCCGGTGGGCGGCGTGCAGTTTCACCCGGAATCGCTGATGTCGCTCGGCGGCGATGTGGGGCTGCGCATCGTCGAGAACGCGTTTCGGCTGAACGTGCCAGTCAATTGAGGATTGCGAGATACCGATGACATTCGATCACGATCTGAAGGCGACCGTCCGCACCATTCCGGACTACCCGAAAAAGGGCATCCTGTTTCGTGACATCACCACGCTATTGGCGGATGCGCGTGCGTTCCGCCGCGCGGTCGATGAACTGGTGCAGCCATGGGCGGGCTTGAAGATCGACAAGGTCGCCGGCATCGAGGCGAGGGGATTCATCCTCGGCGGCGCGGTGGCGCATCAGGTCTCCGCCGGCTTCGTGCCGATCCGCAAGAAGGGCAAGCTGCCGCACACCACGGTGCGGATCGCGTACTCGCTCGAATACGGCCTCGACGAAATGGAAATGCATGTCGACGCGATCCAGCCTGGCGAGCGCGTCATCCTGGTCGATGACCTCATTGCCACCGGCGGCACCGCGGAGGGCGCGGTGAAGCTCTTGCGCCAGATCGGCGCCAACGTCGTTGCGGCCTGCTTCATCATCGATCTGCCGGATCTCGGCGGCGCCGACAAACTGCGCGCGATGGATGTTCCGGTGCGCACGTTGATGACGTTCGAGGGACACTGAGTTTTTCTCGCGCCACACTCTCTCCACGTCGTCCCGGCGAAGGCCGGGACCCATAGCCACCGTCGGGAGTCGTTGCGCAAGGCACCAGCCATCTCACTCCAACCGCGAGAGCAACGCGGTATGGGTCCCGGCGTTCGCCGGGACGACGGCTGGGGTCAGATCGCCTCGGCGCCCAGTTGCGCCCGCCAGTGCACCGCGCGCTCCTTCAGCAGTGCGTCGCGGATGTAGGCGGTTTCTTCCTCGTCCAGCCGTTCGCATTCCTCGAAGGTCAGGCTGTCCGGCCCGTGCGTGGTCGATGCCGCCTGCAGGCTGCGGCAGGTGTGGCTGCCTTGGCGCAGGGTGAACCAGATCCGGTTCTGGATCTTGTCCAGGTTGGGCGTCTGCCCGACCCATGCCTGGGACGAGGCCTTGCAGCGGATCGCGAAAATCCCGGCGACGGTTTTCCGCTCCTTGTAGGCGGCGATCGCTGCCTTTCGATCTGATGTCACGGGATGGCCTCGCCTGCTGAATGTCGGGCCGTGGCGATATCAGACAGGGCGGGGTGCGTCAATATTACCCGGGTAATATTTCGTGTCGCCGTTCACGACGGCTGCGCCAGCAGGCTGAGTTCCAACTCGCGAAAACAGATGTAATTCCTGCGTATCCACTGGTGCAGTTCGGTCGAGGAATCCCGCTCGGTCCGCAGGTAGTCGGTGAAGGAGAAAGTCACCCGGTCGATATAGGTCTTCAGGAACGAGGGCAGCGCCGAAATCCGAACGACCGGTCCCTCCGTCATGACCCTGGGCAATTCGCCGCGAACCACGTGCTCGTTGTCGATCGTGATCAGCGTATTCGTCGGGATCCGCTCGTGCAGCATCGGATAGCTGCGTGCGGAGACGCGGTCGGTATCGGCCACGAACAGGAAGACCGGCGCGACGCCGCGGCGCGCGGCTTCCTTCAGGAAGCCGATCTCATGGATCATCCTGAAGAACTCGTCGAAGGCGTGAAAGCCGAGGTCGATCACCTTGGCGACGCCGTCATTGACGATCAGGCGGTCCATCAGCTGCATCTTGCCGTAGGTGTCGCCGACATCGGCCGTTTCGGTGACTCGCGGCAGATATTCGAGCAGGGACGGCTCTTTCAGGTTGATGTCGAAAGCGGACACCATGCCGTCCTTGAGCAGCAGGAACTCGCTCAAGAGGCGCGCAAGCAGCGTCTTGCCGACCATCGGTCGGGGCGAGCAGACGATGTAAACGGGCGTAAGGCTCATCACCGGCTATATCAGGCGAATTTTGTGCCTAATCCAGCCTTATCGCGCACGGGCCGCGACTATTTTTCGCCGCCGCGTGCAACCGGCTTGGTGGAGCCCACGAGGTCGGTCAGCTTGATGCGGTCGAACTCGCTCCAGACGTTGGCGAGCCAGTGCCGGACATAGCCGCGCAGCACGAACGAATAGTTCGCGGCCTCGTCGTCCTTGCCCTTGTTGGCGACGAATTTGAGGAACGGCACCGAGGAAACCTCGACCTGCTCGTAGGCCATTTCGTTGAGCTTCGGGATGACGAGGTCGGTCGCATCCTTGATGCGGTGGAAGTAGGAATTATAAGTCGACTGGTCCCACTGGAAGAACTGGGTGTCGTTGATGAAGTTCTTCACCAGGAAGTACTTGGCGCCCTGCATGAAATTCGCGGTCTCGGCGATCTCGTCGAGCGAGGCGATCGAGGGTCCCAGGATATGGAACACGGCGAACGTGATCTGTCCGGCCTTCGCCGCATCGAGGAACCCGATGTCGCGCAACGACGCCAGTGCGGGAGACAACAGTCCGGCGCGGACGTCGATCACGGTGACGGAGGGGCTGACCGCGTTCAGCGTATCGAAAATCTTCATCTGGTCCGCGGTCGTCGTCATGTCGACGATCTCGGTGATATCAGGGTGGAACCGCTTCAGAGTACCGCGCGGAGATTCGGTGTCGAACGCCCGGGTCGGTACGTTATTGGCGCTGAAATAGTCCAGCAGCGTTCGTGACACGGTCGTCTTGCCGACCCCGCCCTTGTCCGCGCCAACCACAATCACAACTGGCTTTGCCATGGAATTCCTTTGAATCAACTTCACCGACCGCGGGGAGCGATCGGCAGCCCCATTCCCTGCTTTGGGCGCGACCATGGCAGAAACAAGGGAGAATTCAATTCCTTAGAAGCGCATCGCCACCATTCGTGCGGAATTTCTTGATCAGGACGGTCGGCCGCCGGAGGAACCTAGCTGGGCCGGCCCCACGGCCCCTCCGACGGGCCAGGACGGACGTCAATCGGGCCGGTCGCGGGCGGGTTGGCGTCGTTCCAGGGGCCGCGGGGCACGGGCGGCGGGAGTTGCTCGGGCGTCGCTTCGTCCTGGACTTCCGGCGCGTCTGCCTCATCCGAAGGCACGGCCAGCGGTCCGGGATCGTGTCCACCGGCGTACTGCACCAGCGCCTTGACGCGGTTCTCCACCGAGGGATGGGTGGCGAACAAATCGGCAAAGCCCTCGCGTGGATTGTCGACGCAGAGTTCCATCACCGCCGAGGTGGCGCCGGGGAGTTCGCCGCGGTTCTCGATCTTGCGCAGCGCCGAGATCATGGCGTCGGGGTTCTTGGTCAGCTCGACCGAACCGGCGTCGGCGAGAAATTCCCGCGACCGCGACAGTGCCAGCTTGACGACCTGCGACAACAGCCAGGCGAGCACGATCAGCGCCACCGCAATGATGATCGCGAGGATCGCACCACCCGCGCCCTTGCTGTCGCGGTCGGATGATGACGATGACGAGGAGGAAGACGAACGGCGGCCGGAGCTCCACGGCATGTTGGTGAACATCCGGAACATCAATTCGCCGAAGAAGCCGACCACGCCGGCGATGATGACGGCGACCACCATCAGCTGCACGTCGCCGTTGCGGATATGCGTAAGCTCGTGGCCGAGCACGGCCTCGATCTCCTGATCGTCGAGCGCGGCCAGAAGCCCCGATGTGACCGTGACGGCATATTGCTGCCGGTTGAGCCCGCTGGCGAAGGCATTCAGCGCCGGGCTGTTCATCACCTTCAGCTTCGGCATCGGGATGCCGCGCGAGATGCAGAGATTCTCAAGGAGATTATAGAGCCGCGGCTGCTGCTGCCGCGTCACGCTCTCGCCGCCGGTCACGGCGTCGATCATGTTCTGGTGAAAGAAGTAGGCGATCACGATCCACAGCACGGCGACGACCGTGGCGTAGGGAAACGCCGTCGCCAGGTCGCGCCGGGCATGCGTCAGGTAGAAGCCGAGCGATTTGTTGCTGTTCATCAGCACTTCGGCGACCAGCGCGCCGGCAAACACCATCACGTAGATCAGCAGAAACAGCCCGGCGAGCAGCAGCATCGAACGAACCTTGTTCGACGAGATGTGCGTGTAGAGACCGTACGCGGCCATGATGGGCTGCTCTGCCGGGCGCTTTGGAGCCTTAGAACTTCACCGTTGGCACCGTCTCGACCTGCGTGCGGCTGGCGCCGAGATCGAAGAATTCCTTGCGGGTGAAGCCGAACATGCCGGCAAACAGTGCCGCGGGCAGTTGCTGGATGCCGGTGTTGTACTCCTGGACCGCGTTGTTGAAGAAGCGTCGGCTGGCCGCGATCTTGTTTTCGAGATCGGAGAGTTCGCTCGCCAGCTGCTGGAAATTGGCGTTGGCCTTGAGGTCCGGATAGGCCTCCGACAGCGCGATCAGGCGCCCGAGCGCGCCGCTCAACTGGTTTTCAGCCGCGGACACCTGCGCCGGCCCCTGCGCCGACATCGCGGAATTGCGCGCCTTGATCACGTCGTCGAGCGTGCCGCGCTCATGCTGCGCGTAGCCCTTGACGGTCTCGACCAAGTTCGGGATCAGGTCGTGGCGCTGCTTGAGCTGCACGTCGATGTCGGCAAAGGCCTGGCTGACGCGCTGGCTGAGCGCGACCAGGCGGTTATACGCGCCGAACGCAAACAGCACGATGATGACGATGACGCCGAGAACGATCCAGCCGGTCGACATGACGGACAACTCCTGTGGGACGAAAGAGAGCGAAACTAGACGAAAAGCGGGGCTCGCGGCAGCCCGCCCGCGAGGTGGGAGACTTGGGGCATGGCGTTAGTCGGAAGTAGGGCGGGAGAAGTTCAAGCTGGACTCTCGGCCGTCATTCCGGGGCGATGCAAAGCATCGAACTACGGGGCGCCCTTGCGCCCCTGAGAATCTCGAGATTCCCCGGTTCGCAATTGCGAACCTGAGGTCTGGTCCTGTCGGACCATCCCGGAATGACGGATTCAATAAACCGCGTCGCCCCAACGCCAACGGCGGGCATTGGCATACTCGGCCTTGGCGCGGCGAGGGATCGTTGCGGTGGTAACACCGTCACGCGTGCAGAGCTTGGCCGCTACTTCCACCTTGCTGACGGCCGGTTGCGCCAGCACGCGGGAGGGGCGCCGGCCTTCAACCGGTGCGCGCATCAGCGCGACATAGGAGAACCGTTCGTCCTCGAACGGCACTTCCGCGCCCTTGACCTGCATGTGCGCGCGCGAGCGCCGCAGGCGCTGACTGAAATGGCACCAGTCCGGGGCTTGAAGCGGACATTTGCCATCATGCGGGCAGGGTGCGGCGACATGCGCGCCGAGGCCGATCAGATGATCCCGCAGCGCGATGATCCGTGCGTAGCCTGCGGGCGTGCCGGGTTCGACGACCAGCAGCGTGTCGCGGGTCTTTTCCCACATCAGTTCGCCCAGCGCGCGTTGCTCGGCATCGCCGATCTCGCCGATCATGTAGCTCGCGACGACGAGGTCGGCGGCTTCCGAACTGGCCAAAGCGGCGCGGGCTTCGCCGCGTTCGTAGTTGACGTCGCGCAGGCGGAAGCTGTCGGCAAAGAGACCGAGCGCCAGCGATCGCAACGCCTCGTTGGCGTCGAGCAGCGCAAAATCCTGCAGTGAGGGAAAAACTTCCGCCGCCGCCCAACTCGCCGTTCCCGGCCCGGCGCCGATATCGAGCAGGCTGACCGGCGCAAAATCCGGCCTGATCTCGACCAGTGCGTTCAGGCTCGCGGTGACCGCAGCATAAGTCGCGGGCATCCGCGCCAGCGCGTAGGCCAGCGCATCGGCCTCCGAGCGGATGGTGCCGGAGGTACCGCCGCCGCGATAGGTTTTCGAGATCGTCGCGGCGCGGCCGGCGGCGTCGCTGCGCGAAAAGCCCCGCAGCTTGCCGTCGAGCGCGGCTTTCAGTTCGGCGGGGAGGTCGGGTGAGGTCATGGTTCTCGTCATGCCCCGCGAAGGCGGGGCATCCAGTACTCCGAGGCGCCTGTGATGATCATGGACAGCGCGGCGTACTGGATCATCCGCCTTCGCGGATGATGACGTCAACCGGGTGGCGCGAGCTATCTCACGCCACGTTCTGATCCAGGATCTTCACGGCGTCGTCGAGGCCGACCGAGACCAGTTGCGAGACGCCGCGTTCGGCCATGGTGACGCCGAACAGCCGGTTCATCCGCGCCATCGTGATCGGATTATGCGTGATGATGATGAAGCGGGTTTCGGTCGACGAGGTCATCTCGTGCAGCAGGTTGCAGAACCGCTCCACGTTGTGGTCGTCGAGCGGCGCGTCGACTTCGTCCAGCACGCAGATCGGCGACGGGTTGGTGAGGAACACCGCGAAGATCAGCGCCAGCGCCGTCAGCGCCTGCTCGCCGCCCGAGAGCAGCGACAGCGTCTGCGGCTTCTTGCCGGGAGGCTTGGCGATGATTTCCAGACCCGCTTCGAGCGGATCGTCGCTTTCGATCAGGTGAAGCGCTGCTTCGCCGCCGCCGAACAGCTCCGTGAACAGCCGCTTGAAGTGTTCGTTGACGGTCTCGAACGAGGTCAGGAGCCGCTCGCGGGCTTCCTTGTTGAGGCTCTGGATGCCCTGGCGCAGCCGCTTGATGGCTTCGACCAGGTCGTCGCGCTCGGTGGTCAGCGCGGTGTGCTGGGTCTCGACCTCGCGCAACTCTTCCTCGGCGCGCAGGTTGACGGCGCCGAGGCGCTCGCGGTCGCGGCGCAGCTTTTCGAGGCTTTCCTCGATCTCGTTGAGCGGGGGCAGTTCGGCGCCGGGCTCGATCTCGGCGAGCGCCGCCACCGCATGCGGCTCGACTTCGAGCATGTCGTGGATTTCGCGCTCGATATCCGAAAGCCGGCGCTTGCTGCCTTCCATGCGCTCCTCGGCGCGGGCGCAGGCTTCGCGGGCGGAGGAGAGCGCCTCGAGCGACGCCTTGGCCTCGCGATCGGTTTGCGCCATCACGCTCTCGGCAGCGGCCAACGCGTCCGCGGCCACGCGGCGCGCGCTTTCGGCGGATTCGATTTCGTTGATCAGCGCGCTGCGCTTTTCGGCGAACACTTCCGGCGCATTTTCGAGTTCGGCGCGTTCGGCCGTCACTTCGGTGATGCGCGCCTCGACGGTGGCGAGCTGGGAGGCCGCACTTTGCATGCGGTTCTGCCACTCGGTGCGTTCGGCCGTGATCGCCTGCACGCGCTTGTCGGCCAGTTCCGCCTCGCGCGCCAGCGCCTGGCCTTCGGCCCGCACCTGCGCGGCAACGCGGCGGTGTCCGTCGATCTCGCTGCGGACCGTGTTGAGCCTTGCTTCGGTCTCGTCGGTCGGAGCCAGTTCGTCCAGCGCGGCATTCGCACTCTCATGCGCGGCCTCGGCTTCGCTGCGGTCGGCGGCGAGGCGGGTATGGGCCTCGGTCAGCGCCGATTTGCGTGCGGCGTGGCGGTTGATCTCACGCTCGGTGGCGGCATGGCGCTCGCGCGCGGCATCGGCTTCGCGCTGCGCGGCCCGCCAGGCTTCGCGGCCGGAGGACTCGGCGGCGGCTGCCGCCTTCAGTTCGGTCTCGGCGTCTTCCAGCGCGCGGCGCTTGGCGGCCGCATCGTTGCGGGCCTGTTCCAGCTCGTGCTCGATGTCGACCAGGCGCGCGCGTTCGGCGAGACGGCGGGCGGCGCCGGTCGGGGCGTGGGCGGCCGCAACGAAGCCGTCCCAGCGCCAGACATCGCCTTCCAGCGACACCAGCCGCTGGCCGGTCTTCAATTGCGATACCAGGGCCGCGCCGCGCTCCTTCGACACGACGCCGATCTGCGCGAGACGTCGCGACAGCTCGGGCGGCGCCTCGACAAGGCTGGCGAGCGCTTCGACGCCAGCGGGCAACGCCGGATCGTCGAAGCTCGCGCCGGCATTGGTCCAGCGCATCGGCGCGGACGGATCGACGGGCGCATCGAGATCGTCGCCGAGCACGGCGCCGAGCGCCTTCTCATAGCCCTTGGCGACGGTGACGCCATCGATGATCGGCGGCCACAGGTTCTTGGTCTCGCCGTTGACGAGCTTTGAAATGGTGCGCGCTTCGGTCTCCAGCCGCTGCACCCGCTTGTCGGCCTCGGTGAGCGGGGCGCGGGAGGCTTCGAGCTTTTGCCGCGCGGCGACGTGACCGGCCTCGCTGGCTTGAGCTGTGGCTTCGGACACGGCCAGCGTTTCCTGCGCCGTCTCCATGGCGGCTGCCAGCGCGTCGAGGTCGCCGAGATTGCCGGTCTCCTCGCTGAGCTTCTGCTCGTCGGCCTGGACGCTGGCGATCTCCTGATCGAGCCGGGCCAGACGGTCGCGGTGGGTGCGGACGCCGGCCTCCAACTGGTTGCGCCTCGCGGTCAGGTCGGCGAGCGCGGTGGTCAGCTCGCCGAACATGCGCTCGGCGGCGGAAAGCGTCTCTTCTGCTTCAGCAACGCGTTCATCGACGCCGGAACGCTTTTCGACGCGCGACTTGATCTCTTCCTTCAACTCGGCGTCTTCGGTGTCGAGCCGCTGCAGCGCGATCTCGGCGTCCGAGGCCTGCTGCTGTTCGCGCGCGATGTCGGCGGCGAATTGCTGCAGCCGCCGGTCGAGCTCAGTGACGCGCTCCCTGGCGCGCAATTCCTCGCGGTCGAGCAGTTCGCGCGCATTGGTCAGCCGTTGCAGCCCTGCCGCGGCGCGGGCCTCCCCCTCGCGCAGCGCCGGCAGTTCGGAGGCGCGGATCGCCTGGATGCGCACGGCCTCGGCCTGCTCACGGGTGCGCTCGGCCATTTCGCGAACATTGATGTCATGGGTATGCGCGGCTTCGGCGACGTCGGCGTTCGCGCCCAGCCAGCGCAGGTGGAACAGCGTGGCCTCGGCCTTGCGCACCTTGGCTGCGACTTCGCGGAAGCGGATGGCCTGGCGCGCCTGCTTCTTCAACCCTTCCATCTGGCCGGACAATTGCCCGATCACATCCTCGACGCGGGTGAGGTTGGTCTCGGCGGCTCTCAGCCGCAACTCGGCCTCGTGGCGGCGGGCGTGCAGTCCGGCGACGCCGGCGGCGTCTTCCAGCACACGGCGGCGCTGCTCGGGCTTGGCCTGAATGATCTCGCCGATCTTGCCCTGGTGGACCAGCGCCGGCGAACGCGCGCCCGTCGCCGCGTCCGCAAACAGGATCTGCACGTCGCGGGCGCGCACATCGCGGCCATTGATGCGATAGGCCGAACCGGCCTCGCGCTCGATGCGGCGGGAGATTTCCAGGAGCTGGCTGTCATTGACGGCGGCCGGCGCCGTACGATCGGCATTGTCGATCGTCATCACGACTTCGGCGTGGTTGCGCGCCGGGCGGTTGCCGGAGCCGGCGAAGATAACCGCATCCATGTCGGCGGCGCGCAGCGACTTGTGCGAGGTCTCGCCCATCGCCCAGCGCAGCGCCTCGACCAGATTGGATTTGCCGCAGCCGTTCGGACCGACGACGCCGGTGAGACCGGGTTCGATCATGAAGTCAGTGGGTTCAACGAACGACTTGAAACCGTGGAGGCGGAGGCGCGTGAGTTTCATGAACACAGATCTCGCTTGGCCGGGCGCGAATCTCCCTGCCGTGACAATACCATAGAAGGCAATGTCGGTGTGTGGACGAACCGCCTGTCGCGGCGCTTATCGGCGCGACAATGGCGAGGCCGGTGCCGGAGGGCAACGGCCCCGCAGGGCTTTTCCCAAGGGAATTGAGGCGATTTTGTGCAGTCCTTTGCTGGACTTATCGCGCTTTATGAATCCGCGGCGCGAATCAGCTCTTCAACAGCGAGTTGATGCGCTTCGAGAACTCCTCGAAGCTCTGCTCGCCCTTGATTATTTCGCCGTTGATGAAGAAGGTCGGGGTCGACTGCACCTTCAGAACGTCGGCGGCGTATTTCTGATCGGCCGCGATCTTGTCGAGCAGGGCCTGATCCTTCAGGCATTCCTCGACCTGCGCCTGGGTGAGGCCGGCCTGCTTGCCGATCCGGATCAGCGTTTCCGTGGTGTTCTTCGTCACCCAGTCGTTCTGCTGCCTGAACAGCAGGTCGATCACGGCGAAGAATTTCGGAGCGTCGTCCTTGGCGATGCAACGCGCCAGCATCGATCCCGCGGCGGCCTTGATGTCGAGCGGGAACTCGCGGAACACGAAGCGGATCTTGCCGCTGTCGATGAATTCCGACTTGATCTTCGGAAACACTTTCTCGGTGAACGCCGCGCAATGCGGGCAGGTCATCGAGGCGTATTCGGTAATGGTGACCGTCGCGTTCGCCGGGCCAAGCGCCATGTCGGGCAGCGACTGCGGCTTGGCGACGTCGGCGGCGCCTTGCGCGATGGCGTCCGAGATCAGCCGCAGCGGCGGGAAGCCTGCAAGGGCGGCGAGCCCGGTCAGCGACAGGGCGGCGGTGAAGGCGCGGCGCGTGATCATCAAGGTTTGCTCCGAATGGCGCGTTCACGCCCGGGAAGTTCCGAAAAACAAGCCTTCGCTAGCTTGAAACGATAATTGTGGCAATGGCGGGTTGCGGCCGCACCGCGCCGCAGGCTCAATTTCGCTTGATCGAGGCGCCGAGCCGGGCGAGCGCGTCGCGCAGTTCCTCATCCTCGATCGCGGTGAGGGTCTCGGCGACCTTGGCGACCGATTTCGGGTCCGGTGCGCGGGGGCGAGGGGCTTTGCGGCGCGAGAGCGGGGCCTGCCGCAACGCCAGCCGGCCGACCGCGCTCCAGCCGAAGTAGCGGTTGACCCGTTGCAGGATCACGTCGGAGGAGTGCTGGATCTCCAGCGCCATCGGGCCTTCGACCCGCAGCACCAGCGTGGCCGGTTCCTGCGGCTGCCCCTCCACCGGCCGCGGCCATTGCATCTTCATCGGCTCGGAATGGGCGGCGATTTCGGCCCCGGCGATTTCGGCCCAGCGCGTCACCAACTCGCGCGAGGCAAACCCCTGCTTGGCGTAGGCGTCCGAGAAGACGTCGCCGAGCAGGAGGGAAAGCGGTTTTGCGGAGATGGGACCGGGTTTTGCCATGGGAGCAATTCTATCACTTCGCGTGATGATGGAGGAGCTTCCTCTCGCGTCATGGCCGGGCTTGTCCCGGTCATCCACGTTTTTCACTTCCGGCGAGAAGAAGAAAGACGTGGATGTCCGGGACAAGCCCGGGCATGACGTGGAGAGATTTGTTTCCCCACACTAAAGTGTTTTCATGGGTCGCGTGGCTGTCAAAATCAAAAGGCGAGAAGAACCCGGTGCGGACGGTGCCCGCCCTGCGCTGCTGCTCGACTGGTACGACCGCCATCGCCGCCGGCTGCCGTGGCGACCGCCGGCGGGGGAACGGGCCGATCCGTACCGGGTCTGGCTGTCCGAAATCATGCTGCAGCAGACCGGCGTCAAGACGGTCGGGCCGTACTTCGAAAAATTCCTGGCGCGCTGGCCGGATGTCGCAGCACTCGGACGGGCCTCGCAGGACGACGTGCTGCGGATGTGGGCCGGGCTCGGTTACTATTCGCGCGCGCGGAATCTTCACGCCTGCGCGGTGGCGGTGCTGCGCGACCATGGCGGGGTGTTTCCCGACACCGAGGAAGGCCTGCGCAAATTGCCGGGCATCGGCCCCTACACGGCGGCCGCCATCGGGGCGATTGCCTTCGACCTCAGAACCATGCCGGTCGACGGTAATATCGAGCGCGTGGTGTCGCGGCTTTATGCGGTGGAAGAACCGCTGCCGCAGGCCAAGCCGCGCATCCAGGAACTGGCGTCGACGTTGCTGGGTCCCGCCCGCGCCGGCGATAGTGCACAGGCATTGATGGATCTGGGCTCCTCGATCTGCACGCCGAAGAAGCCGGCTTGCGCGCTCTGTCCGATAAACGATGATTGCGTCGCCCGCGCGCGCGGCGATCAGGAGACATTTCCGCGCAAGGCGCCGAAGAAGTCCGGAGACCTGCGCCGCGGTGCGGCCTTCATCGTCACGCGCGGCGATGAACTGCTGGTGCGCACGCGGCCCGAACAAGGCCTGCTCGGCGGCATGACCGAAGTGCCGGGCTCGGACTGGCTCGCCGGACAGGACGACAAGGCGGCGTTGAGGCAGGCGCCTGCGCTCAAGGGAGTGGATCGCTGGCATCGCAAGGCCGGCGTCGTCACGCATGTGTTCACGCATTTCCCGCTTGAACTCTTGATCTATACCGCGACCGTTGCCGCCCGCACGCGCGCGCCCGAGGGCATGCGCTGGGTGCCGGTCGCAACGCTGGCCGACGAGGCGCTGCCCAATGTGATGCGCAAGGCGATCGCGCACGGTCTGGACCTATAGATGCGACCGGCGAAAGCCTGCTGACATCATGCTGGCAGCAGGCCTGCGCTATGACGAAGCCTCACGGAGGTTCCCATGATCGCAACCGCTCTCGACAAACTGCCTGCCCCGCCATGTGCAAAACTGCTCGGCTGGCACCTGCTCGACGCGCGGCCGGAGGAGGGCTGGATCCGGATCGGCTTCGACGGCAAGCAAGATTTCTGCAACCCGGCCGGCTTTGTGCAGGGCGGCATTCTCTCGGCGATGCTCGACGACACGATGGGGCCGGCGGTGTTCGCCATGACCGAGGGCCGGCTCTATACGGCGACCATCTCCATGACGGTGAATTTTCTCAGCCCCGCCAAACCGGGGCCGATCACCGGCGAAGCGAAGGTTACCCAACTCGGAAAGACGGTGGCGTTCGCGGAGGGGCGGCTGATGGCTGAGGACGGCACCGTGCTGGCAACGGCCACGACCAGTGCACGGCTGGTCGAGACCGCGAAGGCCCTCCGTTAGCCTGCCGCTCGCGGCGCTTCGGGCTTGATCTGCACGATCGGCGGCTTGGCGTTGAGGCCCTCGACCTGGAAGCCGGCGACGCGCTTGTAGTTCGCGGCGACGTCTTCCAGCTCCTTCAGCGAAAGCACGTCGGTGACGACGTTGTAGCCGTTGGGCGCGCGTTCCTCGACCAGTTGCATCACCTGCTCAGGACCGTTGCGGCGGTTGAGCATCACGAGATCGGTGGTGGCCGGGCGTCGCTCGGCTTCATAGGCCACGAGTGCGGCGTTGGTCTCGCCCTTTGCCAGGATCTCGCGGGTGAGCACGCGCGCGTCCAAAATCGCCTGCGATGCGCCGTTGGAGCCGATCGGGTACATCGGATGAGCGGCGTCGCCCATCAGCGTGACGCGGCCGAACGTCCATTGCGGAATCGGATCGCGGTCGACGAGGGGATATTCGTAGGCGTGCGGGCAGTTCTCGATCAGGCCGGGCACGTCGAGCCAGTCGAACTTCCAGTCCTTGAACCAGGGCAGGAACTCCTCGAGTTTTGCGGCCCGGTTGTAGTCCTCGCGCCGCCACTGGTAGGTCGGCGGCATGTGCCGCTCCGCCACCCAGTTGATCCTGAGTTTGCCGGCGCTGTCGGCCTGCTTCGAAATCGGATAGCAGACGAACTTCAGGATCTCGTGGCCGGCCATGATCATGGTGCGGCCGGAGAGGAATGCGTCGCTTTCGGTGATGCCGCGCCACAGGATGCGCCCGTTCCAGATCGGCGGGCCTTCCTGCGGATACAGCTTCTCGCGAATGGCCGAGTGAATGCCGTCGGCGGCGATCAGCAGCGCGCCGTCATGGTGGCCCATCGATTTGCCGGTGGCCTTGTCGATGAACTCGGCGCGGACGCCGGCATCGGATTCGGTCCAGCCGGTGAGATGGTGGCTGGTGAGGATATTCTCTCTTCCCAGACGCTCGATCGCGGCATCGAGCAGGATCTGCTGCAGCGTACCGCGATGGATCGAGAACTGCGGCCATTTGTAGCCGGCCTCGATGCCGCGCGGTTCGCTCCAGATCGGCTTGCCATGCTTGGAGAAATAGGCGAGCTCCTTTGTACGCACCGCTGACACATCGAGCCTGTCGTGCAGGCCGAGCTCTATCAGCTCGCGCACCGCATGCGGCAATACGTTGATGCCGACGCCGAGCGGTTTCAGCTCGGCCACGCTTTCGAAGACTTTGGCGGGAATGCCGATCTGGTGCAGGCTGAGCGCCAGTGTCAGCCCGCCGATGCCGCCGCCGGCGATGAGTACGGTCATGTCTGCACCCTTGTCACGCTCCTGCCTCTCGGGCGTCATGACATGAGGGAGGGCAGGGGGCAACTGCGAAGGCGCCTGCCGAGGGTGGACGGCGCCGGGGCGCGCCGCTAACGTCCGGCTTTCCCCACGAGGATCGCCATGTTCAAGCTTTACACTGCCCCCGGTACCTGCGCGCTGGCTTCGCATATCGCCCTGGAAGAGGCCGGCGCCGACTACACGGCGGAACGGCTCGACTTCAAGAACAGCCAGCAGACCACCCCGCAATATCTCGCGATCAATCCGAAGGGGCGGGTGCCGGCGCTGGTGACCGACCGTGGCACGCTGACCGAGACGCCGGCGATCCTCGCCTTCATTGCGAGCAGTTTCCCGAAAGCGAAACTGGTGCCCGATGATCCCTTTGCGTTTGCACAGTCGCAGTCCTTCAACAGCTATCTCTGCTCCACGGTGCACATCAACCATGCGCACAAGATGCGGGGCTATCGCTGGGCGGCCGAGGAAAACTCGTTCGCCGACATGAAGCGCAAGGTGCCGGAGACCATGGCCGCCAGCTTCGGGTTGATCGAACGCGAGATGCTGAAGGGGCCGTGGGTGATGGGCGAGCAGTTCACGATCTGCGATCCCTATCTCTACACCATCTCCGGCTGGCTCGAGGGCGACGGCGTCGATCTCGCGACGTTGCCGAAGGTGGCGGCTCACCGCAAGCGGATGGAAGAGCGGCCGGCCGTGCAGAAGGTGCTGGCCGCTGTAAAGGCCTAAGCCGCCTTCCGTTTGTCGCGCTCCATCTCGCGGCCGATGCCGAGTATGATGTTGCGCAGCCAGATCGATCCGGGATCCATCTGGGCCCGGGTCGGATAGAACATGTACTGCTCGTCGATCCCGGGATCGAGCGGCGGCGCGATCGTCGCCAGCGACAATTGCTTCGCCAGCGCGCCGATCAGGCGGCGCGGCACGAAGGCGACGAGATCGGTGCGCGCGGTGACGTGCAACGCCTCGATATACCCGGGCACAACGAGCGCGATCCGCCGCTCGATGCCTTTCGAGCGCAGCCAGCCGTCGATCAGGTCCTCGCTCTGGCCGCGGATCACGACCGCGACGTGGCGCGCTTCGTGGAACGTCTCCAGCCGCTTCAGCCGGGCGCCGACGGGGTGGCCTTTCCGAACCGCGAGCGCATCGCTGTCGATGTAAAGCCGCTGCCGGTGAAATCCGCTGAAGGAATTGCCGATCGAGATCACCATGTCGATGGTGCGGGCGAATTCCGGTGTGAAGATCGCTGGCCCCCGCCACGGCACCACGTCGATCCGCACGTTCGGCGCCAGTTTCGTGATCTTCTCCATCAGCGGCGGCATCAGAAGTTCGACGGCCAGATCCGGCATCATCAGGCGAAACTGGCGCTCGCTGCTGGCGGCATCGAAACCCTCGGGAATGAACAGCGAGCGTACCTGGTCCAACGCCTGCGCCAGTGGTGCGCGCAGCGCCTGCGCCCGCGGCGTCAGCTCCATCCGCGCGCCGGTGCGCACCAAAAGGGGATCGCCGACAAGGTCGCGCAGCCGCTGCAGTGCGTGGCTCGCCGCGGGCTGCGACAGCCCGATCCGCATCGCCGCGCGGCTGACATTGGCTTCGCGAAGCAGAGCGTCCAGCGCAACCAGGAGATTGAGGTCAAGCGAATTCAAATTCATGGAGCGAATATATATCATGTCAGCTATCGATTGGAAGAATGACGGGCCGCGCGCGATGATCTGCAGCACGGATCAAACAGGAGAAGCCGCCATGAGCGCAGCAGCCAACAAGAAACTTGTGCAGCAGGTCTACACGGATTCCGCCAACCGGAGCGGGACCACGTTCCTCGACAACCTTGCCGAGGACGCGACCTGGGTCGTCACCGGCCAATATTCGTGGTCGCATGAATTCAAGGGGCGCGATGGGATCAACAACGGCCTGATGGGCCACTTCCGCTCGTTCTTCGCGGTGCGGCCGCGCACCGTGGCGTTCAACTTTATCGCGGAGGGCGATTATGTCGTGGTCGAAGCCCGCGGCGACAACGTCACCAAGGCAGGTGAGCGCTACGACAACCAGTATTGCATGGTCTGGCGCATCGAGGACGGCAAGATCAGGCAGATCAAGGAATATTGCGATTCCGCGCTGGTCGAGCGCGTGCTCGGGCCGTTCCCGGCGGAGCGAAAGGTCGCAGTGGCGTAGGAAGACCGGTAGCCCGCTCATGGGGGCTACGATCGCTGCCCATCCTCCCCTGGAGGGGGAGGATCGGTTCGCATGAAATGCGAACCGAGGTGGGGTGACGGTCTCTCCACATCCGACAGTGCCGTGTTGAGAGACTGTCACCCCGCCCCGCCGCGCGCGTTGCGCGCGTCGACCCGCCCCCTCAAGGGGCGGGTGAACAATCAGGCCGCCTTGGTCTTCAGGTGCTTGAACATGTTGCCGCGGGCTTCGTCGTCCATCTCGGCCTTGAACTTGAAATTGTCCTTCAGCGCGATCGCTTTCGCGGCCGCGGGGCGAGCCGAGATCTCGTCGACCAGTTTCTTGACGTTGGGATATTTCGCCACCGCGTCCTCGCCCATGACGAAGGGGATCATGCGCGCCCAGCCCCATACGTCCATGTCGACGATGGTGTAGGTGTCGCCGACCATGTAGCGGCGGCCCGCGAGATGGTCGTTGAGAATGCCGTAGTGCCGCTGTGCCTCAAACTGGTAGCGGTTATGCGCGTAGTCGACCTTTTCCGGCGCGAAGTGCTTGAAGTGTACGGCCTGGCCGGAGAACGGTCCGACGCCGGTGGCGACGAACATCAGCCAGGACAGCAATTCGCCGCGGTTGGCAGGCGTATTCGCCGGGAGAAACTTGCCGGTCTTTTCTGCCAGATAAAGCAGGATGGCGTTGCTGTCGAAAACCTTGATGCCGTCGTCGTCGATGGCGGGCACCTTGGCGTTCGGATTGACGGCGAGGTATTCCGGCTTGAACTGGTCGCCCTTGCGGGTGTCGACAGCGATCGGCTCATAGGCGATGCCGGCTTCCTCGAGGAAGAGCGCGACCTTGGTCGGGTTCGGCGATCCGTTGAAGTAGAACTTTAGCATTGCGAATTCTCCCTGGCTCTCGTTGCCGACATAAAGTCGGGGCGCGGCGGCACTGCCGCGGGCAGGGATGTCCATGCTCAAACTTTGGCGGGAAGCGCAAGCGTCGAGTTTGTGAGAGCAAAGCGCCAGGGCGGTCAAGCCGGGGCGATGCCAACGACCCGGTCGAGACTGGCCCCGGAACGCGATCAGCCGTAACAGAAGACGCCATAGAGTCCCGCGGCGGCAAGTCCTGCGCCTGCGACGATCATGGTGACAGCGAAGCGGATTTCCGACCGCAGGTTTGTTCGCTGGATCGCGCGTTCGGTCCCGCGCGTATAGCCGTGGACGATGATCTGCTCGCTGTAGGCGCTGTTGGATTCCAGCACGTCGGTCAGCCCGACCGAGGCGATGAGAATGCCGAGGATGACCAGTCCGGCGGGACCCATCAGGCTCAACAGCAGCATCGGGAAGGCGCCGAGCAGAAAGATCGGCAGCAACGGCAACACGATGAACGACTCGGAGTTTCGCGAGCGCATTGGAAAAATCCCGGAGGATAATGATTGTGCCCAGCATACTCGAAAACGAGGGCAAAAACGCGCACGATCGTGACACGGCTGCCATGCCGGCTGAACGCTGAGCCTGCGCACGCCGTGGGCAACGGCGCATTTCGCGGCATATCCGCCATTGGCGGCTATGCATGATACCGTGCGTTACCGGGCTGCTCTGCTTGAGTGCCAGTTCGGTAGGATGGGTAGAGCGCAGCGAAACCCATCAGTTTGCAATCAGGAAAGATGATGGGTTTCGCTGCGCTCTACCCGTCCTACGATCTATCGATCTGGGCCGCGCGCGTGCCCAACAAGGGCGAGTTAGCCCGCCGCCATTTCGGAGCGGATTTCGGCGCGGAGTTCGTCGATCAGCCGCAGGCCGTTCTTGGTTTCGACGTGCCAGAAGGTCCAGCCGTTGCAGGCCGGCGCGCCCTGCGCCACCGCGCCGATGCGGTGGATCGAGCCGACCTTGTCGCCGAGCATGATGGCGCCGTCGGCGCGAACCAAAGCGCCATGGCGCTTCTTGGAATCGACGAGCCTGGTTCCGGGCGGAATCATGCCGCGCTCGATCAGTTCGGAGAACGCCACGCGGGGAGCCTCGCGCGCGGTCATGAACGGCGCCAGCGTCGCCTCGGGCAGCGGTTCGATTGCCGCGATGCGCGCTTCGGCCGCTTTGGCATAGGTCTGGTCGCGCTCGAAGCCGATGTAGCGGCGGCCGAGACGTTTCGCCACGGCGCCGGTGGTGCCGGTGCCGTTGAAGGGATCGATCACGAGATCGCCGGGCTTCGAAGACGACAGCAGCACGCGCGCCAGCAGGCCCTCGGGCTTCTGGGTCGGGTGAACTTTTTTGCCATCGGCCCCTTTGAGACGCTCTTCGCCGGTGCAAAGCGGAATCAGCCAGTCGGAACGCGCCTGCACGTCCTCGTTGGCGGACTTCAACGCTTCGTAATTGAACGTATAGCCCTTGGCCTTTTCGTCACGCGCGGCCCAGATCATGGTCTCGTGCGCATTGGTGAAGCGGCGGCCACGGAAATTCGGCATCGGATTGGACTTGCGCCAGACGATGTCGTTGAGGACCCAGAAGCCGAGGTCCTGCATGATCGAGCCGACGCGGAAAATGTTGTGGTAGGAGCCGATCACCCACAGCGTCGCCGACGGCTTCATGATCCGGCGGCAGGCGAGCAGCCATGCGCGGGTGAAATCGTCGTAGGCCGCGAAGGATGAAAACTTGTCCCAGTCGTTGTTGACCGCATCGACATGGGATTCGTCGGGGCGCTTGAGTTCGCCCTTCAGCTGCAGGTTATACGGGGGATCTGCGAACACCAGATCGACCGAACCGGCCGGAAGCTTCGACATCTCGGCGACGCAATCGCCGACGACGATACGAGCGCTGGAATCAGGCTCGAATTTAGTGCGGGGCGCCCTTGCAGACGCCCCGCGACGCGACACAACCATGACTCAATTACTCTGACTCAGGCGACGCTGCCGGCGACGCGGGACTAAACAACCGACTGGCGGTACATTGACCCGGCAAAGTAAAAATCGACTTAATCGGTATTGTTGCTGAGAAGAGATTGCCCAGAAAGATTGCGGGCCTGGATGTACTAGGCAATATTTGCCGGACGGGTTATTGATTAATGGAATGGAAATTTTACGTGACTGCTGCGTTAGGTATTGAGCCAACAGCCGGGATGAGGAAATACCGCCATGCGTTACGATGATTTCCGCCGCAGCGACCAGATCGATGATCGTCGCGACGATAGCGGTGGGGGTGGCGGCGGTGGCGGCTTCGGCCTGCCGATGGGCGGCGGCGGGCTCGGCATCGGCACCATCATCATCCTCGGTCTCGTCGGCTACGCCTTCGGCATCGATCCGCGCCTCCTGATCGGCGGTGCCGAGATTCTTACCGGCGGCAACCAGGCGCCGACCTATCAGACCGATCGCCGTTCGGGACCGGCCAAGACCGGCGCGCCAAAGGACGAGGTCGGCAGCATGATCGCCGGCATTCTCGGCGAGATCGACGATCGCTGGAGCGAGATCTTCCAGGCCAGCGGACAGAATTATACGGGACCGCGCATCGTGCTGTTCAAGAACGCCACCAATGGCGGACGCTGCGGCATGGCGCAGTCGGCGATGGGGCCGTTCTACTGCCCGCCGGACAAGCAGATATTCCTCGACACTGCGTTCTTCCGCGAGGTCGAGACGCGTTTCCGCGGTTGCTCGGGCAGTGCGTGCAAATTCACGACGGCCTATATCATCGCGCATGAAGCGGGCCATCACATCCAGAACCTGCTCGGCATCCTGCCGCGGGTGCAGCGGCTGCAGCAGCAGGCCGGCAGCAAGGCGGAAGCCAACGCGCTGCAGGTCAAGGTCGAACTGCAGGCGGATTGCCTCGCCGGCGTCTGGGTCAACCGCGAGGCAAAGAAGCGGCCGGGCTTCCTCGAAGAGGGCGATATCGACGCGGCATTGCGAACGGCAACCGCGATCGGCGACGACACGTTGCAGCGTCAGGCAACGGGCAGGGTGGTGCCCGACAGCTTCACCCACGGCTCGGCGGCGCAACGCAGGCAATGGTTCATGACCGGCTTCCAGCAGGGTACCGTGCAGGCCTGCAATACGTTTGCTCAGGGAGCGGTGCAGTAGAGAAGTATTTTGTCGTCATGGCCGGGGCAAAACGCGAAGCGCGGCTTCGCGCAAGATATCCCGGCCATCCATGTTTACTTTAGAGAGTGGTTGAAGCCGTGGGTGCCCGGAAAAAGCCCGGGCATGTCAAGAAGAAGCAGTCATGTCCTCCATCGACGACTCAAAACAATTCGTTCCGCTGAACATCGCGGTGCTGACGGTCTCGGACACGCGCGCACTCGCCGATGACAAGTCGGGCGCGACGCTGGCTGACCGGCTGACCGCCGCCGGTCACCACCTGGCCGCGCGCGAGATCGTCACCGACGATGTCGAGGCGATCCGGGCGGTCATCCGGCGCTGGATCGCCGATTCCGGCGTCGATGCCATCATCACCACCGGCGGCACCGGTTTCACCGGCCGCGACGTGACGCCGGAGGCGGTCGAGCCGCTGTTCGAAAAGCGGATGGATGGTTTCTCCATCGCCTTTCACATGCTGAGCCACGCCAAGATCGGCGCCTCGACGGTGCAGAGCCGCGCTACCGCCGGTGTCGCGGGCGCCACTTTCATCTTCTGCCTGCCGGGATCGCCCGGCGCCTGCCGCGATGCATGGGACGGCATCCTCGGCCCCCAGCTCGACTATCGCACGCGCCCCTGCAATTTCGTCGAGATCATGCCGCGGCTCGATGAGCATTTGCGCCGGCCTAAGGCCAAAGGCGCCTCAGCCTGATCAGTAGCGCGCCGATCGCGCGCCACATGTCGCGCCAGGCTTCGACGCGCAACTGATGCGCGCGCTTGATGTGGAAGTCGAGCAGTTCCGGCGTCACGCGCCGCGTGGTGTCGCGACCCTCAATGTCGCGACGCTTGGGCTTCACAGTTCGAGCTCCCAGGTCTCGCCGATCAGGTCCTGTCCAAAACTACGGTGCGGCTCGGTAGCGACCAGCTTGAAGCCTGCATCCTGATAGATCCTGCGAGCGGCGATCAGGATGCTCTGGGTCCACAGCGTGATGCGGCGATAGCCGCAGGCTTTCGCAAAGGCGACGCATTCGCCGACCAGCCGGTGACCGAGGCCATGTCCGCGCCCGGCCGGATCGACCAGAAGCAGACGCAGCTTGGCGACGTCGTCCGAGTGCCGCACCAGAAAGATCGAGCCGACCTGCTGACCCTCGATCTCGGCGATCCAGCAACGCTCGCGCGACGCATCGAACGAGGCGAGGAATTTTGCTGCGATCTCGGCGACGAGGGCCTCGAACGAAGAATCGAAGCCGTATTCGCGGGCGTAGAACGCGCCATGGCTCTGCACCACCCAACCCATGTCGCCGGGCCGCGGTTCGCGCAGGATCGCCGGCGCAGACGAACTGCCGGATTCGCCGAGCAGCCGTTCGATCTCGGCCATCGCCCCGATCAAGCGCGCTTTACCGTCGTGCGGCAACTTCGCCAGCATCGCTGCAACTTCGTCACGCATGCTGCGCTCGAGCTTTGCGAACGTCTGACGCCCCTTGACCGTCAACGCGAGCCGGTATTGCCGGCGATCGGATGGCAGCGGCGTGCGGGTGATCAGGCCTGCTTCATCGAAGTTCTGCACGATGCGGCTGAGATAGCCGGCATCGAGGCCCAGCGCGCCGCCAATCTCCTTGGCTGAAGGCTCTTCGCGATAGGCAAGCTCGTACAACACCCGCGCCTCGCTCAGCGAGTAGGGGCTATTGAGAAGCTGCTGGTCCAGTACGCCGAGCTTGCGGGTGTAGAAGCGATTGAAGGCGCGGACCGCCGCGACCTGCTGTTCGGTATCCAGTTCGGGCATGGCACTCCCTCGATACTTGCCATTGTCAAATATATAGTTGCTTTTGGCAAGTATATTCTCGTGGCAAGCGCCCCGGCGCGATGCCGCTTCTACTTTGCATGGGGTTGTTCTCGATATTTTGAGTCCGGCCCTGCGGTTCACCGCTTCAGGCGACGACCATGATCCGGCTGCGCAACTGGGTGCGCGAGGAGCGGCCGAGCTGGCGCAAGAGCCGCGTCTCGGAGCGGCGCAAATCCGGCCGGTAGCCTCCAAGCCGCTCGTAATGATCCCGCGCAATCAGAAGACCCTGTTCCGCCGATGGCCCGGCAATCATGCGCGCGACGAACTTGAAGCCGTCGCGCAGCCGCGCATCGGAATAAGGCGATCGTGCGTAGCGGAACACGCCGGCGCGCGGCCGGTCGCTGTTCGAGACGCTCTGGATGAATTGCGTGGTCTCTTCGATCCAGCCGCTGTCGAGCACGGCACCGGCATGCAGGAACATCAGCCACGGTGAGCGCGCCGCCCGCGCGCCGGCTGCGAGTGCGGCGGCGCGCGTTCCCTCGAAAGCCAGGAAGTGGCAGCCGGCGACGTCGGCCACGCGCTCGATCACGTCGGTCCCGGCCCGATCGACCAGCAGCACTTCGCGGATCACGCCGGCCGCTGCACCCGGCACGAGCGCCGCCAGCGTTGCCACGGCAGGCTGCTCAACGCCCTCGGTTGGGATGATCACGCTCAGCATGAATGAGGCTTCGACGGCTCAAACGGTGAAAAACGGTGGCACTGTTATCACCTTGTCACATTCAAAACAGCCGTAGGCGTGCAGATTTTTGCGGCATGGTTGCCGGCGTCCGCGTTTCTCTCCCGTAGATTCTTTTCGATGATGTTCTTGATTTGTTCTTTCGATGTGCTAGGTTCCTTGTATGAGCCGAGCATCCTCTCATGCCCTCAAGCACCCGCCGGTCACGGCGCCCTCCGAACCGGCGGGTGCGACCCCTTGTCCTGAACTTTCTGTCGCGATCGAACGCGAGCGGCGGCGCGGCCGCGGCGCGCAATCCAACGACTCTGGCCGGTTCGAGGCCGAAGCGCGGGTCGCCTTCGACGATGGCTGGCAAAGCCTGGATGACCTGCCGCCGTTCAAGACCACGGTTGGGCTGGATACCTCGCGCAAGGTCATCACCCGCAACGACTCGCCCGATATCGGCTTCGACCGTTCGATCAATCCCTATCGCGGCTGTGAGCACGGCTGCGTCTACTGCTTCGCGCGGCCGACCCATGCATATCTCGGGCTTTCCCCCGGACTCGATTTCGAATCCAAGCTGCTCGCCAAGCCGGACGCGCCGGAACTGCTCGAGAAGGAACTGGCCGCGTCGGGTTACGAGCCGCGCATGATCGCGATCGGCACCAACACCGATCCCTACCAGCCGATCGAGCGCGAGCGCAAAATGATGCGCGGCATTCTCGAAGTGCTGGAGCAGGCCGGACACCCCGTCGGCATCGTCACCAAGTCGGCGCTGGTGATGCGCGACATCGACATTCTGCAGCGGATGGCCAAACGCAACCTGGCCAAGGTCGCGATTTCGGTGACCACGCTCGATCCCAAGCTCGCGCGCACCATGGAGCCGCGCGCCTCGACGCCGCCGAAGCGGTTGGAGGCGCTGCGGCAATTGTCGGCCGCAGGCATTCCCGCGACCGTCATGGTCGCGCCAGTGATCCCGGCGCTGAACGATTCCGAGATCGAACGCATTCTCGATGCCGCGGCTCATGCCGGCGTCAAGGAAGCGAGCTACGTGCTGCTGCGGCTGCCGCTCGAAGTGCGCGACCTGTTTCGCGAATGGCTGATGGCGAACTATCCCGACCGCTACCGCCACGTCTTCACCCTGATCCGCGGCATGCGCGGCGGCCGCGACTACGACTCGCAATGGGGCACCCGGATGAAGGGGACCGGCCCGATGGCCTGGATGATCGGCCGCCGCTTCGAAATCGCCTGCGAGAAGCTCGGCCTCAACAAGCGCCGTTCGAAACTGACGACCGATCATTTTGTCAGGCCGAACCGGAGCGGACAGCAATTGAGTTTGTTCTGAGGCGCGCCCGGCATGTGTTGAATAACGGGAATTGCGCCGGGTTCCCGGTTGCGCGGGCTTGTCAGTTTCGCGCACCATCCCGGCATGATTCGGGACAAGTCCGCCAAAAAATCCGACCAGAAGGCCGGCAAGGAAAAGGCCGTGTTGCCGAAGGGCGTGATCGCGATCGCCCCGCCGAGCTTTCGACGCGAGCGGGCACTGATCAAGCGCGGCGTCTGGCCGGTGGCCGGGTGCGACGAAGCCGGGCGCGGGCCGTTGGCGGGGCCGGTGGTGGCTGCCGCCGTCGTGCTGGACCCGAAGCGAATCCCCAAAGGCATCGACGATTCCAAGCGCCTGACCGCCGAGCGCCGCGAGGAATTGTTCGAGCAGATCTGCGCAACGTCTTCATTCGCCGTGGCCTTTGCCTCGCCCGCGCGGATCGATCGCGACAACATCCTGCGTGCCTCGCTGTGGGCGCTGGCGCGCGCCGTCCGGGCGCTGCCCGAGATGCCAGGGCATGTATTCGTGGATGGCCGCGACAAGGTCGATGCGCCCTGCGACTGCGACGCCGTGATCGGCGGCGACGGCATTGTGATGTCGATCGCCGCGGCATCGATCATCGCCAAGGTGACGCGCGATCGCCTGATGTGCGCGCTGGCGCTGGATTGCCCGGGCTACGGCTTCGAGACCCACAAGGGCTATGCTGTGCCGGAACATCGCGAGGCGCTGGACCGGTTGGGGCCGAGCGTCCACCACCGCCGATTTTTTGCGCCGGTGATTGCGGCGAGATTGAAGCATTTTCCCGAGGCGGTCGAACGCGAACCCGACCTGTTTGCGGCAGATCCATCCATCGCCTCGGGGATTTCGGCTGCGATTTGATTCACGATTGTCTGGCGCGTTCTCCCACCGAAAACGGTAATCGCTGCGGGTAAAATCGCGATGGTTGCCTCTGCGGCCGGTCGGTTCTATCAAACGTCATCGGGCAGGGGGCTCGGCCCGGGCATTCGGACATTTCATGCGCTTCACCTCGCTTGTCGTCGAACTGATCCGCGCCCGGCCGCGGCTGGTAGTCTGGCTCGTGGTGCTGCTCCAGGCCGGGCTCTGGCTGATCCTTCCCGTGCTGCTCTATCGCAGCCCGCCCGCTGATGTGGCGACCCTGCTGGCGTTCGGCCGCGAGTACCAGGTCGGAACCGACCTCGGTCCGCCGCTCGCTTCCTGGTTGGCCGACATCGCGTTCCGCGCGGCCGGCAATCATGTGTTCGGCGTCTATCTGCTGGCGCAGGTGTGCACCGTCGTCACCTTCCTGACCTTCTTTCATCTGGCTCGCGCGATCGTCGGCAGCCAGCAGGCGGTGCTTGCAGTGCTGCTGTCGCTGACGGTCGTGGCCTTCAGCGCGCCCAGCGCCGAGTTCGGCCCGCTGGTGCTGGCGCGGCCGCTCTGGGCGTTGCTGCTGCTGCATTCCTGGCAGTTGATCGGTCAGAACCGCCGTAGCGCGTGGTTTGCCTGGTCGATCGAAGCCGGCCTGTTGCTGTTGACGACATCTTCCGCGATCGGGCTGTTGCTGTTGCTGGCAGGATTTGCCGCGGCCACGCCGAGGGGCCGACGCACGCTGAAGTCGCTCGACCCGCTCTTTGCGCTGCTGGTGATCGTCGTGCTGGTCTTGCCGTATTTGATGTGGCTGATCCGCGCCGATGCACTCGCCATGCCGTCGTGGCCGGCGCTATCGGAACTCGGCGCGCGCGCCCTGCAATGGGGCACGCTGCTGGCGGGCCTCGGGCTGGCGATGCTGGGCATCGTGGTGCTGGTGGCCCTCAACTCGGCCTGGTTCGTCCGCAACGCCGAGGATGCGCCGATCATCTATCGTCCGCCCGTCGATCCGCTGGCGCGCGAATTCGTCTATTTCTTCGCCATCGCGCCAGCGCTGCTCGGAAGCCTGTTAGGAGGTCTGTTCAATCTCGATCGCGTCGTGGGAGGCGCGGGCGTGGCGCTCCTGATGTCGGGGCTCGCCATCATCGTGGCGACCGGCGATCTCGTCTATCTGCGGCGCCAGCGGTTGTTGCGCTCGGCCTGGGCGGCGGCGCTGGTGGCGCCAGTTCTGGGCGTTATTGCGATCACGTTCTTCCAGCCATGGACCGGCACCACGGAAGTCCCGACCTCGATGCCGGCAAGCGCCATCGCACGTTTCTTCGGCGACAATTTCGAAAGGCGAACCAATCAGCGGCTGCGCGCGGTGACCGGCGATCCCCAGCTTGCGACCATCGTTGCGATGGACAAGGGGCGCCCGCATCTTCTGCTCGACGCCACGCCGCAGAGAACCCCGTGGCTGTCGGTTGCGAAATTCAACGAGACCGGCGGCGTCGTGGTCTGGCGCGCCTCCGACACATCGGGCGCGCCACCTGCCGATATCGCGCAGCGGTTTCCAGGTCTGGTGCCGGAGGTGCCGCGCGCCTTCGATTGGCTGGTGAACGGCCGGCAGCCGTCGCTGCGCGTCGGCTGGGCGATCGTGCGGCCGAAGGCGCAGTAAGCCTCAAGACGAGGGGGCCTGCTCCAGCGCTTTCGCGATCGCGCGCAGATCCTGCCACGACATCCGCTTGTAGGACGGCGACCGCAGCAGATAGGCCGGATGGAACGTCGCCATGGCGCGGATGGTGCGCGTGCCGGTGTCGTAGTCGAACCACTTGCCGCGGGTCTTCATGATGCCGTCGCGGGTCGACAGCAGCGTCTGCGTCGAGGGATTGCCGAGCGTCACCAGTACGTCGGGATTCACCAGCTCGATCTGCCGCTGGATGAACGGCAGGCAGATCTGCGTTTCCTGCGGCGTCGGCGTCCGGTTGCCGGGCGGCCGCCACGGGATCACGTTGGCGATATAGGCCTTGCTGCGATCGAGCCCGATCGCCGCGATCATCCGGTCCAGCAACTTGCCGGAACGCCCGACGAAGGGCAGGCCTTCGATATCCTCGTCGCGGCCGGGAGCTTCGCCGACGAACATGATGCGCGCTTCGGGATTGCCATCGGCAAACACCAGCCGCGTCGCCGTGTTCTTCAATGCGCATCCCTCGAAGTTTTCCAGCAGCGCCCGCAGCGCTTCCAGCGTCGGTGCGGTCCGCGCCGCTTCGCGCGCGGACGCGATCGCGGCTTCCGGCGCCGGCGCTATTTCGCTGCGCGGAACAGCCGGCATTGCGGACGGCATTTCCCGCGCCGGGCGAAGCGTCGCAGGCTCACGGACCGGCGCAGGAGCGGCAGTGAGTTCGGGTTCGGCAAGCCGGTCGACCGGCTCCTCCGCCAGCGTGCAGTCGACCCCGGCCTCGAGATAAAAAGCCAGCAATTGTCGGAGATTAGGCGCGGGTTCGGGGATCGGATCCATTATGCCAATCTAATATGGATACTGCCTGAGTGAAACGTCTCGCTTTGCATTTCCATGGTTGTTATCGGCGCGAAAATCGGAAACAACGAACCTTTAGAGCCGTTCTCAATTGGGCTGAGATCAGATCATGAGTGCAGAAGAGCTTCCTCCCCGCGAATCCATGGAATTCGACGTCGTGATCGTGGGCGCCGGGCCGTCGGGCCTGGCTGCTGCGATCCGGCTGAAGCAGCTCAACGCCGACCTCAGCATCGTGGTGGTCGAGAAGGGTTCCGAGGTCGGCGCACACATTCTCTCGGGCGCCGTGATCGATCCGATCTCGCTCGACAGACTGCTTCCGGACTGGCGTCAGGACGCGGACTGTCCGCTGAAGACCCAGGTCAAGGACGACCGCTTCTACTGGACGACGGCGACCAGCGCGATCCGGCTGCCGAACTTCGCAATGCCGCCGCTGATGAACAATCATCACTGCTTCATCGGCTCGCTCGGCGATGTCTGCCGCTGGCTGGCGCCGAAAGCCGAAGCGCTCGGTGTTGAAATCTATCCGGGCTTTGCCGCGGTCGAGGTGCTGTACGACGACAACGGCGCGGTGCGCGGCATCGCCACCGGCGACATGGGCATCGCCAGGGACGGCAGCCACAAGGATTCCTACACCCGCGGCATGGAACTGCTCGGCAAGTATACGCTGTTCGCCGAAGGCGCCCGCGGCAGCCTGAGCAAGCAGCTGATCGCGAAGTTTTCGCTCGACGCCAAGAGCGAGCCGGCGAAATTCGGCATCGGCCTGAAGGAAGTCTGGGAGATCGATCCCGCCAAGCACCAGAAGGGCCTGATCCAGCATTCGTTCGGCTGGCCCTTGAACAATTCGACCGGCGGCGGCTCGTTCCTCTATCACTACGACGACAACAAGGTGGCGGTCGGGTTCGTCGTGCATCTCAATTACGATGATCCGTATCTGTCGCCGTTCGACGAATTCCAGCGCTTCAAGACCCACCCGTCGGTCCGCTCCGTATTTGAAGGCGGCAAGCGGCTCTCCTACGGCGCGCGCGCCATCACCGAGGGCGGCTATCAGTCGGTGCCGCGGTTGAGTTTCCCGGGCGGCGCGCTGATCGGCTGCGCGGCCGGCTTCGTCAACGTGCCGCGCATCAAGGGCGTGCACAACGCAATGGGCAGCGGCATGCTCGCTGCCGAACATGTCGCGGCCGCGCTCGGCGCCGGCCGCACCAACGACGAGTTGGTGGAATACGAGAACGCCTGGCGAAGCTCCGCGGTGGGCCAGGACCTGCACCGGGTCCGCAACGTCAAGCCGCTATGGTCGAAGTTCGGCACCATCATCGGCGTGGCGCTGGGCGGCTTCGACATGTGGTGCAACACGCTGGGCTTCTCGCTGTTCGGAACCCAGTCGCATGCCAAGCCCGATCGCAAGACCCTGGATGCGGCGAAGGCGCACACCAGGATCGTTTACCCGAAGCCGGACGGCAAGATTTCCTTCGACAAACTGTCCTCGGTGTTTCTCTCCAATACCAATCACGAAGAGGACCAGCCGATACATCTGAAGGTCGCGGACATGAACCTGCAGAAGACGTCGGAGCACGACGTCTATGCCGGGCCTTCGAACCGCTATTGTCCGGCCGGCGTCTACGAATGGGTGGAGGAGGCCACAGGGCCGCGTTTCCAGATCAACGCCCAGAACTGCGTTCACTGCAAGACCTGTGACGTCAAGGACCCGAACGGCAACATTACATGGGTTCCCCCGGAGGGCGGCGGCGGGCCCAATTACCAGGGCATGTAATAAAGGATCGTCCGGCCACGATTGCGTGAGGTAGGACCGCCTAATACCGCCGGTGGTCACGATACCGCCACAGTGAAAGCGTTTCCGGGAAGGGCTGGCTAAATCGACGGCCTAAGGGCCTAATCTGCCAACCGATTCGCCAGCCCGTATCCTTGCGGTTGAAGGCCAAAACCGGCATTGTCGCAGGCCGAGATGCTGCCGCGTGGGTTTGCATTCGAGACCGATCACGAAACCGATCGCAAGATGAATCCGATCGTAAGATCATGCCGTACCTCCTGGAGCTAGGCGAACCGTGATGCTTTCCACTCGTTTCAATCGTTGGACGATCGCCGCTGTTGCTTTCGCTGCCCTGGTCGCGCCCGGCGCGGTTTCGGCGCAGACGCCGGATCACACGGCCGACAATGCCGCGCAATTCCCGACCAAGGCCGACCTGAAATCGCTGACCACGTCCGGCAGCTATCTCGCTGCCCGCCACGCCAGCGTTGAGCGCGACGCCGCTTCGGCTGCGGCGTTCTATCGCTCGGCGCTGCGCACCGATCCGAAGAACAACGAATTGCTCGACCGCGCCTTCATCTCCTCGCTGGCGGACGGTGACATCGACGAGGCCGTGAAGCTTGCCGACCGCATCCTGACGATGGACAAGTCCAACCGCGTTGCGCGGCTGGTGGTCGGCGTGCGCGACCTCAAGCAGAAGAAATATGCCGCAGCCCAGGTCAACATCAACCAGTCGATCCGCGGGCCGATCACCGATCTGGTGGCGACGCTGCTGTCGGGCTGGGCGACCTACGGCGCCGGCGACTCCAAGGCCGCGGTCGCCAACATCGACAAGCTGACCGGGCCCGAATGGTATCCGATCTTCAAGGATCTCCACACCGGCATGATGCTCGAGATCTCGGGCAAGGAGAAGGATGCCGGGACGCGCTTCGAGCGCGCTTACAAGCTCGACGATTCCATGCTCCGCGTTTCCGACGCCTATGCGCGCTGGCTGTCGCGCAACAAGGATGGTCAGACTGCGGCAGGCATCTACGAGGCCTTCGACAAGAAGCTGCCGCGGCATCCGCTGGTGCAGGAAGGCCTGCGCGACACCAGGGCCGGCAAGAAGCTGTCGCCGCTGGTCGATACGGCGCAGGCCGGCGCGGCGGAAGCGCTGTACGGCATCGGCGCAACGCTGACCCGCCGCGGCGGCGAGGACCTGGCGCTGGTCTATCTGCAGCTTGCGCTCTACCTGCAACCCAACCATCCGCTGGCGCTGCTGTCGCTCGCCGACCTCTACGAGTCGGTGAAGAAGCCGCCGATGGCGATCAAGGTCTATGAGCGCATGCCGGCGAGTTCGCCGCTCAAGCGCAACGCGCAAATTCAGCTGGCCACCAATCTCGACGCCGCCGACCGCAGCGAAGAGGCGATCAAGATCCTGAAGGCCGTCACCGCCGAGGCGCCGAAGGATATCGAGGCGATCATGGCGCTCGGCAACATCGAGCGCGGCCGCAAGAAATTCAACGATTGCGCCACGACGTATTCGCAAGCGATCGACGCGATGCCCGGCGTGACCGACAAGAACACCTGGGTCACCTATTACTACCGCGGCATTTGCCTGGAGCGTTCCAAGCAGTGGAACAAGGCCGAGGTCGATATGCGCAAGGCGCTCGAACTGCAGCCCGAGCAGCCGCATGTCCTGAACTATCTCGGCTATTCCTGGATCGACCAGGGCATCAATCTCGACGAAGGCATGAAGATGATCAAGCGTGCCGTCGATCAGCGTCCCGACGACGGCTACATCGTGGACTCGCTCGGCTGGGCCTACTACCGCATCGGCAGCTTCGAGGATGCGGTGAAGCACCTCGAGCGCGCGATCGATCTCAAGCCTGAGGATCCGACCATCAACGACCATCTCGGCGATGCCTATTGGCGCGTCGGCCGGACGCTGGAAGCCAAATTCCAGTGGGCCCACGCCCGCGACCTCAAGCCCGAGGCGGATGAATTGCCGAAGATCGAGGCCAAGCTCGCCAATGGCCTGCCTGAAGACACCTCTTCTGCGGCGTCTGCCGACAAGAAAAAAGAAGACGGCAAGGGCGGCTGACGAGAGGACTTTGGGGGCTGTTCGGCAATGCCGGGACTGAGTGATGAAGGGCGTGCCAAGGTCAACCTGACCTTGCGGGTGAATGGCCGCCGCGTGGATGGCTATCATGATCTCGAAAGCGTGGTGGCGTTCGCCGACTGCGCCGATCGCCTGACCCTGACGCCCGGTCCCGATCTCGACCTGAAGATGTCCGGGCCGCTGGCGCAGGCGTGCGGCGACACGTCGGACAATCTGGTGCTGAAGGCCGCGCGCCTGCTGGCCGAGCGCGTGCCGAACATGAAGGCCGGCAGTTTCACCCTCGACAAGGTATTGCCGGTCGCGGCTGGCATCGGCGGTGGCTCGGCGGACGCCGCAGCGGCGCTGCGGTTGCTGGCGCAATTGAACGGGCTGGCGCTCGACGATCCCCGCATCACCGAGGTGGCGGAACTGACCGGCGCCGATGTGCCAGTTTGCGTCAACTCGCGCGGCTGCATCATGAGCGGCGTCGGCGAAGCGCTGGAGCCGCTCAGTCTGCCGAAAATGCCATGCGTGATGGTCAATCCCGGCGTTCCCGTCGCGACCCGCGACGTCTTCAAGGCGCTTGGCCTGCGCAATGGCGAGCTATTGGTGGGCGTGACCGACGTACTGCTGCGCGACCGCTGGCCCGACGACAAGGCATCGCTCGAAGAATGGGTCGAGGCGCTCGCCGCCAACTCCAACGATCTGGAAGCGCCTGCCCTGCGCGTGCAGCCGGTGATCGGCGAGGTCATCGCGGCGCTCAACGCCACCAACGGCGCGTGGCTGGCGCGGATGTCCGGATCGGGCGCCACCTGTTTTGCGATCTACGAGAACACGGCAGACGCCGGCCGCGCGGCAGAGCAGATCCGGCGCGATCACCCCGGATGGTGGGTGCACGCGGGAACGCTGAGCTGAGTTTCTTTTTGCAGGATGGCTGTCGATCAATGCGACCGCGCGAGGCAGAACGCCACGACCTGTTCGAGCGCTGACTTCATCGGCGAGGCCGGGAACAGCGCGAGCGCATCGACGGCCATTGCGCCGTAATGCTGGGCGCGGCTGATGGTGTCTTCCAGCGCGCGATGCTTGGTCATCAACCCGATGGCGTAATCGAGATCGCCATCGCCGATTTCGCCGCGCTCCAGCGCCTTGATCCAGAACGCGCGCTCGCTGTCATTGCCGCGGCGGAACGCCAGCACCACCGGCAGCGTAATCTTGCCCTCGCGGAAATCGTCGCCGATGTTCTTGCCGAGCTTGGCGGCCTTGCCGCCGTAGTCGAGTACGTCGTCGACGAGCTGGAACGCGATGCCGAGATTCATGCCGACCGAACGGCACGCGGTCTGCTCGGCCTTGGGCCGGTTGGCGATGACAGGTCCGACCTCGCAGGCGGCGGCGAACAATTCGGCGGTCTTGCCCCTGATGACGGCGAGATATTCGTCCTCGGTGGTCGCGGTGTTCTTGGCGGCGGCAAGCTGCATCACTTCGCCTTCGGCGATGGTGGCGGCAGCCGATGAAAGAATGTCGAGTGCGCGCAGCGAGCCGACCTCGACCATCATGCGAAACGCCTGGCCGAGCAGGAAATCCCCGACCAGCACGCTGGCCTCGTTGCCCCACAGCATCCGCGCCGACAGCTTGCCGCGCCGCAATTCGCTTTCGTCGACCACGTCGTCATGCAGCAGCGTTGCGGTGTGCATGAACTCCACAGAGGCCGCGAGCTTGATATGGCCGTCGCCGGAATAGCCTGTGAGGCTGGCCATCGCGAGCGTCAGCATCGGGCGGAGACGTTTGCCACCCGAGGAGATCAGATGATTGGCGACCTCGGGAATCATCGTGACTTCCGACCCCGTCCGCGACAGGATCGTGGCGTTGACCCGTTCCATATCGGCCGCGACCAGCCCGACCAGTGCATCGATCGAAGCGTTCGGGCTCTCGAAAGGTACAATAACCGCCACGCAGGTCTCCACTTTTGGCCAATTCGCACTATCCTGATCTACAATAGAAACTGCCGGCTGGGGCGGCAAGGGCAGGTAGTGGTTGACAGGTGCCGGCGACAGCGTTTTCGAGCCGGCTGAGTACCGGTTGGTGTTCAGGAAAAGGACGTCAACACCAAGACGTCGTGCCTTAGCAAGACTTGATGCTCAGGTTTGGAACTTCGGTTGTGACTCAATTCGAACCGAATTGGTCCAGCCCGCTCGGGTGAGGCGAAACAGGAGAGTGTCAAATTGCGGGAATTGGTTCGGACCAACGATATCGTGCTGGTTTCCGCTGTTGGCGCGCTGCTTGATGGGGCCAATATCCATCATCTGGTGCTGGACCAGAACATGAGCGTGATCGAGGGATCGCTCGGCGTGCTGCCGCGCCGCATCCTGGTCCATGAGGACGACAACCGCGAGGCGCGCCAGCTTCTGACCGATGCGGGCCTTGCGCATGAATTGCGGCCCGATGAGTGATCCGGCCCTCGACCTGACCGAGGATGCGTTTCTCGGCGGGCAATTGCGTTTGCGGCAGCTGAAGTCGGGACATCGCGCCGGTCACGATGCCGTGTTGCTGGCGGCCGCGACATCGGCGCGTGCAGGCGATCGCGTGGCCGATCTCGGCGCCGGCGTCGGTGTCGCGGGCCTTGCCGTCGCCCGGCGCGTCGCCGGCATCGACCTGGTTCTGGTCGAGATCGATCCGGTGCTGACGGAACTCGCGCGCGCCAACGCCGCCGCGAATGCGATCGCGGCCGACATCATCGTGCTCGATGTCGAAGCCGACGCGGCAAGCTTTGCAGCCGCCGGGCTCGGTCCCGACAGCGTCGACGCTGTGCTGATGAATCCGCCGTTCAACGATCCCGCGCGGCATCGCACGTCGCCGGACAGAGCGCGCGGCGTCGCCCATGTGGCGACTGCGACGACGCTGGCGAACTGGGTGCATGCGGCGCGGCGCATCCTCAAATCCAGGGGCGTTCTCACCCTGATCTGGCGCGCCGATGGCATCGCCGAGGTGCTGGCCGCGCTTGATCACGGTTTCGGGAGCGTGGAGATCCTGCCCGTTCATGGCGATGCCAGCGGGCCCGCCAACCGCATCCTGGTACGCGCGGTCAAGGGCGGTCGCGCGCCGACGCAGATCCATCCCGCCCTGATGCTCAATGATGAGTCAGGCATGCCCAGCAAATGGGTCCAGGAGATTCTCGCAGGGAAGGGGAGCTTGCCGCTTGCGAAGCTGTAACGGCAGACCAATCGCGCCTCTCGCGATCGAAATCCTATTGCGGAGTCGTCTCCGGCTGCCGCTTCGGCGCCGAAGTGAAATGGGTGGCGGCCAGAAGGGTGCCGATGAGCATTATCAGCAGGTAGATTTTCATGTCACTCTCCGCGGCCCCATTGCAGCCTCTACGGCCACGATGCAAAAGGCGTTCCTGCCACAAGACGTTCCAGCCTTTGCAATGACATTGGCGTGATAAAGAATGGTTAATTCGAGGTAACGGCATGAGTGAACAATTAAGTGATCGCACCGGACTGCCGGGCCTCATGGATAGGATCAAGGAATTTATCCCGGCCCGGTTCCGGAGCGGGGCAGTCGTCGTCCCGGTGGTGCGGTTGTCAGGCGTGATCGGCGCGGTGACGCCGTTGCGGCCGGGCCTGTCGCTGGCGGGCATCGCCAAGACGCTCGAACGCGCCTTCGCCACCAAACACGCCAAGGCGGTCGCGCTGGTGATCAATTCGCCCGGCGGCTCGCCGGTGCAATCGCGCCAGATCTATTTGCGGATCAGGCAACTGGCTGCGGAAAAGAAGCTGCCGGTACTGGTGTTCGTCGAGGACGTCGCGGCTTCCGGCGGCTACATGATCGCCTGCGCCGGCGACGAGATCTTCTGCGATCCGTCCTCGATCCTCGGCTCGATCGGCGTGGTCGGCGGCAGTTTTGGTTTTCAGGATTTGATCAGGAAGATCGGCGTCGAACGGCGGCTGTACACCGCGGGCGAGCACAAGGCGATGCTCGATCCGTTCCTGCCCGAAAATCCGGATGACGTGGCGCGCCTGAAATCGCTTCAGCGCGAGATTCACGCCATCTTCATCGCACTCGTCAAGGGCAGCCGCGGTGCGCGCCTCAAAGGCGACGACGATGTCCTGTTCACCGGGGAATATTGGGCGGGCGAGAAATCGATATCGCTGGGGCTGGCGGATTCCATCGGCGACCTCCGATCGACCTTGCGTGCTCGCTTCGGCGAGAAGGTGCTGACGCCCGTGATCGCACCCGCCAGCGGGATGCTGGCAGGGCTGTTGGGCCGGAGAGCGCCGGGGGCAGGCTCAATGGCAGTAATGGACGGTATCGGGGGATTGCCGGATGAGGTGATTTCGGCGCTCGAAACCCGGGCGATCTGGGCCAAATTCGGGTTCTAGAATTCAACAAGAGGTCAACGAACCGCGCCATTTAGTCCCAAAAGCGGAATTGCGGCGCAGCCCGGCTTGGGAGAGAATACCAGGCATGGGGGCTGACACGTGAACGACAAGGATCGACCGATGCCACCGCTGATCGCATTCGCCGGTGCCCTGGGTGGGCTAGCCGTGGTCCGCTGGGCCTACAAGACTGCCGTCCGCATCAACCAGGAGCTGGAAGAGGCGCGAATGGCGCGCGTCGCCGAGGCCGCCCCCGCGGGCGAAATTCCCACCCTCCGCCGCGACCCCGCAACCGGGGCTTATCGGCCGGGCTAATACTTCGTCATTCCGGGGCGCGAAGCGAACTATGGGGCGCCCTTGCGCCCCTGAGAATCTCGAGATTCCCCGGTGCGCAATCGCGCACCTGAGGTCTGGTGCAAGAGCACCAGCCCGGAATGACTTCCCAAGCCAGCCCCCATCGCCTTGATTCCCCTCGCCACCGCCGATACGGTCCCGCGCTCCTAAAACCCCCACGCGAGACCGATTCTGCCGATGGACGCCTTGCCTGACCATATGCGCCCGGAACGCTCGTTCCAGGGTTTTATCCTTGCTCTGCAGCGGTTCTGGGCTGAGCAGGGCTGCGTCGTCCTGCAGCCCTACGACATGGAGATGGGCGCCGGCACCTTCCATCCCGCAACCACGCTGCGCGCGCTCGGGCCCAAGCGCTGGAATGCGGCCTATGTGCAGCCCTCGCGGCGGCCCAAGGATGGGCGCTACGGCGAGAATCCCAACCGGCTGCAGCACTATTACCAGTTTCAGGTGATCATGAAGCCGTCGCCGCCAAACCTTCAGGATCTTTATCTGAAATCGCTCGCCGCCATCGGCATCGATTCAGGCGTGCACGACATCCGCTTCGTCGAGGACGATTGGGAGAGCCCGACGCTGGGCGCGTGGGGGCTCGGCTGGGAATGCTGGTGCGACGGCATGGAAGTCAGCCAGTTCACTTACTTCCAGCAGGTCGCGGGCGTCGAATGCGCACCGGTCGCCGGAGAACTCACCTACGGGCTGGAACGGCTTGCGATGTATGTGCAGGGCGTCGATCGTGTCTACGACCTCAACTTCAACGGCCGCGAGGGCGCCGACAAGGTCACCTACGGCGACGTCTTCCTGCAGGCCGAGCAGGAATACTCCCGGCACAATTTCGAACACTCCGATTCCGGGATGCTGTTCAGGCAATTCACGATGGCCGAAGAGGCCTGCCGGAAATATCTCGACGCAGGCTGGAAGGACGGCAAGCGCGAGGCTCACCTGATGGCTCTGCCGGCCTACGACCAGTGCATCAAGGCCAGCCACGTCTTCAACCTGCTCGATGCCCGCGGCGTGATCTCGGTGACCGAAAGACAGAGCTACATCATGCGGGTGCGCGAACTGGCTAAGGCTTGCGGTGAAGCCTGGGTTCACACCGAAGCGGGCAGGGCGGTCTGATGCCTGATCTCCTGCTGGAACTGTTCTCCGAGGAAATCCCCGCGCGCATGCAGGCAAAAGCGGCGGACGACCTGCGCCGCATGGTCACCGACAAGCTCGTCGCCGAAGGCCTGGTCTATGAGGGCGCCAAGGCGTTCGCGACGCCGCGTCGGCTGGCGCTGACCGTGCACGGCATTCCGCTGCGGCAGCCCGACCTGAAGACCGAACGCCGCGGCCCCAAAATCGGCGCGCCCGATGCCGCGGTGCAGGGCTTTCTGAAGGCAACCGGCCTCAAATCGCTGGATGAGGCGACGATCCAGCGCGATCCGAAGGGCGATTTCTATGTCGCGCTGATCGAAAAGTCCGGCCGCGCCGCGATCGACGTGATCGCCGAAATTCTCCCCGTGATCATCAGAACCTTCCCGTGGCCGAAGTCGATGCGCTGGGGCGAGCGCTCGGCCAAATCGGGTTCGCTCTCCTGGGTCCGGCCGCTGCATTCGATCATTGCGACCTTCGGCATCGAGACCGAAGAGCCTGATGTCGTGAAATTCTCCGTCGACGGCATCGAGGCCGGACAGACCACGTTCGGCCACCGCTTCATGGCGCCGGCCGCGATCTCGGTGCGCCGCTTCGAGGATTACGAAGCCAAATTGAAGGCGGCGAAAGTCGTGCTCGACCCGCAGGCGCGCAAGGACATCATCCTCGACGATGCCAAGGAACTGGCATTCGCGCAGGGCTTTGAACTGGTGGAAGACCAGGCGCTGGCCGACGAAGTGGCGGGCCTGGTCGAGTGGCCGGTTGTGCTGATGGGATCGTTCGAAGCGGAATATCTGTCGATCCCGGACGAGGTGATCCGCGCCACCATCCGCAACAACCAGAAATGTTTTGTGGTCAGGGATCCAAAGACGGGGAAGCTGACCAACAAGTTCATCCTTACCGCCAACATCGAGGCGACCGACGGCGGCAAGACCATCGTCGGCGGTAACGAGCGCGTGATCCGCGCCCGATTGTCCGACGCAAAATTCTTCTACGAGACCGACCTGAAGACCAAGCTCGAATCGCGTCTGCCGAAATTCGATCAGATCGTGTTCCACGAAAAGCTGGGAACGCAGGCCGAGCGCATCAAGCGCATCGAGCGGCTCGCTGCCGAAATCGCGCCCTTGGTCGGCGCCGACGTCGAGAAGGCCAAGCGCGCGGCGCATCTCGCAAAGGCCGATCTGCTGACCGAGGTCGTCGGCGAATTCCCTGAACTGCAGGGATTGATGGGCAAGTATTACGCGCTGGCGCAAGGCGAGGACCCCTCCGTCGCCGCCGCCAGCGAGGAACATTACAAGCCGCAAGGCCCCGCCGATCGCGTTCCGACCGATCCGGTGAGCGTGGCGGTCGCGCTGGCCGACAAGATCGACACGCTGGTCGGCTTCTGGGCGATCGACGAGAAGCCGACGGGCAGCAAGGACCCTTATGCGCTCAGGCGAGCGGCGTTGGGCGTGATCAGGCTGATCGTCGAAAATGGGGTTCGATTAGACCTTATAGAACTGTTCGATCGACAATACGACGCAGTACTTCCTTCAATTTCTGGCCACGCGAAAGGGCTGGTAGCTTGGAAAAATAGTAAGGTTGAGCAGAG